>Ga0056121_1000061_pt1 | contig 56518 bp, 51 predicted proteins | sample WorMetHEROISLAND_FD_83872 | JGI IMG/M metagenome (GOLD analysis project Ga0056121, IMG submission 83872) | Marine gutless worms symbiont microbial communities from Max Planck institute for Marine Microbiology, Germany - Olavius sp. 1 HERON ISLAND ...
AAGATCGGAAGAAAAACTAAAAGAGTTTCAATCCACGCACCCGCGAGGGGTGCGACCTCCAGGTTTATGTTCCCATTAGGGCCGAAATTAAGTTTCAATCCACGCACCCGCGAGGGGTGCGACGACATTTGTTAATAGGCAAGAATTCAGGTTTGTAGGTTTCAATCCACGCACCCGCGAGGGGTGCGACTTCGGGATTTGAGTGAGAGGTTTGTTTAGACCAAGTTTCAATCCACGCACCCGCGAGGGGTGCGACTAGCTCACTTGAGCTTGCCATGTGACGGCCATTTCTGGCGTTTCAATCCACGCACCCGCGAGGGGTGCGACCTCTGAATTCATGTGGTTCTATGTGTTTATCTGGGGTTTCAATCCACGCACCCGCGAGGGGTGCGACGACAACCTGCAAATAACATTAAAAGGCATAAGCGGTTTCAATCCACGCACCCGCGAGGGGTGCGACCCTCTGCGTCGTTATCAGGCCAAAGCACAACTTGAGTTTCAATCCACGCACCCGCGAGGGGTGCGACTCCTTCAATCCCAGCGCTGTCCCTAACAAGATAATGTTTCAATCCACGCACCCGCGAGGGGTGCGACGCGAAAAAATAAGAGGCAGGAGGGAGAGATAGAGAGTTTCAATCCACGCACCCGCGAGGGGTGCGACGCCGCCCTTGAAGCCCCCGCCACTCCTGCAGCCGGTTTCAATCCACGCACCCGCGAGGGGTGCGACGTCCAAATCACCCGCAAAGTCCCGATGATTACCGGTTTCAATCCACGCACCCGCGAGGGGTGCGACGGCCCTATAGTTGGAGCTGAGACACGCAGTATGAGCGTTTCAATCCACGCACCCGCGAGGGGTGCGACTTATCGGAACCGCGGACAGCCCCCCAATAGAAGAGTTTCAATCCACGCACCCGCGAGGGGTGCGACACGTCTCGGAAGCCTTAAAAAAACTCGGGATAAACGTTTCAATCCACGCACCCGCGAGGGGTGCGACATCCCGCACGACAAAATACCAATAGGGGGCGTGGGTTTCAATCCACGCACCCGCGAGGGGTGCGACACCCAGAAGCATGAGCCTCCCGGATATTTGGCCAAGTTTCAATCCACGCACCCGCGAGGGGTGCGACCTAAATTTTCGAACATATTATTTACATCAAAATTGTTTCAATCCACGCACCCGCGAGGGGTGCGACGCTGGCGAGGTGATTACCCTTGCAGGTAGCAATAGTTTCAATCCACGCACCCGCGAGGGGTGCGACGAGCGCAAAATTACCGGCCAAACATGGGCCGGAATGTTTCAATCCACGCACCCGCGAGGGGTGCGACATTTTAGGGGGGGGGGAATTCCGTGTTTTGCCGGTTTCAATCCACGCACCCGCGAGGGGTGCGACTATCGACGCCGCCCAAGTCCCCCCCGGCGGAAAATGTTTCAATCCACGCACCCGCGAGGGGTGCGACATTCAGAGAGATACTACCAGTATAAGGAGGTCGGGTTTCAATCCACGCACCCGCGAGGGGTGCGACTTCGCCGACTTTCATTTTTTGATATTTTTCTTAAGTTTCAATCCACGCACCCGCGAGGGGTGCGACATCGCCCGCCCTACCTAACTCCTTACAACATAAGGTTTCAATCCACGCACCCGCGAGGGGAGCGACCCGGCGGCCATGCCGGTAAATGGGTTTATCTTTGGTTTCAATCCACGCACCCGCGAGGGGTGCGACAGGGTTATGGCCGAGGTAATGCGCGGCTCGCTCGGTTTCAATCCACGCACCCGCGAGGGGTGCGACCTGAATTTCGCAACTCTCATAACTCTTTGATTCCAGTTTCAATCCACGCACCCGCGAGGGGTGCGACGCCATGCCGAGCCGTCAGTAAGAGCAACATTCCGTTTCAATCCACGCACCCGCGAGGGGTGCGACAGCCTAATTCTATTTCATTTCCGTACAATAAAAAAGTACCTTAAATTCACGAACCTATTAACTATCGTAATCCTGCCCTTTTTTGTCAAAGAACTAAAAACCTGTAAATAATTATTATAGTAGAAATTAGAAAGTTTGCGAACAGCCTGCATTCTTCTGTCTCTGCTACATTCGCATAGTGAATTTCTTAGTGTAATCACTCAAAATCGCAGAGTTTAAAGAAGATTATAATAGCCAAAACTCGACTCTTGAAGGAATGTTAGCGAATCATACAATCAAGGCGCCCTCGGGGTTGTAGGAGGGTTTTGCGCCCACATGCTCTATCTTACGTTTCCAATTACTCCCCAGATAGTAGTATCGTAGGCTATCTTTTCCAACATCAATAACACTTTCCAATTTCTTCTTCATTCTAAGCCAAAGTCCAGGGTCTACTAAACATTCGAAAAGAGAATACTGCACTCGCTGACCATAATCTTCGCAAATTTTCGCAACATGACGAAGCCGTTTGGATCCTTGTGGATTTTCGGTTGAAACATCATAACTCACCAATACCAGCATGGGTTATCTCCAAAGGAAAGGAGGATATTCATCAAGATCTCCCCGGATAAATCGACAGAGCAGCAGAGCTTGATAGTGAAAAAGCAGCCCCAATGGCATCTTCTCTCTTAGGAAGGGGTGTGTAATGATTTCTTTTTTTCGTTTCTGATATGCTTCCACCACTGTTTTCCGGGAATTTTCCTTCATATAGACAGCACCACTGGCATGCACTTTGAAATCTCCAGGATTAATTTGCCGCCGATTAATCAAGGAGAGTACTAAGCGGTCGGCGAAGAAAGGCCGGAATTCTTCCATCAAGTCCAGGGAGAGGCCGCTGCGCCCAGGTCTGTCTCTATGAAGAAAACCCACTGCTGGATCAAGCCCAACAGACTCGCAGGCTGAAATCATATCGTGGTACAACAAGGTGTAAACAAAGGAAATCAGTGCGTTAACCCTGTCCATGGGAGGACGGCGATTCCGTCTTGAAAAGGTGAAATCTCTGGATTGTTGGATAATCAAGCTGCCGAAGAGAGCGAAATATGAAGCCGCGCTATCTCCTTCAATTCCTCGTACAACTTCTAACTCAGGATTTTTTCTCAGGTAATTAAGTGAGTTTTTAAACCGAGATATGGTGCTCTCTATTTTTCTTTCTTTTTTCTCTTCAGGATGGTCTCTTAGAAAGCGTTTGAGAACTGAATTTGTATTGAAGATTTTTCCGGTTACCATATTCCCTGCGATTTGGGCCGAGATCTGGGGTGAATCGGCATAGCGGTACTGCTGTCTTCGCAGAAGAACATTTCCAGATACTTTTCCACTGAAGCGCCCGAGAAATTTGCCATATTCACTTAGATAACTTATGGTAATTCCCTTCTCTCCGCAGACCCCAATTAGAAATGGGCTGAGCCGTATATTCCCGAAGCAGATAATTCCATCTAGATTATGAAGAGGAAAGCGTTTCTTCTCATCCCCTATGTAAATGGCGATAGTTTCCCGTTCTCGAGCCAGATAGGCCTCTTGTGTGGTAATGTAGAGTGTGTTGAATAGGCGCCTCATAGTGGGCTCCCTTCCTGATCCAAGACTCTGTTGATCCAGCTTCGAACGGCTCTTGGCTTTGCCGAAAATTCAGGCTGGCATTTCTCCTTCAAAGAGCAGGATCGGCAGTGGGGTTTTTTAATCGGGGGAGGTAGTTGTTCTTCCCGAAGCATCTTGTGAATGCTATGAGCTATGTGGATGACTTCTTCTCTGAGGTTTCGGCTGATTTCAATGGGTATGCGTCGCCTAATCCTGCCGTAGTAGAGGTATCCTGTTTCAATATTGACACCCATCATCTCTTCCAGGCATAGGATCTGAGCACAGAGCTGTACTTCGTCCGCAGTGGTGGGTTTTGGTTTTCCTGATTTGTACTCCACAGGGCATATTTCTCGGATTTCCTTATTCTGATAACGGATTTCAACGATATCGGTTTTTCCGGTGATACCCAGTTCAGAGGAGTAAATTGGCATGGAGAATTCTGTCCGAAACCCTCTTCTTTTTTCAATCGGATAACTGTCCACCCGGCTGTGAAAGAGATCGCCTTTAGCAGTAAGATAGTTTTCCGCCCAGCATTGCTCCTTATGGATTAGAGCGCACTGCCTGGGGCAGAAGGCATAGTGCTGAAGGGAGGAGAGCATGACGAACTCCTCTTCGGGGTAGGTCATTTAGAAGAATTGATGTGTTAAAGCATCTCGATAACTTTAATCCCTTTGGGCGCAGATCCGGCATCGACAGTTATTCTATAGTCTGAAACTGAGCGGGCAGGTTTCTCCTTATCTATGCGCTTAATTTTCACCAGATCAAAGAGATTCTGAGAAGGTGCATTTCCCAGTTCGGAATTGTGCTTGAATGCAACCAATTTCTGAACAGCCATCTCTCCCCGCGATGCGGAATGATCATGTTCGAACATATTCAGTAGGGCCTGCCAGAGCAACTCGAGATCTTCTTCGGAGAATTCTGTCTGCCTTGCCAGGGGGGCGGAAATAAAACCATGAGCCCGATAAAGCCCATAGGGGATATAGGCCTTTCTCCCCATGGTCCGATTATCTCCTTCCTGTTTTTTTGCTTCTCCTGCGGTTTCCACGGCCATCCGCGTTATAGTGGCTTCTAGGGGAACAACCGGATCGACGCTCCGCGAGAAGGAAAATTGAACCGGCCCGCGAACCTGCCCGCAGTTGTTCTCCTTGGTGCTCATTACCGCTCCGAATGTGCGGACATCGAAGAAGTTCTTGCACATCCATTCCCGTGCCTTACTTACTTTTTCCGATTTATCTTTCACTTTTTCCACTGAGGCATAGGCGCGCTCTCGCCGTTCAGTCAGTATGGCTTTTTCCTTGATATAAATGTTATTGGGAGGGCGGTCTCCATGTACGATCTCAACATAGTTTCTCACTTTTCGTTTGAGGCAGACATCGGTGGTAATTCCATGACCGGTTTCCGGGTCTATACGGGGCAAATTGCCTCCGTCTGGATCTCCGTTGGGATTGCCATTCTTGACATCAAACAGCAGTACGAATTCATAGCGATTTTTGATCGGCTCATTCATGGTCTTCTCCTTTGGCGGTGTTTGTTTTCTTCCTATAGATTTCATTTTTTTGTTGATAGTAAGCGATGGCGAAAAGCCCTTGATCCTGCAAATCCATGCGAGGGGGGAAGCTCTCCATATGCTCCATTATTTCTCCAATTCTCCTATCGGAAATTGATCCATACTCAGCCTTTTCGATGTGGTGCTGGGAGAGTTGAAGCAGTCTGGGGAAGACGCTGCCTGGAGTTGATGCGGCGGCGTTGAAATAGCGATCTTTTACAGTTGTGTTGATATTCCCCAAAGCATCCAGCTGAGCCTTTTCCAAGACGGCGAAGAGACGGCCTAGTAAATAGGGCGTCTCCCGTTTTTCTGTGTTTAGTGACATAGGAATCTCCTTATTGTAATTTCGCTCCAATACTGCCTTCAGTATGGAGGCTTTCAAATAGCTGATATGACGATCCGCTCTGATTCGCCCCATGACTCCCTGATAGAGATTCATGGGATATTGAGCCCCAGTCAGGATGGCGCGCATCAAGGCTCCCCCTAGAACTGGAGAAATATCTTTGGTCTCCCTGGCTGTTTCTTTCAGCAGATGCCAAACTCCCGGATATTCAATATCCTTCTTTGAAACTCTTTCCATGCTTAGATGCTGGAAATGACTGTGAAGCCGGTTCACCAGCTCCGCGACCGAACAAACGTACCAGAAGCGGAGAGTTAGTCGCGCCTTATTCAGAGCCAAACCCAGGATATAGAATTTAATTTCTCCATCCCTCTTAAGCTCATCGAGCAGAATGCCCTTCTTGGCCGCTTTCAGAAAGTTTAGCACTGATACATTCGCCCCCTCATCTTCTTCTCTCGGATCTAGAATCATTCCCAGAAAAGTTTCGATAAGTGTTTGTCTTTCTGCCCAGAAGAGAGTTATGGCATCCCCTATACGCAGACGCTGGGTTTCACTGCGAAGCAAGTATTTCAGAGACGTGGAGCTTCTGAATTCCGCCTCTACCGAGATGGGCGCGTTTTCCCCTCTGCTTTTCCCATAGGACTCATAAGCCGGTTCATTGAAGGATACTAGGGAGGCTCCAGTGCCGAAGGGAAACTGAGCGTATTGGGTTTGAAGCTTGTGTTCTTGCCCATCAACAAGGCTGATTCCCGGGGGATATTCCCTGCGGCCGACAAAGGCCTTCCACAGTTTCTGTACCTCAGGGCGTTCATGGACAAAACCTTCATCTCCATCTAGCTTAAATGCAACCCACTTCCCATCAGGGCCGCAGATTTCCTCCCAGTAAGGGAGCTCGGTTGAATTCTTCGGATTCCACTTCGTTAGAAAGGATTTGACGGCCAGAACCCCGGCGTCCCGTGAGTCTCCGCATACCTTATCAATCAGCCTCCTAAAAGAATTCCGATATGCATTTTTCTGCAAGGCGCCGGACATGCCGAATATATAGTCTGCCTTATCGACCATAAAGTTGGGAGTAGTCGCAGCATTACTGGCCCGGACATTTACCTGATTGGAATAGGGGACAGTAGAGGAGCGGTATTCATATCTTCGGGCCTTGATTGTTTTTCTTAGGTCTTCAGGATTTCCTACAAGATTTCCCTTCCTATCTATAGTGATGAAAAATCCAACTTCTTCCTTACTGAAACCCAGGGTGGGCACTTTTTGTTCTTTGTACAAGCGATCGTAAAGAGCTATCAGGGATTGAAAAATCACGATATTACCTTCTCGTGGCAGTCGATTACTCCCTTTCGCATCAGAGCCCGAAAGAAATGAGGAGTCATCTTATCGGAGAAGTCTATATCATGGAGCATAAAACCTAGGTTCCGTTCATCCTGATCGGCATATGATGAGGGCGGGATGGTCTCACACCACTCGAAATCCACCGGGAACTCGCGGCAGCCGAAGTAGGGACGGTGGAAGCACTGCCCTTTTTGAGTCCTCCGTTTGAAAATCTCGATATGCTTCCCTTCGTTTTCATCCTCCGAATCCGTCAATTCGAAGTGGGCCTCAATCACGTACTCAACATCGCGGAGCACCAGGGAGGCCCGCTGCTGGCGGTCATCTTCGATGAAGCGGCAGACCAGCCTTTTCCCTTTCCCTTCCATGTCTTTGTTGTCCACAGAAGCCCGATTTGCTAGTTCATTTCGGCGGATATTTTCGAATGATATGGGTTTAAGCACATGGATGCGGTCGATAACCCAGCGAATGGCGGGTTTCCAATAGATGGCCTCCAGAATGCCTCGGGCCGCCGAGGGGGTTATCACATCATAGGAAACCCGTTCCACCTTCATCTCAGGGCGAGTGAATAAGGCGTAGTCTCCCCAAACCCTCAGCTTAATTCCATAACTCATCGGTTACCTCCTATAGAATAAAGGCTTCTCCTTGGGGAGAACGGCATTGCAAACCGCATTGTTCCGAATAGAGCTCACTGTTCTTCAATACGAAAACCCCGTCTATCGGTGATTCCAGCCATTCCTGGATTTCTTCCAGCTGATAAGGATAGATTTGAACCGTGAACTGCTGGAGGCTATGGAGAATACTTCTTATCTGCTTCGAGTTCTCTAAGGATTCCACCAGCCCTAGGGATTTCACATTCAGGGCGATAATAACAGGCACAGTCGCCAACTCAATCATCTGAAATTCGGCGATTTCCTTAAACTGAATTTCACCTCTTGCCGACTGACTGCCCTTTGCCAATATATCATCACGGTCCATTCCCTGCTCATTTTTCCAGAAATAGTCGTCAAAGTACGCCTCGACACATTCGGGGCTTGTAAGTCTATCGGAAAAACGATCAAAGAGTTTCTCGGCTGACTGAGCGGCCATGCGAAAATAAGAAGATTTACCGCTTTCAGGCAACCGAAAAACGAAGACAGGTTGGGCTGTTTTGCTTTTCCCATTTCGATTGCACGCCCAGCCGCTTGGGCAATGCTGTCGATTCCTGATATCGCCCGATAGACACATGGGAAATCCACATCCACTCCGGCCTCAATAAGCTGGGTGCTCACTACGCGGCATGGGGAGTCATTTTTTAGCTGCTTCCGAATCTTATTTAGAATTTCTGTCCGATGAGCCGGATACATCAAGGCGCTGAGATGAAAGTTGTTTTCAGATTCCGGTAGGGCCTTATATATCTCCAGGGCCTCCTTCCGAGTGTTAACGATGCAGAGCACCTGTCGATAATCGGATAGCTTAGCCGCTGCACCCTCAATATCCAGTTCCCCGATGAAAGTCTCCTCTGTTCTTCTTAGGTTGGCAAAAAGAGTGGGAACATCCTGCACAATTTCCCTGACATTCTTAAGCCCCGATTTGAAATGATCGGAATATCCTAAGGCCGGTTGGGTGGCTGTACAGAGCAGGGAGGTTACACCGTAGTTGAGAGCAAGCTCCTTGATTACTTCAAGGCAGGGCTTGAGCTTATCTACCGGAATGGCCTGTACCTCATCGAAAATCACGATACTTTGGGCAACATTGTGAAGTTTGCGGCAGCGGGTGGGGCGGGAAGCATGGAATGAGTCAAAAAACTGGACATTCGTAGTTACTATCATGGGAGCATCCCAATTCTCCGCGGCCAAACGTGTTTTCCAGTCCAACTTATCTTGAATGTAGTTGCAGTGGTGCTCTAGAACAGCATTTTCTCCCAGCATCTTTTTGAAGACCCTGGCGTTCTGTTCAATGATGCTTGTAAAAGGGATAACGTAGATTATCTTCTCTTTGCCGTACTTTTTCGCATGTTCCAGGGCGAAAGCCAGGGAAGCTAGGGTTTTTCCGCCACCCGTGGGCACTGTTAGGGAGAATAGTCCGGGTTCTTGCTTAGCTCCCCTCATGCAATCATCCAAAACAAGTTTGCGCTGTTTGTTAATTGCCAAGTTGGGATCAGCCTCACTTCTCAATCGATTAAATGAAGTCCAGAACTTATCATATAGGCTTTCAAGGGGAAGCCAAGTTCCTCGTTTACCGGCTTTATCGGCATCCTGATACTGCTCCGTATCCAGGTAGTCTCCGTCTACCAAACACGAAAACAGCATCCGAGTGAAAAACTGAAGCTGGTAACCGAATCTCTTAGGATCAGCTTCGAAGGGTGGTTTCTTTGGGAAATCCAAAGGCGGAAGAGGAATCTCAACGTTGGAATATCTTTCTTCCAGACGCACCCTAAGACCGGCTCCAGGCGATTCACCCTCCCAAGAGGGCAATCCTCCATGATGACCGGCAACCGTGTAGCTTAGGATTTTGCCAGCTTCTTTGGAGAGATGATGGAGATAGGATGCTCCCACATCGGCATGCTTTGGGTGTCCCTCGTAATACGAGGAGAACTCATCTTCAACGCCATTCATTTTTCTTAAATAAGCCTGCCAGGCATGAGTTCCCTTTCCCAGATCGTGAGTGCGGCCCGCAATCTCGGCCCATTGCTGAGCTCCAAAAGACCTTGCGAATTCCGAGGCTAGGTCTGCAACACTGTTAAGGTGAGCATCAAGCAGATGCCAATTTTCGAGGGATGAATCTTCTCTGCTGTGCGCGTAGAAGTTCATATGCCTTATTACCATTCATTTTTGGAGTCTTGTCAAGGGTTAATGATTAGGTACTCATCAGCTGGAATTTCCGATTAGGCCATTGCTGGGGTTCAAGCTATTTAACCTAGTAAGGGAGAAACTCTCAGGGCAATATCTAACTTGGATTTGGCGCTATCTCGACAGCTAAGGAGGATTTCGGCATCATACAGAAGCGGAGACTGACAAAGTGGAAAAAATCGCGCTGCTCAGCGTATACGATAAAACCGGAATAGTGGACATCGCCCGCTTTCTGATAAAAGCTGGATATTCAATAATCTCAACCGGAGGAACCTTTGCTGCACTTGTGGAGGCGGGTTTGAAGGTGGGCGAAGTCTCCAAGTACACGGGCGCGGATGAAGTCTTGGATGGAAGGGTAAAGACTTTGCATCCCAAAATCCACAGCGGCCTTCTTGCCCGAAGAGAAAACAAACGCGACATGGACTTCTTGGAAAAAAATCATATCAGTCCAATTGATGTTGTTGTCGTAAATCTTTATCCCTTCACCGAGAAGGCGGAGGAGGGTGTATCGCTTGCAAGCCTCGTGGATTTCATAGACATCGGTGGACCCGCCATTATCCGGGCTGCCGCCAAGAACTGCGATGATGTCGTTGTGATATCAAATCCAAATGAATATCCCTTGATAATGGACGAATGGCAAAAAAATGGTGGGCTTCCAATTTCAACTCGAAAACGATTGGCCGGAAATGCCTTTAATCTCTGCAGCGCCTATGATGATGCAATTGCGGCAAGGTTTTTGAAGGACATGGGGGAGCAGGTCGCCGCGGGAAATGTCTCGAAATCCCGCAAATGCGGAGAATCGATATCCAATGATGCTGCCGAACCTAAGCCGGAAGATTTGCCTGATAGACTCGAATTTATTTATAGGAAGGGAAGTGAGCTTCGTTACGGCGAAAATCCACATCAGAGGGCCGCATGGTACCTGCCTGCTGCACAATCCAACCTCGGGGCGCTCAGCGAATTCATTCAGCACCAGGGAAGGGATTTGAGCTTCAATAATCTAAGGGACCTTGATGCTGCCTGGCGGTCCGTTTCTGAATTCGGACAGACGGCCTGCGTGGGTGTTAAGCATGCCGCGCCTTGTGCGGCCGCTCTCGGAGTATCTATTCTCGATGCCTGGGAGAAGACATGGGCGTCCGATTCACTCTCTCTGTTTGGCGGGATAGTGGCCTTTAACGGCTTGCTGGACGAAGAAACCGCGTCCTCTTTAGCTGCGCATTTTTTGGAACTCGTTGCGGCGCCGAAAATAACCCCCGAAGCGTTGGAGGTTTTCAAACAAAGGAAGAATTTGAGAGTTCTTACTATCCGGCAGCCGCCCACAGGCAGATGGGAGTTTGTTCCCCTTGATGGAGGTGTTTGTTTTCAGGAAGTTGACTGCGGTTTTGCGCCTCCTGAGGAATGGAAGTATCCAACTAGGGTGAAGCCGACGAACAATCAAATTGAGGATTTGAGCTTTGCGATGCGGGTGGTCAAACACGTGAAATCGAATGGAATCGTGGTTGCAGCGGCAAAAAAAACACTTGGAATTGGGACGGGTCAGCCCAATCGGGTAGGAGCGGTTGAACTTGCATTGAAGGGAAGGGAGTTTCGGGGCGCTGTTATCGCATCGGATGCTTTCTTTCCCTTCGACGATGCTATCCGTATTGCGGGGCTTGCAGGAATAAGGGCCATAGTCCAGCCGGGAGGTTCTATTCGCGATCAAGAGGTTATCTCCGCCTGCGATGAACTCGGTATTGCGATGGCCATAACCGGGCGCCGGCATTTCAGGCACTAGATGTGAGAAGGCTAGGTGGAATGCACCGCGCCTCAAGATTCGGGCTGTCTCAGGAGAGCCACTACTTCTGCTCATCGACATTCTCCGAATTTTTTTCAGGTGTTTGAATGCCGATTCTTGAAAAAAATATGATATATCAGCCTTGGTTTTGCTGTCAGCCTAAGATGTGTGAACAGAACCATCTGCAGCTTTTTCAGCTTTGTCAATTTCTTGTTATAAGTGACTATATACCATAGGAGCACCCAGATTGCATCGTGATTTCGAGGAACCTTGCGGCGCCAATCCCTGGGTCTGTCGCTTTCCGGATTTAGTGCATGCTCCTCACACATGGATTTGAAAATCTCAGCTCTAATCTCAAGTTCTTTTTTCTTTTGTTGCTCACGATGTTTAGTGGAAGATTGAGTTGCATGGCGTCGATAGGCCAACAAAACTTCCGGTATATTGCCCAACTTCCCGACTCGGGATAAATCGAAGAAGAACTTACGATCTTCGGCGTAGGTGTATCCTTCGATGAAACGGATATTATTGTCCAATAGTACGGTGCGGCGGATTATCGACGTTCCATTAGAAACGGGCAAAATGGAGAGCACGCGATACCGTAGGCTCTCGAGATTGCAATGTGGTGTGAATTTTCGAAAAACACCGTTCTCATCGAATTCCACAAAAGAGCCGCCGCTGGCAATGATATCAGGATTCGATTCCATGTAGTTAACCTGCTTCTCTATTCGGTCCAAAAAAGAGATATCATCGGCATCCATCATTGCCAGGTACTTGCCCTGGGACAGCTCGATTGCCTTATTGCGAGCGTAAACAACTCCCCTATGTTCGTGACTATAGGGTTTTATTCGCTTATCGACTTTGGCCCTGCGCTCAACTATGGAGAGAGTCTCATCATCCGAGCCATCATTGATGCAGAAGATTTCCAAATTGGAGTAGGTTTGCTTTTGAATACTCTCCAACGCCGATTCAATCGTTTTTTCGGCATTGTACATGGGTATTATAACTGATACCAATGGGAGTTTGCTCAAGGTTCACCTCCTGATTATTGTTTGCGCCCAAGAACTTGAACATCGGGCCAATTGGACATCGTAAGCGCCAAAGATTCAAGTCGCGTCTGGTTCAATGTCTTCTGCTCATCGACATTCTCCCGAATTTTTTCAGGTGTTTGAATGCCGATTCTTGAAAAAGATATAGTATATCAGCCTTGGTTTCGCTGTCAGCCTAAGGTGCGTGAACAGAACCAGCCTCAATTTTTTCAATTTTGACAGATCCTCATTCCGCGTGATTGTATGCCATAGGAATGGCCAGATCGCTTCGTGATCTCGGGGGATCTTGCGGCGCCATTCCCTGGGGCTGCCGCGTGCTGGATTCAATGCATACTTCTTGCATAGGAATTTATAGATGTCTGCTCTAAGCTCATGATTGCGTTTTCTTTGATGTTCACGGTGTTTAGTGGAAATTTGAGTTGTATGGCGTCGATAGGCCAGCAAAACATCCGGTATATTGCCCAACTTCCCGACTCGGGATAAATCGAAGAAGAGCTTAACATCCTCGGCATAGGCGTATTTCTCAACGTATCGGATATCATTGTCCAATAGCGCAGCGCGGCGGATTATCGCCGTTGGATTCCAAATGGGTATGTTGCGGAGCTGGTAGAACAGCATGATTGTGTGGTCAAGGACTCTTCTTGTGACAACCTTTAAAACACCGCTCTCATCGAATTCCACAAGAGCGCCGCCGCTGGCAATGATATCTGGGTTCGACTCCATGTATCTGACTTGCTTCTCTATTCGGTCCAAAAAAGAGATATCATCGGCATCCATTAATGCCAGGTACTTGCTCTGGGACAGCTCGATTGCCTTATTGCGAGTGTAAACAACGCCCCTATGCTCGTGGCTATAGGGCTTTATTCGTTTATCGAGTTTGGCCCTGCGCTCAACTATGGAGAGAGTTTCATCATTCGAGCCATCATTGACGCAGAAGATTTCCAAATTGGAGTAGGTTTGTTTCTGAATACTTTCCAACGCCGACTCAATCGTTTTCTCGGCATTGTACATGGGTATTATGACTGATACTAATGGGAGCCTGCTCAAGGTTCATCTCCCGATCTTCGCCTGCGCCTAAGAGATTGAAACATCGGACCAATTGGACACCGCAAGCGCCAAAAATTCAAGTCGCGTCTGCTTCAATATCTGAGCGTCTCATTCTCTTTCACGGCTCCGCTCCCGTCTTCACTTCTTTTTTGCGGCGATGGCGTCAGTGATTGTTCCCTCCGCCATTTCGGCGGCCTGCGCCAGGGTTTCCGCGAAGGTGGGATGGGGGTGAATGGTTCCGCTGATATCGACGGCATCGGCGCCCATCTCAATAGCCAGAGAGGCTTCGGCTATGATGTCTCCCGCTCGGGCGCCAACTATCCCCGCGCCAATTAGCCGCCCTGTGCCCTTGTCGAAGAGGGCCTTTGTGCTGCCTTTGCCCTTGTCCGCCGAAAGCGCCCTTCCGCTGGCCAGCCAGGGGAAGGAGCCTCTTGTATAGGCGATGCCCTCCGCCCTCGCCTGCTTCTCCGTATATCCGGTCCAGGCGATTTCGGGGTCGGTGTAGGCAACCGAGGGAATTGTCATTGCTGTATTGGCGCTTTTCAACCCCGCGATTACTTCAGCGGCCACCTTACCCTCGTGCACTGCCTTGTGAGCCATCATAGGGTTGCCGACCACATCACCGACAGCGTAGATCCCAGGCACATTGGTTTCCTGCCGCCTGTTCACCGGAATGAAGCCCCGATCATCAACGGCAATCCCGATATCCTCGGCTCCTATGTCCCTGCTATTTGGAATGCGCCCAATGGATACTAAAACAGCGTCGGCCTCTATTGTGCGCGGCGCTTTTTCTCCTTCAAGGCCTATGATGAGGTTTTCCCTTTGGGATTTTACCCCCGTTAGCTTGGTGGATGTGTATATGGCCCTGTACTTTCGGCTTAATTCTTCGGATAGCTGGCGGGCGAGATCGGCATCGGCGAGGGGAATTAGCTGATCGAGCATCTCGATTACCGTGATTTCCGAGCCCAGGGCCCAGTAAATCTGGGCCATCTCCAGGCCAATGATTCCCCCGCCAAGCACCGCAAGCCTCTTGGGGACAAAGGGCAGCTCCAGAGCCCTGGTTGAGTCCCAAATTCTCCTATTATCCTGGGGGAGGGATTGCAGCGCTGCGGGTTTCGACCCAACAGCGATAATTGCCTGCTCAAAATTCACGGATGTGATACTGCCCGCAAGGTTAACATCAATAGTCTTCGAGCTCGCGAATTTACCCCTTCCACTGAGAACTGTAACACCGCGGGCCCTTGCCAAACCCCTAAGACCTCGACTAAGATTATTGACAATCTCGTCTTTTTTCCCCTTGAGCTTATCGGTGTCAATTTCCGGGGGAGCAAATTTCAGCCCGTAGGATTCCAGGTTTCTCGAATCCGAGATTATTTCCGCAACATGGAGGAGGGTTTTGGATGGGATGCAGCCGACATTGAGGCAGACTCCGCCGATTTCCTTTTCCTTTTCGATGAGCACAACCTTTTTGCCCAAATCAGCGGCCCTAAATGCGGCGGTGTATCCCCCGGGGCCGGCGCCGAGCACTGCCAACTCGCAGTTAATTGACTTAGTCATATTCACTCCAATTTAAGGTTAAAGCAGCACGCGGCGTATATCGCCAATCAAGCCCGATAGATGACTCGTAAAACGGGCGGCAGAGGCCCCGTCGATTACTCTGTGGTCGTATGAAAGTGAAAAAGGCAGAATCAAACGCGCATCGAATGACGATCCATTCCAAACCGGCTGCATTTCGCTCTTGGATATCCCGAGTATCGCAGCCTCGGGCGCATTTATTATAGGTGTGAAGTTAGTTCCTCCAATGCCTCCCAAACTGGAAATGGTGAAGGTTCCTCCGGACATCTCATCCGCCTTTAGTTTGCCCTCCCTGGCCCGCCGGCTAAGATCGAAAAGTCTTTCCGCGAGTTCAAGTATGTTCGGATTGTCCGCGTTTCTTATCACCGGTACAAGCAGGCCGCCTGGGGTGTCTACAGCCACTCCGATATTGATGTATTTCTTACGGATTATCTGCCTGCCATCCGAGCTTAGGGAGCTATTGAAATCCGGAAAGATTTTAAGAGCCTGCACGGCGGCTTTGATTATGAAGATAAGGGGACTTATTTTTATTCCCCTGTCCTTGGCGAGCTCGGCGTTGACTTCCTTGCGGAATGTCTCAAGCTCGGTAATATCCGCCTTCTCAAAATGTGTGACGTGCGGTATGCCAATCCAGTTTCGATGAAGACTGGGGCCGGATTTTCTCTTAATCCGGCTCAGCTCTTCTGCTTCGATTTCCCCTAAGGCTGAATAGTCCGCGCTTGGAATTGGCGGCAGAGTGAAGCTTTCTGCGGGTTTTGAGGTTCCGCTCATAACCCTTTTCACCAGGGAGCTGATATCCTCACGGGTTATCCGTCCCTTTGGCCCGGTGCCTCTAACTTGGGACAGCAGCACCCCCAATTCTCTGGCAAGCGCTCTGATGGATGGGGTGGCATGGTATTTAGCCCTCATTTCTTGGGCGTTAATCTCTTCGGGATTCATGCCTGCCGCTGGGGCCTTCCTAGGTTCAAGGGTGGTTTCAGGAGCAGCGGGCGGCCCTTCTAGCGGCGTGCTTTGCTCCGTGGTCCCTTTCTCCAATTTCGCTTCCCTCGGAGCCGCATCCCCCTTGGCGGTCTTCTTCGGCTTAATTTCAGAATCGCCGGAATCCGCTAGCGCGATGATGTCGCCGGAATTTACTGTATCGCCCTCACTCATTCTGATTTCCGTAATAGTGCCTGCCAGGGGTGAGGGCACATCCATAACCGCCTTATCGCTTTCAAGGGAAATAAGAGGAGTTTCCTTTTCTACAACATCTCCCACGCGGACGTAAATCTCGACAATTCCCACATTCTGGGCCCCTTCAAGATCCGGAATTCGTATTTCAGTCATTTGCTTCCCCTTTAGCTGACCAGAGGGTTGGGTTTGTCAACATTGATTTGGTATTTGGAAATAGCCTCAAAGACAGCTGTGTTTCTCAGCCTGCCTTCTCCGGCAAGGGACTTAAGGGCGGCTAGGGTTATCCATCGCCTGTCAACTTCAAAGAAGTCCCGGAGTTTTTCCCTGCTGTCGGATCGGCCATAGCCATCAGTTCCAAGAATGGCAAGTCTGTTTGGGATCAGCCGTCTTATCTGCTCAGGGTAGGCTCTTATGTAGTCAGATGAAAAAACGGCCGGCCCCTCATGCCCTTTTAGAATCTCCGTTAGATAAGGCGTGGGCGGCTCGGCTTCCGGTTCCAACAGGTGAATTCTTTCACATTCCAGACCGTCTCTACTTAGTTGGTTAATCCCGGGAACACTCCAGATGTCGGCGCGCACCTGCCAGTCTTCTTCCAGAAGTTTCGCGGCTTCGATCACTTCTCGGAATATGGCGCCCGATCCCATAAGCTGAACAATTGGCCCCTCTCCCTCCGGGGCCTTTCGGAAGAGATAGGCGCCTCTGATTATGCCCTCCTCAGCCCCTTCGGGCAGCGGCGGCTGAACATAGTTCTCATTCATTACAGTGATGTAGTAGAAGAGATTTTTTCGTTCCGCGAACATTTCATGAAGCCCGTTTCTGATGATAACGGCCATCTCGCACGCAAAGGTGGGATCGTAAGCGCGGCAGGTTGGGTAGGTGGTAGCCAAAAGCAGCCCGTGCCCATCCTGGTGCTGCAGTCCCTCTCCGTTCAGGGTGGTGCGGCCGGAGGTGGCGCCCATGAGAAATCCCCGCGCGTGGATGTCTCCCGCCGCCCACGCTAAATCACCTATTCTTTGGAAACCAAACATAGAGTAAAAGATGTAGAAAGGAATCATCGGGATCCCGTAGTTCGAGCCAGCGGTGCCGGCAGCCAGCCAAGATGAGAAGGCGCCGGCCTCCGTAATACCCTCTTCCAGAATTTTGCCCTTTTCGGATTCTCTGTACCACATCATGTTTTCGGCGTCCTGAGGCCTGTATAGCTGGCCGGAGGGGGCATATATGCCCAGCTGCCTAAACATTCCTTCCATGCCGAAGGTTCTTGCCTCATCCGGGACGATTGGGACTATGTGATTCCCAAGCTCCCTATGTCTTGCGAGCCCGGCAAGCAGTCTGACAAAGGCGTTGGTGGTTGACAGCTCACGGTTTTTGGAGCTCCCAGTGGCATTCTTGAATATGGCATCCTCTATCGGAGGGATGGTCAGCGCGGGGGTATCGAATCTCCGGGACGGTATTGGACCGCCTAATTTCTTTCGCTGCTTTCTGATGAATTCCAATTCTTCGGAGCCTTCGGCTGGTCTGATGAAGGGCAATTTTTCAAGCTCATCGTCTTTCAGAGGCACCTTGAATCGATCGCGGAATTCGATTAAGGACTCGATATCCATTTTTTTCTGGCTGTGAGTTCTCATTGCTGCCTCGCCAGCCTTACCCATGCCATATCCCTTCACTGTTTTCACCAGAATCACTGTTGGAACACCTTCCGCCTTGATGGCCTTAGCGAAGGCTGCATAGATCTTCCGGGGATCGTGGCCCCCGCGGGTCATTTGCCAAAGATCCCTATCGCTCATATTTTTGACCATTTCGGCAATCACCGGATCGGATTCGAAGAAGTTTTTCCTCAGATGCTCTGGCCCCTTGGAACGAAGATCCTGAAATTCGCCGTCCACCATAGAAGCGAATTTCTTTAGCAGCACCCTATCCCTGTCCTTCTGTATCAATTCATCCCATTCACTGCCCCAAATAACCTTGATAACCTCCCAGCCCGCGCCGTTAAAGGCTCCTTCGAGCTCGTCGATAATTCTTCCGTTTCCCCGAACCGGGCCGTCGAGTCTCTGTAAATTGCAGTTGATCACGAATATCAAATTGTCCAGCTTTTCGCGGGCGGCCAGGCTAAGAGCTCCCAAACTCTCCGGCTCGTCGGTTTCACCGTCACCAACGAAGGCCCAAACCTTTCTATCGCCGATGCTTATGTGCTCATGGGCCTCCATGTATTTCATGAATCGTGCCTGATATATGGCCATCAATGGCCCTAGGCCCATCGATACCGTCGGGAATTGCCAGAAATTGGGCATCAGAAATGGGTGGGGATAGGAGGACAGCCCCCTGCCCTCCACCTCGCGGCGGAAGTTATTCAGGTGCTCTTCATCGAGGCGGCCCTCCACAAAGGCTCTGGCATACATGCCGGGAGAGCAGTGCCCCTGGTAGAATACGAAATCCGGGCCATGGGGGGCATCGTAGCCCTTGAAGAACCAGTTGAAACCAACCTCATAGAGCGCGGCCGAGGATGCAAAGCTTGCTATGTGGCCGCCTAAACCATCGGGGTTCTTATTGGCCTTAGCCACCATTGCCATTGCGTTCCAGCGAACATAGGCGGCCACTCTTCGGGCGATAAGGGAATCTCCCGGGATTTTCTCCGCCCTATGGAGGCTTATCGTATTGGCATAGGGTGAGACAGTGGTGTCCGGTGGGCGGATACCCCTCTCCCTAACCCTGTTATTCAGCTCCCTAAGGAGATAGGTTGCCTTTTCCCTTCCCTCGGTGTTTATTACGCCTTCCAGCGAATCAAGCCAATCCCGAGTTTCATCCGGATCGGGATCTACGAAAGTTGTGGGCACGCTGCCTCCTTGAAATTGCGCCATCCGTTGAACCACAATAATGTTTCCGACGAGATTAGACAATCCAAACTTTGCCTATGCAGGGCTGGAATCATATCCGAAAACTTCTCCCTGCGAAAAGGGGGCTCGTTCTCATGAAATTTACCGGAGGGCCCGCTGATGGCAGCAATGCAGGCTTCAAACGGCCTTTGCAATTGACATTGGTTTGCCCTTAAATTATACACTTGTCTTGTTATTCTGAGCACTGATTCTTTTAAGGAGGATATAGATGAAAAGAACAGCTTTGATACTCGTTCTGATTCTCATAGGCGCGATGCTCTTCGCCAATGGAGCCGACGACACAGTCAAGATTGCGGTTGTTGGGGCTCATTCGGGCGATCTCGCATCCTATGGCATCCCAACGGTTAAGGCGGCCGAACTTGTAGTTGGCGACTGGAATGCAAAGGGAGGTGTGCTGGGGAGGCAGATTGAGCTTATTGTGGAAGATGACGTATGCAAGCCCGAAATAGCGGCAAATAGCGCCGCCTTAGTTGTAGGAAAGGGCGCGATAGCTGTTATCGGCCATATCTGTTCCGGCGCGACAAAGAGCGCCTTGGGTATCTACGATGAGGCCGGAATTCCCGCTATCAGCCCCTCGGCCACCAATCCACCGCTTACCCAGAGCGGGGACTACCCAAATTTTTTCCGCACCATCGCCCCGGACGATTCCCAGGGCCTAACAATCTCGAATTTCATAGTTAATCAACTCGGGTTGACATCAATAGCCGTACTTCATGATAGGCAGGACTACGGGAAGGGTTTTGCGGATTTTACGGTAGGCTTTCTCGAAGCGCAGGGCGCAGAGGTGGTGCTTTATGAGGGCATCACCGAGGGAGCCGTGGATTATTCGGCCGTGTTGAACAAGGTTGCCAAGTCGGATGCCCAGGTGCTGGTGTACGGCGGGTATCACCCCGAGGCTTCAAAACTGGTGCAGCAGATGAATCGCATGGGTCTGGATATCCCCTTTGTTTCCGATGACGGGGTAAAGGACAACACCTTCATAGAGGTTGCGGGGGAGGATGCCGAGGGCGTTTACGCATCCGGGCCCAAGGATACATCAGGTAATCCCATGCACCGCGAGGCCGTTGAAAAGCACAAATCCACCTTCGGTGAGGAACCGGGTGCGTTTTTCATTGAAGCGTATGCCGCCGCTATTGCACTTCTTACGGCGATAGAAAACGCTAACAGCACTGACGGACAGGCCATAATGGATGCTTTGCGCTCGAACTATGTCGATACGCCGCTCGGCAATATCAGTTTCGATGAGAAGGGAGATGCAACCGGTGTAGAATTCTCGGTCTATCAGGTTCAAAACGGTGAATATGTAGAGTTGTAGAAAAACTAGCCTGCCAGGGTGGGCTCCCACCCACCCGAGGCAGTTTCACTTCTCTGATTTAGTTTGATATTCGCACCTAGGAGTTTCTAATTGGAATACTTCCTGCAGCTTGTGCTTGCCGGATTTACCAAGAGCAGTATCTATGCCCTGATAGCCCTCGGCTACACGATGGTATATGGCGTTTTTAAGCTCATCAACTTCGCCCACGGTGAGATTTACATGATTGGCGCCTTCACCGCCCTCATCACGGGCGGTGTGCTGCAAATCACCACAGATCTGGCTCCTTTTATGATTTTTGCCATATCCTTGGTTGCTGCGATATTTTTTTCCGCCGCCCATGGCATTACCATGGAGCGCATAGCCTATCGCCCGCTCAGGGGGGCGCCCAGGCTCACTGCCCTTATAAGCGCGATAGGAATGTCATTGATACTTCAAAACTACGTCCGCCTGGCGCAAACCTCTGATTTCCTACCCTTTCGTTCAATGATTCCTGACATCCCCTGGTTAACGCCGGGGAGGTCGCTAATCACCACTACTCAGCTGACGATACTAGCTACCACCATAGTTGTGATGATTGCGTTAACTCTGCTAATTAAGTTCACCAGGATGGGAAAGGCGATGAGAGCTGCCTCTCAAGATAAGATTATGGCCCAGCTGGTTGGAGTCAATATGAACAAAGTGGCGGCCTACACATTTGTTATCGGATCGGTAACAGCGGCGATTGGGGGAGTGCTGATTGCAAACCACATGGGCCAAATAAATTTCTACATCGGCTTCTTGGCAGGTATAAAGGCCTTTGTGGCAGCGGTGCTTGGTGGAATTGGAAGCATACCAGGGGCAGTACTGGGCAGTTTTGTGCTCGGCATGACCGAGAGCTTTGGAGCCGGGTATATTTCCAGCGCCTATGAGGACGCATTTGCCTTTGTAATACTTATAATCATTCTGACTTTCAAACCCTCCGGTTTGCTTGGCCGCAGCGAGGTGGAAAAGGTTTAATGGCAAAAATTCTCAAAGAGATAAGAGCCTCGCTTTTCAACGCGTTCTGGATGATGCTTATCACCTTTCCAATCATGGTTGTCAAGGTAAATCCAAAAGAATCTCTGGTGAGTTGGCGCTGGACGAATTTGCTCTGGGTTGGCATTGGAGCCTTTGTTCTCTCATGGGTTTGGAGGTATTACATATCCCGGCGTGACAAGAATTTGAAATCGACTCCCGGCAGGAGAAGAATGATTCTCAACCAGTGGTGGAGCAAGAAGGAGGTTAGGACTGGCCTGCTTTCCTCCCTGGCGCTGTTGGTTATCGGTTTTCCATGGATAGTGAATCTTTACCAGGTTGGCATAATCACCAGCGCCCTGGTGTTCGTGATTCTAGGGCTCGGATTGAACATCGTTATTGGCTATGGGGGCCTGCTTCACCTGGGCTACGCCGCATTTTATGCCGTGGGCGCTTATAACTATGGCCTAATGTACTTATATTGGGGCGTGCAGTTCTGGCTTGCACTGCCGCTTGGCGCCATCTCGGGCGCGCTCTTTGGCATGCTCATCGGCTTTCCAGTCCTGCGCCTAAAGGGTGATTACCTTGCCATAGTCACCCTGGCATTTGGGGAAATTATGAGACTTCTGCTTCTGAATCTATCGGATTTCACCAAGGGAGCAGAGGGAATTGCCCAAATTCCGCGCCCGCCCTTTATCTATGAATTGTCTCTTCGCGCTGCCACGAATTACTTGTTTTACATCTGCGCGGCGTTGGTGGTTTTTACTGTTTTTGTCATCCGGCGCCTTGAAAATTCTAGGATAGGCAGAGCGCTGGAGGCTATGAGGGATGATGAAATCGCGGCACAGTCCATGGGAATCAGTCTTACAAAAAACAAATTGATTACCTTTGCCTTGGGAGCTTTTTGGGCCGGACTGGTTGGCGTCATTCTGGCTGCAAAAACCACCTACATCAACCCAGGAAGTTTTACCCTGCTGGAATCGATAATGATTCTTGTCGCCGTGGTGCTGGGCGGCATGGGGTCTATTCCCGGTGTCATACTCGGCGCCCTCATAGTAACCCTGATTCCGGAATATTTCCGCGCCCTGTCCGACTATAGAATGCTTATGTTCGGCGTCGTCCTGGTGATAATGTCCATATTCAGGCCGCGAGGCATCATCCCGAAGCTGAGGAAGCATTACATTGTCAATGGGATAGGCGGCAAGCCGTGAGCCACACCATTCTTGATGTAAGGGATTTCTCGATAAGCTTCGGAGGGCTTCAAGCGGTTGACAACGTCAGTATTCACGTCGATACGGGCGAAATAGTCGCTCTTATCGGGCCAAACGGCGCAGGCAAAACAACCCTTTTTAACTGTGTAACGGGGCTCTATAAGCCCACGGAGGGTGATATAGCATTCTGCGGCAACGGCGGAAAATCTGTGAGAATTAACGGGCTCAAGCCCGATAGGATAACCGAGCTGGGATTAGCCCGCACTTTTCAGAATATTCGCCTGTTTAACAGCATGACTGCCTTGGAAAATGTAATGATAGGCCGCCATTCGCGATTGAAGGCAGGGGTTCTGGGAGCAATACTGCGTGATAGAAGAACGCGCGCGGAGGAGCGGGGCGTTATTGATGCAAGCATGGAGATATTGAAAAAACTCGGATTGGAGATGTATGTAAACGAGAGCGCCTCAAATCTTCCATATGGCGCCCAGCGCCTTCTGGAAATAGCTCGGGCAATGGCAACCGAACCCCAGCTTCTGCTGCTGGATGAGCCGGCAGCCGGCATGAATCTGGTTGAAACGAGGAGACTTGATTACATTATCAGCAGAATTCGTGACGAGGAGCGAATAACCATACTGCTGATAGAGCACGATATGAATCTTGTGATGAGCATTGCCGAACGCATATACGTCCTTGATTACGGAAGCTTGATCGCCGAGGGAAATCCTGCCGAAATAAGGGTGAATCCTGCCGTGATAAAGGCGTATTTAGGGGAATAAAAAATGCTCAGACTCGACTCCGTTCACACCTATTACGGGAACATCCAGGCGCTGAAGGGAATCAGCCTTGAGGTGAACAAGGGCGAGATAATCTGCCTTATTGGCGCAAACGGCGCTGGCAAGTCCACTGCCCTGATGACCATTAGTGGAATTGAGACCCCACGCAGCGGAGTTATACAGTTTGATGGAATTGATATTGCCGGTATGCCGCCGCATAAGATTGTTGGCATGGGAATGAGCCAGGCGCCCGAGGGCAGGCGCATGTTTCCATCGCTCACAGTTGCGGAGAATCTGGATATGGGGGCATATCTCCGCTCCGATAAGAAAGAGCGAAAACATGATGTCGAATACGTGTTCGACCTCTTCCCAATTCTCTCAAAGCGCAGGAAACAAATGGGTGGAACACTCTCCGGCGGGGAGCAGCAGATGCTGGCGATAAGCCGAGCGCTCATGGCAAGGCCGCGGATTCTCCTTCTTGATGAGCCCTCGCTTGGGCTCGCTCCGCTGATCGTGCATCAAATTTTCGAAATCATCACCAGGATTAACAGAGAACAGGGCACAACCATTTTCCTTGTTGAACAGAACGCCAATATGGCGTTGAAAATCTCCAACAGGGGCTATGTGCTCCAAAATGGCAGGATAGTCAAAGCCGATTCCGCGGATGTCCTCTTAGAGGACGAGGAGGTGAGGGCCGCATATCTGGGAGTTTGAAGGGCAGCCTTGCTTCCCAACCATGAAAAAATCCGTTACATTCCCCTCACAGTGGAGAGCTTCATACTCGGCACCGGCGGAATGATGCCCTTGCCCAACAGAAATCTCACCTCCATGCTTCTGCGTAGGGAGGGGGAGATATTTCTATTCGATTGCGGTGAGGCCACCCAAGTGAGTCTCCGCCAGCTCAACCTGAAATGGAAAAAAATTTCGGTGATTTTAATCAGTCATACCCACGCCGATCACGTAACCGGACTTCCCGGCATTCTGATGCTAAGCTCCCAGGTGGAGCGCAGCGAGGCCCTTGTGATAATAGGGCCGCCAAAGATAAGAGACTACATAGAGAGTAATCGCAGAGTCCTGGATATGCACATCAACTACCCAATTGAAATCAGGGAGATAGCCCAGCCCCATATTTCTCAGGAAGTTTACCGCAAGGAGGGTTACAGAATCCGCTCGTTTCCAATGCGTCATTCGAAGATCTGTGTTGGATATGCCTTTGAGGAGGATGCCAGGCCGGGCGTATTCCTCCCCGAGGAGGCTGAAAAAATCAAGGTGCCCAAGGGCCCTCTATGGGGCAAACTGCAGAGGGGGGAAAGTGTACGGCTTGAGGATGGGAGAACCATAAGCCCAGGACAGGTGATGGGGCCTCCGCGTGAGGGCCGTAAGGTCTCCTACGTAACCGACACCACCTGGCGCAGCTCCATCCCGTCCGAAGTTAGCGGTTCGGATTTGCTCATATGCGAGGCGATGTTCTGTGAGGATTTAGCCGGCACAGCATTTGAAAAGCGCCATCTCACTGCGCGCCAGGCCGGCCGATTGGCGGCTCAGGCAGGAAATGTTCGCCGTATGGGCCTTATTCACTACAGCCCCCGCTACACCGACTACGAGCTCAAAATGCTCCAAAGGGAATGCCGCGATATCTTTCCCAACGCTTTTTTATGCCGCGATCGAATGGTAATTCAGATACCCTACAGTGATGAAGAAAAAACAGGCAGCGGTGCTTTGAGGGGGCAGTGAAGAAGGCCAAGGAGGGGTATAAGGAGACATGAGATTCCGAGCGCAGGAGCCTGTAAATGTTCCTGCGCAAGGCTCAAGGTCCGTTTGAGATTAAATCGCCCTTCGCATTCCATCCGAGGCTCGGCCCATATACTCTGCTGTAGCGGAGCGCCCACCGCTGTTCCGGCGCCTTCCCTATTTGAGCAGCCTGGCCTCACTCTCCAATCTAAACTGCCTTGCAGAAAGCGTCCAATAGGCCCCGCGGCGCCGAATCAGCGCCTTGTGGGTTCCCTCCTCGATTATCTTCCCTTTGGAGAGGACTACGATTCTATCCGCCTCTCGAACAGTGGAGAGCCGATGGGCGATTACAAAACTGGTTCTCCTGTCCAGCACCCTGCGGGTGGCCCTTCTAATCGTCTCCTCCGTTTGAATGTCCACGCTGCTAGTTGCCTCATCCAGCACGAAAATAGCCGGATCCGCCAGGATTGCCCTCGCAAAGGAAATCAGCTGCTTCTCTCCCACGCTCAGCCTTGCGCCCGAGGTCCCCACATTCGATGCATAGCCATCTGCGAGATTTAGTATGAAATCGTGTGCCCCAACCACCCTGGCCGCCTCAATCACCTCGTTGTCGGAGGCATCCAGTCGACCGTAGCGGATATTCTCCATAATGGATCCATTGAAAAGGTGGGGTGTTTGGAGAACGTAGCCCAGTTTGGATTGCAGCCAGTTCTGAGAGCGCTTCCTATAATCGACACCATCAATCAGGATGCGCCCCCTGGTGGGCTCATAAAAGCGGCAAACCAGATTCACGACAGTGCTTTTCCCGGAACCGCTTTCGCCAACAAGCGCGAGAGTTTCCCCCGCCTCAACCTCAAGATTGAAATTTTGAAGCACCATTTCGCCCGCTCTGTATTGAAAATCAACCGATTCAAACCTGATTTTTCCCTCAATTTCGGGGGAGTTTGACTTTGAAGCATCCCACGCTTCTGTTTCCCTGATATCCGGAATTTCCTCCAGCAGGGAAAGGACTCTCTCCGCCGAAGCCTGCGCATACTGCAGGTCTGCAAAGGCCCGACTCAACTCCATTACAGGCTCGAAGAAACCGGCCGTGGCAAAAACAAAGGAAACCAGCGCACCATAGGTAATACCCGTTCCAACTAGCAGAGCGCTGCCCCCACGCCAGAGGGCAAGGGCGGTTCCAATCGCTCCAAAGGTTAAAACCGCAGGAAGATAGAATGCTGAAACAGTCGCAGTGCGAACGGCGCGCTGCCTCATGGTGCTCGTAATTTTCTCGAATTCCTGGGTGTTTTTTTTCTCGCGGACTAGCGTTTTTGTGGTGCGGGCGCCATTGATGCCTTCATTGTATCCGGCAGTAATGCGGGAATTAACGCTCCTAATCTTCCGATAACCGCTTAATAGCCTCTTTTGAAACCAGAAAGACATTATAATCAGGGGCGGAAGAACAGAGAGGCTTATCATGGCGAGGCGGGGATTCACAGCGAACATTGTTACCGCCATGATTAGCATATAGGCCAAACCCCAGGAGATATCCACCAAGCCCCAGGCAATCACATCCCCCAATTTTGTTATATCCGAGGTCATTCTCGCCATAATCCAACCGGTGGGCGTTCGATCGTAATAAGAAAAACTGAGCTCTTGCAGGCGTTTAAAGCCCTCCTTGCGAATGTTGTGGCAGATACCAACCTCCACCCTCCCCGCAATTACGATGAAAGCGAAGATATTTACCGCCTGTATAACCCCAAGAGCGCCGAATACAGCGACGAAAAGGCGCATATGTCCAAAATTTTCAGGGATAATCACCCTATCCACAAACCAGCCGACAAGAAATGGCTGAATCACCTCTATGACCGCAACAAATACCATCAGGGCAACCATTACGGACACGCGTTTTTTGTGCAGACTGACAAAGCGAAGCAATTTACGCCAGATAAGAAAGTCGAATCGGCGCCTTCTCTCCGCATAGGAGCTCATATTGGCTCCATTTCCGGAGCTGCATTCCGGATGTCCCAGATTCGCCTATACAAGTTGTCTCCCAGAATCAATTCTTCGTGGCGGCCCTCATGGCTGATGCTGCCATTCTCAAGTATCAGAATGCGATCTGCTTCTTTCAATGCGCTCACGCGGTACGTTACTAGAAAAACAGTGGTGTCGGCAAAGCGTTTTTTGAGCCCTGCCAGGATGGCGGCATCTGCTTGGGCATCGACAGCGCTAAAGGAATCGTCGAGAATAAGAACCCGGGGAAGTCGAGCAAGGGTTCTGGCTATGGCGACCTTCTGCTTCTGCCCTCCGGAGAGCGTGATGCCGCCCTCCCCAACTAGAGTTTCGTATCCATTCTCAAAATCATCGATAGTTCCCTTGAGGTTCGCGGTTTCCGTGGAGGTTTCAATTAGCTCGTCCGTTGCCTCGGGCGCGGCTAATGCTATGTTTTCCCGCAGGCTTCGATTGAAAAGGAAGGGCTCCTGGAGAACAATGCAGACCTGGCTTCGCAGGCTCTCACTTCGCCAACTGCCGACATCAATACCGTCGATTAGAACCTGCCCTCCGCTGGGTTTGTATAGGCGGGGGAGGAGGTGAATCAGCGTGCTCTTGCCGGAGCCGGTTGACCCAAGTATGCCAACAAGCTCCCCCTGTCTAATCTTGCAGTTTATTCCCTTCAGTATGGGGCGTTGCCCCTTGTACTGAAAACTGACGTTTCTGAACTCTATCCCTCCCCGTATTTCCCCTAGATAGTCTCCGGTTTCCCGCTCGGGAGGGATATCAAGCACTTCCTGGATTCGTCTAAGCGATACCATTGCCTTGCCCATCTCCGTTAGGGTCCTGCCCATCTCCCTAGCAGGCCATAGGAGGCGCTCCACATATGTAAAGAAGACAATGGCGACTCCTAAGGTTATCCTGCCGCTGGCTGCCCACCACCCCCCCACAACCATAACGATGCCTATTTGAGCAAGGCAGATTATATCCGAGATCGACCAGTACCAGGCCAGCAGCTTTGTTACATAAAAGGATCTATCTCGATACTCGGTGTTCTTCACATCGAATTTTTCAATCTCGTGATTCGCCCTAGCAAAGGCTCTAACCACCCGAATCCCATGAATATTCTCCTGGAGCGCGTCACTCAGGCGGCCTTCGGCCTCATCGGCCACGCTAAACAGGGCCTTGACCTTAGAAAAAAAAATGTAGCCGAAAAGGAACAAAATGGGGAATACGGCCATCGCATAGAGGGTTAGCGGCTTATTCAATGAGGCCATAAGCGCCGTGGATGTTACAACAAGAAAAATGCCGCTTCCCACTTCGGCGGCCTGCGTCGATAAAAAATTCTTTATTGTTTCCACGTCGCTGGTGCATCGCTGGATTAAATCGCCTGTGTTGGATTTTGTGTAGTACTCGTAGTCAAGGCCCTGCAGGTGGGCATACAGGCGCTCCCTTATTTTTTTGGCTGTATCCTCGGCGACAATGGCCGACAACCGGTGTTGGAGATGCATGAAGAAACCTGAGATAGCCATCAGCGCCACCGACAGCAGAGCCCCGTGCAGAATCAGATTTCGAGAGCTGAGCCTTAGGATCTGCTCGGTTAGCCAAGGGGCCTTAGACCATGTCTTCCCCCCGATACCCACGTCGATAACTATGCCGATAACCTGGGGCTGCAGCAGACCAAAGAATGAGGCAGCGGCAGCAATAATGAATGTGGAGAGATAGAGCAGGCGCTTGCCCTTCAGATGCGTATTTAGCTGTCTTAGCCCTCTCATAATGGGTGTTTGTCCTATTCAATAAGATTTCAGTCTTTATCCGTCAATCATTTTACTTAAGGAAATCCTATCATTGTTGCCGATCCTTTTCGTCTTCCGGCAGGCCCCTTATTGGACGTAATCGGCAAATTTCAAAACAGAGGGCTCAGGTTTAGCCTACCAGACATCTCGGTTCCGCAGAGGATAAGGCGCCGCAGGCAGGCGCGCCCTTCCATCTCATTATCAAGTTGGAAAAAGTAATTCCGATGATAGGTGTATGGCTCCCGAATGGGATCCTTAAGGAGTGTGGGTGTGATTAGAGGGCTGTACACGAGTTCGAGCGGCATGCGTGCCCAAGAGCACCGTTTGGATGCATTGTCAAACAATCTGGCGAATGTCGACCTGGAAGGATACAAGAGAGATATCTCGGTTCACAAGGCCTTCCCGGAGCTTCTTATCCGGCGTTTCGAGGATGATGGAGTTTTTCGCTTTCCCGCTGGAAGTGTGGACGTGGCGCCGATTGTAGGGAAACTGGGTACGGGTGTGGAATATAACGAATCTTACACAGCCTTTGAACAGGGCTCCCTGAAGGTTACCGAGAACACCTTCGATTTGGCGCTTGATGATGAAGGATTTTTTGTGGTGGACACGCCCCAGGGGCTCCGTTATACGCGCAATGGGTCGTTCTGGCTCGGCAAGGAAGGAATTCTGGAAACCAAGGATGGATTTCCGGTGCTGGGAGAGGGGGGCTTTGTTCGGATAAGCAAGGATGTTGTTTCGATTGACAAGTTGGGCAGGATTTGGGAGAGAGAGGCTGCGGGGGTCGATGCCGAATTGGTTGATACTGTCAGGGTTGTGGGGTTTCCGCGGCGGCGATTCCTGCAAAAACAGGGCACGAGCTTTTGGACCGAGAATGAAAATTCCGGATTCGCCCGCGACCTGGAGGGAACAGAACGCCCGGGCGTTCTGCAGGGCTTTCTTGAGGGCTCCAACGTGAACCCGGTAACGGAGATGGTTAATATGATTGAGGTGAACAGGGCATATGAGGCAAATCAGAAGGTTATTGCAACTCATGATTCTCTGTTAAACCGCCTAATAAGCCAGGCGGCAAAGTACTAGTCCATCTTGCCGAGTTTTGTGATGCGCGATGATGCGCAGCGGGATTTTTCGATTAGGAGTGGTTCAGTATGATGAGATCGCTATGGGTAGCCGCTACAGGGATGCATGGGCAGCAGTTCAATATCGATACGATTTCCAACAATCTTTCCAATGTGAATACTACCGGGTATAAGCAGGTGCGCGCGGATTTTGAGGACTTGATTTATCAGAGCGCTCGCATCCCAGGAACGCCTGCCACGGAGCGCACCGTCACTCCCACGGGAATTCAGGTGGGCCATGGGGTTCGAGTTGGGGCCTCGCAGCGGATTTTTGCGCAGGGCTCATTGAAACAAACCGATGGTCTTGGGGATATGGCCATTGTCGGCGAGGGTTTTTTTCGCGTACTGAACATTGACGGCAGTATCGGGTACACCAGAGACGGATCGTTTAAGATTGATTCCAATGGCCAATTTGTCAACTCGAATGGATACCGTCTAATGCCGGAATTAGTTCTACCGGAAAACTACTTGCCTGAGAGCCTGGCGGTGAGTCAGCAGGGGCGGGTTACCGTTAAAATTCCGGGACGGGAGGATCCCATCGCCGTGGGACAAATCATGCTTTTCCGCTTTGTTAATGCAGCCGGGCTGGAGGCAATTGGGGAGAATCTTTTCGTGGAAACCGAGGCGTCCGGAGACGCTGCTGGAGGGATGCCGGGCGCAGGAGGAATGGGCAAGCTTTATTACAAGTTCCTTGAGATGTCAAATGTATCGGTTGTTAAGGAGATGGTTGGCATGATTGTTGCCCAGCGGGCCTATGAACTCAATTCCAGGGCTATCCAAACCTCCGATTCAATGCTGGGCACCGCGAATGGGTTGAAACGGTAGGAGATTTATGAACATTGGACCGCTGCAGAGTGGAAGGGTGCTTTACGAGGAAAACAGAATGGCCAATCAGGCTGCCGGTTTGATTCGCCGCTCGAATACTGGCAGCCGGGACGAGCTTTTGGCGCTTAGTGGAGAGTTCGAGGCCTTGTTTGTCAAGATAGTGCTGGATTCAATGCGCGATACACTCAGCGATGATAGCTTGATTCCAAAAAATGCCGGTGAGAAGCTGTTCGAGGACAGACTGTATGATGAGTACGCAAGAGTTATCAGCAAGACGGCCAATCTGGGTATTGCTGAGATGATATACACTCAGCTCTCGGATTATCTGCCCGGTGAAAGGGTTGATATAGGCTGATTTGAGGAACCTCATAACTAGGATTTTTAGGGCTCGAATCGGCCAGGTGGAAGCGGTTTTATGGTATTAATAGACTATATGAGGTTATAAAAAAGCATACATATTTTGTTTTATCTATGAACCTCATGTTTCTGTCCCGGCTCTAATTTCTTTCCAAACCTACAAATATGCTAATTTACACCAATACTGCTAACTTGGCACGTATTTTGCCCTTTCTTCTGCAATGGCAGATATGAACAAAGTAAGCGACGATTCAGATTTTGCGCTTCGCTCCTATCTTAGAGAGATTGGCCGTTTTGCGCTGCTTGATAACGAACAGGAGCTGGAGTGCTCTCGCCGCATTAAGAGAGGTGACGAAGAGGCTCTTACCACCCTTGTCAATGCGAATCTCCGTTTGGTGGTGAAGATTGCAAAGACCTTTGTTAGCTCTGAAATGGGTTTTATGGACTTGATTCAGGAGGGGAATACTGGTCTATTGAAGGCGGCGGAAAGATTTGATTATCGAAGAAAAATCAGGTTTAGCACCTATGCATCCTATTGGATTAAGCAGGCCATACACCGTGCCCTGGGCAATAAGAAGCGAATGATTCGAATTCCGTATCGCAAGGGAGAAATGTTAGGCCATATTCAAAGGATCAGTGAGGATTTTTCACAAAGGCACAACAGGAAGCCTAGCGTAGAAGAGCTCTCCGAGCATACGGACATGAAAAAAGCCGAGATTGTTTCGCTCATTGATTCGGCATCTTCCACCGTATCTCTGGATGCTGCAATCAATGACAGCAGTAATACTCTGCTCGATATGCTGGAGGATAATTCTTATAATCCGGACAGAATTTTGAGAGAGAAGGCGCTTAAAGAGGAGGCCATGCATTTCTTGGACATGCTGAGAGAAAATGAACGTAAGATCCTGATATATCGATTTGCAATCAATCGCGGAAAAAGAATCTCCCTGAATTCGATTGGTAAAAGGATGGGAATTTCCTCTGAATCCGCTCGCCAGATTGAGATTAGAGCCCTGAAAAAGTTAAGGAAGAAAGCCGAGCCCCTCGCCAGCTCGTATATGGCTGAATTGATCGGGGTCGGCGCAGCTCAGTAGAATTGGCTCCGAAAACTCCTTCTCTGACTTTCAGAATACTCTCCAATTCCGCCCAGCCCTGCTAGTCCGGGCCTCCACTTCGAAAATCCTTTGCTCTTTTCTGTTTTGTGAGAAGCTTGCCGGGGCTCCAAACCTGGCCCTTTCCATCCTTCTGTTATAGTATTGATTCGATGAAAATACTGGGCATTGAAACAAGCTGCGACGAGTGCTCGGCAGCGGTTGTCGCTGGCGGTAAAACCATACTGTCGAACATTGTTGCAAGCCAGGTGGAAAGGCATGCGCCGTGGAATGGTGTTGTCCCTGAGATAGCCTCAAGACTGCATGTTGAGTGGATTGACGAGGTGATCTCCAGTGCGCTTAACGCCTCAGGTTTGTCTCTTGAAGACGGAATAAACGGCATTGCCGTTACATACAGACCAGGTCTTATCGGATCTCTTCTAGTGGGGCTCTCTTATGCCAAGGGTTTGGCCTGGGCCGCGGCCAAGCCCTGGATAGGAGTAGACCATGTGATGGCGCATTTATATGCGGCGCAGCTTGAAAATGAAATCGCCTATCCACATTTGGGCCTAATAGCCTCTGGGGGGCACACAGTACTTTGCAGGGCGGAATCGCCGGATGAGATGAGCATTCTAGGGGCAACCATCGACGATGCCTGCGGTGAGACCTTCGATAAGGTGGCGAAGCACTATGGGATGGGGTATCCCGGCGGAGTGAAATTGGATGCTCTTGCGGAAAATGGAGATTGCGCTGCCTTCAAATTCCCTCAGACCAGGCTGGGTGCGCGCCGATACGATTTCTCATACTCCGGCTTGAAAACCGCGGCTATCAACCAACTTGAAAAGTTCCGCGCCGGGAAGGGAAAGGCCAGTTTGGCCGATATAGCGGCCTCGTTTCGTAAGGCTGCAATCGACATGCTGGTAGGCAAACTTAGGTTGGCTGCAGAGGATACTGGCATAAACCGCGTGGTTTTCGGTGGCGGAGTTTCGGCTAATCGCTATCTGCGCCGTGTTATCAATGAGGACTCTTCGCTTGAGGCGTATTTCCCCTCATTGGCTCTTTGTGTTGACAATGGGGCGATGATAGCCGGGCTTGGATACCAGCTGTTCACCAGGGGGAAGGAGGCGGACCTTGATCTAAATGCCCAGGCCCGGGTTTCGGAATTTAGATGTCCCTATCCATAACTATATTTGGAGCATTTCCCAACCGTGCTGATCGGCCCATGATTCGAAGCTTGCAGCCAAGCTTAAAATGCCGCAGGTTCGCTTGTGTTTTTTGTTGACCGCATATTCCTTTAGGGCAATATTGTGTAAGCTTGGCTGCCGGAGGGCCAGAAGGAGTTGATCATGAAATCCGAGTTTGATCTTGATAAAGTGATTCGCAAAATTCCGAATTATCCCAAAGGGGGAATATTGTTTTTCGATATCACAAGTATACTGACAAATCCCCCAGCTTTCACCTACTGCGTAGATAGCATGGTAGAGATATATAAGGAAACCGAAATTGCCGCGGTAGCCGGCATTGAGTCTCGCGGGTTCATTTTTTCCGCGCCGCTTGCGGCCAGACTCGGCATACCCCTGATTCTAGTTCGCAAGGATGGCAAATTACCCGGCGATACATGGAGACAGGATTACCAATTGGAATATGGCATGGAAGCGGTTGAAATTCACAAATCCGATATTCCAAGAGGGAAGGAGGTGCTGCTAATTGACGATCTTATTGCAACAGGGGGCACCTTAAGCGCCGCGAAAACCATCCTCGAAAGGGGTGGCGCCATGGTAAAGAGGGTGTTCGGTGTTATTGGGCTGACCTTTCTGAATTTTCAGGCAAAGCTTGAAGGGGTGGAGATTACGACGCTTATCAGCTACGGCAAAGAAAGCCTGTAATTCGAAGCACATTGGATTCAGAGCAGCATCGATACTGATTTGAGAACTTGACCCTTCCCCCCTTTTTGAAATAGATTGCACCTGCGGCAAAGAGTTCCCGGTAGTGTAATTGGTAACACTGCAGACTCTGGATCTGCCTTTGGGGGTTCGAGTCCTCCCCGGGAAGCTTGAATAGATACGCAGGGTCCCTTCGTCTAACGGTTAGGACCGGAGATTCTCATTCTTCAAATAGGGGTTCGATTCCCCTAGGGACTATAGGACATGCCTTATGCAGCCGATTCCCAGTGGGGAGCTTAGGCTTTGCCGGGGCTGCCGTAAAATCCTACAATGATTATACCCTCCATTTAGCGCCCGCTCTTAAAAGAGACATACCGCCCCTGATGACAAAAAAAATGCGTTTTTGGGGGGTCATTATCAGTTAAAGTTTCGATTCCCGGAAACAATGGTGCTATTCTGCACCTATGGACTCTGTATTCGACCGGCTGGCCAGGGAGATTTCAGGGAAAGAAAGACGCAGTCTATTGGCGAAAATTGGCAAATCGTACAAGTCGGAGCCCCTCCACAAGGGCATTGCCTCCAGGGACGAGCCATACATACCGGAAAGGCAATTCGCCCGACTTTCCGTGTTCGCGCGCCTGCTGATCATCATATCGGGTTTCCTGTCGGGTGTAGGCAGGGATAGGGCGACAGAGAAATTTCTTCTCCGCAAAAATTATCGCAGGCTTGGCCGTCTGGCTCCAGGATTATTGGATAGCAGGAGGGGCTTGATAAACTCAAAACTATATCAAATAGTCGCGGAGCTGCGCTCGGCCATGGATGTTTTCAAAGAGACTATGTTCAAGGTTTTGGAGGTTGATAAGAGTGATTTCTACGCCTTCTTGGGGAAACTGGAATTTGAGGGCGTTCAAGCGCGGCTTGAAACGGAGTTAATACCTAGCAGCAATGGCTCCCCAAGCACCCCTCATGCTAGAATAAAGAAGCAGCTGTTTTCAAAATTCAACGATATATTGGACGACATCAGTCTTGATCAGCGTAAACGGATGAATACTTATATAAACATCCTCTTCCAACTGAAAACCCTAACCAATTTCCCCTATGACCGCATATTGAATCTCTTCCCGCGGGACGAGAACGATGCAATCGCCGGTGCGGCGACCCATGCGCTAAGGGCGCCGGTTCTGGAGCTCGGAGATGCGCTTTTCACTTTCCGAACGCCGCCGTCTTCCACCCTCCTTGAAGCCCTTTTCCTCTTTGATTTACGGGATGAGATTGGTGAGGATTCCAAACGGTTCGAAAAAGAACTCCGTGAGCGGATGAGTATGGCATCGCATGCCCTGGACACCACACGGAGAGTAAATGCCGCCATCCCTTGGGAGCTCCTCCTCAAGTCTCTGGCGGCGGATATTCATTACACGCCCACTGTTGCTCTGGCCACAGACGACTGGTTCAGAGTGTTCAAGCTGTTTTGGACCGAGCGCCTCAATGTGAGATTTCGAGAATGGTCTAATCGGAAACGCATCCAGGATCTCCTGGAAGAATTAATGGAGCAGTATGAGCTGACTGAAATCCCCCCGGTTCCGGGATACAGAAAAACCGAATTTCCGGAGCATTACCAACCCAGATACGAATTGAGTTTCGCTGTTGTGAGAGTTCTCTTTCTGGAGATATTTCAGGGTAGGCTCTATCATGCGCTGAACATTGTTAGAATAGATGGTAGGTTCTACAAGAAGGACAACAAGAAGGAATTTGAAGAAGTTTTTGGCAGATTCGTAAAGGTTCCGGATAAAATTCGCAGTTTTGAAAGCAAATTACGCCCGGAAGGCGAATATGGCATTCGACTTGGAAGCCTATGGCAGGAAACCAGTTCAGGAGTAGACAACTCAAAGCGCTACTTTGAGCTGCTTGGCCAACTTGATCGAGAGAGTCAGGATATAACCGTGCCGCTGGTAGATGACTTAGGAAAAATGTCAGATCTCCTGGAAGGTATTCTAAGCGGCAGCGGCGGAACCTATGATTCGCTTTCAAACCTATCGGAAATAGGCGGACATGGAAACTTGATGTTTCTGAAAAATTTGAGGGAAGTTAAAAGCATATTCAGCCGCAGCGCGGAAAACATCAAGAAATTGCTGGAGATTGAGGAGAAGTAATTTTCTCCAGGCATTGCTCGAACAAGGAGATTTGTAGTTGACAACTGTGAATGAATTCTGGACTACCAGAGTTTTAAGTGAATTGTATGAACTTGCCGGCAAAAGAGGAAAGGCTTCAGATAGGTTTGCGGAAATAATGAGCGTGGGAAGGCCGCCGAAAAGCGCTATGGGAGATATTTCATTTCCTCTTTTCCCCTATGCAAAATATCTCGAGCTTAGCCCCGCTGTGATAGCCTCAACCATAGCCGAGAAATTCATCAGCGAGGGTATTAGAGGCAGGGCGTTCGGAGGATATTTGAACATACACATAGACAGGACAGCTGTCATAGTCGAATTGTTTGGCAGTATTTTTGCCCTAGGAGAGGGCTGGGGAACTGGAAATGAGCGCCGCGGGCAGAGGGTTATGTTCGAGTACTCCAGCCCAAACACCAATAAACCCCTGCATCTTGGCCACCTAAGAAATGACATACTTGGCGAGAGTTGCGCACGGATATTTTCCGCAAGAGGAGCCGAGGTGCTGAGAGTAAATTTGGTAAACGATCGTGGGGTGCATATCTGTAAATCAATGCTCGCATACCAGGAATTCGGTGATGGTGAGACTCCTGAAAATCTGCAGGTGAAGAGCGATCGTTTTGTGGGGGATTTTTATACTAAATTTGTTCAGTGGGCCAAGACGGATGAAACGGCCGAGGCAAGGGCCCAGAAAATGCTTAGAGACTGGGAATCCGGAAATGAAAAAGTAAGGAAGCTATGGGGCACCATGAATGAATGGGCGCTCTCCGGAATTGAAGCAACCTACCGAAGGACAGGAATCAGTTTCGACAGGATTTACAGGGAAAGCAAAACCTATCTGCAGGGGCGCGAGCAGGTACTGAAGGGATTGGAGAGGGGTATATTCTACAAGAACGAAGACGGCTCGGTGTGTTTCGACATGGACGAGATTGGCCTGGATACGAAGATACTGCTTCGCTCCGATGGCACTGCGGTGTACATTACACAGGATTTGGGGACGGCTATCAGCCGATATGAGGACTGGCCCTTCGATCAGCTCATCTACGTTGTCGGCAATGAGCAGAACTATCATTTCAAGGTTCTTTTCCATATTTTGGATAAGCTCGGATATCCGTGGGCGGGTAAGCTCAGACATCTTTCGTATGGCATGGTTAATCTTCCGGAGGGGAAGATGAAATCCAGAGAGGGTACAGTGGTTGATGCCGATGAGCTTATTGATAAGCTCTCTGCCTTGGCGTTTGATGAGATAAAATCAAAAGGCAGGGAGGAGTTGGTTGGAAGCGCGGAGGATATCGCTGAGAAAATTGCATTGGCCGCCCTCCACTATTTTCTTCTCCAGGTATCTCCAACGAAAGATATGGTTTTTAATCCTGAGGAATCCCTGTCTTTCAACGGTAATACGGGGCCCTACCTCCAATACACGGCTGCCCGCATCAACAGCCTGATCGCGAAGGCTCCCAGTGATGTGCTGGATATGGATGCGGATCCGAAATTGCTCAATAGAGACGATGAGTGGGAGCTATGCCGGAAGCTTGGAGATTTCCCCGATTTGGTGTCAAGGGCCGCGGAAAGCCTGGATCCCTCAATTTTGGCCGTCGGTCTTCATGAAATCGCCAGAGATTTTAGTCACTACTACCATGAAGTCCCGATTGCCAAGGCCGAAGACAAGTCTCTTGCCGCGGCCCGTCTAATCCTTGCCCGCGGGGTGCTAACAGCGCTTAGAAATGGTTTTAGTCTTCTGAATATTCCCTTTATCGAGTCGATGTAGGCTCACTTCCGATTATCCGTATGCAAGCTTCCCATCGCACAGGATCGAAAAAAGTTGGCTGTTTCCTAACGCCAGACTGCCGAGTTATAGATAGAAGTCCGGGAGGCGCTCTTTTTCAGTTACGGCCCTGCAGGTGGAAATCTCATTCCGGTGATGGTTGCAATTTTTGGCCTAATAGGCTATCTATTGCCATCTTAGGTGGTGCGGAACCGGGGTGGGGGATCGATCACGGTGAGTGGCCTTTACGTGACGCCGCGATGCGTGCTTTCCTTATGGTATGCGTTGAAGGGGCGCTCGTGCTTATTGCTCCGCGGATTCGGCGAGGGGCCCCGCTGCCGGGGTATTGATGGTGATAGAGATGCGGTATTATACCTGCATGGGCGCAGTTTTGCGCTGTCGAATTGCCGTACGCTGGAATTATTTTTATTGGCGGGAGATTCATGATGTATGCTCTGGTAAAAATTTTGGGTAAGCAATACAAGGTGGAGAAGGGCAGCCTTATCAAGGTTGACTTACTTAGGGGGAAGAAGGAGGGCGGCAGGGTGGAATTCGACACTGTGCTGATGCTCTCGGGCGATAAGGGCCCCAGAATTGGCCAACCCTACGTTAAGGGGGCCAGGGTGTTGGGAACCGTTGGCGAATTGGTTAGAGGAGCCAAGGTTGGAGTGACAAAGTTCAAGAAACGAAAGGGATATCATCGCTTCCTTGGCCATAGACAGAGCTATTCTCTTATCAGAATAGACGAGATCATAAGCCGGGACTCCATGGGGTGATTGCGGTTGTGGTGGTTCTTGATGGACAGGGCGCCCTAAGCAGGATGGATCTCAGCGGTCATGCGGGATATTGGGAAGGGAAGGGCGATCCGGCCTGTGCGGCAACAACGCTGCTGGTGCGCTCGGTGGCCAGACTGGTAGCATCGTTGGATGGTTGGACAGTTAACGGTGAGACGCGAAAACCAGGCGCACTATCTGTGGAAATAGAGAGGCGTCCTGTGAGTTCGGATCCTTGGCTTCGTGGAGTAACCGACACTCTTTTACAGGGTCTTGGTGATATTGCGCGGGAGTATCCGAATTCAATAAACCTAGAATTGGAGAAGTTGAACTATGGCTCATAAGAAAGGCGGCGGTTCCTCGAAAAACGGTCGTGATTCCAATGCTCAAAGATTGGGTGTAAAGCGATATGGAGGTCAGACTGTGTCCGCGGGGACTATTTTGGTCCGCCAGCGCGGCACTAGGGTGCATCCGGGGGACTTTGTCGGTAGGGGCAAGGACGATACCCTATTCGCAAAGATTTCAGGAACCGTAATATATCATTTCGGGAAGGGTAAGAAGCGAGTGTCAATCATAGGCGGCAGCTGACAGACTATGCCCTCTTTTGTCGACGAGACTCGCCTCAAGGTCCGATCAGGCGATGGCGGGTCCGGATCTGTCTCGTTTCGCCGTGAAAAATATGTTTCACGGGGCGGCCCTGATGGAGGCGATGGAGGCAAGGGTGGTGATGTAGTATTTACTTCCAGACGAAATCTGGCGACGCTGGCCCATATTCGGCGGCGAGTTGTCTACGAGGCAAAGAACGGAAGACCTGGCGGCGCTAGAAGGATGCGGGGCAAGGATGGGAACAATCTCGTCATCTTTGTGCCCCCAGGGGCCCGCATTATAGACGTATCCACGGGAAAGGCGCTCTACGATTTCGATAAGGAATCGGAGGGCGAGGAGTGGGTATTCCTTGCGGGCGGACATGGCGGACTGGGGAATTGGCATTTTCGAACTTCCAGAAATCAGGCTCCCATGTATGCGCAATCCGGGAAGCCGGGCTCCTTGCGGGAGATTTCCCTGGAATTACTGCTTATAGCGGATATTGGCCTGGTGGGAATGCCGAATGCGGGTAAGTCCAGCCTTATCAATGCCCTAACATCGGCAAAGTCGAAGGTTGCCAGCTATCCGTTTACCACCAGGGTTCCATGCTTGGGTGTACTCCGTCGGGGCGAGCAGGAAAGAATAATCGCCGATATTCCGGGGCTTATTGAGGGAGCCTCAAGCGGAGCCGGATTGGGGCATAAATTTCTCCGTCATATTAGCCGCTCCGCATGTTTGGTATATATGAGTGATTTGGGTGATGCCGATCCGATACATGCCTTGCGGACACTAAAAAAGGAGCTAAGGCTTTTCGATCCCGGTTTGCTTAGAAAACCAAGCATAATCATTGGCTCCAAGGCCGATCTCGATGAATCAGGGGCAAAGTTAGATTCCCTTGTCAGAGCATTTCCGGACAATGAGGTTATTGCTGTATCTGTTTTCTCTCCGGACAAACTAAGTAATTTCCGCGATCGTCTATTTAACTCCTAGGGTTTGTGAAAGTAGCGATATTCGGAGGATCTTTCAATCCTGTTCATCGCGGGCATATATCGGTAGCCAAGGAGGTTATAAAAATCGGCTATCAAAAGATTCTCTTTATTCCGGTTTCAATTCCACCCCACAAGGCTCTCACACGCGGCGCCAGCAATGCGGATCGCATCGTCATGTTAAAACTGGCCCTTCGAAATTTCTCCTGGGCCGAGCTTTGGGATGGAGAGATACAGCGCGGCGGCCCCTCTTACAGTATTGACACCGTTCGGGAATTAAGGAAAAACGGGATGATTGGCGCCAGGGCGGCTATTATAATTGGAGATGATCTGGCGAGCAGTTTTTCGTCTTGGAAAAATGTTTCGAAACTCATAGGGGAGGTGGATGTTATTCTTGCCCGGCGGGGGGGGGAGGCTGAATTTAGGTATCCCTGTTTCAGATTATCCAACACGCCAGTGCCTCATTCATCAAGTGAGATAAGGCAGAGGATTGAAAATGGTTTGGGAATAGGAAGGCTGGTGCCTCTTTCCGTTGCCAGGTACATTAGGAGGAATAGGCTTTATGGCCCTGCGGAAACCTGAGAATGCTTCCTGGTTCTTCGCATTGATTGTAATCTTTGTGGCTTTCCTGGTTATGTGGGCAGTCTTGAGCCTGAGAATAGATTTGTTTACGGAGGCAATTAAAGAGGGCGCAATAATTAGCATTCTTATAGCGATTGACGATGGAAAGAGGCCGCTCATTTCGGAGGTTTTCTACTATCATCCGGTGACACGGAATGCAGCCTTAATGGCAATTCCTATCGAAACCGGTACCCTGCTTTCGGCCATCGACAGAATGGGCAGGCTGGAATCCATATACGATGTCAGTGATTTGGAGGACTATCGGAATGCGGTTGAGACACTCCTTGGATACCCTATTTCATTTGTAATTCGCCTTGATTCAGACAATTTCGGGTACCTGGTGGATCACTTGGGAGGGATAGATGTTTTCATACCCAATGAGATTGATGACACTATTGATGGGGTAAAATACCTTTTCCCCCCGGGAAGCGTGAGGCTTGACGGAGCAAAGGCGCTTTCCTACGCGGAATATAGGCCAAGAGGAGAATTAATAGTTGAAAGGATGGAGCGAGAGCACAGGGTTATCCAATCCCTGCTGCGATCCATAGGCTACAGAGGGGATTACCTTGTTTCATCGGAGGTATTTCCCCATATTCGGGATTTATTTGATTCCAGTCTTGATGACCGCAGTCTGTCTACCATCATCGAAACTCTGACCGCGGTTGATTCCGAACGTCTTGTCTTGCAAGGGATCATTGGCGATGAGCGCACTCTTAGGGGGGAAAGCATACTGTTCCCCTTTTATGACGGAAATTTGATTAAGGAAACGGTGCAGAGAATTAACAACTCACTTGCCAGAGCGGATGTCCCCGGCGACTATGCGCTGCCGATTAGGGTGGAAATTTTGAACGGCACTAATCTCACGGGGCTTGCATCCAGAACGGCGCAGCTTTATAAGAGTTTTGGCTTCAAAATTGCCGCTGTCGCGAACGCTGAGCTTAGCAGCTATAGCAGAACGATTGTGCTGGATAGGAGGGGCAACCCGGAGGCTGCAAAGCAGGTGGCAAAACTGATCCGCTGTAAGCAAGTCCATTCGCAGATAGACGAAAATCGAGACGAGACCGTGGATGTAACGGTTATTTTGGGAAAAGACTTTGATGGACGGTACGTTAAGGAGTAAGGCTCAGGAAATCTGCGAGCTTCTTACTGTAAGAAGAGCGGGAAACGTAATAGGTTTGGAGATGAGCGAGGTATGCTCATGGACCTCACACCTAGTTGTCGGAACAGTGTCCAGCCGAATACATATGAAGGGACTCGGCGAGGCGGTTATCAACAAGATGCGGGAACTGGGAATAGAAACTCGTTTTGCCGGTAAAAGGGCTTATGAGAGCTCATGGCGGATAATTGACGGCGGTGAAATTGTCGTCAGCTTGATGGATTCGACATCTAGAGGGTTCTACGCGCTGGAGGAAAGATGGTTCGAATCCAAAGTTTTTTACAATGCCAGTGAGGCACAGCCCTCAGACAGAACGTTATGAGGCGGATATACAGCTATCTTTGCCGGTAAGCGCACCCCTCACATTGCTTTCACGGCAGGAGTTCATAAGAAGAAGCGCTCAATTGCCACTTGATTTTTGATGGCGGGGAATTTACAATGAATAGCTGTGTAGCCGCTCCAGGAGGATGGGCATGGAAATTACTGGTATTCGCATCAGAAAGGCTGTTGGGGATGGGAAGTTGAAGGCCTATGTCACGCTGACCTTTGATGATTCCTTTGCCGTGCACAATGTGAAAATCATTCAGGGAATGAGTGGGTTTTTTGTTTCCATGCCGAGCCGAAGAACGAAGAATGGTGAATACAGGGATATAGCACACCCTATAAATGCAGCTTTCCGCACTAAACTGCAGGATAGAATTTTGTCTGAGTATGAAAGCATGGGTGATGCTGTGGAGCATAATGTATAATGTACAATTCATGATGCAGAGTAGAATTGGAGAAAACCATCGGAACGGCTGCTATAAATTAGGACGTCGGCAAGCGGTAAGCCACCGGGTTTTGATCCCGGCATTCGCAGGTTCGATTCCTGCCGTCCTAGATTCTTTGCACTTCGCGGAGGTGAGCGAATCATGAAAAACGCGCAATTGGCGGTGAGACAGCGTGAGGCGACAAATAAGGGAGCGGCTCGGGCGCTTAGAAGAAATGGAAGAATCCCTGCTATTCTCTATGGGGATGGTGATCCAAAGGCTGTTAGCGTCGATGCCAGAGAATGGGCGCATGGTTTTCAGCATGCCTCAGGCAATACAATTGTCAGATTAAAGCTGGATAATGATGAACACAGAGTGCTGATAAAGGATACTCAGGCGGACATACTTTCGGGCAGTGTCATGCATATTGACTTTTATGCAATCCGCGCGGGAAAGAAGCTTAGCACAGTGATTCCGATTCATCTTGAAGGCACTCCGAAGGGTGTTATAGAGGGTGGGATTCTTGAACAGAAGATTGAGGAAATTGAGGTGGTTTGTCTGCCAGAGGATATTCCGGATTTTTTTGAGCTGGATGTCTCACAGCTTGAGGTTGGCGATTCTCTGCATGTTAGAGATATTCCAGTGCCCCGGGAAGTCGAAATTCGAGCCGGCGCCAATTTAACAGTGGTAGTTATAACTCATGCCAAGGCAGTGGAGGAAACTGTATCGGAGGCTGAAGAGGAAGCTGAAGAGGAAGTCGCAATCGAAGATAGAATTGAGGACAGTGCCGAATAGCAGGAATTCCATAGTAGTCATGGGGTTGGGAAATCCTGGAACTAAATTTGAAAGAACTCGGCACAATGTCGGCTATCATGTCGTGAATCTCGTCTTGAACGAAAAACGTGGGAAACTGCGGCGGGGGTTTTTCCGCAGATACAGTTATTGTGAGCTGACTAATGACTCGGGGCGTCAATCATTGGTGCTGGCGAGGTCGAGCTCATATATGAATAGGGCCGGGGATGTTGTACCTGAATTGCTTCGGCGTTATAGGGCAGCGCCTGAACGATTCATGGTTGTGGTCGATAACGTGGATCTTGTGCCTGGTATATGCCGAATAAAGAGGGGGGGTGGAGATGCAGGCCATAATGGCTTGAAGTCTGTTGTCAGAGCCCTGGGGCATGGTGATTTCTACCGTTTTTACATTGGCGTAGGCCGCCCGCCCGGCGGATCCCTGGTTGATCACGTGCTGGGCGTGCCGGATAAGGGCGATCTGGCCGACATTGATAAGGCCTGTGTTCGGGCTAGTTGGGGAATACTTGAGCTCGCATACAGGTCTATTCCCAGGGTGATGGAAGAAATCAATAAGCGTGAAACTTGATGAGCGATTTATTGCATCTTTACAAAACCTGGGCATCGGCGCCAACTCCGTTTGTGTTGTGGCGCTCTCAGGGGGAGGAGACTCAATTGCCCTCCTGGATTTAATCCTTAGGGTTAGATCCAGGTATCATCTTCGCTGCACTGCGGCAAGGGTAACTCACGGAATTCGTGATTCGGAATCCGAGGATGCCGAAAACAGCTTCTGCGAAAGATTCTGCGCGGAGCGCAATATCCCTTTTCGTGCTCTATCCGCTGAAAATGACGCTGTTTCCGATATCAGAAGTCGATTGGGATGCGGCGCCGAACAGGCGGCTCGGGAATTGAGACACCGACTCCTAAGGGAGCATATGGAGGAAAGTAAGGCAAGATATGTTTTCTATGGCCATACTTCCGACGATAATATGGAGACTGTTTTTATGCGCTTGCTCTCAGGCTCTGGCGCTGAAGGGCTTGGCGGCATCGCGATGCTGCGCGGAGAGGCAGTGCGGCCCTTACTGAGATTCGAACGGAAGGAACTGAGGGAGTATTTGGTGTCCAATGGTGTTGATTGGATAGAAGATGCAAGCAACAGTTCAAAAGCATATAGGCGAAATCGTATACGCAATGAACTTATGCCTCTCATATCGGACATTTTCCCGGGATGGCCTAGAGCTCTGGCTGTGTTGGGAGAAAAATCACAGGAGGCAGCGCGGGCGCTGAAGAAACTCCGCTCTATGGAGTTAGGTTCCACCGTCGAGTGTGACAGGCATATATGGAAAGAAGAAGATTGGGATTCCGCATCGGAGTATTCGAAGGCTCTTGCCCTCTGGAATGCGTTTAACCATCTCGACACCTCCAACATACCGGACAGGCGAATTCCCTGGAGAGCTCTGAAAGAGGCGAGGACAGCCATTGACGCGCGAAGAACCTGGAATTCTCATGGCTTTAAATCGGCATGGAAAAATGGCTTTATCGAGGTGGGTCTAGCTGACTCTCCGGATGCATCGGCTAATGCAGGCGGCAGAATCATCCTGAGCCGAAGTGAGGTTAAAAGGGGTTTTGCTGCCAATATCGGCTCTTATGATATTTCTGCATCATTGCAAAAACCAGCCCATCCCGAGATTCTCACTTTTCAGGTAGGAACCTGGCCGCTGGAAATACGCTTTGACAACAGCGGAGTAAGACTTCCTCCGTGGAGCGAAACAAAAAAACCTTTTTCAAAGGAAATAACTGATTCCGAAGAAGAAATGGTTTATATTCTCATTAAGAGGAGCGAGGTAGGAATAGATGCCGGACGAGAAAAATAAGAACAATGGCAATTTCAGATTCGACATGAGCGGTGAAACAGCCATTGTCCTGGTGATAGGTCTTATACTCCTGCTTTTCTTTGTGGTTTCCCTGGTGAGGAGCAACGTTGTTTTGGATCTCACTTATTCCCAGTTCATTAAGGAATTGCAATCCGGAAGCATTGAAGAAGTAAAGATAATTGATATGAGGGAAATCCGCGGCAAGCGTTTTGACGAGAATGGCAAGTCGGTGAACTTTGTTACGATAATCCCATATTTTGATGATGCGCTGCTTGAGCGCCTGGAGCAGAGTGGAGTTTCAGTCGTCGGAGATTCCAAGGGAATTTCCTTCGGAGATATCCTCCTGCAGCTTCTCCCGGTCTTGCTGATATTCGGAGTGATTGTCTGGATGTATCGCAATATCCAGAATGGTGGAAAGAACGCCCTGTCCTTCGGGCGAAGCAAGGCGAAGCGATACGATAACACGGGCAGCAACATAGTTTTTAGTGATGTAGCAGGTCAGCTGGAGGCCAAATATGAGCTTCAGGAAGTAGTGGAATTTTTGAAGGATCCGGAGAAATTCACCAGGCTGGGAGCCAAAATCCCCAAGGGTGTACTGCTGGTAGGGCGGCCAGGTACGGGCAAAACTCTGCTGGCCAAAGCCGTGGCTGGAGAAGCTGGTGTTTCATTTTTCCACATGTCCGGATCCAATTTTGTTGAGATATTTGTTGGAGTAGGCGCAAGTCGTGTAAGAGATCTTTTTGAGCAGGGTAAAAAAAACGCGCCCTGCATCCTCTTCATCGATGAGATAGATGCCGTGGGGCGCACTCGGGGCGCCGGTTACGGAGGAGGGCATGATGAAAGAGAGCAAACTCTGAATCAGCTGCTTGTGGAAATGGATGGCTTCGATACCGATAAGGGAGTGATTGTTATAGCCGCTACAAACCGTCCGGATATCTTGGATCCAGCTCTGCTAAGACCGGGCAGATTCGATAGACGGGTAGTTGTCGCCATGCCCGATATCAAGGAGCGAGAAGCCATTCTGGCGATTCATGCTCGAAATTTAACTCTCGATCCGGATGTGAAACTATCGATATTGGCCAGGGCGACTTCCGGTTCGTCGGGTGCGGATATTGCCAATATAGTAAACGAAGCGGCGCTTTTTGCCGGCAGAGTTGGCAGGAAGTGCGTGAAAATGGAGGATTTCGAAGAGGCTCGGGACAAAATACTCATGGGAGTTGCCCGGCGCAGCATGGTGATGAGCGAGGATGAAAAGCGCATGACGGCATATCACGAGGCGGGGCATGCGATACTTCATTACACCCAGGAAAAGGCGGACAAAATACATAAGGTCACTATCATTCCAAGGGGCAGAGCCCTAGGAGTCACCTTTAGTTTACCTGAGAAAGACGAATATTGCCGCAGTGTCGGGTGGTTGAAGGCGCGATTGGTAGTTGCCTATGGGGGTTATGCCGCAGAGGAGCTCATATATAACGAAACTACCACAGGGGCCCAGAAGGATATTCAGCAGGCCACCGATCTAGCCCGCAGAATGGTTTGCGAGTGGGGAATGAGCAATCTCGGGCCCATTGCCCTGGGGACTGTCGATGAGCCAATATTCATTGGGAAGGAAATTGCGCAGCATGCCGACTACTCGGAGAAAACGGCCCTTAGGGTTGACAGTGAAATTCGCCGCCTGCTCACCGAGGCGCTTGATGAGGCCCGCAGCACTTTGAGAAAGGAAAGAACAAAGCTGGAATCGCTCACCGAGGCGCTCATTGAAAAGGAAACCCTTGACGATGATGAGATTAGGAAACTCTGGGGTCTTGAGCTGCCATCGAAGCAAAAGGCAATCACAACGGCCATAGCCCCTAGCCCCAGCGCCGATTCGGAGGCTAAAATGATGACTCGCAGCAGCGGCGAAGGTTGTACAGCAGGATGTATTGAGTGAAATCTCGTATCTGCAATGCATGCCCTATTGGACGCTTGAAAAGATTGGTCCTATTCCCGCTGTTTTTGATAGCCGCAAACGCCTTTCCGCGAAGTGAGAGGGGAATTCCCGGGGTATGGCTTGAAAGGGCTGCAGCCTTGTTGGAAGCCGATTCCTTAACCGAGAGCCAGCTTGAAGAGGTGGATCGTGCTTTAAAAACCGCGGCCGAATTCGACAGCGCCGGCAGTGATATACTCTATCTGCAGGCCAAGCTGCTTCTGGTTGGCCCTAGACCCAAGACAATGCGGCACGGCGAGTCGCCCATCACTGCGGCATACGGACTTTTAATCGATTCACTGGATTCCGATGACCGATACCTCAAGATTATAAGCTTCGAGGAGAGAGCTGTTTTGTGGGCATCCACAGCCCTGCGTTTGAAGGATTATAAGGGTCTGCTGAATCGCTACCGACAAATGCCTGGGGGAGAACGCGAAAACGCATTACTGCTCTATGCAGCTGCCAGAGCTGCCCTTTATCTGGGTTTTTCGGAGTTGGCCGCCGAGTTGGCCATTCACGGCGAGGCGCTTGTGGATTCCAATACGGATATTGCTCGGCTCGGAGCCAGACTTTCAGGAGAAGCCAGACCTCATTTCAGAGCCCTTGCAATTGCCGCGGGGCATGAGGATTCCATAAAAACCCTTGATTTTGCCTGGCGCTATTGGGGTCTGGCGCTCGAACGGGCGCTCGTACCTTGGATACTGAATGGCGCCATCGATGTCGATAGAGAGGGGATACTTTCAAATTTACTCAGTCGGCAGGCAGTGGAAGTACTGCTGGCTGAGCAGGATGGGGCTGGATGGAATCTCCCAGTCGAATTTCAAAATGATTTAGCATTGCTGAAAAAGATGAGGGCAGCACACGGTGAATCAGTGAATGCGCATTTGAAAGATTTTAGCGGGTTGTTGGAGAGCGACTTAAATTATGATGGATACCCTGAAGAGTTTTTGGAGCTGGTAAATGGGGAGCCTGTCAGCCGTATTATCGACATGAATCAGGATGGCCTGGCTGAGTGGCATATCTCATACGATGGCTCACGCCCAGACAGTGTTCTGATTAATGACGGCAGTCTGGAAATATTGTACCAGGAAGATGCCTATCCTGCTGTGCTGCTTTTAAGGGATATATCCGAGAAGGTGACAGTGGAGATATCGATGAATCCTGGCGCCTTTGTATGGGACATTGAGGGAAACGCGGGATTCTGGGGATATCCATCCTTAGAAGGGTACAATGAAGATAAGCTTTGGTACGGCGCCAGAACAGTGCGGGTGCTCGGCAGCGAATTCCCGGACGGCACAGGCGGTGAGGCGATAAGCGCTCTGGTTGATGGATATCAGGTTCGTGCGATAGAGAAATGCTATTTCAATGACAATCCGGAGGAACTGCTTTGGATACGAGAGATTGTCTATCAGGATGGAATTCCTGTCGCAGGCAGACGAGCGTATCATATGGTTCCGAAGAATCCGGATAGATACCTTTGGGAATTATATGAACGTTTTGAAAACGGAGTTATGGTGGGAATTGCGTGGAGCCCCGGGATGGAGGGGTCTTTGATGTATCTCCGTGATTGGGCCCTGGAAAAATATCTTGAGACTCGAATCTGGGATTTGGATTCGGATGGATGGATAGATGCCCGATGGATTGCCCTCCCTGCCGGCGAAATTTTGGCTTCCGAGCTCTTTGTTTCGGAGGCAAGCAGTGATGATTTCCTTCCTTGGGCCGTGGGTTATTGGTCATTTTGGGAAAATTGACTATTATCCTGAGTATAGTTTATGCGATGTAAGGATAGCCCTATTTGCGCTAAAGCAGTTCCGATTTTCCTTTTATTCGCGCTTCTTGGAGCCTGTCGCAGCTCTACCGGGCTTAACACAGGGCCAATAGGCGATTTTTCGCTCGAGCACATTGATGAGCTTATCGAAAATGGGGAAAACCTGCGGGCATTACCGCTGATAGCCAGTCGTGACAGGGATGGAAAATACACCGAGGGGCGCTATGCACGTGCAATTGAAGGGCTTACCGCGGAGTGGGAGGCAGCCCGCAAGGATAAGAACTGGCGGAAATCACTGGCATATCTTCGTTCCTTTCAGGTTCTGGGGGAAGAGGAAAGAGCATCGGGGGTAGACGAGCAGGACCTCTTGCTTGAAGGCGTATACTCATACCTAGATGCGAATATAAGCGGTGCGGCTGTCGCTCTTATACAATCCGAGTTGGAAATTGACTTAATCAGCCCGGAAATCAGGGAAAATCTGGCTAATAGCTTTGAGCTGCTGGGGTATAAGCAGCTTGCATCGACTCTGCGTGGAGAACCAAAGGCAGAGATTCCGGGATTAGAATCCTCTATCGATGGCACTGTTACGGTTTGGGTGAACAGGGGAATAAAACTTGTAGGAAATGTGGGAGTTCCCGATAGGGGAATCGGATCGGGTTTCTTCATCGACCCTGAGGGATATGTGCTCACAAATTACCATGTAATCGAGAGCATGGTGGATCCGACTTATCAGGGGTATTCCCGCCTGTTTGTGAAGGTTGACGATGAAACCGGCGATAGAATACCAACCAAGGTGATTGGATGGGATAGTAATCTCGACTTGGCCCTTTTAAAAACCGAAATGGAGGTGCCATACGTTTTTACCTACTCCAATGAGAAAACCCCCGCGCTTGGTTCTACGGTTTATGCTATCGGCTCTCCAGGCGGTCTAACCAAGACACTCACTTCAGGCACTATTTCGGCCTACGCACGATCCATACAGCCTATTGCAGGATCCCTGCAAATTGATGTCCCCATTAACCCCGGCAATAGCGGAGGCCCCTTGCTGAATAAGGATGGCGAGGTTATCGGCGTTGTGTTTGCAGGAGCCCTTGATTATGAGGGAATCAATTTTGCGATTCCCGAAGTATACATAAAGAAGCTGGTTCCACTCCTCTTCGAAGGCGGTGAGATTAAATTGCCATGGTTGGGATTGTCTGTCTGGGATGCAACGGGGAGAATTGAGGTTGTCTATGTGATGCCCAATTCTCCGGCCGCCGATGCAGGCCTCTTGCCAGGGGATATCATCGATGCCATAGATGGTTTCCAGTTCTCCGGGATTGGTGAGGTTCAGGAATACCTGCTCTCTCGCGCCCCCGGAACTCTCATTGCCATTGACTGGGTGAGAATAGGAGAACGCGCCGATGGCATCGCGGCTCTCGGAGTGCGCCCAAGAATCCCTCTGGAAACTGCCCTTGCGAACGATGCAAGGGAAAACCTAATTGCGCCGCTTTTCGGCCTCAACATCCAGCGAATCAGCGGATACAGCCTGAATAAGAGATATCGAATCACATCGGTGCTTCCCGGGTCAATTGCCGATGAAGCAGGATTCAATGCTGGCGATAGTTTTCTACTTCGGCGTTGGATACACGATGAACACAATGATATCGTTGCTATACAAATAGTGATTAAGGGAAGGAAGGCCGGTTTTCTGGAATCCGCGGTACAGATCGCCACATACCTGAACATTAATACGGTTCTCTAGAATCAGCCATCGCCTATCCGGCAAAAGACCTAATCATGATTGGCGAGCCTAGAATAGAATCTAGTAGAATGGGAGGAATAAATATGGATGTTAGGGGAACTGCATACTGGAACGTGAAAGCGCGGTATTATAGCCAGGAAAATAGCCCAACTGAGGCCTACAACAAGGCGCGACTAGAGGCGGGTGCTCGTTATTGGCTGGAGACGTGCGGCCCAACAGCGGCGGTGAACTGTCTGGCGGTAATTGGGTGGAATCTTACTGTGACCTGTCCTGGGCCGTATCGCCCGCAACCGGAGGAAGTCCTTATGGATTTCCTAAATGATCCTAGAAATGAAGAAAAGTTGAAGCGTGTTCGGGATTTAGGGACGTCGTCAATTCCGGAGAATCAAGTCCCTCAATATTACCCGTTGGCGGTGCGTGAGGTATTTAACGCCGAGGCGGCGTTTAGTTGGGGGGTTAGCTGGGAGGACGTGACTAGAGAATTGGACGCGGGCAATGCGGTTCAGCTGTGCCTGAAAAGCCCTGGACATTTTGTGGCGGTGGTTGCGTATAAGGTGACGGGGCAACTGCTTTGTTATAACGATTCGTGGGGGAGTAGGTTTTCAGATGGGAATGGCGGTCATAATCGGTGGATGAGCCGTAAGGTGCTCCAGAGCTATGTTCAGCCGTATAAAATTGTGTATACCGCTTGACTTCTTAAGGTCGACACTGGGCTAATCCAATAGATATAATCACCTCGTGCCATTTCAGCAGTCGCTCATAAGAAATTTCTGCATCATAGCCCATATTGATCACGGGAAATCCACATTGGCGGATCGTTTCCTGCAGCATGCCAAACTGGTTTCAGACAGAGACTTTCACGATCAGATGCTAGATTCCATGGAGATAGAGCGCGAGCGGGGCATAACTATAAAGAGCCAGGCGGTTACACTGGACTTCGATGCGCGGAATGGCAAAAATTACCGCCTGAATCTGGTGGACACCCCCGGCCACGCTGATTTCTCGTATGAAGTTAGCAGAGCCATCAGATCCTGCGAGGGTGCGCTCCTTTTAATCGATGCCTCTCAGGGAGTTGAGGCCCAAACGCTTTCGAACATGTATATGGCCCTTGAGTACGGTTTGGAAATCATTCCGGTAATCAACAAGATGGACCTACCTAGCGCCAATCCGGAGATGGTGCTTCATCAGATAGAAAATGACTTAGGCTTGGTCGGTGACATTGCTGCTCCGATTTCAGCGAAAACCGGCCAGGGCGTAACCGAATTGCTTAACTCCCTTGTGGAGCGCATACCACCGCCGGGCGGTGACTCGAAGGCCCCCCTTGAGGCCCTGGTGTTCGATTCCCACTATGATGCCTATCGAGGCGTAATTGTTCACGTCCGGGTTTTCGAGGGCAGATTGAGGGAGGGAGATAGGATTCGCTTCATGGCCGGGGCGGCCGACTACGAAATTGAAGAAATAGGGGAATTCCGTCTCGCACTTAAGAGAACCAATGAGCTTTCGGCAGGTGAGGTTGGCTGGTTTATTGCCGGTATAAAAAACATTGGCGATACCAAGGTTGGCGACACAGTTACTCACGCGGCGCGCCCGGCAGAAAGGGCTCATGCAGGCTTCCGAGAAGTGAAACCGGTTGTATTCTCCTCCATATATCCGGTGGATACAAATCAATACGAAGAGCTAAAGGGTGCGTTGGATAAGCTCAAACTCAACGACGCCTCTCTGATTTGGGAAAAGGATTCCTCGGAGGCCCTTGGTTTTGGTTTTCGCTGTGGTTTTTTGGGTCTGCTCCACCTCGAAGTGATTCAGGAGCGTCTCGAGCGCGAATTTGCCTTGAATATTGTACTAAGCAGCCCATCGGTGCGTTACAGGATAATTCCGAAGCAGGGCGAACCTTATTTTTTGGATAACCCAAGTGATTTTCCGGAGTCCGGAAGCATAGAGAGGGTTGAGGAGCCCTATATCAAGGCATCGATAATAACACCGGCCGAATACCTGGGAGCCCTGATATCGCTCTGCATAAGCAGAAGGGCTGTTCAGAGGAACCTGACATACCTGGATGAAAAACGGGTCGAATTGCTTTACGACATGCCGCTAGTCGAGATTCTATTCGATTTTTACGGCAGACTTAAGTCTGTTAGTAGAGGCTACGCCTCCTTCGACTATGAGATTGGTGGCTACCAAGAGAGCGCTCTGGTAAAAATGGACATCCTGGTAAATTCCGAGCCCGTGGATGCCCTGGGTATGCTGATTTTCCGCGATAATGCCCAAAAACGCGGGAGGCAGATATGCAGGAAGCTCCGTGATGAAATCCCCCGCCAGCAGTTCAAAATCCCCATCCAGGCCGCCGTCGGCGGAGAGATAATTGTTCGGGAAACAATCTCCGCCCTGCGCAAGGATGTAACAGCCAAGTGCTATGGCGGAGATATCTCCCGGAAACGCAAGCTTCTGGAAAGGCAAAAGGAGGGAAAAAAACGCATGAAAATGGTAGGCAACGTGGAGCTGCCGCAGTCCGCGTTCTTATCGATACTTCGAAGCGATGATGAGATAGGCTAGAACTCATTAGCCTCTTGCTATCATCGCCTATCCCTTTCTCTAACTAGAGCAAAAAGCACCTGGTTTTTTTGACTTTGCAGCGCGGCGATATTGGAAACCAATTGGAGGGGCAATGCTCAGGACAGTTGATTTTGAGATTTTCCGCGCTAAGCTGGATGCTGCTGCTCAACTATCAATCTACATGGCGAACGTCCCCCTTCAATAGCGTGATGATGCTCAGTATTCCGGTGTTCCAGGCATAGAACAATCTATCCGGTGACCGGGCATTAGAAGTTGCCGATCAATGACTGACTATCGTTAATGTGATTTCCGGATCCTGAACTAATCTGGCGCCCGATGTCAAGGCGATCCATTACGCTCTTCTTGAGCGGCTTAAATCAGACCCCGGTTTGATTTAAGGGCCGTTTATCCGCTTTTAGGAGGCCATCAAGAAGGCTGATTTTGTTGCCATGAGCGGCCGGATTGTTGATAGCGGCCTTGCATTCTCCCCCAAACGGCGCAGGCACAACTTGCGCTCGTAAGATATGGTCATGAGGCTCTTAGCCAAGGTGCGCCAGATATAATACTCCGTTGGATGATCCGGCAGAACCAAGCGGGCAAAAAAACTGCCGTTCCCGCCCTTGGCCTGCAGGCGATCGACATTGCAGGGGTCCATACCAAGATTGGCATGGGCAGCATTATCTGCACCATGAAGCTATATACCTCAAAAGACCTCCAACTACATTCGGTTTAACCATATCTCCGAAAAATCTAGGCAGGGAAAAGTCATCTCAAACAGGCATCGTTTTCAAGCAATATCACTTGGCCAGATGTGTTGGCAAAAAAAACGATTTCTCGAAGATCCTCATTTTAAGTGCAAGGTTACAGTCTAAGGTATTATGGCCGATAATGGGGGACTGGCTGTTTCAGCTTGACACAAAAAGTGAGTATGCCATAATTCGTTCGATTATATGGAACTAAACCGAGAAACTACCAATGCAATAGACCACTACATAAGAGGGCATTTCCAGGAATGGATGAGCCAGTTTGGCGCCAGCCGCAATTCGAGCGAGCGCGAAATGGAAATCCGGGAGAGGATCGTGCGAGTGGAGGAATCGCTGGAAAGACAGTCTGCATTGATGAGACAGGGCTTTGAGCAAGTTAACAAGCGCTTCGAAGAGCTTCGAGAGGACACGAATAAGCGCTTTGAGCAAGTTGACAAGCGCTTTGAGCAAGTTGACAAGCGCTTCGAAGAGCTTCGAGAGGATACGAACAAACGTTTTGAGCAAGTTGACAAGCGCTTCGAAGAGCTTCGAGAGGACATGAATAAGCGCTTTGAGCAAGTTGACAAGCATTTCAGCCGTGTTTATGGCTTTTTTATTGGCCTGTTTGTAGTGATTATAGGCGGCTTCCTTATTCAGATACTTTCGGGGACATGATCCATGCTTCTCTGTGAGGGTCATAGGTTAAATCGCCCTCTTCGATCCGATTCATAGCAGGCTTCCATTCCCGGATGGGCAATTTCCTAGAGGCCTGATCAATTGCCAGATAGATAATCTTAAACACTGAAGTTGTCGTTGGGAAAGATTTTTCGATTCGATTTCCGGATTACTGAATTACGGAATTCTACCCGAGTTGGCCGATGGTCCGGCAGATTTCGCCCAAGATAATCAAACAGCGTTTCCTCCCAATGAGCCCTCCCCCTTACTGATTGATGAATAATGATAATCTCATTAGCAAATCTGTCTGATTCCATGCAAGCTTCTTCTTCAGTCACCGATGGATGTTTTTCGGATCTCCTGTGGTGCTGCGGCAGTCTTCTCTCACCCAGATGCTCTTCCATCTCTATTTCCAAGGCACGTTTACCCAGCATTCGGGTCATTTTCGAAACGTCTTGCTCACTCATTTGGATTCATAGCTAGCCTGTTGGCAAATTCATTGAAAGTTTCTTTGTTCATTTTGCAACTCCTTCTTCATTATCGAAGATTTGGAGCTTTACACAGATTTATTTACAGTCCCTAATGTTTGGCGAGAGACTTCCTCTCTCAATCCGCCTTTAGGGCGTGACACAGCCTAAGCTAACAGTCTCTCGAAAGGCGACAATCGCCGCTTCTTCCTAAAATCGACAGAACCGCATGAGAGCGTCTTTTTCGGCTGAAGTGGGAAGATCGGCTCATCGTAAGTTCTTTTCTTTCACTTGGCTGCCGTCTTCTGGTTGATCCCATAGCGCCAGTGAACTTAAGCTTTCTTGACTATTTTGTATTGCCCGACGTACTGCCTCTGCCGCCAAGGCGCATCCTACAGTAAAATCTGTCCCATAGCGCCTCCTTCCATTCAATGGGAAATAATACACCATCAAAACATGGGTCTAAACACTGAACCCAGTTCCACCGATTCGGAAAGCAGTACATCCCCCCATAGCTGCGCATCCCATGCTCTCTTCATTTTGCAAAAAACACTCCATCTCACCATGTAGACCAAGTATCAGGCGCCCTATACAATGGCCAAGGGAGATTATCTTCTCATATGCACAAGAAAGATAAGTGTGGAAGAGCGCTTATAGCGCTTGCGTTTTCTCTTATAGTCGCAGGAGTGGGAGTCGGCTCCGAAATCACAGGCTCTAGCTTTGTCACTCGCTGGAATACGGATATCACCGGCGACAACGTGGAGACGAAAACAAATCAGATAAGGCTGCCCCTCCGCGCGAGCGGCGCATATGACTTCGTAGTTGATTGGGGTGATGGAAATACTGAGAGGATTACCAGGCATGATCAAACACAGGTTACTCATACCTACGCGGCTCCAGGGGAGTACGAGGTTACAATCACGGGAATCTGTGAGGGATTTGGATTTGATTATGACTCTGATTCATCTACGAGTATTGGCGACTGCGCAAAG
>Ga0056121_1000062_pt1 | contig 56058 bp, 44 predicted proteins | sample WorMetHEROISLAND_FD_83872 | JGI IMG/M metagenome (GOLD analysis project Ga0056121, IMG submission 83872) | Marine gutless worms symbiont microbial communities from Max Planck institute for Marine Microbiology, Germany - Olavius sp. 1 HERON ISLAND ...
GGCCGGCTACGCCGAGGCCGGCATCGCCCGGGCGTTGCTGGAGGTCCCGGACGCGAGCCGCGACGAGATCCTCAAGGTGCTCGACGACTACGCGACCCTGGTGGGCTGACGCCGCCGGCGGCGCCGGTCAGCCGCCCTGCACCACCCGGGGTACCCGGGCGGCGATGGCGGTGACGACCTCGTAGTTGATGGTGCCGAGGCGGCCGGCGATCTCGTCCGCCGTGATCGCCGCGTCCGCCTGGCTGCCGATCAGCACCACCTCGTCACCGACGGCGACGCGGCCGCGCAGGGCGCTGACGTCGAGCATGCACTGGTCCATGGTGATGCGGCCGACCTGGGGACAGCGTTCGCCACCGACGAGCATTTCCGTGGCGTTGGACAGGCGCCGGCTGAGGCCGTCGCCATAGCCGACCGGCACCGTGGCGATCAGCGACGGCGCCGCGGTGTGGAACGCGTGGCCGTAGGAAATGCCGGTGCCGGCCGGCACCTCCTTGAGGAAACTGATCCGCGTGCGCCACTCCAGCACCGGCCGCAATTCGGCGGCACGCGGGTTGGCGATCCCGGCCGAGGGTTTCAGGCCATAGATGGCAATGCCGGGGCGCAGCGCGTCCAGGTGGCTGTCGGGCAGGTCCAGCAGGGCGGCGCTGTTGGCCATGTGCCGCATCGCATCGAGCCCGGCGGCGGGGCCGTCCAGCAGCGCCCGGAAGATCGCGATCTGGCCCTTCGCATGCGCCTTGTCGGCGGCATCGGCAGAGGCGAAATGGCTCATCAGCCCGGCCAGGCGCAGGCCCGGCAGGGCCTGGCAGCGGGCGATCAGCTCCGGCGCAGCCGCTGGCGACGCGCCGATGCGGGCCATGCCGGTATCGACCTTCAGGTGCACGCCGATCTCGCGCCCGGCCACGGTGGCGGCCGCCGACAGCGCCTGCAGCATCTCTGCCGTGGCGACCACCGGCTCGACGTCCGCCGCCACCAGCGCGCCGGCCTGATCGGGCAGGGCCGCCGACAGGATCAGGAAGCGGGCCGCGACACCATCCGTCTGCAACGCGGCGGCCTCGGCCGGATGGGCGACGCACAGGGTATCGCAGCCCTGGGCCAGCAGCGCGCGGGCGACGATCCCGGCGCCGTGGCCGTAGGCGTTGGCTTTGATCGCCGGCCACAGCGGGCGCCCGCCAGCGATCTCGCGCAACAGGGCGATGTTGTGCGCCAGGTGGTCGAGGCGGATCACCGCTCGGGTGGGATGCTCGCCGCTCGTCATGTGCCCAGCCTTCGCCTCAACCGGTCCGCCACGCCGAATACCTGTCCGATCTTAGTGCAAAGCCCGCCGCCAAGCAGGCTTGACGGCCCCATGCCCGCGCGTGGCAGTTTACGTCGCAACAGATGGAGGAAACATGGCTGAACAGCCGGAACCGGCCGCCACAAGCGCCACCGACTTCGACGCGATCATCGTCGGCGCCGGCTTCGCCGGCATGTACATGCTGCACAAGCTGCGCCAGCTCGGCTTCTCGGCCCGTGTGTTCGAGGCCGGCAGCGGCGTCGGCGGCACCTGGTACTGGAACCGCTACCCCGGCGCCCGCTGCGACGTCGAGAGCATGCAGTACTCCTACCAGTTCGACGACGATCTGCAGCAGGAATGGTCGTGGACGGAACGCTACGCCACGCAACCGGAGATCCTGCGCTACGCCAACCACGTGGCCGACCGCTTCGACCTGCGCCGCGACATCCGCTTCGACACCCGGGTGACGACCGCCAGGTTCGACGACGACGAACGTCTGTGGTGCGTGGAAACCGACGACGGCACCCGCACCACCGCGCGCTATTGCATCATGGCACTCGGCTGCCTGTCGGCCGCCAACCTGCCCGACTTCAAGGGTCGCGACAGCTTCCGCGGGCAGACCTACCACACCGGCAACTGGCCGCATGAGCCGGTCGACTTCACCGGCCAGCGCGTCGGCGTGATCGGCACGGGCTCCTCGGCGATCCAGTCGATCCCGCTGATCGCCGAGCAGGCGGACACGCTCTACGTGTTCCAGCGCACCGCCAACTACACCATCCCCGCCCACAACCGCCCGCTCGACACTGACTACGTGAAGGCGGTGAAAGCCGACTATGCCGGCATGCGGGCCCGGGCCAAGCGGATGCCGCCGGGCATCGACTTCACGCCCAACCTGGGTTCGGCCCTGGAAGCCGACGCGGCGGAGCGCCGGCGTCGGTTCGAGGCGCGCTGGGCCGAGGGCGGCCTCACTTTCATGGGCGCGTTCGGCGACCTGCTGCTGGATCAGAAGGCCAACGACACCGCCGCCGACTTCGTGCGCGGCAAGATCCACGAGATCGTCCGCGACCAGGACGTCGCCGACCTGCTGTCGCCGCACAACGTCATCGGCTGCAAGCGGCTGTGCGTCGACAGCGGCTACTGGGCCACCTTCAACCGCGACAACGTCAACCTGGTCGATGTCGCCGAGGCGCCGATCGAGGAGATCACACCCGACGGCCTGGTGGTCGACGGCAGGCTCTACGAGCTGGACGCCATCGTCTTCGCCACCGGCTTCGATGCCATGACCGGGGCGCTGCTGCGCATCGACATCCGAGGCAGCGGCGGCCAGGCCCTCAAGGACAAGTGGGCGGAAGGGCCGCGCAGCTACCTCGGCCTCGCCGTGGCCGGCTTTCCCAACCTGTTCACCATCACCGGTCCGGGCAGCCCGTCGGTGCTGACCAACATGCTGCCGTCGATCGAGCAGCACGTGGAATGGATCGCCGACTGCCTGAGCTACCTGCGCGAGCATGCCCTGGGCCGGATCGAGGCCACCGCGCCGGCCGAAGACGCCTGGGTCGCGCACAACCGGGAGATCGCCGGCGAGTCCCTGCGCTCGACCTGCAGCTCCTGGTACGTCGGCGCCAACGTGCCGGGCAAGCCGCGCGTGTTCATGCCCTACATCGGCGGGTTTCCGGCCTATCTGGAGAAATGTGCGGAGATCGCCGGCAACGACTACGCCGGCTTCGATCTGACCTGAACCGCCGCCCGCATTGAACCCCACGCGCCGCGACGCCTAAGATCGTCCCAAGCGTCGCGGACGGGAGGCCGCAGCCATGGCGCATGCGGACAGGACAACGGCGGCATTGCGGTTGCGCCCCTTGACCGACGGCCTGGGGGCCGAGGTGCTTGGCGTGCAGACGGCCGAGGTGGCCGGCGACCTGTTCCCGGTGATCTACCAGGCGTTCCTCGATCATCAGTTGCTGCTGTTTCGCGACCAGGTGCTGCCGCCGGCGGCGCACGTCGCCTTCGCCCGGCGCTTCGGCGAGGTCCAGGTGCACGTCATGGACCAGTATCACGCCGGCGCGCATCCCGAGCTCTACACCCTGTCGAACCTGGATGCCGGCGGCCGGCCCAACGGCCGCCACCCCGACCGCGGCACCCTGGCCTGGCACACCGACGGTTCGTGGCAGCGGCGCACGGGCCAGGCGACGCTGCTCTACGCCGAGGTCGTCCCGGCACAGGGCGGCGGCACCGGCTTCGCCGACATGTACAGCGCCGCCGCGCGGCTCGCCCCCGGTCTCAAGGCGCGCCTGGCCGGCCTCAAGGCGGTGCACAACCTGGACTTCTCCCGCCGCCGGCGGCACGGCGAGGCGCCGATGACCGCGGCGCAGCGGGCCAAGGTGCCGCCGGTGGCGCACCCGGTCCTGCGCACCCACCCCGAGACCGGCCGGCAGTGCCTGTACCTGGGCGACCACGCCGAGTGCATCGAGGGCCTGGACTATGCCGCCGGCCGCGACCTGGTGGAGGAGATCAACGCCGCCGCGGTTGCCGCCGCCATCGTCTATCGGCATTGCTGGCGCCCGGGCGACCTGATGGTGTGGGACAACCGCTGCCTGCTGCACAAGGCCGAAGCTTATGACACCGCCCGCGACAAGCGGGTCATCCGCCGCTGCACCGTGATCGGCGACGTGCCTTCCTGAGGCAACGCCGCCCGAGCACGCGCCGCACGGCAATCCAGGGGAGGATACCGCCATGGCGCTCTACGAACTGCGCACCTACACGCTTTACGTCGGCAAGCTCAACGAGGCGATCGGCCACTACAGCGAACTCGGCTGGCCGGCGCTGCAGAAGGGCGGCTTCGACAAGAAGCTGATCGGCTATTTCGTCTCCGACGTCGGCACGCTGAACCGGCTCGTCCACTTGTGGAAGTTCGACGACGACGCCGACCGCCGCGACCACTGGCGCCGGCTGTTCAAGGACGACGACTTCATGGCCTTCGCCGGCAAGCTGCGGCCGCTGGTGATCACCCAGGAGAACGCGCTGATGACCGAGGCGCCGTGGGGACCGCACCCTTGAGCCTGACGGTGGCGCTCGGGCGAAACGCCTAGCCGAGCTTGGCTTCGGCCAACCTGGTGCCCTCCACGCGGGCACGGATCTTGGCGAAGGCGATATCGCGCGCCGTCGAGATGTCATCACCGAACGGTGAGAATCCGCAATCGTCGGTGCTGCCGAATTCTGCCGCGCCCAGGTGCTCGGCCGCTTCCAGGATCCGCTCGCAGACCTCGTCCGCCGTTTCCACGCGCGGATCGATGGGATCGATCACGCCGATGAACATGGTCTGACCGCGGCGGCGCTCGCGGGCAATGATGTCCAGCACCCGCGGGCGGTCGGCCTCACTGGCCATCTGGATGAAGAACCGGCCGGCGTTGATGGCGAACAGGTCGGGCAGCAACTCGGCGTAGTCGACGTCGGCCGAGTGGGTAGAGTCCTGGTCGCCGCCGGGGCAGGTGTGCACGCCGATGCGCGCTCGCTCGGTCTCGCTGAAACGCTCGAGGACGGCGTTGTTCAGGGCGACGAAGTCCTTGAGAAGCCCTCGCGAGGGATCGAGCTTGCAGCATAGCCGACCCTCCGTGAAGTCGATCTGCACGCTATCGGCGCCGGCCTCGAAGGCGGAGCGGATGTCGCGTTCGCATTCATTGATCAGATCGGTCAGGAATGCCTCCTGCGGATAGCCGGCGATGCCGTCCTGCGGGTAGATCAGGCTGATGGCAGAGGGCGCGATCACCGCCTGCTTCAAAGGCTGCGATGCGTAACGCCGCGCCTGCGTGACGAACTGCCCGGCATAGGTGGTATATCGGAACGGTCCTGCCGTAAGCCGGGGCAGTTGACGGGTATGGCCGTCCTCGAACGGGATGACCACGCCGTCGGCGGCCAGAGTCGTCAGTCCGGACAGCGGGTAGGTGGCAAAGCTGGGCTTGGACTGCTCGCCATCGGTGATCACCGGCGAGCCGGTGGCTTCCATCGCCGCCACGGTCTCGGCTACGGCCCGCTCCATGGCATCGGCCAGCGCCGCATCGTCGACGTTGCCGGCGCCATGGCCGAGCAATGCCTGCACCAGATAGTCGGGACGCGGCACGCTGCCAATCGGCTCGGTTGCGATCGTCATTCTCAGGCTCCCTGTTGCTCGGCGCCCCCTGCGACCAGCCGAGGCGATTGCCGCGTCGTCGCCATGCTACGGGACGGCCGGCGCCTCGGCCAACCGGCCGCAGCGAGATCCCGAAAACGGCGATGTCGAGGGCGCGACGGAACGGCCCGCCCCGGCCGGCATGGGCGCCGTCGTCCCCTTGCTGCACCCCGGCGGTTCCCCGCTGCCATTACGAATCACGCTGGGTTCACGCTAGGGCAGGAACAATGCGCCCGACGTTAAACGGGTCTCCGACCGCCACGCGGGCGAACCGTCTCTTGCAATCGACCGGCGTGGCCAACGACGACCGCAGACGCTGAGAGGCGCCACCGAGGAGCACGACCGGGCGAAGCCAGAAGCACGCTGCAATGGACTGCCGCAGAACATCGGCGGCCAACGCTTTGCCCGCCTTGGCGGTGGTGCCGCCAGCCCGGAGCACTGGGAGAAAGTCATGAACGCTGCTTGGAAACGGACAGATTGCAGGCGCTTGGCCTTTGCTGCCGCGGTCGCGCTGCTCGCGGCGGGGTGCATGGGGCTGGAATACGACCAGAACCCGGCAAATCTGTCGGCACGCGGCCACGCGATCGACTATCAGAAGTACAGGGTTCTCGTAAGCAACAGCATCGAACCGCCGTCGGAGCCGTTGCTCGTGAACTGCTTCGACGACGCCGCCTGCATTCAGAAGCTGCAGGCGTCGGTGGAGATGACGGCACAGACCCACAGCCGCATCTTCGTGGCGCCACCGGATGGTTCCCGGCTGTGGATCGAGCACGGCGCCGCCGGCAGCGGAATCCGGGCCATCGGCTGGAACGCCGACCTGGCCGAAAACGAAGCGATGACACCGGTGTCCCGGCAATCGCGACAGCAGTTCGACCGCCTTGCGGACCCCAGCACGCGGCTGCTTCGTCTGAAAATCCGCTTGCCCTTCACCGTCGACATCTCGCCACCTGCCACGGCCGGCGGAACCAACGCGACCCGGGAGCTGCCGGTTGGCGGCGGCAATCCCGAGCTCTTCTACAAGGCCGCTTACAGTCCCCGGCGCGCCGGCGTAGTGCCGATGGACGCGTTCGTCGAGAAATCCATCGAGGCTGCGAAAACCGGGAAGCCATTCGCGCTCTACCCGGCTCCGGCCTGCCGCTCCGTGAAGCTCACCCTGATGGGCAGACAGGCGGACGGAAAACTGGTCGATATCGGCGCCACGGTGCTGACAGTGCCCGACATCGGCTACGTGCAGCCAGTTCCCTTCACGTCCGGCTCCGTCATTGCGCTGCATTCGGTTTGCGGCACGCAACGCGTGCGTTGAGTGCGCTGACATGGGAGGCGGACAGATGATCCCGACATTCCTGCGACGAGGCGCCGGCAAGATCACGACCTTGGCCGTGCTGCTCACGATGCTGTCGACCGCTGGCGCGGTCATGGCCCGGACCGATGACAAAGCGGCCAGCGACGACGACGGCTTCGGCACGGCCAGGGCCGACTTTGCGTCGGTCGCGCTCGACCTGGCGCTCATTCAGAAGATCAGGGCCGACGAGCTGTTCATTCGCGACGGCAGCTGCGAGAGCGGGTCATTCCCCGCCAGGACCTCGATTACCCTGAGCCCGAAGCTGGACGGCTACTGCAAAGCCCTCGCGGCGGTGCCCGCATCGTGCCCGATCGCACGCAAGTACTGCGATGCCTTCCTCAGTGTCGACCCGATCAATCCCGATTCCCTCCCGGCAGAAAAGCAGAACACACGGTCCCTGCTGATCAGGGATATCGAGTACCGGCTGCTGCTGCTGGACCAGCGGCTCTCGTTCTGGGGCGCGGCCCGATCGCTGACCCCGTCGATCCCCATTCAGCATGTGCGGACGATGGAATCGCTGTTGCGGGATTTCGAGAAGCAGGCCCTGGAGATGCTCGATTTCCTGGCCAAGATCGAGCAGGACGCGGATTCGGCCAATCGGCTGAAAGCCTACGCCGAGCAGGTACGCGGGCAGTTCCAGGCGGAATCCGTGCGCGAAACCAAGGCAGAGGTGATCCGGCTGGAGAACCAGCGGACGCGAGACCTGCTGGAGTCGCGCGTCGACACGCTCGAACTACAGCGTCAGCGGTTGCAGGCCGAGGCGGAATCTCTGCGGGCCGAAGCCGACAACATCGCCAACAGAGTCGAGAACGCGCTGATGAACGCCGTTGCCTCGTCGATGGGCGCCCCGCCCGGGCTGCTCGACGCCGTGCAACAGGGTGATGTGAAGGCCGCCGCCATCTCCGCCCTCAGCAACAGCGCGGTCCAGTCGGAGATCACCACGATCGTCAAGGGCTTCGGCGAGTCGACGCAGCAGTTCGTCGAACTGTACCAGCAGGGTGAAGAGCTCCACCGCAAGTTCCAGGACACCAAGGCGACGCTCGAGGGGGCCAAGGATTTCCTGCGCAAGCCAAGCGCCGACAAGCTGCTTCGGCTCGGCACCCTGGTATCCCCCTACCTGCCGCCGGAACAGCAACGGGAATTGCAGCGGGTGGTCGACGAGACGGCGCCGGTCCTGAGCCTGGTCGACACGGTCCGGACCCTGCGCGGCAAGAGCCCCTCCGAGGTCTGTCGCGCGCTCGAGAGCAACACCCTGGTGTCCGGCCAGCTTGGACTGGAGGACAAGGCCGCCTGCGGCCTGCTGGAGCTGAGCCTGCCCAAGGCATGCAACCGGGAGGCGCTGAAGAACCCGACCAGCCACTGCCGTCGGTTCGGCCTCGGCGACGCAGACAGCGGCCTTTGCCAGGCGCTGCAGCAGGGCTGCAGCGTGCAGGACACCCTCGCCGAGCATGTCAACGACCTGGACCGGCTCGTCGACAACTTCTCCGGCGAGATCGAGCAGGCGGTCGTGTCGATCATCGACGACGCCGGCGACCAGTACAGAGAAGTGTTCACCGACGCCATGCGTCGCGTGGTCGAGCTCAACCTCGACGACCAGGAGTTGTACGCGGCCCTCGACGAAATCCTCAGGCTGTGGTCGCGAGACGCCGTCGACTTCATCCTGGCCCGCGCGCCGGCGCCGCAGCGCGAGAAGGCGCTGCGCCTGCTCGCCAAGCATCTGAAGGTCGAGCTGCCGGCCGACGCCAGCGACGACGCCAAGCAGCAGAGACTGGCCGAGGCCCTGGCGGCACGCGGGCTGACCAAGCTGCGGGGCGAGACGGCGACGATCTCGGTGGCGCACGGCAAGCTGCAGGTCGTGGAGCCGGGCAGCAGCGCGATCATCGTCAGCTTCGACGCGAAGGACTTCCTCGGCAGGCTGTCGCCCGAACGCATCGACGAGAAGTACGTCGCGAACGGCAAATCGAGCGTGCGGCGCGCCTTTCAGAAGCTGGCGAACCGCCGGGGCAAGGTCCGTCAGGCCCTGCTGCGCCACGTCAGCCCAGATCGCACCGAGGCGCTGGTGCAAAGCGGGATCGAGAAGCGGGCCAGTTCGACCGGCACGTCCGTGGCGGCGGTCCGGCGCGAAGTCTGGACCTCCCTGGCCAGGAACGACAACGTCGCCACGGTCGGCCGCGATCTGATCGTGGGGCGTACCGTCGCCGTCGACCTGCGGGCGGAGCTACCGCTCGCGCCGTCCTCGGCCCCGGCACCATCGCCGGAGCCGGCGGGCGCATCGGGCCCGAAAGTCGAACAGGCACTGGCCGAGCAGGCGGTGAAGCGCGCCCTCGACGCCGCACTGCCGGGCGCCGGTGTCGCCCTCGACGTGCTGCAGGGACTGGCGGTGCTGAACGCCAACATCGAGCGCCAACAGCGAGTGGCAAACGACAGCGTGCGCATTGCACTGCAGATGATCGAGGCGCAGGAAGCTGCCGACGACTCCCTCTACCAGTCCATCCTCGCCGAGAAAGACGAGGAGATCGCCGCATTCCTGCGCGAGGCGGCGGCACGGCAGTTGCAATTCTACAACTTCGGCATCAAGCAGAACGCCCGGAACGCCGCCCTGGCGAGAAGCAAGATCAAGCTCAGGCGGGCGCTGACCTTCTATGCGGCCGAGCGGCTGCGCGAGGAATACGACCTGTTCAGCCGCTCGATGGGCCTGTGGGGCGGCTACCTGAACCAGCCGAGCAACACAGTCAGCCAGCTGATCCGTTCGGACCCGCGGAACTTGCGGCTCGCCTTGGATCCGCAGATCCATCTGTTTGGCTGGCTGAACCGCGAAGGCGAGGCGACCCGGACCGACGTCGACCGCCTGATGCTGCACTGGCGCCAGCTGGTCAGGCTGTCGCGCGACCTGTGCCAGAGCCGCGGCTGCACGCCCGGCGCCGGCCGGCTCGGCCAGACGGCGCAGACGAAGATGCTACGGCTCTCGGAGATCCTGCCCGAGCACGAGTACGTCAGGTTCCAGCGCTGGCAGTCCGGGGCAACGCGGAACGCTTTCCGCGCGCCGATCCTGATCCATCCCGCGCTGCGTGGCTTCCCGCCGGCATATCGCAACCTGCGGTTCGTCGACCTGCGGGCAGGTTGGCTCGACTACGACGAATCGCTGAAGGTCGCCAGTGGCGTCACGCTGCGCCATCCGGGCACCGCCGCCGTAGCGGGCGTCGACCTGCACGACGGGACACGCGTCGCCTTCAACCGTGAGGTCATGCTGCCGCGCCGCACCTCGTCGTTCGACGTGCCGGCACCGTACGACCTGGAGCGGTTGCGCAACCGCTGGCAGGACGACAACGACCGCGAGGCGGGGATCTTCGAAGGCTATGGCCTCTACACCACGCTCGAGCTGACAGTGCACCCCACACCGGAAGCGCTGACGGCCGAGGACCTGGCAATCCGCATCGCCTTTGCCTACAGCGATCCCGAGAACGTCGTCACGGAAGCCGACTTCCTCGCGCAGCGCACGTCGCCTGAGCTGCCGCAAGGCCTGAAGATCGATCCGTTCAGTCAGACGCTCTGCATCAAGCGCGCCGGCGAGGCAGCACTGATCTGCCAGGACAACGCCGACCTCGAGATCCCGGATATCGCGACACTGATGCTGGCGGGCGGCGAACGGCGCAAGCTGCGCGACAAGGTGCTCGGCGGCGAACGCACCACCGCGGCCGGGCAGCCCCGGACCCTCGTTGAAGTCAAGTCCTGCCACCGCGCCTGGCCGGCCTTGCGTCGGGAGATCAGGGACTTCGTCACGGCAGAGAAGTTCGACGAGATCTCCGACCAACTGCAGGCGGCGCCTGCACCGCAGCGCGGCTACCGCGAACTCGCTGCGCTGCAGCAGGAGATCGACACGACGGTGAAAGAGCAGCTCGCCCTGGTGCGCCATCTGCTGGCAAAGCGGGAACCCGATCTGGCCGGTTGTCCCCACCCGTTGGAGGAATCATGATGTCGTACACGTCCGTCAGCCGTCTTGCCGTCCTGGTCGCCGTCACGGCCATCTCATTCCAAGGTGCGCTCGCGGCGAAACCCCGTTGCCTCGAGCGGCTCTCCAACGAGCTGCAGCAAGCCGGCCACGTTTCCGGTTTTCGCCCGTCTGCCGGCGTCGACATCGAGCAGGGTGATTTCAACCAGTTGTACAAGGACGTGGTCGCACTGCAGCCCGGCCACCGGGTGACCCTCAGCGTCAGCGGCAACATCGACGTGAACCGGCATTACTGGGAGGAGCGCAAGTGCAAGTGGCTCGGCCTGAAATGCTGGTACGAACCGCGCGAGCGCTCCAACTGGCAGGGCATCGGTGCGCGCCACGTGCAGTTGAAGCTCTGCCCCCTGCGCCAGCGCGGCGGTGCCTGCAGGTCGATCGCAACGATCAGCAGCGCCACCTACAACGGGCTGCATGGCGCAGCCGAGCTGGCCGCGGACCCGCAGCAGAAGCTCGCGAACCTCCAGGCAGAACACGACCTCATCGCGATGATCGACGGCAACGGCGTGCATCGCGGTCGCTGCACCGGCGCACGCCCCAGCACCTGCAGCTTCGGCGCCTATCGCATCGATACCCGGGTCGACGTGAAACCGCGCCTCGATGCCCTCACCACGCTGCTCAAGCGGCGGCAGGAGGTCGAGGACCTCGTCCATCCCAAACTCATCGATCGCTTCATGCGGCAGTCGAACTCGGCGCGCAAGGTGGCAGGCTGCCGGCTGTTCGAGCACGCCCAGGCCTTCCATGCGGAGGTCGCAGGCGCCGCCAACAGCAAGCGCGAGCGGCTTCTGCGCTACATCATCAACGACCTCGACGGTGACAACGAGTACCGCATCGAGCTGACCAGCCTGCTCATCACCAGCGGGGCGATCGACGAAGCGTTGTCGGGCGCGGAAGAGCAGCTGGAAAGCGCGCGCAAGCTGCACTACGCGAACAAGAACGACTTGGCGTTGGCCGGGGAGTATGCCCGGGCGCTGTTGAATCGGGCGCGTCTGTGGATCGAAGACCGGGTCGCCACCGAAGGGGCCGACCTCGAGGTTGCGGTCGGGCTGTTCGACGAGCTGGTCCGGGTGCGCGAGCACATCTACGAGAACGGCGGCCGGCAGCACGAGCATCTGCAGGCCCTGGCCCAGGCGCAGATCGAGAGCGCCAGGCTGTCGGCCCTGATCCGCACCAGCAACATGCTCGAACAGGCCGAGTCGGGCCTGCACAAGGTGCTGGCGCGGCTGCCGTTGAACCGGTCCGAGGAGATCGCCGGCAGCAACGACCGTCGCGGCGTCTACACGAGCTTCCAGGCACCGGCATTGCCACTGACGGCCGTGACCGGGCGCGGCACCAGCAAGGACGGAACGGACAGTACGGCCGCGCCGGAAGGCAGCATTCATCTCGCCCGCATACCGTCCTGGTCGGCCAGGACATCGATTCTGGCGAACGGCGGCCGCCGGCATCCGGCGCTGTTTCTCGAGGACCCGCGCAGCAGCTTCGCGCAGAAGATCTGGCAACCGGCCATGCCGCAGGCGACCCGGTCGTGGCGCCTGATCGGCAGATCCGACAACTGCCCGGACGAACTGGCTTTCCTGGGCGGGGCGGCGGCCGGCCTCGCGCAGGGCGACGAGGCGCCGGTCCTCTATTTCAAACATCCCAAAGGCGAGATCTGGCAGTATGTCGCCGCGTCGGCCGCGGGCTGTCGACGGATCGAGCCGGACGCCCCGGGCTTCGACACACCGACCGGCGACGAAGTGCAGTCGGTCAATCACCTTGGCCGTCTGCTCTACGCCCGCAAGCAGGTGATCTTCGCCGTCGCACGCGACGCAAGCACGGGCAAGTTCAGCAAGGCAATAGCCCAGAACGCCAGCCGACCGTTCCCGGCTCGCGTGGCCGCGATCGTGCAGTCGTCGGAGCACGATGCGCTGCTGATCCACGTGCAGATCGATCCAAAGCAGGGGCAAACTGGGCCGCGCGTCCACCGGCTCTACCACTTCGCCGATCTCGCGGCGCTCGGGGCATTCGACAAGGACACAGTGGACCCGAAGGTCGAGTTCGAAACCGGCAGAGACACGCAGGTCGCTGTGCTCGCCTTGTCGGCCGGCGGTTTCCTCGTGCGCGCGGGCGAAGAGCTCTACTTCATCCGCCAGGACAAGATCGCCGCTGGCGACAGCTTCCCACTGTCGCTCGACGCCGCCAAGGATCAGAAGTTCACCCTGGCCGGCGGCCAAACGCACCGGTTCGGCGCCGATATCGTCGGCGAGGATTTCGTGCTCATCGGCACGACAGATCCTGGCCGTTCCGACAGCGGCAAGGAGATCGAAGCGGGCGCCAGATCGGCCCGGATCATCGCCCGGATAGCCGGCCGCACCTACGACGCCGCGTTGACGGCCGGGGACGGCCTCGGCTTCCGCCCGCACGTGGTGCTGTCGCACCTGGGCCCTGAGCGCAAGCGCTTTCGGGTTCAGGCCTTCGCTTCCGCGATCAGCGGCGAGCTCTTCAAGACCGACCTGCAGACCGGCGTGCGACGCGGTTCTGCCGCCGCCGAGGCGCTGCTGAGCTCACGCGTCGCCGTGCTCGACCGCACCGGCATGCTGCTCAGCACGCGCCTGGTCGCCAACCATGACGATCCGGCGGTCTATCGCAGCGTGCCGGCGTTTCATGGCCGCACCATCGCTGACGTCGTGCGCTATTGCACGCAGCACAGCGCCTGGGGCTGCCGCGTCGTGCCCTTGGCGTCGCCGGTGGGCGCGCCGGCGACTGGCGCCCAGACGAGTTGCCTGTCCGCCGGCACGACGGACTCGGTGGAAGACAGCCTGCTGCTGATCGCCGTCGGCCGCGACAAGCAGACCGGCGGGCCGCCAACCTCGGACCAGGCGGCCCTGGCACGGGTGACCTGCGATCCGTCCGGCACACCGACGCTGGCGGCGCCGTTGCAGCCGTTCACGCCGCAGCTCCCGGTCATCGACGAGATCACGGGCCCCAGCGGCAAGACGATCAAGGGACCGGTCTGGCGCTACGCCGGTCCCGATGGCGCCGTTGGCCCGTCGATGGCCGGGGCGATGTTTGCCGCCCTGCCGACCGGGCCGATCGATGCCAACTACCGCGGTGTGGCGCAAGCCGAGTTCGGCCGGCTCGACGACTATCGGCTACCTGTGCGCTGGCTGTCGCAGGCACAGGTTGCCGGCGGCATGGTCGCCGTACGTTCGCCTTTCGGTATCCGTCATCTGCTGCCGGCGCTTGAGCCGGACAGCACCAGCATCGATGACGTTTTCGTCATCTCGGACCGGCCCGGCAGCATCATCGGCTACCGCGGTGACGGCGAGACCGCACGCACGCTCGCCAACCTGACGGCGGCGCAGGCAATCCAGCTGGAGTTCGCCCAGTCAGGCCGGCAAGTGATGCTTGGCCTCGCGGACACCAATGCCGACGCCGTCGAGGTCGCCCGCATTCGCCATCGCCCGGCCACCAGCGGCTTCGAATTCGGTCCCACGCTGCTCGGCAACGGTGCCGCCTTCTGGGGCGAATGGAACGCCATGGAGCGGACCTCGGCGCACATGCGGTTCCAGTTCTTCGGCACCAGGCGCGACCAGTCGTGGGCGTGGCTGCCCGACAGCCGGTGCACGACGCTCCACGTGCTGGCGACGGACGGAAAGCTGCAGACCGCGGTCGGTCGCATCGCCGGCCTAAGCCACCTCAAGCGGGCGGTGACGGCGCAGCCGGTGACGATCCAACGCCGGCGCGCGCAGGCGGGAGCAACCAACGGCCTGCGTTCCAGCCAGCCGTACACGGAGTCGTGGAAGACGTTGGGCGCCGGCGCGAGCCGGGAGTGCGCCAGCAATTGAGACCGGATCCAAAGCGGGCGCCGGCGTTCGTCGCGAACCCGGATGCGCCCGAGAGCAACCAAGGAGCTGCGGAAATGTTTCGCCACGCAAAGACCTTCATCGTCGCCCTCGTTCTGCTTGCGCCGGGCATTGCCTGGGGCGCCTGTTCCACGCCGATCTTTCCACCGCTGACGCATGATCGCGGCAATTGGGCCGACCTGGAGAACCTCAAGGTACCGGCATCGCTGAACCCGGCCATTCAGCGGGTGCAGACGATCGACGGCCTGGGACACGGCAAGATCAACACGGACTTCTACTCCGTGACGATCGACGCCGGTGGTGATAGTGCCGCTTCGCTCGCGGCCTACCTGCGCGTCAATCTGAGCACGCTGATCTTCTCCGGCACGACCTACCGCGTCGAACCCTACGACGCCCGCAGCGCGCACATGTGGAAGTCAGCCGACCCCAAGGGTGCCGTCATGACGTTCACGCTGGCCGAGATCCCGGGGGTGATGCCGCTCGAGCGCGGCTCGGTCGTCGTCAGCTGCATCTCCGCGACCGATTTCGTCTTCTCGACTGTCGAGACCAGCAAGGACGGCCTGCACCCGGTCGCCGGCAGTCGCGCATTCGGGGTGCACGACCATGGCAACGGCTCGCTGAGCATCTTCGTGAAGGCTGCCGACAGGGTCGTCAATGCCGGGGTCTTCGCCGCCCTGCCGGAGGCGGGTCGGGAGGCCGTGTTCGGTGCAGGCCACGACGTCTGGGTGCGCTTGCTGGACAACATCGAAACGCAGTTCGCCAACCGCAGGCCACGCGACCGGGGCGAGTATTCGGTGCGGCTGAACTACTGATCGCGACGATGCGCTGCGGTCGGCAGACGGGCCCGAGGGGGTGCCCGCGCCTTCGGGCAGCTGGCTAGTCGAACAGCCTCGTCTCACCGCCGCAGGCCGCCGCGACCTCGGCCAGGCTGCGGATCGTCTCGGCATTGAGCGAGATGCCTTCGACGTCGTAGCGGGCGGCGATCTCGGTCTCAAGTCCGCCGGGGGCTTAGATGCGTTCGGCCCCCGGTGCCAGCCGCGACGTCTCAAACTGCTCGACGATTCCGACCAGTCGGGATTGGAAGCGCCCGGGATCTTCGAAGCCAGCGACGTTGAGGGCGAGATAGAACTGCCCGTCCTTGCCGGCATAGGCCCCGTCGACCATGTTGCCGGACTCCAGGCCGTAGCCGGCGCCCGAGAGCAGCGTGGACGGCAGGCCGACCACCATCGCCAGGCCGATGCCCTTGAAGGCACCGATCGGTTGGATCAGGCCGTCGAGCGCCGCTTGCGCATCGTTAGTGGGCTGGCCGTCGCGGTCGAATGCCCAGCCGTCGGGGATCGCCTCGCCTTTCTGCGCGAAAACGCGGATCTTGCCGTGCGCGGTGACGCCGAGCGCGACGTCCAGCACCAGCGGCGCGCGATCCGCCACCGGCATCGCCACCGACAGGGGGTTCAGGCCGACGATCTTGTCGAGGTCGCCGCAGTGATTGCTGTTGCCGACGGCGGCGAAGGCGACCTGTGTCCTGCCCGCTGCCTCGATCGCCCGGTCCATTGCGAACACGCCGGCGATCTGGCCCAGGGCGTTGCCGCCGTCGACGACCAGGGCGCCGCCCTGGCGACGGACCAGCCGCGGCGCCCCACGAGGATCCACGCCGTCGTCGCGCAGCTTCTGCACATAGTCCGCCACGCGCAGTACGCCGTGCGAGTGAATGCCGCGGCGGTCGGCGGACACCAAGCTGTCGGCGACAACAAGGGCGTCGTCCGGCGACATGCCGCAGGCCGTGAAGATGCCGGTGACGGCATCGCAAAGGTCAGCGCGGGCGAAGCGTCGTTCGCGCTCGATACCGGGATAGCGGGCCATGGTCGGCCCACTATAGCGGCAATCCGCCTGGGTCCCCGCGGCTTGCGCCGTCTCACCCCTCCATCGGCGGTTCGTCGGCCTTGGGCCAGTAGGTGCCGAAGCTCCAGACGTAGCCCTCCGGGTCGCGGGCGCTGTAGTCGCGGCTGCCGTAGGGCTGATCCGTCAGCGCCATGACGATCTCGGCCCCCGCCGCGCGGGCGCGGTCGTGATGCGCGTCGACGTCGTCGACGGCGATGTAGATACCGCCGGTCTGCGGGGCGCCATCGCCGGGCGTGGCGACCAGGCGGTCGTAGCCGCGGTCGCCGGACCGGCTGAGCATGACCATGCCGCTGCCGTAGGCGAGCTGTGCGTGCACGACGCTGCCGTCGTCGTCGCGATAGTCGGCGTGGACGACGAAGCCGAAGGCTTCCTGCAACCAGCCGATCATGGCGGCAGCATCGCGGTAGCGCAGGGTCGGAAAGATGCGGGTCGGGTCGGTGACGTCGGGCTGGGACATCGTGGCACCTCCTTGAGCCGGGTCTGTCGATGACGCCAGGGTGCGCGCGCCCGGCCGCACGGTCTTGAAGAAATGTTACCCGCCGGCGGCCGCGTCGCCGACACGGGGCACATCCGGCACCGGCGCCGCCGCCCGGCAGGCCCGCGGACTGAGGCCGCTGAACTGCCGGAACTCACGGATCATGTGCGCCTGATCGGCATAGCCGCAGTCGAGGGCAAGGCCGGGCCAGTCGATCGCCGGCGCCGCCAGGGCCGCGGCGTGGGCGCGTTCGAAGCGCATCAGCCGCGCCGCCGTCTTGGCCGGCCGGCCGACCTCGATGCTGAATCTTTCGGCCAGCCGGCGCCGGCTCCAGCCGAGGTCACGGGCCAGGGCGCCGATCCGCACCTGGCCATGGCTCGCGCGCAGACGGCGCCAGGCCCAGACGACTTCCGGCGATGGCGCGCACGACTGCCGCAGGCGATCGCGCACGAAGCCATCGAGGATGGCGAAACGCGAGGTCCAGTCCGCGGTTTCGGCCAGCCGGGCCGCCAGCCGCGAGAACTCGCTACCGAGCGCGGCGTTCAGGTCGACCACGGCCCCGGCCAGGTCGCGCATCGGCAGGCCGAAGAAGCGATAGGCGCCCAGCGGGCTGAAGTCGACCTGCATGCATTCCGAGGCGCCCGTCGCCTGGACCTCGGCGAAGCCGCTGTCGAAGCCGGCAACGAAGCTGTCGCGGTCCGTGCGCCAGATGCCCTCGTCGCCCATGCGAATGCGGAACGCCGGGCCGAGGTTGATGATCACCGGAATGGCCGTGCGGGCGACCTGGCGTTGGCGCAACAACGGCCCCAGCGGCTCGGTGTAGCCCTGATACTCCAGCACGAGGCCGGCGAGCTCGAGCATCGGCGCCTGGCGCCGCAGTTCCCAGCGGCCCTGCCCGCAACGCTCGATGCTGCCGATGGTGGCATTCGGCACGAGGTTCCCTCCGTCGCCAAGTGCCAACTATAGCCCGCCTTGCCGAGCGCGGGGTCAGCGAAGACCTGGCGCTCAGGGTCTACACCTCACGGCTGCTGGACACGAGCCGGGTCCCGCCTGTCAATCCTCCGGCTCCAGCTCCATCTTCAGGGCGACCAGCTGCAGCAGGTCCTTAAGGGCGATGATGCCGACCAGCCGGCCGGCCTCGGTGACCATCAGGCGGCTGTTGCCGGTGCGCTGCATCTGCGCCAGTGCCCCGGCGGCGTCCGCGCGTGCGTCTATCGTGTTGTCCGCCGTGCAGGGCTTGGCGATCCGGCTCACGGTCGCCAGGCCCCAATGGTCGCGGGCGACTTCCTTGACGTCATGGCTGGCGACGCAGCCGAGCAGGCGCTGCCCCTCGAGCACCGGGTAGAGCTCATGGTGGTAACGATAGACATAGTCGTCGAGCAGCGCCTGCAGCGTGATCTGCGGCGATACCGTCACCGGCGGCGCGGACATGAAGCGGCTGACCGGTGCGCCTTCCAACGTCCGGCGCGTGATCAACTGGTGGTAGGACGCGGCGGCCGCGCCGCGCAGGAACAGGCCGATCAGCACCCACCAGAGGCCGGCGACGAAATTTCCGGTCAGCGTGCTCAGCACGCCGATACCGATCAGCACCAACCCGAAGCCGGTACCGAGCCGCGAGCAGACGCGGGTGGCATAGTGCAAGTCACCCTTCCACTGCCACAACGCCGCCCGCAGCACGCGCCCGCCATCGAGCGGGAATGCCGGGATGAGGTTGAAGCCGGCGAGCAGGCCGTTGAGCAGAGCCAGATAGCGCAGCACCGCGAGCACGGGTGACGCCAGCCCGAGCCAGTTGCCGACCACCGCCAGGCCATAGAACGCCACGGCCAGGCCCAGGCTGGCAATCGGCCCGGCGATGGCCATCAGCAACTCGGCCTTCGGCTGCGCCGGCTCCTCTTCCATTTCCGCCACGCCGCCGAAGATGAACAGGGTGATGCTGCGGACGGGCAGGCCGAACCAGCGCGCGACCAGCGAGTGCGAAAGCTCGTGCAAGACGATGGAAAAGAACAGGCCGATCACGCCGGCCACCCCCATCCACCAGTAGACGACCGGCGGCAGCCCCTCGTAGTAGGCGGGGAAGAAGCCCTGGGCGAGCGACCAGGCGATGAGCAGGGCGATGAAGGCCCAGCTCATGTCGACCTTGATCTTGAACCCGAACAGCTCGAACAGCGTGAGCTGCTTGCCGAACATCAAGCCTGCCCCTTCCAGGGCCGGGTTCGGCCGGACCGGACGCCGCCTCTCACCGCGGTCCGACGAGCTCGTGGACCGCATTGGCCCCCGTGCACGCGGTCACGTGCGACGGGTAATGCGGCCGTGTGCGGCCGCGCCGGCGACGGGCGGCCAGCGTGGTCACCCGCCCGGCGCTCAGGCCGGCCCCTGCGAGCATCGTTTCGAATTCCGCCTGGGCCCGTGCCCGGGCCTTGAACAGGACCATCTGGATGCGACTGTAGACACTGACGGCGGCGTCACCGGAGGTCTCCACGGGACAGAAGTTGGCGTCCGGATAGCGGGCGGTGACCAGCGACTGCACGCCATCCGACACGCCCGACGAGGGCATGCAGCCGAAGGGCTTCACGGAAATCACCATGTGCGCCTTCTCCTTGCGCACGATGTCGACGACCTTGCCGACCTCCATGTGCCCTTCGCCGCCATAGAGCTCGCTGGGATACCAGTCCCGGCTCAGCCGGGCGAGCTCATCCATGTCCGGCAGGCGATAGCCGGTGAGCCCGAGGGCACGGGCATAGGCATTGAACCAGCGCTTCAACAGGGCACTGGTCAGGCGCAGGGCGAACAGGGCGGTCAGCGGCCGGGCGCTGTCGCGGCGGTGCTTATCCTCCGCCCGGCGGCGCAGCATCATGCGCTGCAGCGTGCGTGAGCGCAGGCACCAGACCTCATACAGGATCCAGGCGGTGAGCAGCTGGACCTCGCACTCGGCGCCCTCGGCCTCGAGGAACCGCTGCAGCCCGTAGTTGCCGTCGCCCTCGGTGGTCATGGCCCAGAACTCGCCGATGATCGAGACCTTCGGCTTGGGCCTGAGATAGTCGACCTTGACGGCGCCAAGCTCCCGGCGGCAGCGGCGCAACGCGCGGCGCACGCTGGTCTTCCGGCTCAAGGCATCACAGACGATCGCCTTGCACCGCGCCAGGGCGGCGTCGGTGGCGCCCGGCACGACCTCATAGGGGCGGATGCGGTAGCCCATGGCGTTGACCACGTCGCCGGCAATCACAGCCTTCAGAAAGCCGAGGTAGAACCGCGGCGTCAGCGCCAGGCCGTTCTCCCGGGCCTGCGCGCCGATGTCGACCCGCTTCTCCAGCGGCACCACGCGGAAGCCCTCGAAGCCGGCATCGCGCAGCGCCTTGCGGTATTCGGTGACGTAGGTGCCGAAGCGGCACGGTCCGCAGGCGCTGAAGGTGATGAAGACATGCCGGTCGATGATGTCTTCCGTACGCCAGCCCTCCTCGTCGCGCAGCCGCATCAGGTGGCGCAGCAGGTTGCCGGAGGTGAAATAAGTCGGGTTGCACTGGGCCCGGTTGCCGAACTCCTTGCCGAGCTGATGCGCCTCGTTGGTCGGGCACTCCAGCGCCTTGACGCGGTAGCCCTGCGCCGCCATCGCCGCTTCGATGAAGGCGTCATGCATGGCGGTCAGCCCGCCGAACAGCAGCGTGGTGCGGCTGCGGGCCTCCGGGCCGAGTGCCGGCGGCGGCGCCTCCTGCCAGTGGGCCGGTCCGCGTTCGAGGCCGAGGCGCCGGCGCTCGGCGTCGGCAAAGGCGCCGAACTCCTCGCCCAGTTCACGCGCCAGGCCCGCGGGAGCATCTCCCGCGGGCACCGCTTCGGCCGCTTGCCGAGTTTGCGTCGGTGCCGTTGCACGCAGCGCCGGGCTGGCCGACCGTTCCGTCTCAGGCATGACCATCGATCCGCTCCGCTGTTGCCCGCCCGTGGCCCGCCGCCACGCCCGCGGCGAGGTTGGCCTCGATGGCGACATCCTGCGTGCGCCCGGCGGCCGGCTGCGCGCACGCATGCGGCGGGACGTCGAGCTCGAGCGCGGCCCGGTTCAGATAGTCCTCGAAGCTCGCCGCCAGGGCATGGCGCGTATCCGGCGCCAGCGCACGCTCGGCCGCCGCCAGGCGCTGCCTGTATCGCGCGGTCAGCTCGTCTCGCTTCGCCGCCAGTGCGCACTCCAACTCGCCGCGCTTCGCCGCCGTCTCGACCAGTGCGTCCTTGTACAGTGACAGGCCGTGGACGAAGGTCTTCACCCGCAGCTTGATCGAACCCACCGGCTTGTTGGCGTCGAGGTCGTGCAGCATCAGGCCGGGCGTGCGGCTGGCGGCGAGCACGCGGTCGATCAGCCCGTAGGTCGGCGCATCCTGGCCACACTTGAAGCTCGACAGGTCGAGCACCACCACGTTGGGGTGACGGGCGGCGAACTTGGCGGCCCAGACCTTCTGCACGCTGTTGACCGAGTAGTTCTCGGGCCAGACGTCGCGCATGTCGAAGACGTCGGCGATGGCGCCGCTGCGCAGGTCTTCCGCGAAGTAGGCTTCGAGATAGGCCGCGTCCTTGGGGATCGACCGCAGCGACAGCACCGGGTAGCCGAGCGCCTCGAATTCCTCGAGCACGTCGTGATTGAGGCCGGGGTCGTTGTGGTAGGGCCGGCCCAGCATCAGCAGGACCAGCTCGTTGTCGCGCTCCGCCTTGCCGAGCACCTCCAGGCCGCGGCGCTGCAGCTCCTCATCGCACAGCTGCATCGCCTGCCAGCCCTGCGCGCAGGCCCAGTCGCTCTCATCCTCGGTGACGCCGAGGCGGGCGCCCCAGGTCTCGAACAGCTGTCGTCGCAGCAGGTGCGGGATATCGAGGTTGACGACGTCGCTGACATAGTCGACGCCGGCGTCGGCGAACAGGTCGCGCTCCTTGGTGAAAGCGGCAAAGGTGACCTTCGGCGTGCCGGCGACCACCGGACAGACGGCATTGCCGGCGGCGTGCGAGACGTAGGTCGGCATCTCCGTGAAGCAGGGAAACCAGACGTAGTCGAGCGGCTTGCGCCGGTGCTTGCGGGTCAGCAGGTTGTGAATGTGGGCCAGCGCCACCTTGGAAGGATGGCAGGGGTCGATCGAGCCGTACTTGCAGCCTTCGCGCCAGAGCTGCTCCGAGGTCACGTCGGAGAAGACGATGTTGCCGCTCGGCACCCCCAGCGCCTCCAGGTAGGCCCTGAGGAAGGGGGCAAAGCTGTAGACATTGAGCACCCGGGGGATGCCGATGCGCAGGTCACGACGCCGCTGCTGTGCCGCTGCCGGGCTGCGCTCGATCGGCCGGCGGAAGGCCTCGCGCCGGATCGGACCGATGCCGAACCAGCCACGCCGGACCGCGACGTCGTCGATGACCGTGCCAACCTTGGGTGGTGACACCCGTTCGTAGACGTGGCGGAAGACTAGGTCGGCCTCGTACTGCACCAGATTGGGATAAGCGGCCTTGCGCGCCTTGCGTTCCTGGTTGAGGCGGACGATCGCTTCCTTCGACTCGACCGTGCCCATCTCGCAGGAGAAGCCGGCGATATAGCGGCTGCTCTCGCCGTCCGGCGTGCGGGTATCGATGAAACTGCGCGCGCAGTTGTTGGCGCAGAACCGGCAGCGCGTGCTTTCGTCGGTCCTGACCGCGTAGTCCAGCCCGATCGCCCTGTCGAGGCCGATGAAGGTCGAGCCGCCGCGCCGAGCGACCGCGGCACGGGCTTCCAGCGCGGCGCCGATGGCCCCGGCCTCGCCGCAGTGGGGATGCACGTGGATCTCGGCGTCGGGCACCCGCTCGCGGATGTAGTCGACCTGCGCCTTCACCGCGGCAAGGTTGTGCTGGGTACCGCCCTGCAGCACGAACCGGCGGCCCAGCTCGGCCATGCGCGGGATCTGCACCACGTACTGCCAGATGTTCTTGGGCAATACCATAGCCAGCCCGGCGAACAGCTCCTCGCGGCTGAACCCCTCCTTCTGGAAGTTCACGCGGTTGGTATCGAGAAACACCGCGCAGCCGTAGCTGAACCTGGGCGACAGCTCGGCCTTGAAGGCGATGTCGGCATAGTCGCGGACCTCGACGCCGAACTGGTCGGCCATTGCCTGCAGCAGCATGCCGTTGCCGGCCGAGCACTGGTTGGACAGGCGGAAGTTCTTGATGTGGCCGTTCTGCAGGAACAGCACCTTGATGTCCTGGCCGCCGACATCGCAGATGACGTCGATGTCGTCGCCGAAACTCTCGGTGGCGCTACGCATGTGCGCCACCGTCTCAACGATGTTGGCATCGCAGTCGAGCGTGCTGTCGAGCACGTCGGCCGCATAGCCGGTGACGCCGAACCCGAGGATCTCCAGCGCGCAGCCCTGGTCGTGGGCGAAGTCGCGGATGCCGGTCAGAATCTGCTTGGCGTCCTCGATCGGATTGCCCTTGGAAATCAGGTACTGCTTGGCCAGGATCGTCCCGGCGTCGTCGACGAGCACCGCCTTCGAGCTGGTCGAACCGCCGTCGAAACCGATATGGCCGCGGATCGTGGTGCCGGGTTCGAACCGGGCCGGGGCGAAGTCCGCCGTTCGGTAGCGTCGCGCGAAGGCGGCCAGGTCCTCACCCGGCTGCAGCAGCCCCGGTCCGGCCGCAGGGCCGAGTTGCGCCTTGCGGCCGTGGCCGATGAACGCGTTGAGCGACTCCAGGCCACGGTAGCGGCCGCAATCCTCGGGCTCGCCGATGCCGAAGATGGCGGCGCCGCAGGCCGCATAGTACTGCGCGTTCTCCGGCACGAAGATAAGCTCTTCAAGTGGCGCCTCGGCCGGCACATGGCCGCGCTCGGCCCAGGACTCGGCGATGCGCAAGCGCCAGCAGTGCTGCAGCATCGGCAGGAAGGTGTTGGGGCCGCCCAGCAGCAGCACCTTCTCCTTCAACGTGTTGCCGCGGGCCAGCACCGCCAGGTTCTGCATGACGATGGCATTCGCCAGCGAGTTCAACAGCTCGTCCGCCGGCACGCTCGACTTGATCAGGTTGACGATGTCGGTCTCGGCGAACACCCCGCACTTCGCCGCGATGCGATGCAGCCGCCCGGAGTCGAAGCGGATCGCCGCCAGTTCGTCCCAGGAAACGCCAAGCTTCAGCAGGCACTTGTCGATGGTGGCACCGGTACCCGAGGCGCACTTGTCGTTCATGGAGGCGCTGACGCGACGGGCCCCGGTGCGCGGGTCGCGGGTGAAGGTGATGATCTTGGCGTCCTGGCCGCCGAGCTCGACGACACTGTCGGCATCGGGGTGCAGCTTCTCCACCGCCAGGGTGACGGCGTTGACTTCCTGCACGAAGCGCGAACCGACGTGCTCGGCAATGGCGCCCGCGCCGGAGCCGGTGACATAAGTGCGGATGTCGTCGCGGGCGACGTCGGGGAAGTCGGCTTCGATCTCCGCCAGCATCTCGGCGACTTTTTCCGCCTGGCGGGTTTCGTGCCGGCGGTAGCGGCTCCACAGGATGCGGGCGCTCCCGGGCACGACCACGACGCACTTCACCGTCGTGGAGCCGACGTCGATGCCGATGTGCAGCCTCTGGTCTGCGCTCATGGAAGCCACCTGTCGCCTCCGTCCACTGTTGGTGCCACCGCTGCCGCATTTGCGCGCTCGACCACCAATGGCCAGTGTTTCCAGCTTGCGACGTGACGTCGTTGATGCGAATCAAACCGGCACGGACGATCGAGGCGACCAGCGCTTGATTCCCCGGATCGGTCGGCGTTATCGATAGCCCCGTCGGCCGAGCTCGCACGGCCACGATCAGCCGGGAACGCACGATGCAGAACAAATGGTCCGATGCCGAGGCCGCCGACTACGTCGCCCGCTATGCCGGGCATGGCGTCAGCGAAGACCTGGCGCTCAGGGTCTATACCTCGCGGCTGCTGGGGCGCGAGCCGGAGCTGGTGCTGCACGGCGGCGGCAACACCTCGGTGAAGTCGATCGCCGACGACATGCTGGGCCAGCCAGTCAGCGTGCTGCACATCAAGGGCAGCGGTTGGGACATGGCCGACATCGAGCCGGCCGGCCTGCCGGCGGTGCGGCTGGAGCCGCTGCAGGGGCTGCTGGCGCTCGATGCCCTGTCGGACGAAGACATGGTCAACGCCCAGCGCACCAACCTGCTGGACGCCTCGGCGCCCAACCCGTCGGTGGAAACGCTGCTGCACGCCTTCCTGCCGCACAAGTTCGTCGACCACACCCATTCCAACGCCATGCTGGTGCTGTCGGATCAGCCGGACGGCGAGCAGCTCTGCCGCGATGCCTTCGGCGATCAGGTCGCCTACGTGCCCTACAGGATGCCCGGCTTCGCCCTGGCCAAGAGCGGCCGCGAACACTTCGACGCCGCCGTCGCCGCCGGCCACAACGACCTCAAGGGCATGGTCCTGCTCAAGCACGGTCTGTTCAGCTTCGGCGCCACCGCGCAGGAGGCCTACGAACGGATGATCGAGCTGGTCAGCCTGGCCGAAGCACGGATCGAGCAGCTGCGCAGCAAGACCATCGCCCAGGTCCGCCTGCCCGAGGCGATCGCCGACGTCAGCGAAGTGGCGCCGCTGCTGCGCGGCCTGCTGGCCGACCCGGTCGCCGCGACGGACGGGCAGACCCGGCGCGTGCTGCTGGAGTTCCGCGACGGCGAACAGGTCCGGCGCTATGTCGACGGCGCGGCGCTCGAGCGCTATTCGCAGCAGGGCACGGCGACGCCGGACCACGTCATCCGCATCAAGCAGAAGCCGCTGGTGCTGACCCCGCCGCCAGCGGACGGGCTGGACGCCTGGCAGGCCGACAGCGCGCGGCGCATCGCCGCCTACAAGGACAGCTACCGCGACTATTTCGCCCGCAACAATCCGCTGTTCGGCAACACCAAGACGCAGCTCGACCCGGTGCCGCGCATCGTCCTGGTGCCCGGGCTGGGATTGTTCGGCGTCGGCAGCAGCGCCAAGGACACCCGGATCACCACAGATCTCGGCCAGGTCAACGTCGAGGTCATCAGCGCGGCGGAGGAAACCGGCAGCTTCGAGGGCATCGCCGAACGCGACGTGTTCGAGATCGAGCACTGGTCGCTCGAGCAGGCCAAGCTGGGCAAGGCCGCGGAGAAGCCGCTGCAGCGCCGGATCGTCGCCGTCACCGGCGGTGCCGGCGGGATCGGCGCCGCCACGGCGCGGGCATTCGCCGCCGAAGGCGCCGAGGTCGCGGTGCTCGACCGCGATCTGGCCGCGGCCGAGCAGGTCGCCGGTCAGATCGGCGGCCTTGCCGTTGCCTGCGACGTCACCGACGACGCCTCGGTCGCCGCGGCCTTCGCCGCCATCTGCCGGCGCTATGGCGGCGTCGACGTCGTCGTCTCCAACGCCGGCGCGGCCTGGCAAGGCCGCATCGGCGAGGTCGACGAGGCGACCCTGCGCACCAGCTTCGAGCTCAACTTCTGGGGCCATCAGCGGGTGGCGCAGGCGGCGGTGCGGGTGATGCAAGCCCAGGGCACCGGCGGCTGTCTGCTGTTCAACACCTCCAAGCAGGCGGTCAATCCCGGGCGCGGCTTCGGTCCCTACGGCCTGCCCAAGGCGGCGGCGCTGTTCCTGATGAAGCAGTATGCGCTCGACCATGGTGGCGACGGCATCCGCGCCAACGCGGTCAACGCCGACCGCATCCGCTCCGGCCTGCTGACCGCGGAGATGATCGCCAGCCGGGCCAAGGCCCGCGGCGTCAGCGAGGCCGACTACATGAGCGGCAACCTGCTGCACCGCGAGGTCGAAGCCGAGGACGTCGCCCAGGCCTTCGTCCACCTGGCCAAGGCGGAGAAGACGACGGCCGCCGTTCTCACGGTCGACGGCGGCAACATCGAGGCGTCGCTGCGCTGAGCCAGGCGGCAGCCGCAAGGCCGCCTTGCGTCTGAGGCCGTCGGTCGACCGAACGCTCCCTTTGGCCGGCGGAAGCGCTGGACCGGACAACGACGCCGTCGAGACACATCTGGGCGTGCTATCATCGTCTTGGGTACTTTGTGCCGGGAGAGGGGCGCATGTACAGCCGGCAGCGAACCTGGGAGGTGCCGCCATTCGCGCCGGGCGGCCCGACCGGCAGCGACGATCTGTTCCACCTCGTCATCGACGAGCAGCGCCCGCTCTACACCAAGCGGGCGCTCGATCACATCGGCATCATCGATCCCGACCGCAACATCGGTGCGGAGTTCCGTCTCAGCCATCCGGATGGCCGTTGGCTGGGACTCGACTACATTCTGCCCTGGCCGAGCCGCCACCGACAGTTCGCCTCGCTCTACTTCATCGCCGCGGGCCAGGCCTACGGCTTTGTCTTCTTCAACATGCGGCGGCAGAAGGCTTGGTTGATCGAGATCGACCGCTTCGCCGATACCCAGAACCTGCCGCCGGGCATCAACGTCCACGACTACGACTTCGACGACTGGTTCGTCCGCCTCACCCCCGCCGGGATGACATTCGACCACCGGCGGCGGATCTGGATGGGGGCGCACCTGTCGCCGCACAGCTACTGGAACCCGGTGCTGCCCGGCATCTGCCGCTGGGAACTCGGCATTGCCCGCAGCCGCTACCTCACGGTCTGGCGGCTCGACACCGATGCCAAGGGTGAGGCCTACCGGCTGTGGATGGACCAGCAGCGACGCATCTGGTGGGTGCACCGGGTGATCAGCGACCCGGGTGGCTACATCTTCTCGCGCATCGATCCGGCCAGCAACGAGATCGTCGGCTTCGAGCCGGGCACCGTGTCCGGCATGGCGCTGGGCGGCGAGCGCGATCTCTGGGGTCTGGCCGGCGACGCCGTGGACGCCAGTCTCTGGGTGAGCTGGCCGCGCTTCCGGCGGATCTTCAAGTACTCCGACATCTACACCCCGCCGCACTTGAACACCGAGCTGCACGCCTATTTCCAGCCGCAGAAGACAGCGCCCTACCCCGACAACGCCTTCGGCCAGCCGTCCGGCCTGGCGCACGACAAGGCCGCCGGCATCTATTTCGGCAACCGGGAGGACAGCTATGTCGGCCGACTCGACCAGAGCGCCGAGCCGAACGAGGTATGGCCGCTGCTTTACACGCCCTACAGCTTCACGCCGATGCTGATGGAGCTGAAACGCACCGAGCTCGTCGTCGAAAAGATCTACGAGAAGGAGCTGCCAGTGAGCCTTACGCCGGCGCCCGACTATGGCGACGTCGACCCGCCGTTCGCCGGCTGGCAGACCGATGCCCGGCCGGAGAACCCGGTGCGCGAGCGCGACTTTCTGTGGTTCGTCCGTCACCGGCAGACGCTGGCCCGGCTCGAACCCTAGCCGCGCCGCGGCCGGGCTAGGCCACCCGGTGCGCCGCCAGCGCCTCCAGGTCGAAGTCGATGCCGTGGCCGGGCCGTTCCGGGGCGATGGCGTAGCCGTCCTGCATCGCCATCGGTTCGGCCATGTAGCGTTCCAGGCCGAAGGCGTGCACCTCCAGGTAGGCGGCATTGGGCACCGCGGCGAGCAGGTGCACGTGGACATCGTGGGCGCCGTGCGAGATCACCGGCAGGTTGAAAGCCTCGGCCAGCCGGGCGACCTTCATGAACGGGGTGATACCGCCGCAGGTGGTCAGGTCCGGCTCCGGGAAGTCGACGCCGCCGGCGGCGATCAGCTGGGCGAACTCGGCCACCGTGTGCAGGTTCTCGCCGGCCGCAAGCGGCACCCCGCCGTTGGCGCGCAGGTGCGCATAGCCGGCGAAGTCGTCGGGGCGGATCGGCTCCTCCAGCCACACCAGGTCGAACTCGCGCAGCCGCTGTGCCGCGCGCAGGGCCTGGTCGACGCGCCAGGCCTCGTTGGCATCGGCCATCAGCTCGATCTCCGGGCCCAGGTGCTCGCGCATGGCCGCGACGCGGGCGATGTCCTCGGCGATGGTCGGCCGGCCCAGGCGCATCTTCACCGCGCGGAAGCCCGCCTCGAGGCTGCGCGTCGCGCCTGCCAACAGCTCCTCGAGCGGGAAGTTGAGGTCGATGTTGCCGGCGTAGGCCTTGACCCTGGGATCGTGACCGCCGAGCAGACGCCACAGCGGCTGGCCGAGCCGGCGGCCGTGCAGATCCCACAAGGCGGTGTCGACGGCGGCGATGGCGAAGCTGAGCGGGGCACCACGGCCGGCGTAGTGGTGGCGGTGCCACATCGCCTGCCAGTGCTGCTCGATCAGGCCGGCATCCGCGCCCTCGAGCAGGCCGCGAAAGACGTTGTCGACGATGGCGGCAATCGCCGGGCCCTGGCCCTCGTGCATCACCGTGTAGCCGCTGCCGGTCGCGCCGTCGGTGTCGGCAATGCGCACCATCACCATGTCGAAACCGCGCATCAGCCCGGCGGCCGCGGCCTCGACCGCGACCGGCAGGGGAATGCGGAAGGTGTCGACGTCGATGCGGTCGATGCGCGGTGCAGTCATGGCGAGCCTCCTCCGGCCGGTTCCTGCGGGTGGCAGCAGCCGGAATTCTAGGAGGTCACGGCGTCAGACCGCCAGATCTGTGTCGGCGCAATCCGCCGATGTCGCGGTGTCGCCGGCGTCGTCGGCGTCGCCGCGTTCGGTTTGCCGCAGCGCAGCTACACGCCGATGGTATAGCCGCCGTTGACCGACAGGTGCTGGCCGGTGATGTAGCTCGCCGCCGGCGACAGCAGGAAGCAGACCGGCTGCGAGACCTCGTCGGGATCGGAAAAGCGGCCCATCGGCACCTGCGCCATCACCCGGTCGCGGAACTTGTCGGAGCGGATGGTCTCGGTCATCTCCGTCTCGACCACGCCGAAGCAGACCGAGTTGACGCGAATCTGCCTGGCCGCCCATTCGCGCGCCGCGCTCATGGTGATGCCCATGACGCCCGACTTCGCCGCGCCGTAGTTGATCTGGCCGATGGTGCCGCGGCGGCCGGCATCGGAGGAAATGTTGACGATTGTCTTGGGGCCGTCGTCGCCGGCCTCGGCCCGTTCCAGCATGTGCCGGCCGACCGCCTGCAGGCAGTAGAACACCCCCGACAGGTTGACGTCGATCACCTGCTGCCAGGTCTCCACCGGCATCTTGTGGATCATCGCCGCGCGGACGATCCCGGCGTTGTTGACCAGGCCATGCACGGCGCCGTTGTTGGCCACCGCGGTCGCCACCACGTCCTGCACGAAGCCGGGCTCGGCGACGGAACCGACGTGGGCCTCGGCATGGGCCGCGCCCAGTTCCTCGGCCAGGGCGTTGACCTTGTCGCCCTGCAGGTCGACCAGGATCGCCTTGCCGCCGAGCTCGACGGTCAGCCGGGCGACGGCCTCGCCGATGCCCTGGCCGGCGCCGGTGATGATGATGTTGTGGCCTTCCAGGCTCATCGGGTTCTTCATGGGTTTACCTCCCTTTACGGTTCACTCTTGCGCCGCGATCTGCTCGGCCATGGCGAGCACGTTGCGGGCCTGCTTCAGGTGCGGCATGTCGAGCATCTTGCCGTCCAGCCCGACGGTGCCGAGGCCGGGGTTCTGCTCGAACACCTCGACCACCCGGCGGGCGTAGGCGATCTCCTCGTCCGACGGCGTGAAGGCGCGGTTGATCACCTCGGCCTGGGCCGGATGGATGGCGATCTTGCCGACGAAGCCGGCGCGGCGGTCGCGCAGGCAGTCGGCCTCCAGGCCCTCCAGGTCGCGGTAGTCGACATAGACCACGCCGACCGGCTGCACGTCGATCGCCCGTGCCGTGCTGAGACATAAAGACTTGGCCATCAGGTAGGGGTCGTCGTACTCGCCGCTGTTGGGATTGCGGTTGTCGGACGCCCCCAGGGCGGCGGCCAGGTCCTCCGCGCCCCAGGTCATCGCCACCAGGCGGTCGCTGACGCCCTCCAGGTAGGTGTGAAAGGTCAGCAGCGAGGCCGCGGTCTCGGTCGAGACGCAATGGATCCTGGTCGAACCGACGACCAGGCCCTCGCGGGTCTCCAGGGCGGAGAGGTAGTTGTCGAGGACGTTGACCTCGTCGGCCGAGTAGACCTTGGGCAGGACGATGCCGTCGGGCGCGCCGGGCATCACCGCCGCCAGGTCCGGCAGGCCGAGGTCGGTGTCGAGCGGGTTGATCCGCACCCAGAGCTGTTGACGCTCGCGCCCGGGGTTGGCCTTGAGGTAGGCGCAGACCATGTCGCGGGCGATCTCCTGGCGGTCGTCCGAGACCGAGTCCTCCAGGTCCAGGATCAGCGCATCGGCCGGGTTGCCGCGGCCCTTCTCGAGCTTGCGTTCGCTGTCGCCGGGGACGAACAGCCAGGAGCGGATGATCATGCCGGCTGCTTCCGCATGAAGGCGGTGCGCACGCAGTAGGCGACCTCCTCGTCGCGCTGGTTGAAGCCGATGTGCTCGAACACCACCAGGCCGGCGTTGGGCCGCGACTTGCTCTCGCGCATCTCCTTCACCCGGGTGACAACACGGATCGTATCGCCGTGGAACACCGGATGGGCGAAGCGCACGTCGGTCATGCCGAGGTTGGCGATGGTGGTGCCCAGCGTGGTATCGCCGACGGTGATGCCGATCACCAGGCCCAGCGTGAACAGGCTGTTGACGATGCGCTGGCCGAACTCGGTCTGCTTGGCGAACTCCTCGTCCAGGTGCAGCGGCTGCGGGTTGTGGGTCAGCGCGCAGTACATGATGTTGTCCATCTCGGTGACCGTGCGCGTGAGCGGGTGGTTGAACTCCATGCCCGACTCGAACTGCTCGAAGTAGAGACCTCCCATCGTCCTCTTCCTTTCTTCTGCTTGGGTCCGGTTGCGGCCTAGGCCGCGGCCGCCCGGTCGGCGGTGACGCCGGCGTCGACCAGGGCGGCGATGCGTTCTTCGCTATAGCCGATTTCGCGCAGCACCTCGACACTGTGCTCGCCCAGGCCCGGCGCCAGCCGGCCCGGCCGCGGCTGGGTCTGCGACCACTGCGCCGGCACCGCCATGTCGCGCACCGCGCCTTCGCTGGGATGCTCGACCACGGTGAAGAAGCCGGTCGCCGCAAGCTGCGGGTCGGCCAGGAGCGCTTCCGGCGTATTCAGCGGCATCGCCGGAATGTCGGCGGCATCGAACAGATCGAGCCAGTCGGCGGTGGTCCGGGTCGCCAGCAGCCCGGCCAGCTCGGCGTAGATCGAGGCGATGTTTTCGGTCCGCGTGGCCATCGACGCAAAGCGTGGGTCCTGGGCGTACCGCTCGGCCTGGCCGAGCGCGGCGAAGAAGTCGCGCCAGTGCCGGTCGGTGTAGATCATCACGCAGATATAGCCGTCCTTGCTGCGGTAGGGCCGGCGGTCCGGGTTCAGCATTCGGGGATAGCCGACCGGCCCCAGCGGCGGCTCGAAGGTCTGGCCGGAGAGGTGATCGGCCAGCACGAAACTCGCCATCATTTCGAACATCGGCAGGTCGATGCGCTGGCCCTGGCCGCTGCGCGCCTGGTGGAACAGCGCGGCATTGATCTGCCCCACGGCCCACAAGGCGACACCGCGGTCGACGATTGCCGTCGGCGCATAGGCCGGTTCGCGGCCGTCGGCCAGGTGCGACAGCCACGGGACGCCGACCGCCCCCTGGATCAGGTCGTCGAAGGCCGGCTTGTGGGCATAGGGGCCGTCCTGGGCGTAGCCGAACAGGCCGGCGTAGATGATCCGCGGGTTGACCGCCGCCACCGCCTCGTAGGTCAGGCCGAGCCGCGCCATCACCTGCGGCCGCCGGTTGTAGATCAGAACGTCGGCCTCGCGCAGGAGGTCCAGCGCCGCGGCATGCCCGTCGGTCTGCTTCAGGTCGAGGACGATGCTGCGCTTGGAGCGGTTGCAGTTCAGGAACACCGCGCCCATGCCGGGATGGCGGCCGGGGCCGATCAGGCGCACGGGATCGCCGTCGGGCGCTTCGACCTTGATCACGTCGGCGCCCATGTCGCCCAGGATCTGCGTCGCGTAGGGCGCCATCAGCATGTTCGACAGATCGACGACGCGGACGCCGTCGAGCGGCCGGGGCGGGGCGGGCTGCAGGCTCATGACACGGCGTGCCGCTCAGGCCGGCCGGAATACCGGCAGCGCCTGACCGCCTTCGGTACGACGGAAGGTGACCTCGACCGGCTGGCCGATCGCCAGGGCCTCGAAATCGCAGTCGACGATGTTGGTCATCATCGACACGCCTTCCTCCAGGGTGACGAAGGCGATGACATAAGGCACCTCGGCCCGGCGCATCACCGAGTAGCTGTAGATCGTGCCCTTGCCGCTGGCCTCGGTCCACGCGGTATCGCCGCTCAGGCAATGCGGACAGATCGCCCGCGGGTAGTAGTGCACCTCGCCGCAGGCGTTGCACTTCTTCAACAGCAGCACGCCGTCCTTGGCCGCTGCCCAGTAGGCCTCCGACTCCAGCGTCGGCATGGGGTCGGGGTAGGTGCGTTCCGTCGTGCTCATGCGTCGTTGCTCCCGAGGATGACCGTGGCGCTGCCCATGCGGGTGGCGATGGAACCGCCGGTGCCGTGCGCCAGGGCCAGGCGGCAATCGGCCACCTGCACCGCCGGATGGGCTTCGCCGCGAAGCTGGCGCACCGCCTCGATCACTTTGGTCATGCCGCCGCGGTTGTTGGGGTGGTTGTTGCACAGGCCACCGCCGTCGGTGTTGAACGGCAGCTTGCCGACGCCGGAGATCAGGTTGCCGTCCGACACGAACCGCCCGCCGTCACCCTTCTCGCAGAAGCCCAGGTCCTCCAGGGTCTCGAGCACGGTGATGGTGAAGCTGTCGTAGATCGAGACATAGTCGATGTCGGCCGGCGCGAGCCCGGCTTCGGCGAAGGCGACCGGCCCGGAGGCAACGGCGCCGGTGTAGGTCAGGTCGATGCGGCCGGCGTTGGCGTGCTTGATCGCCTCGCCCTTGCCCAGCACCTTGATGCAGCGGTCGCCGAGGCTGCGGGCGATCTCCGGGCTGACGATCACCAGGGCGCCGCCGCCGTCGCTGATCACGCAGCAGTCGAGCCGGTGCAGCGGATCGGCGATCATCGGCGAGTTGACCACGTCCTCGACCGTGACCACGTCGCGCAGCACGGCGTGCTCGTTGTGCTGGGCGTGCTGCGAGGCGGCGACTTTGATCCAGGCGAGCTGCTCGCTGCTGGTGCCGAACTCGTGCATGTGCCGCATCGCCGCCATGGCGTAGAGGTTGGTGATCGCCGGGCCGTAGGGCATCTCGAAGCCGATGTCCGGCGTGGCGGCGCCGTAGTTGCGCGCCCCCAGGGTGGCGACGCCCTCGGCCCGCGGCCGGCCGGCCAGCGTCACGAGCGCCACCGAGCAGCGCCCCGCGGCAATGGCGTCGACGGCATGGCCGACGTGGACGACATAGGACGAGCCGCCGGTCTCGGTGGTGTCGGTGTAGCGGAGCTTCAGCCCCATGTACTCGGCCATGGAGATGCCGCCCAGGCCCGGGGCGTCGCCGGCGCAGAAGTAGCCGTCGACGTCGTCCTTGTTCAGGCCGGCATCGGCCAGGGCCCCGGCGGCGACCTCGGCGTGCAGCTGCGGGATGGTCTTGTCGACGGCCTTGCGGGTCGGGTGCTCGAACACCCCGGCCACGAAGGCCTTGCTCTCGCGACTCACGTTTCCACCTCTCTCTTTTCTGTTCTTGTCGGCTCAGTACGAGCGCGGCAGGTCGAGCGCGCGCTCGGCCAGGTAGTTCAGGATCATCTGCGGACTGATCGGCGCCAGGCGATGGATCAGGCTCTCGCGCAGGTAGCGCTCGACGTGGAACTCCTTGGCATAACCCATGCCGCCGTGCGTCATCACCGCGTTGGTGCAGGCCTTGAAGGCGGCCTCGGCGGCCAGGTACTTGCCGGCGTTGGCCTCGCGCCCGCATTCCTTGCCGGCGTCGTAGAGGGCGGCGGCATGGAAGGCCATCAGGTTGGCGGCCTCCAGCTCGGCCCAGGATTCCGCCAGCGGATGCTGGATCGCCTGGTTCATGCCGATCGGCCGGCCGAACACCACCCGCTCGCGGGCGTAGGCGGCGGCCTTGTTCAGGGCGCAGCGGCCGAGCCCGACCATGGAAGCCGAGATCAGGATCCGCTCCGGATTGATGCCGTGCAGCAGGTAGCGGAAACCCTTGCCCTCCTCGCCGATCAGGTGGTCGGCCGGCACCGGCAGGTTGTCGATGAACATCTGGTTGGAGTCGACGGACTTGCGGCCCATCTTGTCGATCGGCCGGATCTCCACGTAGTCGCGGTCGAGATCGGTATAGAACAGCGACAGGCCGTCGATCGGCTTCTCCGTTTCCCGCTCGTCCCTGGTGCGCGCGATCAGCAGCACCTTGTTGCTTTGCAGCGCCGTCGAGGTCCAGATCTTCTCGCCCTTGACGATGTAGCGGTCGCCGTCGCGCACCGCCCGGGTCTTCAGCCGGGTGGTGTCGAGGCCGGTGTTGGGCTCGGTGACGGCGAAGCAGGCCACGTCGTCGCGGCGGATGATCGGCGGCAACCAGCGCTGCTTCTGCTCCTCGGTGCCGTAGCGGACCACCGGGTTGAGGCCGAAGATGCCGATGGAGATGGCGGCGAAGCCGGCGTTGCCGGCGCCGGACTCGGTGATCGCCTGGGCCATCAGCGCCGCCTCGGTGATCCCCAACCCGGCGCCGCCGTAGGCCTCCGGCATGGCGATGCCCATCCAGCCGGCATCCACCAAAGCGCGGCAGAACTCCTCCGGAAAGCGGCCGTCGCTGTCGCGCTCGAGCCAGTACTGGTCGTCGAACTGCGCGCACAGTTTGGCGACGCTGTCCTTGATCTGCTGCTGCTCGGGTGTGAACTCGACAGTCATCGCGCCTGCCTCCTGTTGCCGCGCTGCCCTGTGGCCGGTGCGGCTCGTTGTTCGTGTCTCGCTTCGCCGCCGGCCAGGCGGGTGCATTCGTCCGCCGCCCGCCGCAACTGGCGCTCGTTCTCGTCGGCGTTGACCTGCATACGCTCGGACGGCCCGGCGATCAGCACCGCCGCCACGGCGCTGCCGTCGGCGGCGAACACCGGCGCGGCCATGCCGCTGGCATCGGCAAAGCGCTCGCCGCGAGTGCGGGCGATACCCTCGGCGCGGACCTGCGCCATCTCGGCCATCAGTTCGCGCTGACCGGTCAGCGTGGTCGGCGTGAAGCGTTCGCGCGACGTGTCCTTCAGGTACTGCCGCAGGCGATCCGGCGGAAGCTGCGCCAGCAGCGCCTTGCCCATGGCCGTGCAGTAGAGCTCGCGCCGCTCGCCGACGGTGACGGCATAGCGGATCGGGTTGCTGCTCTCGACCTTATCGAGATAGGTGGCGACGTCGGCGTCGTCCGCCAGCACGCCGAGCACGGCGGTCTCGCCGGTCGCGGCCACCAGCGCTTCCAGCTCCGGCCGGCACAGGGCAACCAGGTCGCGCCCGGCGACGGCGCGCATGGCCAGCGAGATGAAGCGCGGCCCCAGGCGGTAGCGCCCGGCGCCGTCACGCAGCAGGCAGCCCTCGCTGGTCAGTCCGGCGAGCAGGCCGACCAGGCTGGTCTTCGGCGCCCCGGTGCCGGCCGCCAGCTCCGCCAGGGTCGCCCCGTCGCTATCGCCGGCGAGCGATTCCAGGATCGCGAACACGCGGCCGACCGATTGCGGTCCGCCCCGCGCCGGCGACGCGCTCTGCTGCATGATCGATGTTCGCATAACAGAATACTATACGAATATGCAAACACCCCGCAACACCCGATGGCAATGACCAAGACGCCATCAGGGTTCAACCCAAAAGTATCTATCTCAGCGCCAATTGGACCCTTTTTACTTGATTCTGGTGGCCATATATTTCGATACCAAAATAACTTTGCTCACGTTACAGAAATTCACCCGTTCTATTTCTTCGCGAATACATGCCCTTAAACCTTGCGTTAAGCCGTTTGCGACACGGTGCCGGTGTCAGCGTCACCGCCGCGTCGAGCCGGCGACGGCGATGATCGGGTCCTACGAGTTATGCCGGTCCGGGCGTCCAGGCGACCCGTCGGCGATCACCCACATCCAACACGCCAGGTCCGGTCCGGCAATACTGGAGCAGCACGAACATGAACGAAACGCACACTCCCGCGCCAGCCGCCAACGCCGCGGCGGACGGCAACGAAGCCGGCGCAAAGCGCTTCCAGATGACCATCGCCCTCAGATTGCCCCTGATGATGGTCGGGGCGGCGCTGGCCCTGGCGATTGGTGTTGGTATCGCCAACTATCTCAGCGCCTCCAGCGAGTTGCGCCAGGCGGCAGGGGAGAAGCTCTCGGCCCTTGCCGAAGCCCGTGCCAGCGCATTGCAAAGTTATCTGGGATCCATCGAACAGGACCTGCGCAGCCAGTCCCAGAACCCGTGGGTGCGACAGGCAATCGGGGAATTCGGCGACGCCTGGCGAGATCTGGGCAGCGACCAGACCGAAACGCTGCAGCGGCTCTACATCGCCGACAATCCGCATCCGACCGGCCAGAAGGAGGAACTGGACCGGGCCGACGACAGCTCGAGCTACAGCGCCGTGCACGGCCGCTACCATCCCTGGTTCCGCACGTTCCTGCGCGAGCGCGGTTACTACGACGTGTTCCTGTTCGATCCCGACGGCAACCTGATCTACAGCGTGTTCAAAGAGCTGGATTACGCCACCAATCTGAACCGGGGGCAGTGGAAGGCTACAGATCTGGGCAACGCGTTCCGCGCCGCCCGCGACGGCGCGCCAGGCACGCAGGCGTTCTTCGATTTCAAACCCTACGCGCCCAGCAACGATGCACCCGCCAGCTTCATTTCCGCCCCTGTCCATGACGACAGCGGGACGCTGCAGGGCGTGCTGGTATTCCAGATGCCGATCGCGCGGATGAACCAGATCATGCAGCAGACGGCAGGCATGGGCGAAAGCGGCGAGACCTTCATTGTCGGTGCCGACTACCTGATGCGTAGCGATTCCCGCTTCTCCACGGAGTCGACGATCCTGAAGAAGGAGGTCAAGACGCCCACGGTGGTCGCCGCGCTCGACGGTGAGACCGGGGTGCAGGAGACGCCCGACTACCGCGGCGTGCCGGTGATGTCGGCCTACAAGCCTTTCGAGTTCGCGGGCACGCGCTGGGCGCTGCTGGCCGATGCGGACACCGCCGAGGTGCTCGCGCCCGTCTACGGCATGCGCAACCAGATGCTCCTGATCACAGGTGTTCTCCTGCTCGCGACCGCGGCGGCAGGACTGCTCCTGACGCGCGGCATCAGCCGGATGATCAGCCAGATCACCGCGACCATGCGGGCCCTGGCGGGGGGTGACCTGTCCGTGGACGTCGTCGGCGTCGAGCGCGGCGACGAAATCGGCGACATGGCCCGCGCCGTCCGGGTCTTCAAGAACAACGCCGTGCGAAGCCGGCAGCTCGAGGCCGAGGCCGCCGAGGCGGATGAGCGGGCGCAGGCAGACAAGAAGCGGGCGATGACAGAACTCGCAGACAGCCTCGAGACGGCGGTCGGCGGTGTTCTCAGTACCGTGGATTCGACGTCGACCGAGCTGCAGTCAAATGCAAAAGCCATGTCGTCCACCGCGGAACAGACCAGCCAGCAGGCAGCGGCCGTCGCCGCCGCGTCGGAAGAGGCCAGCACCAACGTGCAGGCCGTCGCCTCCGCCGCCGAGGAGATGTCCAGCTCGATCGACGAGATCCGCCGACAGGTCAGCCAGTCCACCGAGATTGCCGCCCAGGCCGTCGGCGAGGCCAGGAACACCAACGGGACGGTGCAGGGGCTGGCCGAGGCCGCGCAGAAGATCGGCGAGGTGGTGAACCTGATCTCGGCCATTGCCGAGCAGACCAACCTGCTGGCGTTGAACGCCACCATCGAGGCGGCGCGGGCCGGCGAGGCCGGCAAGGGCTTCGCCGTGGTAGCATCCGAGGTCAAGAACCTCGCCAATCAGACGGCGACCGCCACCGAAGAGATCGCGGCCCAGGTCGGCTCGATGCAGACAGTGACCGAGCAGGCCGTCACCGGGATCGAAGGCATCGGCGGCACCATCGAAAAGATCAACGACATGACCACCGCGATCGCTGCGGCCGTCGAGCAGCAGGGAGCCGCCACCCAGGAGATCGCCCGCAACGTCCAGGAGGCGTCGAGCGGCACCAGCGAGGTCTCGTCCAATATCTCCGGCGTGAGCGATGCCGCATCGGCCACGGGAGCCAGCGCCAAGGAAGTGCTCGGCGCGACCGAAAAACTGAACGGCGAAGCCCGGAACCTGAAGACGGAAGTCGAGCGCTTTCTGCAGCAGATCCGGGCCGCCTGATCGGCGCGACACCCGGGCAGAGCCTGCCACGGCAGCTGTCAGGCGTCGCTTTTGAACAGCAACGCCACTTGTGTCCGGTTGGTCGCCCCCAGCGCCTTCATGGTGCGCGCGACGTGGCCCTTGACGGTGTTGACGCTCAACCCGAGCTGCTCGGCGACCTGCCGGTTGGATAGTCCCGCGGCGAGCAGGCGGGCGATCTGCCGCTGACGCCGGGTCAGATCGGCCAGTTTCGGGGAGCGCGGGGCGGGCGCGACGACTTGCCACGACAGATAGGCGCCGCCGGCCCGGACGAAGCGAAGCACCTCGGTGAGCAGGTCCTCATCGACCGGCTCGGCGATGTAGGCATCGGCGCCCGCATCGCGGGCCGCCCTTGCATCCTCGCCTGACGCATGCGTCGCGAGCACGACGATCGGCACTTCTGCAAAGGTGGCGCGCAGCGCCATGATCTGCGCCGCGTTGCCGGGGCCGGCCGCCGGGCCGGCCACAACCAGGAGGTCGAGGTCGGCGAGCTCGGCAGCAAGACGCAGCGCCTGCCCGCCGTCGACGACATCGTGCACCACGGCATGCGACGACATCCGCGAAACCGCGTGTCGCAGGGCTGTCGGCACGGCGTCGCCTGAGCCGACGATCAGGACCCGGAAACGCTGCAGTTCGTCGTCCATCGCCGCATCGCGGGCACGCTGGACCGAGATCCAGTGACTGACCTGGCCCCGCTCGTCACGCAGCGGCGAGATGTTCCAGGCGAATACGAACTCGTCGCCCTGCTTGGTGTAGTTGACGACCTGACCGAAGAAGCTGTGGTGCCGGTGCAACTCGCGACGCATGCGATCCAGTTCCGCCCGGTCGGTGTTCGGACCCTGCAGAAGGCGCGGCGTCTTGCCGCGAACCTCGTCGGCGGCGTAGCCCGTCACGCGCGTGAACGCCGGGTTGACGTGGACGATCGTGGGGCCGGGCGCGTCCAGATCGGCGGTGGTGATCATCACGACGTCACTGACGGCATCGGCGAGGGCAATCACGGAAGCAAGGCTCACCCCGCCATGCAACGGACTTGCGACGGACATCTGCTGGTTCCACCTCCTGGTCGACGGTCAACGTCGTGTCTTCGGCGATACCGAAGCCGATTGCCGATGAGACATGGTCGTGCCAGGCGACGTTTCAAGCCTGCCCGGCCGGTCCGGCGCGCGCGTTCGCCGCGGCGTCACGCCGACAACCGCGCGCGCAGGAAGTCGATGGTGACGCGTACCTTGTTGGGCAGGTAGGCGCGACTGGGATAGACCAGCCAGGCGGCGGTCTCGAAGCTGGTCGCCGCTGCCGCGAAGGCGGGGAAAGCATCGACCAGGCGGCCTGCGGCAATGTCGGCATCGACCAGCCAGTCGGCCAGCAGCGCCGGCCCGAGGCCGGCCAGCGCCGCATCACGCAGGGCCAGCGCGCTGGAGATCACCAGGTTGCCCGTGACCGCCACCTCCTCGATCGCCCCGGTGCGATCGCGGAACAGCCAGCGGTCGCGGAAGTCCGGCAGGGCGAGCAACAGGCAGGGATGCGCGCCGAGATCCGCGGGACGTTCGAGCGCGGATGCCGCGGCGAGATAATCCGGGCTGGCGCAGACCCGGTAGCGCGTGTCCATCAGCTTGGCGCAGACGACGTCGCCGCTGACGCTGGCGCCGAGACGGATCGCCAGGTCGATGCGCTCGGCCACCAGCTCGACGTTGGCGTCGGTGAGGATCAGCTCCAGCGCCAGGTCGGGGAAACGACGGCGAAATCCCGGCAGCAGCGGCACCAGGCAATGCTGACCGAAGGCGACCGAGGTCGTCAGCCTCAGCGTCCCGGCTGGCGTTGCGCTGACGCCCTGGGCCTGCTCGCGCGCCATCTCGAACTTGTCGAGCAGGCCGTCGATGCGACCGAGATAGACCTCCCCGGCCTCGGTCAGCGACAACCGGCGCGTGGTGCGATGGAACACGCGGAGCCCGAGCTCTGCCTCCGCCTGCGCCACCAGGCGCGAGACCGAGGAGGGATCCATGTCGTTGGCCCGGGCGACGGCGGCGAAACTGCCGCGGCGGGCGACCTCGATCAGCAAACGTAGGTCGGCCAGGTCCATTAATGCGATTTTCGCATGAAACTAATGATGATCAAGGCACTACCTGCACGAGATGAATTCGCTATGTTCCGACCATGTCAGTATCTGTTGGAGGATCGGATATGCAGGACCTGCAGGGGAAAGTCGCCATCGTTACCGGCGCCAGCCGCGGCATCGGCGCTGCGACGGCGCGCGAACTGGCCGGCCACGGCGTCGCCGTGGTGCTGGCGGCGCGTTCCGCCGGGGCGATCACGGAGATCGCCGATGAGATCGCCACCGGCGGCGGGAGGGCGCTGGCGCTGACGTGCGACGTCGCCCGCTACGACGACGTCGCCAACCTGGTGACACAGGCCGGCGCGACGTTCGGCGGCCTCGACATCCTGGTCAACAACGCCGGCGTAATCGAGCCGATCGCCCACCTCGCCGACTCCGACCCGGCGGCCTGGGACCAGGTCGTCGACATCAATCTGAAGGGCGTCTACCACGGCCTGCGGGCGGCGATTCCGGCGATGCAGGCGCGCGGCGGCGGCGTCATCGTCAACATCAGCTCGGGCGCGGCGACCAGCGCCCTGGAGGGCTGGAGCCACTACTGCGCCACCAAGGCGGCGGTGCTGTCGCTCACCCGCTGTGTCGACAAGGAGTATGGCGAGCAAGGCATCCGCGTGGTCGGCCTCAGTCCCGGCACCGTCGCAACCGGCATGCAGGTATCGATCAAGGCCTCGGGCATCAATCCGGTGAGCCAGCTCGACCCCGCGGCGCATATCCCCAGCGAATGGGTGGGCCGGGCCATCGCCTGGCTGTGCACGGCCGACGCCGACGAGTTCGCCGGCGTCGACGTGTCGCTGCGCGACACCGACATCCGCCGCCGAGCCGGCCTGGCGGCGTAGGGCGATTGCCGTCGTCAGGTTCTGACCGCTAGGTCGGCCCAAGCCGCAGCTACATCCTTCGAGACGGCCGCTGGCGCGGCCTCCTCAGGATGAGGTGCCAAGCATCCGCTCCTCATCCTGAGGAGCGTCCGCAAGGACGCGTCTCGAAGGATTGAGGCCCGGGAACGTCCGGGGCGTTAGCTTTCTAGAACTCGCTAGCTCAGCACGAAGCCGTCGTACCCGTCGGCGGCGACCTGGTCGCATTTCTCGCGGTACTTGGGCGCGCCGCCGGCGTAGGCCATGAAGGTGCGGGTCTGGCGGCCGGGCACGTTGCGGTTGATCCCGGTCATCCAGGAATCGATCCGCGAGGCGAGCAGCTTGGAGGCCGCCTCGTGCACGTGTCCGGTCCACGCATCCTCGGCCGCCTGTGTGGCCTCGATCCGCGTCAGGCCCCGGGCCTGCATGTGCACCATGAGGTCGGTGACCCAGTCCACGTTCTGCTCGATGCAGCGCGGGATGTTGCAGAAGGTGGCGGCGTTGTGCGGACCGACCAGGGTCAGCATGTTGGGAAAGCCGGCGACCTGCAGGCCCAGGTAGGTGTGCGCCCCGTCGGCCCATTTGTCCTTCAGCCGCTGGCCGTCGCGGCCGCGGATGTCGATCCGGTCGAACGCCCCGGTGATGGCATCGAAGCCGGTGGCGTAGATGATCATGTCGAAGGCGTAGTCGGCATCGCTGGTGCGGATGCCGGTCGCGGTGATGCGCTCGATCGGCGTCTCCCGCAGGTCGACCAGCGCGACGTTGTCCTGGTTGAAGACCTCGTAGTAGCCGCTCTCCAGCGGCACCCGCCGGGTGCCGAAGCCGTGATTGGTCGGGATCAGCTTCTCCGCCAGGGCCGGATCCTTCACCCGTTCGCGGATCTTGGCCGTGACGAATTCGGTGATGGTGTCGTTGGCCGCCTGGTCGGTGAGCACGTCGCGGAAGTTGCCCATCCAGATGCCGAAACCGGGGCCGTTGTAGAGCTCTTCGTAGAACGCCTCGCGCTCTTGCGCCGTGACGTCCAGCGCGTTGCGCGGGTCGGCGGCATGGTAGAAGCAGCCGAAAGTGTCCCGGCAGCGGGCGAAGATCTCCGGGAAGGTCGCCTTGATCCGGGCCTGCTCGTCCGCCGTGATCGGCCGGTTGTGCAGCGGCGCGCACCAGTTCGGCGTGCGCTGGAAGATGGTCAGGTGGCCGACGGTCTTGGCCACCTCGGTGATCGTCTGCACGCCGGTGGCGCCGGTGCCGATCACCGCCACCCGCTTGCCTTCGAAGCTGACCGGGTGATGCGGCCACAGTCCGGTGTGGTAGGCCTCGCCCTGATAATCCTCGACGCCGGGGATAACCGGCATGGTCGGCGCCGACAGCGGGCCGATGGCGGTGATCAGGAAGTGCCCGCGGGCGCGGCCGCCGTCCTCGAACGTCACCTCCCATTCGCCGGCGGTCTCGTCCCAGGCGGCGGCGCTGACGCGGGCGTCGAAGGTGATGTCGCGGCGTACGTCGAGCTTGTCGGCGACGAAGTTGCAGTAGCGCAGGGTTTCCGGCTGGGCCGAGAAGTGCTCGCTCCAGGTCCATTCGTCGAGGATCTCCTCGGAGAAGGAGTAGCCGTAGGTCCAGCTCTCGCTGTCGAAGCGGGCGCCGGGATAGCGGTTCCAGTACCAGGTGCCGCCGACATCGTCGCCGGCCTCGAACACCCGCACCGACAGGCCGAGCTGGCGCAGCCGGTAGAGCTGGTACATGCCCGACAGGCCGGCGCCGATGATGATGACGTCATAGCGCGCAACCGCGCCAGCGTCCCGGGCGTCCTCCGCCGTCGCCGTGGTCGTCATGACGATCCTCCTGCCGTTGTTTTGCCGCCGATCAGGACATTGCCGGCAGGAACCGTCAACCGGACACGTTGCCGCTCACCACAGCTCGTCGCCGGTGAGCGCCGCCGCCAGCGCCTCGGCCCCGACGTCAAGCAGCAGCTCGCCCTTCTCGGCGCTGGCCGCGTCCGGATAGCCCATCACCCCGCTCTGCGTACGTTCGGCGAACGACCGGTAGCGGTAGGCGCCGCTGCGCCGGCCGCCGGCATCGGCGCCGTCCTGGGCGATGGCGGCGATCGCTTCGCGGTCGACCAGCTCCGGTTTCAGCGCGAGCAGCATCGAGGTTTCCGCCTCGCCGGCGTGGCGCACGTTGCTTTGCTTCTCCAGGATCTCCTTGTAGCGCGCCGCGGCATCGGCCAGCAGCGGATAGCAGGCCGTGGCGACCGGCACGTCGAGCTCGCGCGCCAGGTCGCCGACAATGACGTTCAACGCATCGATGTTCCCGCCATGGCCGTTGTGCAGCGCGATGCGCCGAAAGCCGTGGCGCACCAGCGAGCGGCAGATGTCGCCCAGCAGGGCGCGAAAGGTATCGAACGACAGGGTGATGGTGCCGCCGAAGTCCATGTGATGCTCGGCCAGGCCGCACCAGACCGTCGGCGCGACGACCACCGGCTCATCGGCCTGCACCAGCCGCGCGGCACGCACGGCGATCTCCGTGGCGATCAAGGCATCGACCTGCACCGGCAGGTGCGGGCCGTGCTGCTCCATCGAGCCGACCGGGACGACAACGATGGCATCCAGCGCCGCCAGCGCCCGCAGCTCCGGCGCCCTGAGGTTCTTCCACAGCAGTTCGGTCATCGGACAATCCCCCTCCTGGCATCGCGCCAACCCGCGTGGCGCGATCATCACCACGGCCGACAGCCGGCGCAACCAGGCACGCCCCGCAACCGCTGCGGCTAGCGCTGCGGCCAGGTCGGGTGGTGCAGGTCGATCACGAACGGGTGGCTGTGGCGCAGGCGCGTGTGCCGGTGCGGGTGGCTGTGCGGCTCCGGCCCTTCCCAGCCCTCGTGCTCGTGCTGGTGGTGCGCGTCGTGGCGATGCAGGTGTTCGTGCTCCAAATCCGCATGCTCATGCGCCAGCACCGCGGCGTCGTCCGCCGGCCACAGCCTGGCGGCGACCAACGTCGCCACCACGGCGAGCGCCGCGAGTATGACGAATGCCGCCGGCAGACCGGCGCCCGTGGCGAGCCAGCCGGCCAGCGGATAGGCGATCAGCCAGCAGGCGTGGGACAGAGCGAACTGGGCCGCATAGATCGCCGGCCGGTCGCCTTCGTGCGCCGACCGCCGCAGCAGCCGGCCGGCCGGCGTCAGCACCAGCGAGCCGCCGGCACCGAGCACGAACCACAGCGCCAGCAGCGGCGCGAAGTCCGACACCAGCGGGCCCGACAACAGCCCTCCGGCGAGCAACGCCCCGCCGAGCAGCATGAACGGACGGTCGGGCCAGCGGTCGAGCAGGCGCGGCAGCAACAGGGCGACCGCCATCGAGCCCGCGCCGGCCGCGGCCAGGGCGACGGCGGTGTCGGTCTCGCTGCCGCCGAGGCCGTCGCGGACGATGACGACGGTGTTGACGATGACCATCGCCCCGCCGGCGGCCACCGCCAGCGACAAAGCCAGCAGACCGCGCAGGCGGGGCGTATTCAGGTAGGCACGCAGGCCGAAGGTGAGCTCGGCCAGCAGCCCCGCGCGTGGCGTTGTCGCCTGCGGCGACGGCAGACCAAGCGAGAGCACCAGCCCGGCGGAGACCAGGAACGCCACGGCGTTGGCGGCGAAGAGGACGTCGTATCCGACCGCCAGGAGGGCGAGCGCCGCCAGGGCCGGACTCAGCAGGTTCTCGAGGTCGTAGGCCAGGCGCGACAGCGACAATGCCCGGGTGTAGTCGGCCTCGTCCGGCAACACATCGGGGATGGTCGCCTGGAAGGTCGGGGTGAAGCCGGCCGAGCAGGCGTTCAGCACGAAGATCAGCACGTAGACCTGCCAGACCTCGGTGACGAACGGCAGAAAGGCGACGGCGGCGGCCCGGCCCAGGTCGAGCGCGACGAGCAGAGCGCGGCGCGGCAGGCGGCGCGCCAATGCCCCCGCCACGGGGGCGACGGCGACGTAGGCGACCATCTTCAGCGCCAGCGCGGTACCCAGGACGATGGCCGCGTCGCCGCCGGCCAGGTCGTAGGCCAGCAGGGCCAGGGCGACGCTCGCCAGGCCGGTCCCGCCCAGCGCGATGACCTGGGCGGCGAACAGCCGGCGGAAGGTGCGGTTGGCGAGCGGTCCGCGCATGGCCTGAAGACTACCGGCGAACGCCGTTTGGCGCTGCAGGAGATCGCCGCCATGGCTGTCTGCTGACACAATGGTGGCAACAGCCCTGCGGCACCATGGCAGGTCGAGCGAACCGCGACACCGGGAAAGGGCAGGACAGGATGCGCGAACTCTACGAATGGCCGCCGACGCGCTCGCAGCGGGCGCGTTGGGCACTCGAGGAACTGGAGCTCGACTACACCAAGCGGCCGGTCGATCTGCCCCGCGGCGAGCAGGACGGACCGGCCTACCGGGCGATCCAGCCGCTGGGCGTGGTCCCGGCGCTGCGCACGGACGGCTACACCATGTACGAATCGGTGGCGATCGTGCTGCAGCTCATCGACGAGCACCCCGAGAAGGCGCTGGCGCCGGCGCCGGGCAGCACCGAGCGGGCGCCCTACTACCAGTGGAGCGTGTTCGCGGCCGCCGAGGTGGACCCGGCGGTGATGCTGGTGTTCGACAACACCATGCGCCCGCCCGAGTCCATGCGCCCGCCCGGCACGGCGCATGACCCAGGCCTCGCTGCCCGCGGCCGGCACGATTTCGCGCTGCGCGCGGAGATCCTGTCGACCGCGCTGGCCGGCCGCGAGCATCTGCTCGGCGCGCGGTTCAGCGGCGCCGACATCATCGTCGGCCACAGCTGCTTCATGGCGGGCTTCACCGGCCTGATCGGCGACTATCCGGTCCTGCAGGCCTACTACGAGCGCCTGCAGCAGCGCCCGGGGTTCCAGCGCGCCTATGCCGGAATCGTCTGAGCCCACAGGCCTCCTGACAGCAGGCTGTCAGGAGGCCTGTGCAACAACTGAAGCCATCGTAAGCTGCTGCAAGGAGATACCCCGATGGCCTTCATGCCTGAGCACTTCACCGTCTGGGCCGAGATCCCGGTCGCCGACCTGAACCGGGCAATCGCCTTCTACAACACGGTGCTCGACACCGAGCTGAAGAAGGACGAGAGCGGACCCAACCCGATGGCAATGTTCCAGACCTCGACGCCGGGCGGCGTGTCCGGCCACCTCTACCCGGGCGCGCCGGCCACCGACGGCAACGGGCCGACCATCCACCTGGCCTGTCCCGACCGCCTCGAGGATGCGCTCGACCGCGTCGCCGCGGCCGGCGGCAAGGTGGTCTCGGATATTGTCGCCATCCCCGCCGGCCGGTTTGCCTACTGCCTGGACAGCGAAGGCAACTCGATCGGCATCTTTTCGCGCTGAGTGAGGGCAGATGCGACGCGCCGACCGCCTGTTTCAGATCGTTCAGCATCTGAGAGGCGGTCGGCTCGTCACCGCCGCCCGGCTGGCCGAACGGCTGGAGGTTTCGGCGCGCACGATCTACCGCGACATCGCCGACCTGCAGGCGTCCGGGGTGCCGATCGACGGCGAGGCGGGCGTCGGCTACGTCCTGCGCACCGGCTTCGAGCTGCCGCCGCTGATGTTCACCCGCGACGAGATCGTCGCCCTGGTCGCCGGCGCCCGGCTGATCCGCGCCTGGGGCGGCGCGGCGATGGCCAGGGCGGCGGAAGAGGCTCTGATCAAGATCGAGACGGTGCTGCCGGACGCGGAGCGCGACCGCGCCCGCCAGGTCGAGATCCATGCCATCGCCAACGAGATGACGCCGGCGCTGCGCACCCGGCTGGACGACGTCGAAGCCGCCATCGAGGGCCGCCGCCGCCTCGCCATCGCCTACGCCGACGCCGAGAAGCGCACCAGCGATCGTGTGGTCCGGCCCCTGGGCCTGTGGTTCTGGGGCAAGGTCTGGACCCTGGTCGCCTGGTGCGAGCTGCGCGACGATTTCCGCATGTTCCGCGTCGACCGCATCGATGCCATGTCCGACGCGGGCACGCCGTTCCGCCCCGAGCGGGGCAAGACCCTGGCGGATTTCTACCGGACGATGGAGGACGCGCCGTAGCGATCGCGCCAGCGCGTCAGTCCTGGTTCAGGCCGAGTTCGCGCTGCTTCTTCTTCGACAGGCCGAGCGAGACGATACGGTGCGAGGCCCGCAGATAGTCCTTCAGGTCGGCATCGTCCAGGCCTGGCCGGGCATAGTGCTGGATCCAGCTCATGCCGCGCGAGGCAAGGTAGGGCGCCGGGCGCAGCCCGGGCTGCTCCTTGAGAATCTCGTACGACAGAGGCGTCACCTTGAAGGTGTAGGCCGGCTCGCCATCGGCCCAGCCGCCGATCGCAAAGACCTTTCCGCCGACCTTCCAGACCTGGGCGCCGCCCCATTGCACCACGTGGCTGGTCGCTGGCAGCGTGGCGCAGAACGCGTTGAATTCCTCGTAGGTCAATCCGGTCGGCTCCCTCGCGGCGCGGACGGCCATGACATGACCATCATAGCCGACGCACACCACGAGGGTCGCAGCCGCAGGTGCCCTCACCCGTTGCTGCGCCACCGCCGCACGGCCGGCACACCCTTATGACCGTAGCGGCGGCGAAAGCGCATGACGGCGGCGCTGGTCGCCCGCGTCACCTGGACGACATCGCCGACGCTAGCGCCGGCGCGGCAACGCAAATGTGACCTGGCGCACCTTTCCCGTGAGCGACACCATCCGCCTCAGGCGAGCGCCGCCGGCGGCATGGCCGGGTCGTAGAACAGGAAGTTGTGGGTGTTGAGCGTGTCTTCGCCGCTGGCGACGATCGCCGCCAGTTCGGCCGCCGCGACCGGCCGTGGCGCGGCGTCTGCCGTCATCGCGGCATAGCCGTGCCCGGCGAACAGGGCGAAGGTCTCTTCGAGATGCGGGTTGATGCGCTGGCCGGCCGGCAGGTGCTCGCCGATCGTCACCTCGACCAGCCAGACCGGCCGCGGCCGCTGCGCCAGCAAGCGGCCTGCGCCCTTCAGCATCGCCAGTTCGGCGCCCTCGATATCGACAATGACGAGACAACGCCGGCCGTCGAAGCGGTCGCCAAGCACCAGGTCGAGGCTCGACAGCGGCACCCGGTCGCCCTCGCTCTGACGGTTGCCGCCCCAGCCGGCGATCAGCGACGCCCCCGTGCTGCCGCCGAAGATCTCGGCAATCCCCGCAGCTTCGCCCAGCGCAATGGGATAGACCTCGATCGCCTGCGACCAGCCGTTGGCGGCCACGTTGCGCAGCAGATAGGCGACGTTGAGGGCAACGGGTTCGAACGCGACAACCTGCTTGCCGGCCTGCAGCGCGAGGCAGCAGTAGTAGCCGATGTTGGCGCCGACGTTGATCACCACCTCGCAGTCGTCGAGCAAGCGCTTGACCAGGCGCGTCTCATCCGGCTCGAAGGAGCCGTCGAGCATGCTGGCATGACCGCAGAAACGGAAGCCGTGCACGCTGTCGCGCATCGGCCCGCGCAGAGCCCGGCCGTCGCGACGCTGCCGGTACAAGGCCGCCAGCGTCGGCGACCTGTCGATCAACGGTTTCAGCAGGCGGGTCAGCATCCGGGGGATCCGTTGGCGGTGCATGACGTTCGTCCGGCGCGGGCCTTGGCCGCCCGTGCGCTGGCCGAGTTGTAAGCGCCGCCCGCTGTTGCTGTCCACTGACGGCTGACCTAGCCTCGTTTCGTCCGTCTTTCGCGCCTCGGCGCGCCGACGGCAGGCACCGGACCGGGGCATCAACCGTTGCAGGACCGCTTGGCCAACCTCGCCACCTGGGCTGCGCAGATCGGCGCCGATCCCGGGGACAGCGACGATGTTCGCGTGCAGAAGACCATCCTCGTGTTCTGCGCCCTGCCGTTCGTTCTCGCCGGCTTCGCCTGGGGCCTGATGTACTACCTGTTCGGCGAGCCGTTGGCCGCGGCGATCCCGGCCGGCTACGGCCTGTTCTCGATCTTCAGCATCGTCCTGCTCGGGCTGACCCGGAGCTACCGTCTGTTCCGGTTCGCCCAGCTGACGCTGATCCTGCTGCTGCCGACCATGCTGATGTGGACCCTGGGCGGTTTCGTCACCGGCAGCGCGGTGATCCTGTGGGCCCTGATCTGCCCGATGGGCGCGGTCATCTTCGACCGTCGGCGCAACGCGCTGATCTGGTTCGCGGCCTTTCTCGCCCTGATCGTGCTGAGCGGCCTGCTGCAGCCCTATCTGCCCGTCACCAGCAGCCTGTCGGCCGGCATCATCGTCTTCTTTTTCGTCATCAACTTCGTCGGCGTCACCTCGATCATCTTCCTGATGACCTACTACTTCGTCGGCGAGAAGAATGCCTTCCAGGCGCGCTCGGAGGCGTTGCTGCTGAACATCCTGCCCAAGGAGATCGCCGACATCCTGAAACGCGAACAGCGGGTCATCGCCGATCAGTTCGACGGCGCCAGCGTGCTGTTCGCGGACATCGTCGACTTCACGCCGATGGCGGCGAAAATGACGCCGGACGAGGTCGTGCAGCTGCTCAACGAGGTGTTCTCGCAATTCGACGCGCTGGCCGACAAGCACGACCTGGAGAAGATCAAGACCATCGGCGACTGCTACATGTTGGCCGCCGGCGTGCCGCGGCCGCGGCCCGACCATGCGCACGTGCTGACCCGCATGGCCCTGGAGATGCGCGACTATGTTGCCGGCAACGAGATTCGCGGCCGCCGCCTGGGCTTCCGCATCGGCCTCAACTCCGGCCCCGTCGTCGCCGGCGTGATCGGTCGCAAGAAGTTCATTTACGACCTGTGGGGCGACGCGGTGAACACGGCCAGCCGGATGGAATCGCATGGCCGCGCGGGCGTGATCCAGATCACCCGCGGCACCTACGACCTGATCAAGGACGACTTCACCTGCGAACCGGGCGGGGTGATCGACGTCAAGGGCGTCGGCCCGATGGAGACCTGGTTCGTGACCGGGCAGAAGATGCCAGCCACAGCGGACTGAGGCTCGGCTCGCACTGCTTCTGTTTCGACAGGCCGTCCCGGCGGATTTGGCGCACCCATGGTGGTGACATCCCGCTCGACGCCGGCTTGGCGAAAGGTCGTCGCCGAGCTATCTCGTATACGAGCCATTTTCGCCGTCCGTTGTCGAAGGCACGTCATGATCAGGATCGAGGACTGCACCAGCTTCCTGGCCGGCAAGGCCTATCAGCGCATCAACCGCCGGGCGCGCAGCCTGTTGCAACCGCTTGGCGCTACACCGACGCAATATGCCTTGCTCAGCGTGCTGTGGGAGCGCGACGGCCAGAGCGGCAGCGAGCTGGCCGAGCGCCTGATCCTGGACAGCGCGGCGATGACCGGGCTGATCGACCGGGCCGAGGCGCTCGACCTGATCACCCGGGCGCCGGACCCGAATGACAAGCGGATCAGCCGCATCTGGCTCACCCCGCGCGGCGCGGCCCTGCGCGTACCGCTGACGAGGGCGATCGAACAACTCAACGACGAGGTGCGACGCCAGCTCGGCCCTGAAGCGGCATCTTTTCACCGCAGCCTGAGGACCATCGCCGCGATCGATTGATCAAGGGTGCATCTTCGCGCCCTTGGTGACTTTGTCGACGAGCTTCTTGTCGGCCCGCAGCGAGAGGCCGACGACACTGGCGTCGTCGGGACCGTGTTCCTGGAACACGGCCCGGTTGGCGGCATCGTGGCCGGTCGTGAACATCTCTTCGATATAGACCGAGGTACGCACGCCGCGCCCGAGCGCCCGGTTGTGGATCTTGGACAGCGTCGCCCCGTCGGTCGCCAGCACGATGACCGGCTGGATGCAAAGCGGGTTGTAGACGTTGCCGGCCGCATCGACGTAGGCGTCGCCGACCACCTCGGGCGCCTGGCCGACGACGCCGGTCATCAGGAATGCGGTGACGTTCAGCTTCTGCCAGGTCTCGAGATCGTCGCGGATGACGATGGCGATCTTGGTGTCGAACATGCCGGTGCCTCTGCCGGGAATGGAGCGCGGAAAGAATTTACCTCGTATACAAGGTAGTTTCCCCTGGCTCAAGCCGATTGCCTGGCCGCAGCGCCGGTCGCTAGGTTGACGCCGGAACCGGCACACGTTCCGGGCCGCTCGATGTGGGAAGCGGTAGCGCAGATGAGCACGATCCGCGTACTGGCGACGCCGCCGCAGGCTTATGCCCGCGGCTGCACCCTGGTGCTGATGGCCGGGGTCTGGCTCAGTGCCGGCGGCCTGATCGTGCGCCAGATAACCGTCGCCGACGATTGGCAGATCGTCGTCTACCGCTCCTCCGGCGCGGCCGCGGCGCTGTTGCTGCTGCTGGCGCTGCGCGACCGCAGCGCCGTCCTGGCCACGTTCCGCAAAGCCGGCCTGCCCGGCCTGGTCGCCGGCCTGGCGATGGCCGTATCGATGATCACCTTCATCCTCGCCGTCAACGCGACCAGCGTCGCCAACGCGCTGTTCCTGCTCGCCGTCGCGCCATTCCTGGCCGCGCTGCTGGGCTGGCTGCTGCTACGCGAACGCGTTTCCGGCGTGACCTGGCTGGCCATGGCGGGTGCGCTCGTCGGCATCGCCATCATGGTCTGGCACGGCATCACCGTCGGCACCCTGTTCGGCAACGCCATGGGCCTGCTGACGGCGCTCGGCTTCGCCGTGTTCACCGTGGCGCTGCGCGCCGGCCGTACGGCCGACATACTGCCGGCGGTCTGCCTGGCCGGCCTGATCAGCGCCGGCGCCGCCGCGGCCGCCGTCACCGGCTCCGGTGCGGGCTTCGTCATTCCGTTCGACGAGGTCGCGCTATGCCTGCTTTACGGCGCCCTCATCGCCGGCGCGCTGGCGATCTATACCATCGGGTCGCGCACGGTGCCGACGGCCGAACTGACGCTGCTGTCGCTGACCGAGGTGCTGCTGGGTCCGGTCTGGGTCTGGCTTGGCGTCGGCGAGGTTCCGGACTTGATGACCATCGTCGGCGGCGCCGTGCTGCTGGCGGCGATCGCCGGCCTCGCCGTCTACGGCATGCTGCGCCGCTGACGCAGCCGATCCCCGGTTGCCAGCGCGTTGGCCTCAGATGCTCAGGTCGAGCAGGTTGTAGTCGTGCAGGCTCTGCCGCGCGGCTTCGTCCCAGTGGTAGCTGAGGCCCGCGTCGACGAACGGCTTGTAGTCATAAGGCACTTCGTCGGGGAAGCGCTGGCGTCGGGCATCAATGGCATAACCGATCAGCCGCGAGCGCTCGCGGATCCGGGCTTCGTCGTAGATGGCCGGTGCGTTGTGGATCCCGCCGCCCGCAACGCCCAGCACCGAGGCGCGACGGTGAAAGCCCATGTTCACGGTCACCCGCCAGTCCGGGCTGGTGTTGGCGAACGAGCCATGCAGCGCCTGGCGGTTGGTGATCGCCACGTCGCCGGGGGCGCAGACGAGCGGCACCGCGTCCGGCAGCCGCTCGGTGCCGGCGTCGGCCACCAGCGCCTTGATGTCGATCTTGCCCAGCCTGTGCGAGCCCGGCACCACCCAGACGCCGTTGGCCGGGGTACAGCCGTAGAGCTGGCCCATGAAGTTGAAGCCGTGGCTGCCTTCGTCCCAGCTCTCGCTGTCCCAGTGGGTGGTGCCGTCCTGATGCCAGGCCACGGAGGCCCCCAGGCCCGGTGCCTTGATGAACAGGGCGTCGGTGAAGGGCACGAAGTCTTCGCCGTTGACCGCCGCCGCGATCCGCAGCAGGTCGGGGTGGCCATAGGTGCGCAGGCAGGCCTCGGAGAACTGCAGCGAACCCAGAATGAGGTACACGATCTCTTCCGGCGTGCCGGCCGCCGGCGTCGGCTCGGCCATCTTCACCGGATGCCGGCCGTTGGCCAGCTCGGTGCCGCCGAACGGGTCACCCAACGGCTTCGACCAAAACAGGGTCGGCGCCTCGCAGCCATGGGCCAGCGCCGGCCGGCCCTTGGCATCGACCGGCGCACCTTTGGCCACCGGCAAACGGTCGAGGATGTCGACCAGGTCGGCCTCGATGTCGGCCAGCTCCTCTGGTCGCAACACGCCTTCGAAGACATAGAAGCCGTGCGCCCAGTAGGCCTCGAGGATGTCCGGATGCAGGGCACCGTCGGCGGTGTAGCGAACCCGCCCGCGGTTGCCCAGGGCATAGGCATTGTCTTCGCCGGCCGCAAGATAGGCTGCCATGGCCGCGCTCTCGGCCCCGTAGTCGACGGCGGCGGCGTTTTCCGGGATGCTCATTGTTACACGCTCCTGCAGATGGCGTACCGCATCGCCGGTATTGTCCTCGTTCGTTTCCCGCATCACAAGCTGGCGCCCCGCCGGCAACTGACGACGATCAATGCCGAACTTTCGCAACCGGCCTGAAATGGGCCGCAAGCGAACGCAACAGACAGTCCGGAGGGACGCCGATGGTAAAGATCTGGATCCACAAGCACGGCAGCACGGAACCGCAGCTCGTCACCGAGATCAGCCTGCAGGACTGTGCCTCGCAGTTCGATCTGGCGGCGGCCAAGTACCTGCAGCCGTTGAGCGACGCGGCCCCCACGGCCGCGTCACCCGGGCCGCTGGGCGACGATGCCGATCCGCAGCTGGTCGTGTTCGAAGTCCTCGCCGGCGAGGAAACGGGCCAGATCAAGGCCGGCTACTATGCCTCGAAGATGTCGGCCGACACCGTGCAGGAGCTGATCGGCGAGGAATAACGCGGGTCAGCGGGTCGCAGAAGCCGCTCTTGCCGGCGGCGACGGCCTGCGGGCATAGTCGCGCCGGCGACGGCGGCATCGGCAACGGGGACTGCGCAGTGACCGACGACATCCTGGCGGCGGCCGAGGCGCTGTGCCCGACGATTGCCGCCCGGGCCGACGCGATCGAAGCCGCGCGCCGGCTGCCGGCCGATCTTGCCTCGACCCTGGCCGCCGCGAGCCTGTTCCGGTTGTTCATTCCACGCGCCTATGGCGGCCTGGAGTGTCCGCCGGCGCTGGCGTTGGCGGTGCTCGAGCGGCTGGCACGGGCCGACGCCTCGGTCGGCTGGTGCACGATGATCGCCGCCACCACCGCCTATCAGTCCGGCTTCCTGGTGCCGGCGGTGGCGCGCGAGATCTACGCGCCGGCCGACGGCATCTATGGCGGCGTGTTCGCGCCCATGGGCCGCGCGGAAGTGGTCGACGGCGGCTACCGGGTCAGCGGCCGCTGGGCCTGGGCCAGCGGCAGCGCCAACTGCACCTGGCTGTCGGGCGGCTGCCAGATTGTCGAGGACGGCAGCGTGCGCACCCTGCCCGGCGGCGCGCCGGACTCCCGTATGCTGCTGTTCCCCGCCGACGCGGTCGAGCTGATCGATACCTGGCAGGTCGCCGGCCTTGCCGGCACCGGCAGCGGCGACATGGCAGCGCGCGAGCTGTTCGTCCCGGCCGAATGCTCTGTCTCGCTGCTGAGCGATCCGCCGACCGTCGCCGGCCCGCTCTACCAGTTCCCCACCTTCGGCCTGCTGGCACTCGGCATCGCCGCCGTCGCCATCGGCAACGCCCGTGCCGCCATCGACGACCTGCGCGCGCTGGCCCTGGCCAAGACCCCGCAGGGCAGCCGGCGGCCGCTGGCGCAGCGGGCCCAGGCGCAGGCCGAGGTCGCCCGGGCCGAAGCCACCCTGCGCGGCGCCCATGCATTCTTGCGCGAGGCGGTCGCCGCCGCCTGGCAGGCGGCCGAGGCCGGCGGCGGCATCGATCTGCGCGCGCGGGCGGAGCTGCGCCTGGCCGCCACGCATGCCACCCGCACCGCCGCCGACGTCGCCCGCGCCATGTACGACCTGGGCGGCGGCTCGGCGCTGTTCCTGGCCTCGCCGCTGCAGCGCCGCTTCCGCGATGCCCACGCCATGACCCAGCACATGATGATCGCGCCGCCGTCCTACGAGCTCGCCGGCCGGGTGCTGCTCGAGCAGCA
>Ga0056121_1000063_pt1 | contig 54051 bp, 40 predicted proteins | sample WorMetHEROISLAND_FD_83872 | JGI IMG/M metagenome (GOLD analysis project Ga0056121, IMG submission 83872) | Marine gutless worms symbiont microbial communities from Max Planck institute for Marine Microbiology, Germany - Olavius sp. 1 HERON ISLAND ...
CATCGACGGCCTGCGGGTAATCGATGCCTCGGTGATGCCGGCAATGATATCGGCCAACCTGAATGCGGCGGTGATGATGATCGCCGAAAAGGGCGCCGACCTCGTGCTCGGCAAGCCGGCGCCGGAACCGATCATTCTGCCGGACTGAGCGGCATCAGCCGCTTCCGGCCCTGGCGGCAGGGGTTTACACTGGCAATCGAACCGGTTCCGGGTCGCGTTGCGTCCCTGGCCCGCGGGCCGCACCAAGAAGCGCGACGTCGCCGCGGCGGCGATCGCGATTGAGGAGACGCCCGACCATGCCCACCGTGACCCCTCTGGATGCCAGCTTCGGCGCCCGCATCACCGACATCGACCTCGCCGACATGAGCGACGACGACTGGCGCCTCGTCGACGAGGCCTTCAACCGGTATGCCGCCCTGGTGTTCCCCGGCCAGGACCTGAGCAAGGCGGCGCAGGTCGCCTTCGGCGAGCACTTCGGCGCCATCGAGTACCTGCGCGGCGACGCCAAGGCGGTGGCGATCAGCAACGTCAACGCCGACGGCAGCGTCATGGTGCCGGACGAGAAGCGCTTCCAGGTGCTGCGCGGCAACGAGGGCTGGCACACCGACAGCTCCTACATGCCGCTGGCGGCCAAGGCCTCGTGCCTGTCGGCGCAGGTGGTGCCGTCGCAAGGCGGCGAGACCGAGCTGGCCGACATGCGCGACGCCTACGACACCCTCGACGCGGCGACCAAGGCGGAGATCGCGGAGCTGTCTGCCTACCACTCGCTCTATGCCTCGCAGGCCAAGGCGGGGTTCGAGTTCCACACCGGCGACGGCTACGGCTATCACAGCAAGGGCGCGCCGTTGCGCCCGCTGGTGAAGACCCATCCGGCGACCGGCCGCAAATCGCTGTTCATCGGCCGCCACGCCTTCCGCATCCCCGGCATGGCGGACGCCGACGCGCAGGCGCTGCTGGACCGGCTGCTCGAGCATGCCTGCCGGCCGCCACGCACCTACACGCATCACTGGCAGCCCGGCGACGTGCTGATCTGGGACAACCGCTGCGTCCTGCACCGCGCGCGACCCTACGACTACACCGAGCCGCGGGTCATGCGCCACGTCCGCATCGCCGGCGACCCGGCCACCGAGCTGGCCGAGACCGGCCGCGACGAGCGCGCCGACGCCTACGTGCCCAGCGCCAGCAACCGGTAGCAAACATCCCCGAACGGCGCCTCGCCGCGAGCGAGGGCGGGCGGCTCAACCTTCCCGCTCACCAGGCAGCGGGCTACCGGACCGCGGCGATGTAGTCGTCGGGAAATCCCAGTCTGGACAGGGCTTCGCGCAGGCGCGCGGCGTACTCGGCGTTGGCCTCGTCGGGCGCCGGCGCCTCAAGCAGGTTGTAGCAGAGCGCCGCGACGCTGCCGGCGTCCGTAGTCTGCGCCGTCACCGCCTCGGGCACGTAGCTCTCCAGGCCGGGCGCACCATAAAGCGCATCGAGCTCGTCGTGGGTCAGCGCGTAGAGCATGCCGTAGGCCCGGGCACCCGGCTGCGGCAGCAGCGTCGCCCGCTGACCGATCCGCAGGGCCAAGCCGTCGACGTAGGCCATGCGCGGCGCGGCCGCCTGGACACCGGCCTGCCGCAGCACCTCGGGGTCCATGAACAGGCCGTAAAAGAAGCCGTCGACGCGGCGGGCGCTCATTCGGCCGCCCCCTGGTAGCGGCCGAGCTCGGCCCGGCGCACCACGGCCCAGCGGTACTGGTCGGGCCACAGCGCGAAGGCGTCGTCCGCGCCCAGCGCCTCCGCCGCGTGCAGCACCCAGAACGGGTCGTACATCAGCTCGCGGCCGATCGCGACGAGGTCGGCCCGGCCCAGGCTGACGATGTCTTCGGCCTGCTTTGGATCGACGATGCGACCCACGGCCATGGTCTTCACCTTGGCCTCGGCCCGCACCTGTTCGGCGTAGGGGACCTGGAAGCCCAGCGGCCGGTCGCCCGAGGAGGTCAGCGGCTTGCCGTCGTCCTTGGCGCGGAACAGCGGCGCCCCGTAGATGCCGCCGGCGGAGCAGTCGATCACGTCGACCCCGCGGGCGGCGAGCTCGCGCTCCAGCGCCACCGAGTCTTCGATCGTCCAGCCGCCTTCCCGGCCGTCGACCGCGGAGATGCGGAAGAACAGCGGCAACTCGTCGGGCCAGGCCGCGCGCACCGCTTCGGTGACCTCCAGGGCAAAGCGCATCCGGCCCGCAAGGTCGCCGCCATAGGCATCGTTGCGCCGGTTGGACAGCGGCGACAGGAAGCTGTGGATCAGGTAACCGTGCGCGCCGTGGATCTCCAGCACCTTGAAGCCGGCAGCATGTGCCCGCCGGGCGGCATCGGCAAAGGCGGCGACGGTGTCGGCGATGCCGGCCTCGTCCAGCGGTTGCGGCTGCTGCCAGCCCTCGGCCACCGGCACGGGCGACGGGCCGACCACCGGCCAGGCCGGGTCGCCCCAGCTGGCATCGCCGAGCGCCAGCGGCGTGCCGCCGGCCCAGGGCGGCGCGGCCGCGGCCTTGCGCCCGGCGTGGGCGATCTGGATCCCCGGCACGCAGCCCATCTCCTCGATGAAGCGGGTGGTCGGCCGCAATGCCTCGGCGTGCGCGTCACTCCAGATCCCCAGGCAGCGCGGGGTGATGCGGCCGCGCGGCTCGACCGCGGTGGCTTCGGCGAAGACCAGGCCGACCTTGCCGCGGGCAAAGGTGCTGAGGTGGGCGAACTGCCAGCTGGAGGCAATGCCGCCGTCGGCGGAATACATGCACAGGGGCGACAGGACGACGCGGTTGGGCAGGGTGACGGACCGCAGGGCAAGCGGCGTGAACAGCTGTGGCGACACGGCAGCGACTTCCATTATCGGGTTCGGACCGGACGGTGAAGGCCGCCAGTATGGTCATCGACCGGCCCGGTGCAACCGGACGGGGTCCTATTGCTCCGCTGACCGACTGAGCAGGATATAGAGCAGCGTGGTCAGCCGGCAGAACGCCTCCCACTCCTGGTCGGCAATGTCCGGATGGGCCGCGCGCAGGCTGTCGGGTACCGGTCCGTCCTCGACGGCATGGGCGATGTCGGACAGCAGCGCCGCGCGGCCGGCCAGTTTTGCGCCCGTGGCGTCGCCGACGGTCCCGACCTCGATCCGCCCGGCGCAGGCGCGGTTGTCGGGCGTCTCGGAGGCAAACTCCAGCAGGGCCAGGCGCAGGCCGTCCGTCAACGTTTCGGCGCTGCCGTCGCCCTCGGCGATCGCCGTCAAAGCGGCGACGAAGCGGCTGCGGGTATGCGGGACATCGCCCATGTTCGCTCCTGTACGCTCGACCGGCTAGCATTTGCCGGCAAGGCCGACCGGACCGGCAGGCCGGCACGATGGGAGGCGCATCATGGCATACCGAGGACTGGAATCGCTGGCGTTCCACAACGAGGCGGCGATAGCTGGGGTGCTCGAATGGGTGCCGCTGATCGACGCGATGGAACGGGCGATGACCGCCTTCTCCGCCGGCGAGGTCGAGCAGCCGGTGCGGCAGATGGTGCCGGTACCGGGGCACGATGCCATCATCGCCGCCATGCCCGCGGTCGGCGAGGCGATGGCGGTGAAGATCGTCACCCTCTATCACGACAACGCCGGCACCGAGCTGCCGACCCACCAGGCGGTGATCGTGGTGTTCGATCGCGACAACGGGTCGCCGCTGGCGGTGCTCGACGGCCGCCTGATCACGGAAATGCGCACGGCGGCCGGCTCGGCCGCGGCGGCCCGCAAGCTGGCCGTGGCCAAGCCGGCGGTGGTGACGATCATGGGCAGCGGCCATCAGTCGCGTGCCCATGCCGCCGCGCTGGCCGCCGTCCGCCCGGTCGGCGAACTGCGCCTGTGGTCGCGCAGCCCCGCCGCCGGCCAGGCCCTGGCCGAGGAGCTCGGGGCCGTCTTCGTCGCCGAGGCGGAAGCGGCCGTGCGCGATGCCGACATCGTCGCCACCACCACCTCGGCGACCACGCCGATCCTCAGCGGCGCGTGGCTGAAGCCCGGCGCCTTCGTCAGCGCGGTCGGCTGGAACGGCCACGACGGCCGCGAGCTCGACGATGCCGCCATGGCCAACACGGTGCTGGTCGAATCCTACGCGGCCGCGCGCGACCAGGCCGGCAACGTGCGCGGTTCCGGCTGCGAGGTCTTCGCCGAGATCGGTGAGATCTACGCCGGCAGCAAGGCAGTGCCGGCCGGCGCCACGGTGGTCTACGACTCGGTCGGCATCGCCATCATGGACGTGGCGGCGGCGAAACTGGCCTACGACCTGCTGCAGTAGCGGACCGCCCGCCTCACCAGGTGTCGATGTAGGGGTACTTCTTCTCCGTGCGCGGCGGCACCGGCGGCAGGCGGCGCAGGCTGTTGGCGATCCAGGTGCGGGTCTCGGCCGGATCGATGACGTCATCGAGGCCGCCGCCAACCCCGGCGTTGACCGCCCGCGCGGTCTCGTAGGCCGCCTCGACCCGGCGGTCGAACTCGGCCTTGCGTTCGCCCGCATCCTCGTGGGCGGCAATCTCCTTGCGATGGCCCAGCTTCACCGCGCCCTCGATGTTCATGCCGGCGAACTCGGCGGTTGGCCAGGCCACGGTCATGAAACCGACCAGGGCGCTGGCGCCGCACATCGCCTGCACCCCCAGGCCGTAGGCCTTGCGCACGATCACCCCGAGCAGCGGCGTGGTCAGGTTGGCGCCGGTGTTGAACATCCGCGTCGAGTGCCGCACCAGGGCGGTACGCTCGGCGTCGGGGCCGACCATGATGCCGGGGCAGTCCATCAGGCTCAGCACCGGCAGATCGAAGGCATCGCACAGCTGCAGGAAACGCGCGCCCTTGTCCGCCCCGTCGCTGTCGATGGCGCCGGCCAGGTGATGCGGGTTGTTGGCAATCAGCCCCATCGGCTTGCCTTCGATGCGGATGAAGGCGGTGATGATGCCGATGCCGAAGTCACGGCGGATCTCCAGCACCGAGTCCTTGTCGGCGAGGATGTGGATGATCTCGCGCATGTCGTAGAGGCGCACCCGGTTCTCCGGCACGACGTGACGCAGCAGGCGCTGGTCCGCGCCCTCTTCCCAGGCGTTGAGCGGGCCCTGGAAGTACGAGAGGTACTTCTTTGCCGTTTCGACCGCCTCGTCCTCGTCCTTGACCAGGATGTCGACGACGCCGTTGGGGACCTGGAACGACATCGGCCCGACCTCCTCGGGCGTGTACACGCCCAGGCCGCCGCCTTCGATCATCGCCGGCCCGCCCATGCCGATGGTCGACTTCTCGGTGGCGATGATGACGTCGCAGCTGGCCAGCATGGCGGTGTTGCCGGCAAAGCAGCGGCCGTTGTTGATGCCGACCAGCGGCACCAGGCCGCTCAGCTTCGAAAAGGTGGTGAAGGTATGGGTGTCGAAGGCGACGCGCGGGCCGTTGTTGTCGTCGCCGGGGCGGCCGCCGCCGCCCTCGGAAAACAGCACCAGCGGCAGGCGGAAGCGGTGCGCCAGCTCGTACATCCGGTCCTGCTTGTAGTGGTTGCGCCGACCCTGCGTCCCCGCCAGCACGGTGTAGTCGTAGGCGACGACGACGGCCCGCGACTTCTCGTCGGGGAACAGGTCGCCGTTGATCGAGGCGGTGCCGGCGACGACGCCGTCGGCCGGCGTTTTGCGGCGCAGGCTCTCCATGTCGTTGCGCTGGTGCTGCAGGGCGACCACCAGCGGCCAGTACTCCTGGAACGAGCCCTCGTCGACCAGTTGGGCGACGCTTTCCCGCACCATGCGAAAGCCGCGCGCCGCGTGCTTGGCCACCGCCTCGGGCCGGTTCTCGTCCAGGGTATAGGCGTGGCGGTCGATCACCTCCTGCAGGTCCGCGCGGATATGGTCCAGGTCGATGGCGCTGCCGGCATCGGCCGCCGCCCCGGCGGCGATCTCGGCGGCCTCGACGAAGACGATGGGATGTCCCTCGCGCACCACGTCGCCCTGGGCCATGGTCACGTCGCGGACGAGGCCGCTGACCTCGGCGGTGATCACGTGCTCCATCTTCATCGCCTCGACCACGGCCACCGGCTGGCCGGCCCGGACCTCGTCACCGGCGGCGACGTCGATGGCGACGATGGTGCCCTGGATCGGCGCGACCAGGCCGATGCTGCCATCCGGCCCGGCCGGCGGCGACGCCGGGCTCGCCCCGGTGCCGGCCCGGGCCGCCTTGACCGCCGCGTCGTGGGCGAACAGGGCCAGCGGGTCGGAGCTGTCGACGCGGGCGCCGGCATAGCCGTCCACCGCCGCCGCGTCGGCCGCCGGACCGGCGACGAAGCGCCGGCGCTCATCGCCGTTGACGGCCACCAGGTCCGCCATGTGCTCGTCGACCCAGCGGGTGTGCACGGCACCGCCGACGAAGTCCGCGTGACCCAGGATGTTCTGCAGGAAGCCGATGTTGACCTCGACGCCGTCGAGGCGGAACTCGCTCAATGCCCGCCGGCACCGCGTGACCGCATCGGCGAAGCGCGGCGTGGGGCTGTGGCAGATCACCTTCGCCAGCAGGCTGTCGAAGGCCGACGAGGTGCGATAACCGGCATAGCCGAAGCCGTCGGTACGCACGCCGGGCCCGCTGGGGGCCTCGTAGATCGACAGCGTGCCGCCGCCGGGGCGGACGTTGCCGTCGGCATCGAAGCTCTCCATGTTGACGCGCACCTGGATGGCATGGCCGCGCGGCTGCGCCACGGCCGGCTGGTCGAGGCCGAGCTCCGCCAGGCTGGCACCGTCGGCCAGGCGCAGCTGGCTCTGCACCAGGTCGACGCCGGTGACCGCTTCGGTCACCGTATGCTCCACCTGCAGGCGGGCGTTGGCCTCGATGAAGACGAACGGCTCGGCCCCGTTGCCGCCCGAGGCATCGACCAGGAACTCGAAGGTGCCGAGGTTGGCGTAGCCGACGCTTGCCGCGAAGCGCACCGCGGCATCGGTGATCCGCGCGCGCAGATCGGCGTCCAGGCCCGGCGCCGGCGCCACCTCGACGACCTTCTGGTAGCGCCGCTGGATGCTGCAATCACGCTCGCCCAGGTGGATCACGTTGCCGGCCCGGTCGCCGAGGATCTGCACCTCGACGTGGCGGGCGCGCGGCAGGAAGGCCTCGACATAGACCTCGTCGCGTCCAAAGGCGGCCTTGGCTTCCGAGCGGCAGCGGGCATAGGCGGCCTCGATCTCGTCCGCCGACTGCACCGCCCGCGTGCCCCGGCCGCCGCCGCCCGCCACCGCCTTGATGATCATGGCGCCGCCCGGCCCGAGGCCATCGAAGAAGTCGCGCGCCTCGTCCAGGCTGACGGCGTGGTCCAGGCCCCGGCTCACCGGCACCTCGGCCGCCATCGCCGCCGCGCGGGCGCGCGCCTTGTCGCCAAACAGCTCGAGATGGTCGACCTCGGGGCCGACGAAGGTCAGCCCGGCCTGGCCGCAGGCCCGCGCGAAGGCCGCACTCTCGGCCAGGAAGCCGTAGCCCGGATGGACGGCATCGCAGCCCGCCGCCGTCGCCGCTGCGAGCACGGCCTGCATGTCCAGGTAGGCCGCCGCGCCGAGGCCGGGCAGTGCCACGGCCTCGTCCGCCACCCGCGTGTGCAGGCTTTCGGCGTCGTCCTCGGAGAACACAGCGATACTGCGCAAGCCGAGGTCGCTGGCGGCCCGGGCGATGCGGATGGCGATCTCGCCACGATTGGCGATCAGCACGGCTTGGAGCTTCATGACGGTTTCCTGCAAGGCTTTGCTCTTGTTGCCCGAAACAATAGCAGCCCGGGAGAACGGGCGACAAAGCCGCCACGCCAAGGGCGCAATCAGCCGACCCCAGCCGGACCGATCCGACCGCGGGGCACGGCGGACCGTTACCTCCGGTGTAATTGCCAGCGCACCGCCCGGCTGATCTGATGATCGGCGGGGTTTTGAGCCATGCACGAACCATCAGCGGTGGGATCCGGCAACGACCGTCCCAGGGACAGGCGGCGCAACCGGGCGCTCGCCGGGGTGCATATGGTGATGACCATTCTCGGCATTTTCCTCGTGCTCACGCCGCTGGCGCTCTGGATTGCCTGGTCGCCAGGGGTGCTGTTTGCCGTCCTGGGCGGCGGCATCGCCGCGGCCCTCGCGCTCCTGGCCTGCCGCTGGCTGGCCCAGCGCTACCGCGCGCAGACCGCGGCCATTGCCGCCGCGCCGCCGATCGGCCCCCCGCCGGTGAGCGACCGGTTCCTGGCCGAATTGTCCGGCATGGGGCCGTTCACCTATCACAACCGGCTGACCGGCGACTACAAGTTCAGGTTGAAGATGGCGCGCCTGCGCCGGCTGCTGGGGCCGCGCTGACACCGGCCGCCTGACCGGCGCGCGCTCGGCCCGCCGCCGCCCGTCGCCTGTACGCGCGGCGCCGGGCCAGCATAAGATGGTCCCCGAGGGCGAGATCGATGGGCGGCGCATGGCGATGAGCAGCACCCCCGGGGGCCCAACACGGCATGGCAATATGTCGGCGTTCGGGGCCCTGCTTCGGCACTGGCGCACGGTGCGCCGGCTGAGCCAGTTCGCTCTCGCCGAGGACGCGCGGACGTCGACCCGACACCTGTCGTTCCTGGAGACCGGCCGGTCGTTGCCGAGCCGGGACATGGCGCAGCGCCTGGCCGAGAGCCTGGCACTGGCGCCGGCAGACGCCAACGCCTTGCTGCTGGCTGCCGGCTTCGCGCCGGCCTACGCCGCGGACGCCGCGAAGGCGGACGACTTCGAGGCACTGGAACGGATGCTGGAGCTGGTGCTGGCGCAGCACGCGGCGGTACCGGCGCTGGTCATCGACGCACACTGGAACATCCGGATCAGGAACGCGGCCGCGGGCAGGCTGTTCGCAGGCTTTCGCACCGGCTACCAGCTTCCCGAACGCACGGCGGACAACGTGCTGCACATCCTCTGCCACCCGGCCGGGCTGCGCCAGTTCATGCCGGACTGGGCCGGGTATGCGACCCCGTTCGTCAACCAGGTCCGTCGCGAAGCGTCGTTGGCGCTGTCCGAAACGGCGGTGACACTGCATGACGCCGTGCAGGCATATCCGGGCGTCGCGGAACTCGCCGGGGCCGCCGACGACGACGGGAGGCCGCGCGCTGCGCCGCCAACGCTACACCTGCACAGGGGCCGGCAGCACCTCTCGTTCCACACCGCCTTTACCACGTTTTCCCTGCCGTTCGACGACATGGGCCCGTCAATCAGGATGGAATGCCTCTATCCGGCAGATGGCGTGACAGCGACGACGCTGGGCAAGCTTGCGGGCACCTGACGACGCGCATACCCAACAACCAGGTCACGCGGCGCTCTCGTTCCGGTATATTCTGGCGACCAAGCCGATCATGAAATCGGCATCGAGACCGAAAGCGTCCGGAGGAAACGACCCGTGTCCATCGAAACGTCCCGTTCTTCGCCCGCCAGCGCAGCGGATGCGAGCGACACCGACGTCGTTATCGTCGGGGCGGGCTTTGCCGGCCTTTACCTGATCCACAAGCTCAGGGCCCTGGGCCTTGAGGTCCGGGTGTTCGAGGCCGCCAGCGACGTCGGCGGCACCTGGTACTGGAACCGCTACCCGGGTGCCCGCTGCGACGTCGAGAGCATGCAGTACTCCTATTCCTTCTCCGAGGAACTTCAGCAGGAATGGCACTGGAGCGAACGCTTCTCCGCCCAGCCGGAGATCCTGGACTATGCCCGCCACGTCGCCGAGCGGTTCGATCTCCGCCGCGACATCGATTTCGAGACCCGCGTCACGGCCGCCCAATTCGACGAGGCGGCGCGGCGCTGGAGCGTCGAGACCGACAGGGGCGAGCGGGTAAGCGCGCGCTTCGTTGTCATGGCCACGGGCTGCCTCTCCTCTGCCCAGGTTCCCGCCTTCGCGGGCCTCGACAGCTTTCGCGGCGAGACCTACCACACCGGCGACTGGCCGCATGAGGAGGTCGACTTCACGGGCCAGCGCGTCGCCGTGATCGGCACCGGCTCCTCGGCCATCCAGGCGATCCCGGAGATCGCCGAACAGGCGGCCCACCTGACCGTGTTCCAGCGCACGCCGAACTACTCGATCCCGACGCGCAACGGGCCGATGACGAACGACTACGAGCAATCCTGGAAGTCGGACTATGCCAACCTGCGCGAGCAGGCCCGGCACTCGCGCAACGGCATCGTCGTCGAGCTGAACGACGTCTCGGCCACGGCCGTCACGGAAGCCGAGCGCCAGCGGGTCTATGAGCACCGCTGGGAGGTCGGCGGCACCTATTTCATGGCCGCCTTCAACGACCTGGCGACCAACCGGGACTCCAACGACACCGCGGCGGAGTTCGTGCGCAACAAGATCCGCACCATCGTCGAAGATCCCGAAACCGCCGAACTGCTGGCGGCCAAGGGCTATCCGATCGGCACCAAGCGGATCTGCGTCGACAGCCACTATTTCGAGACCTTCAACCGCGACAACGTCAACCTGGTCGACGTCAGCAAGGCGCCGATCGAGCAGATCACGCCCGACGGCCTGGTCACCGGCGGCAAGGCCTATACGTTCGATGCCATCGTCTTCGCCACCGGCTTCGACGCCATGACCGGCACGCTGATGAAGATCGACATCCGCGGCCGCGACGGCCTGACGCTGAAGGAGAAGTGGCACGCCGGGCCGCGCACCTGTCTGGGGCTGATGGTGCAGGGGTTTCCCAACCTGTTCACCATCACCGGGCCCGGCAGCCCTTCGGTGCTGTCCAACATGATGGTATCGATCGAGCAGCACGTGGACTGGGTGAGCGACTGCCTGGGTTACCTCGACCGCGAGCGCCGCGAGACCATCGAGCCGACGCGCGAAGCGGAGGACGCCTGGGTCGCGCATGTCAACGAGGTCGCCTACGAGACCCTCTATCCGCAGGCCAACTCCTGGTACATGGGCGCCAACATTCCCGGCAAGCCGCGCCTGTTCCTGCCCTACATCGGCGGGGTCGACACCTACCGGGAGAAGTGCGACGCCATCGCCGCCAACGGCTACGAGGGCTTCGCGCTGGAGGCCGCGCGCGAGCGCGACCTGGTGCCGGCGGAGTAGCGCAGCGCGACCGGTGCCAGTTCGCTAGGTAGGTATATCGGAGCCCGCAGGGACGCCGGCTTTCGCCGGCGTTTCAGGAGAAACTGGTGAATTCCCGGCGAAAGCCGGGATCAACAGGTAGCGTATTCAACTAAGCCACACACGCTCTGAGGTGCCTCCCAAAACGAGCCGCGCCGGGCATCGCTCTGCCCGGCGCGCGCGTCGTTTGTCTTGATGGATCAGCCGGCGGGTGGCGCCTCGGCCTCTCCCGGCCCTTCGGGCGCGTCCTTGGCGGTGCCGCCGCGATTGCGCCGGCCGGCCATGAACTGGTCGAACTCGGCCTTGTCCTTGGCGTGGCGCAGGTTCTCGAGGAACTCCTCGAACTCGCGCTGCTCGTCCTCGAGGCGACGCAGGGTCTCCTCGCGATACTCGTCGAAGGCACGGTTGCCCGTCGACTCGGCCGCGTGCCGCCGGCTGCGCCGCTCGCGGCGGCGACGGCGCTTTTCGGCCCGGCCGCCTTCGGCGTTGTCGTAGTACCAGCGGCCCGGGCCGCCATAGCTCCAGCATCCCATTCGTCCACTCCAGATCATGTAGCCCAGGATCGCGAGGCCAACGGGCCAGAAGACGACAAAGCCGACGATCATCGCCGTGAGCCAGCCCGCCCTGCCGTAACTATCCAGTTTCTGTACGAATTCCATCGGCGCTCTCATGTAAATGTTATTTACATTCACAAAGGTGGGGGCGCACGGCCCGCTTGTCAAGCGCCCACCGCCGAAATCCCGCCCCCGGGCAATGACTGGGCCGGCCGCTCAGTCCTCGCGGTCGAAGCCAAGACCTTGCAGATAAACCAGCATTCCGGCTTCCAGCAGATCCTCGGCGCTCATGGGCAGCTTGCGCCGGCCGGCATCGGCGCGGGCGAACAGCGAGGCCGTGCCGTGGGCCATGACCCAGGTGTGCAGGCTCATCATCAGCGCCGGCGGTCGCTCGCCGGCCGGCAGCTCGGCGATCAGCGCCTCGGACGCCCGGCGCAACACGGCGAAGGCGGCATCGCTGGCCCGGGCCAGCTCGCGACTGGTGTCGGGCGGCAGGCGGGCCTCGAACATGGCGGCGTAGTAGGCCGGCTCTTCGCGGGCAAAGGCGAGGTAGGCCTGGCCCAGGTTCTCGAACGCCGTGCGCGGGTCCGGCCGTCCGTCGTCCCAGGCCTCGGCCAGCCGCTCGGCGAAGCGCTCGAAGCCGCGCCGGGCAATATCGGCCATCAGCGCGTCGCGGTCGCGGAAGTGGCGGTAGGGCGCCGCCGGGCTGACGCCGACCGCCCGCGCGACCTCGGCCACGGAGAAGCCGGCCGGGCCGAACTCGGCGACCAGGTCGAGCGCCGCCTGGACCAGCGCCTCGGCCAGGTTGCCGTGATGATAGCCGCGCCGCTCCCGGCCGCGCTCGCGCTTGGAGGAACTCATGTGAAGGACTTTTACATGGTTCGGGCGGCGGCGCACAGCGACGTTCCGCGCCGCGGCCTCGACATCGGGCGCCCGGCTGGCCGGGCGATATATCGGCTGTCGCCCTGGCACTTCGCCACCAGAAGCACGGCGGCGTGTCGCACCAGGGGATTGCCGCTGCGCTTGCGCGGCGTCGGCGCGGTGATGAACGGGACCCGCCGCTTCGGCGACCGCCAGTGCTTTGCTAGTATTGGTTGAACGAGCCGTTCGACCAGACCTGGTGCAGGGAGATCGCCGTGAGGACAACGCTTGTGCTGTTTGCCTGCATTCTGCTGGCCGGATGCTCCGGCACGCTGGTGTTCGACGCGGATTTCGAAGCCGACACCGTCGGACAACCACCGGCCCTGGAACCGCCGGGACCGCCGGCCGGAGACAGCATCACGCTGCTCGCGCAGACCGAGATGCCGGGGACGGGCGGCGCCGTCAACCTGAAGGTCGAGATCAGCAATCTCGCGCCGGGCCAGGCCGCAGATGATCCCAACCAGGGCGTTATTCTCGCCACCGTGTCGGACTCCTCGGTCGAGGCTCAGATCGTGACGCTGAACTTCAGCCAGCCGGTGCCGCCGGACGGCAGGGTCACGGCCGCATTCCTGGTCTCCAAGTCCAGCAAGGATGTGGTGCCGTTCTATGCCGTGCTGACGGGCGCCCTGGCCCTCAAGATGGCGAACGGGCAGTTCCAGGCCGTGAACATCGGCACCGGCAGCAATGGCGACAGCCCCGACGAACTGGTGGCGGTGCTTGGCAGCTATGCGCCGAACCAAGCCTACAGCGTGCTCCTGACGGTCGATCACTGCGCGCACAGCATCGGCTTCCTGATCGACGAGACGGGAGACGACGACACCGGCAGCGGGAAAAGCCCGATCAACGAGACGATCGCGATGACCGGCTTCAAACCAAAAGGCTACCTTTCCACGCCCCCGGGCGACGTCGACAAGCAGAAGCTGCAGTTGTTCTTCGGGGGCTTCATGGCCGCTCCCGAAGCGGTTCGCCTGGACGAGATCGCCGTCAAGATCGAGGCTCTGTCCTGCCCCTCGTAAACGCAGGCGCCCGGCGCCACCCCCGGCCTTGGCCATCGCTGCGGCTGCCGGGCTGGGCGCCGCACAAGTTTGCGCCTGGCTCCGCCATAGAGGATGAACAGGCAGGCAAGGATCGATGAACGCCTCGATGACGACAGGGAAAGAGACGGCCGTCGACCCACACCTGGACGAGATCCTGCCATTCAAAGGCGGCGGCAGTTTCCCGGTTCAGTATGAACTGATCATTGATGAGGCCGGCTACTACGTCCGCTATCGCAGTGGCTGGCTCAGCATCGACAAGAACGGCGTCGAGGTCTTCGAGCAGTGCCTTAACGCCGCGGACGAATATGACGGCGAGTGGAGCGACGAAGAGACCACCGTCTATCTGTACCTGATCGGCAAGGCGATCGAAGCTGGGGACTTCGACGGCCTCGCCCTGCCGGACAAGGAAGCGGCGAAATCCCATCCCCTATACATGCCAGGCCCGCAGCCGGCCTATGTTTTCATCGACTGCGAGGAGGACCACGAGCACAGCTACGCCGTATGTCCGACGGTGACGATCACCGCCATGGATCTCGCCAGGATGCGGGCCGAACGCGAAGCCAGCATGACGTTCCCCCAGCGCGTCGTCAGGATGTTCAAACGGCTGATCCGATGACGTCGCCGCGGCGGCCCGGCCGCCGCGTCTGGAGCGTGTTTGCTTTGCCTGGAAGCTGCCACGCGCCCCGCCAGGGCGCGACGCATCGCTGTGTCGCGGGCATGGACGCCGGCTTTCGCCGGCGTTTCAGGCAAGGTTGGTCAATCTCCGGCGAAAGCCGGGGTCCACCGATAGCGATGCCAACCGAACCGAAAGCGCTCTAGGCGGCCTGACCCGCCAGCATCCCTTCCAGCCGCTGGCGGATCAGCGCCTCGGCCTCCGCCATAATGGTGTCGATCAGCTCCTTGCAGGTGGGTACGTCGTCGATCAGGCCCGCCACCATGCCGCAGGACCACACCCCGGCGTCCATCTCGCCATCGATCATGATCTTCGGATAGACGCCCGCGACCTCGTCGATGATGTCCTCGAACTTGAGATCGGCGCCCAGGCGCTGCTCTTTTTCGAGCAGGCGCTCCGTCGCGCCGTTGACGAGCACCCGCTCGGTATTCCGCAACGGCCGCATCACCAGGCGGGTGTCGAGCTCGGTGGCGGCGACGATCGCCTGCTTCACGTTCTCGTGCACCGGCGCCTCCTTGGTGGCGATGAAGCGGGTGCCCATGTTCATGCCGTCCGCGCCCATGGCCAGTGAAGCCACCAGGCTGCGGGCGTCGGCCATGCCGCCGGAAGCGACGAACGGGATCTCGAGCTCGTCCGCGGCGCGCGGCAGCAGGATCATGTTCGGGATGTCGTCCTCGCCGGGATGGCCGCCGCACTCGAAGCCGTCGACCGAGACCGCGTCGCAGCCGATCGACTGCGCCTTCAGCGAGTGGCGCACCGAGGTGCATTTGTGGATCACCTTGATGCCCGCGTCCTTGAGATGCGGCATCACCTGCTGCGGGTTGCGCCCCGCCGTCTCCACGACCTTCACCCCGCCCTCGATGATCGCCTTGACGTAGCCCGGGTAGTCCGGCGCGGAGAGCGACGGTAGGAAAGTCAGGTTCACGCCGAACGGCTTGTCGGTCATGTCGCGGCAGCGGGCGATCTCGTTGGCGAGGTCGCCGGCCGACTTCTGCGTCAGGCCGGTGATGATGCCGAGCCCGCCGGCATTCGACACCGCGGCGGCAAGCTCGGCGAAGCCGACATAGTGCATGCCGCCCTGGATGATGGGGTGCTCGATGCCGAACATTTCGGTGATACGCGTCTTCATGTTCCCTGTTCCTCCGTCGTGCCGGCCCGTCCAGCGCGGCCGGTCATGTTACTGGCGTCCTCGGTGACGGTCAGATGGCGTCCCGCTCCCTGACCATGGCTTTTGACAACGTCGCGCGTGAGGTCCGCGCGTGCATCGGTTCGCCGCACTCGGAACAGACCATGCGCGGCCGGGTCGACCGGCCGCACGTGGTGTGCACGAGCGATACCGGCGGTTCCTCGGGTCCGTCGAGCCACCTGTCGCCCCAGGTCTTGAGCGCGACGACCACCGGCCACAGATCGCGGCCCCGCTCGCTCAGCCGATACTCGTAGCGTGGCGGGCGGTCGCTGTAGGCGCGGCGGACGACGATCTTTTCGGCCTCCAGCCGCTTCAGCCGCGTGCTCAGAAGGTGCGGCGAAGCGCCCGTGAAGCGCTGCAGGTCGTCGAAGCGGCGTGTACCCAGGAACATCTCGCGCAAGACCATCAGCGTCCAGGCGTCGCCCACGATCTCCACCGCGCGGGCAATCGTGCATTCGACGCGCGCCAGGTCCGAACGGCTCATGTTGACTTCCTTCAAAGTTTGAAGTCACCCTAGGCGACCATACAAGCAACGGTCAAGCAGGCCCGTGCGCCTGTCGCACCACACGTCCAGAGGAACCGTCATGAAGATCTTCTACGCCCCCAACACCCGTGCCGTGCGCATCGTCTGGCTGTGCAACGAGCTGGGACTGGACTACGAGCTCGAGCACTTCAAGCTCGGCGACCCGGCCATGCGGGCGCCGGACTATCTCGGCGTGCATCCGCTTGGCCGGGTGCCGGCGCTGGAGGACGGCGATGTGCGGATCTTCGAATCCGGCGCCATCGTCGAGTACATTCTCGCCCGCTACGGCGAGGGCCGGATGGTCCCCGACGTGGGCTCGCCCGAGTTTCCCGCCTATCTGCAATGGCTGCACTACGCCGAGGGCATGATCATGCCGCCGGTCAACACCATCGTGGTGGAGACCATCCTGCTGCCGCCCGAACGCCGCAATCAGGCCAATGTCGACCGCGCGACCAAGCTGCTGGGACGCATGCTCACCGCCGTCGACGCGGCGCTCGAGGGTCGGGACTTCCTTGCCGGCGAGTTCAGCGGTGCCGACATCATGACCGGCCACGCCTCGATCGTCGCCGCGCGCCTGGGCGCCGACATGGCGGGACGCGACAATCTCGCCGCCTACATCGACCGGCTGCAGGCTCGCCCCGCCCTCGCCAGCGCCTGGGAGGCGTGAGCCAACGGCCGAATTTGGCAGACGTTGGCACTGGCCTGGACCTACCACACCGGTATAGCGGAACTTTCCAGGCATCCCCTCTTGTCGCTGACGGCGCGATGTATCTGACCACGCCAGGCAATGATCCGGTCGCTCTCGATGCCACCTGGCGCGGTGAGATCTGGCGCTACAAGCACCAGATAAATGCGGACAAGCTGTGTTGCGGGCCGGCCAACAAGGGCGCGGCAATCGCCCATGGCATGATCTACATGGCCACCGTAGACGCCGCCCCGATCTCCGGTCGAAGGCAGTATCGAGCTCTTCGACACGTCAGTTTCACTTTTCCGATTCCGATCGGTCCAGGCATCGACTACAATAGTTCTCGCTGGGAATATAAGGTGTCTGATCGGGATATGTTGCCAAGGGGCGACTATGTTGACACTGGTTTAACATACGTCAAAACGACCTCCCCGAGAAAAGTGGGACTCAGTCGACGGCCCTAGCCCTCTCATTTGTCCCATGGAAGTGTGGGTACGGCGTTTCACTCAATACGGAAAGGACATGAATTGTCTTCGGGGCGAAGGGAGCTAGGGGTACTCCAATCAGCAGTCTACAGCGCCGTGACGCAGACAGAGGGTACTGGGGATCTTATATCGATGGAAGTTGAGCTCGAAGTGGTTGACGCTCATATTCACCCTTTGTGAATGGAGAGAATAATGCGCCGAATTTTTCGTAGGGCTATGAAATTCACTTCAGTCGCCGCGTTTGCAATTCTTGGAAATGTAGGAGTTTTGACGTTAGCGCATGCACAAGATTACTATTTAGGACAGGTCATTTTGACTGCTACAACATTTTGTCCTCGCGATTCACTCCTAGCTGATGGACAGCTGATGCCTATCGCCAATAATGCAGCACTGTTCTCTCTTCTTGGAGACAGGTTCGGTGGCGATGGAAGGACAACTTTCGCACTTCCAAATCTTACCGAAGAGGCGCCGCCGAATATGGAGTCGTTGAGGTTCTGTATCGTTGTGCGAGGACTGTATCCATCACGGGATTGATCTTTGTTCATGCCTTTCAAGTTGCTTTCGACGCTTGGCTCCCGATACGAATGTCTGGTGTTTTCACGCGGCGGTCGTTAACTTCGCTGTCAGTTCTGTATCCTCGCCTTACTACTACCTAGCCAACAGGTTACGTTTCACCGCGTCCTTCTAGTACATTGAGGGCTTTTTTTCACTCAATGGATCATGCTGAGTTTTGAAGCGGGCAACGGGTCGATCAGGTTGACTTTTCAGGCTGATTGAGCATTTCAGGCCACCAGAGCCAGTGCTTTGAGCAGGTCACGCCAAAGCTGCGCCATCTGGCGCAAGAGAGGGTCGAAGTTGTAGCCGGGCGCGGCCGTCACGACATTGGCTCGGTTGCCGTCCTGGCTTCTCAGGCAGTTCTGGCCTATGCGGCGCTCGGCCTTAACGTGACCGATAACCGGCTCGATGGCGATGCGTCTTCGCATCTCCCGCCGGATCGGCGGTGAACGAAGCCTCCCGTATCGAAGACGCGAGCAAGACGCTGAAAACGCCGAGCGTCGTGTCTTCCGCCTTCGCCCGGAGCGTGCCTGGCGAGCTCGTATCCCTCGGCCACCACACGCTGCGGGGTCACCGCTACCAGCAGGAGATCTTCACGCTGCCCCCGGCGCCGGACGGGTGACGGGGAACATCGATCGTCGCTTGGCAGATTGCGCCCGTCGGCCAGCGAACTGGCCGTACCTCAGTGGAAATAGGCGCCGCCGTCGACGACGATCGTCTGCCCGGTGATGAACGCGGCGGCATCCGAGGCCAGGAAGACCACCGCGCCGACGATGTCTTCCGGGTGCTGGTCGCGGGCCAACGTGCGGGCCTGCAGGGAAATCTCCTGGAGTTTCTCCAGCTGCACCGGATTGGCGCGCACCCCGTCGGAGAGCGTGAAGCCCGGCGCCACGGCGTTGACGAGAATGCCGGATCCGCCGAGTTCCTTGGCCAGGGACTTCGTCATCGCGTTGATGGCGCCCTTGCTGGTCACGTAGTGCAGCATGAAAGGCACGCCCTTGAACGGTGTCCCCGACGAGATGTTGACGATCCGGCCGGCGCCCTGGGCCTTCATGGCCGGGACCACGGCCTTGCAGGCCAGGAACTGGCCGATGACGTTGACGTCCAGCAAGGCGCGCCATTCCTCGACGTCGAGCTCCTCGAACGGTTTCGGTTCGAGGGAGGAAAACATCCCGGCGTTGTTGACCAGCACGTCGATCCGCCCGAACGCGTCGAGCGCCGCCTGCGCCAGGGCCTCGGTGTCCTCGGGCCTGGAGACGTCGCAGGCCACGCCAAGGGCCGTGCCGGCGTTCCCCGACAGCGCCGCTGCGGCGTCTTCGGCGCCGGCGCGGTCGGCGACGACAACGACGGCGCCTTGGTCGTGAAAGCCCTGGGCGATGGCACGGCCGATGCCCTGCGCCGCGCCGGTCACGATGACCACCCTGTTGTCAAACGACATCACCGCCTCCCTTGTCTTCGTTTGTCCCTTGCTACAACTCGCGGACTTCGATCGCCGCTTCGTCGAACACACGATAGCGCTGCGATTTCGGCTTGGCCTTATCCTCTTCGTTGACGTAGCGAATGGACGACGCGCCCAGCAACGCGCGTGGCAGTACCATGGCGCGGATGAAGCGGCTGTCGATCTGGCCATCGGCCTGGGCGAACACAGGGTCCGGCCCGGCCTCGAACCACGCGCCGCCGGGCGCATAGGACGACGACCGTCCCTGCGTGTCGATGCGGATCGCGCCCTCCTTGAGGCAGCGGATGCCGGGCCCCTGGTGGGTGTGCAGGAAGGCGCAGCCACCGGCTGGAAAGGCCACGCTGTCCAGACGCAGGAGCAGGTCTTCGGCGATCTCATCGGGCCGAATGACCTGCGACAGCTTGAGATGTCCGCGTCCGCCCAACGGATCGGCCGAGATCTCGACGCCGACGACCTCGAACCGCCACAGGCTGGCGCCTTCTGCTCCGACCGAGATCGTCAACGCGTCGGTCGCAACGATGCCCTCGTCAGCCGGGATCAGGCGGCCGTTGATCTCCACCCGGCCGCTGGCGACATAGATCGCCCGTGGCAGGCCCGGCGCCAGCACCGCCCGCGTCTGCGCGGGCGGGGTGTCTTCGAACAACCTCAGCTCAACAGCCATTTTCGCCTGTCCCGGTCGCCGCAAGTCACCTCAGGTGCGTTCCTCGATCCAGCGCGAACCGGCCCCCACCGGGACCTCAGCGGAACTCGAGGCCGTCATACGTTTCCTTCTTGCGCCAGCCGTCGAGGTACTTGAAGTAGGCCATGGCGCCCGCCGGATAACCGACGAACAGGCCGGCCTTGGGGTTGGGCTGGCCTTCGTTGTTGTAGTAGCCGGGGGTGCAGTCGGGCGAGCCGATCAGGCTCGGCGGTGCCGTCAGCAGCAGCTCGATCCAGGCCTGTTCGGCCTCCGCCGTCACCTCGACCTCTTTCAGGCCCTGCGCCTGCATATGGGCGACGATCTGGGCGATCGTCCTGGCGGCTTCCGTCAGGTTGTGGGGGATGTTGGAGATCAGGTTGGCGCCCTGGGTCGGCTGCACGATGAAAACGTTGGGAAAGCCGTGCACATGGACACCGTGCTTGGTGCGCATGCCGTCGGCCCAGTAGTCCGACAGCTTGACACCGTCGCGGCCGGTCACGTCGTAGCCCGCCCGGCGCTCGTACGACGTGCCCACCTCGAAGCCCGACGCATAGATGATGCAGTCGACCTCGTATTCCTTGCCACCGGCAACCACGCCACGCGGCGTGATCCGCTCCACGCCCTTGCCGTCCGTGTCCACCAGGGTGGTGCCGGGTTCGTTGAAAGCCTGCAGATAGGCGTCATGGAAGCACGGCCGCTTGCACAGCTGGCGGTACCAGGCCTTCAGGTGCTGCGCCGTCTCGTCGTCTTCGACGATGGTGTCGACCCGGGCCCGGATCTCTTCCATCTTTTCCATATCGCAGTCTTCGTAGGCCGCCAGCATGCCCTCGCGGGTCATCTGATCGCGCGGCAGGGCCATAACCTTGCTCCGCACGCGGCGGGAGATCTCCGTCCAGCCATCCTGCACCAGGTCCTCGTCCGCCTGGCCGCCGGCCTGATTGGCCGTGAAGTTCTCCAGCCAGCGCTGCTGCCAGCCCGGCGAGGCGATCCCGGCGAACCAGTCGGGGTCGATGGGCTTGTTGTCGCGCACGTCGACCGAGGACGGCGTACGCTGGAAGACGTAGAGCGCCTTGGCGGCCGGGGCCAGATGCGGCACGCACTGCACCGCCGTGGCGCCGGTGCCGATGACGGCGACGCGCTTGTCCTTGAGCTTGTCCATCGGCGCGCCGAAGCGGTCGCCGCCGGTGTAGTCGTAGTCCCACCGGCTGGTGTGGAAGGAGTGCCCTTCGAAGTCTTCGATGCCGTCCAGCCCGGGCAGCTTGGCGACGTGCAGCGGGCCGATGCCCATGCCGACGAACTGCGCCGTGAAGGCATCGCCGCGGTTGGTGCGGACGAGCCAGCGTGCGTTCGCCTCGTCCCACGTCAGGTCTTCCACTTCGGTGTGGAACAGCGCCTTGTCGTAGAGCCCGTACTGACTGGCAATGCGCTCGCAATGCTCCAGGATCTCCGGCCCGTGGGCATACTTCTCGCTCGGCATGTGGCCGGTTTCTTCCAGCAGCGGCATGTAGATCATCGAGGCGGTGTCGCACTGCGCCCCGGGATAGCGGTTCCAGTACCAGGTGCCGCCGAAGCCGCCGCCCTTCTCGACGATGCGCACGTCCGTGATGCCGGCTTCCACCAGGCGCGCACCCGTCACCAGGCCGGCAAAGCCGCCGCCGATGAAGGCGAATGTGACGTGATCGGTGACCGGGCCCCGCTCGACGAACGGCGTATAGGGGTCTTCGATGAAGTGCGAGAGCTGGCCCTTGATCTCGATGTACTGGTCGTTGCCGTCCGGGCGCAGGCGCTTGTCGCGCTCTTCGCGGTACTTCTGTCGCACGGCTTCTTTATCAATGGCCGAGCCCGTGTCGACGTCGGAAACTGACATAAAGCTACCTTCCTTGTGCTCTGCGCTGCTCGCGCGCCATGTTTGCTGCGTTTGGGCGCCTGCATTCGAGCCGAAGGGTACGGCGGGGGTATCGAGCCCGCAATGGCGATAACCGGCGCACTGCCGGCTGCGGGAGGGCAGAACTTCGGCTCACCGGGCCGTTGGTCGAGCCCGGGCGCAACGCTGCAACCAGAGCGGTTCGGGTTGGCCTTACGGTGTTCGAACAGCGCGCGCAGGCGACTGCCCTTTGCACGGTTCAAGCCGCGCGCCGGCGCCGTTCGGCACCGTCATTTCTCGGTCAGCGCCGTATCCAGGGACTGAAAGACCGGGCGCAGCAGGTATCGCAGGACCGTTCGCTCCTCGCCGAGCAGCTCGATATCCGCGACCATGCCGGGCAGCAAGACGTTCTGAGAAGGATCGGGTCCAACGTGTCTGGCGCCCAGACGGACGACGACTTTGTAGTAGACCGTGCCGTCGCGTTCCTTGAACGTCGTCGCGGAGATCTTCTCGACTTTGCCATCGACGGCGCCGAAGCGTGCGTAATCGAAGGTTGTCACCTTCACCCTGGCCTTGTCGCCCACCCTGATTTGACCGACGTCGGCCGGTGACAGCTTGGCCTCGGCGATCAACTCGCCGTCAACCGGCACAAGCTTGCCGACGACGACGCCTGGCGTTACGACCCGCCCCACAGCATCGGCTTCCAGCTCCTGAACGATGCCGCGAACGGGCGCGACCACGTCCAGGCGCTGCACGCGATCCTGCAGCCGCACGATCGCTTCCTCAATCTCGGCAAGCTCCGCCGCTATGCCGCCCATGTCGTCCAGGGCTTCATCCCGGCTACTGGCTTCGAATTCGTTGAGCTTGGCTTCCGCCTCGTTGATCGCTTGCTCGGCCTTGACCATCCTCTGACGGACCTCGGCGAGTTCGCCCTGGATCAGCTGCAGCTCCTTCTCTGCGTTCAGAAGCACGAACTTGGAAACCAGGCCCTCTTTGAGGAGGCGCATCTGCGTGTTGCGCTCCTCGCTCAAGATGTCGCGCTGGCTGCGCAATTTCGCCTGCTCGCTGAGCAGGACGTTGTGCTCCGCGTGTTCCTGAGCCAACTGGAGCTCAAGCACGTTGCGACGCTCGCGACGGGCCTCGTTGCGTTGCCGCAGGATGGTGAGCTGGTCCAGGACCAGACCGGAGAACCGTTCGGGAACGTGCTCGAAGTTCGGCTCGCGTTGGTCCGCGAACGCTCGCAGCCGTTCAGCTTTGACGGACAGGGCAACCCGACGTGTCAGCGCTGCCTCCAGATCTGCGAAAGAGGTCGTCGGCGAGAGGCGAACCAAGGGATCCCCGGCGTTGACGAAATCTCCCTCCTTGACGAGAACCTCTTGCACAATGCCGCCCTCCAGGTGCTGCACTGTGTGGATCGCTCCTCGCGGGACCACTTCGCCAGTCGCCTTCGATGTACGCTGAATGGTTGCCATCGAAGCCCAGGCGATGCCGGCGAAGACCAGTGTCGACAGCAGAATGATAAGCGCCCGGGAGAGTTGCGAAGGGCCGAGCTCCTCCAGGATCTCGGCCTGCGACAAGTAGCGCATCTGTCGCCGGTTCGCCCAGACGGGGCGCCCCCTGTCCGCGGCTGCGGCGCCATTTTGCCTTTGGCTCACGTCGCCGTTCCCATCCGGGCGATGAACTCGTCCGCCTCGCCGTTGAACTGCAGACGCCCGCGATTGAGCAAGAGCACTCGATCGGCCAGCTTGATGTGACTGGGTCGGTGCGTGACGACGAACACCGTGGCATTGCCGCGCATCTGGCTGATGGCTGAAAGGAAGGCCTTGTCGCCAACATCGTCAAGCGCCTGCCCAGGTTCGTCGAGCAGCAGTATCGGCGCTTTGCGCAAGTAGGCGCGCGCCAGAGCCAATCGCTGCTTGAAGCCCTCCGGCAATTCGCTGCGCACGCGCTCGGTCAAGCGTGTGTCAAAGCCTTGCGGAAGGTTGACAACGTCGTCGTAGACGGCCGCGAGCCGCGCCGCCTCATGAAGCTCGGAATCGAGCGCGGCCGGCTCGGACATGCGCAAGTTCTGCGCCACCGTGCCATAGAGCAGCTCGTTGTTCTGCGGCATCAGCGCAATCGACTGGCGCAGCTGTATGCTGTCGAGCTGTCGAATATCCATGCCATCGATGAGAATGGTCCCGATCGACGGGCGATACAGGCCGGCCAGCAGGTTGATCAGCGTGGACTTCCCGGCACCGTTCGGTCCGGTCACCGCGACGATCTCCCCCGGCTCGACCGAGAACGACAAACCGGCGAGAGCGGCATCGGAGTCCGCCGAGAACCGATGTGCCACGCCGTTTAGAACGACCTTTCCTTTCAACGCGCGTTCAAGCGGGATCCGGCCCGGCTCTCGTTCAGCGGGCAGGCGCATCAGATACTCGAGCTGGCGAACGCTGGCGATGATCTGAGGAATGCGGTTTGCCATGAGATACATGGTCTGCAGCGGCATCGTGGCGCGCCACAGCAGCGCCGTGCAGGCAATCAGCGTGCCGACGGTGATCGCCCCGCCCATGACGGCCAACGCGCCAAAGCTCATCATCGCAACGGCCCCGCCGGTGGTCACGACACGGGCGAATGTCTGACTGAGGTTGGAGAGCTGGGCGTTGGAGAAATCCTGCATCGCCGCCGCAGCGGCAAGGCGGCGATAGCGCTCGAGCCAGGCTTGTTCGGCGCCGGCGAACTTGATCGAACGCATGCCGGAAACGGTTTCTACCAGGAAGCGCGACTGCTTTGCCTTATCCCCCGTCGCCGGCCGCCGTATGCTCAAAAAGACTGCGAGTATCGAAGCGGCGCCAAACGCGATCATCGCGGCTATGGGGATAAGGACCAACCAACCGCCCAGCGCAGCAATGGCTGCCAGGAAGATCACAAGGAACGGGAGGTCGAGGAGCGCTTCGCCGAGGGAGCCGGCAAACAGTTCGCGGATGGTTTCGAAGTCCTGCAATTGCAGCAGCTGGGTCCCGAGCGGTTCGTTCTCGATCATCGCCAACGGCAGGAAGACGACACGCTCGAAACAGGCTCGACCAACGATGTAATCGATCCTGCCGGCAAAGTGCGCCATGGCAAGAACGCGAAGACGCCGGTACACCGCCTCCAGCAACAGCGCCAGCGCAACGCCAAGCACCAGGTACCAGAGTTGCTGTATCGATTGCGCCGGGATGACGGTGTCATAGACCGCCTTCATGAAAAACGGTGTCGCCAGGCTCAGAAGATTGAAGAGCAATGTGATGCCGAGAACGGCAACAACCAGCGGGCGAAATCGGGAGAACAGGGTACCGACCCATTTCTGGTGCAGTCGACGCCGCTCTTCGGTCTGCATTCGCTTCGGCACGAAGGCTGTGCCGTAAATGTCCTTCTGATTGCTCACAACGTACTTGCGAACGCCGCCATGAAAGATCTCGTAGCCGTCTTCGTCCCTGGACAGAATGACCCGCAAGTGAGCGTGGTCCGGCTGGAACAGACACGGCAGCGCGGCGGGTCCCAATTGCCCCAGACGGGCACGTACAGGAACCGTCTGGATATCGAGGTTGGCCAGGGTCGTGCGGACGTCGTCTATGTCCAGCTTCGATACGAAATGGGGCATGGCCTCGGTCAGCTGGCGGCCTTGGCCATGCCAATCCAGCGCGTCCAACAACACCAGCATGCAGATCGTTTGTTCCGAGAGCGCGCCGGTCCCTCCCGTACGATAGTCTTCCAGCGCCTGCATGGCGTGCAGTAGCCGGGTCGGGAGCGCATCGATTTCTGTCGCCGCGGCGGTCATGCGGTGAATTCCGCCTTAATGCGCTCGAGCTGTTCGCGTGCGCCGGTATTGCCCGGCACCAGGATCCCGTTGCGCAGCGTGAAAACGCGGTCCGCAAGACTGAGATATGACGGCCGATGACTGACGATCACCGTCGTACACCGCTCCTGGAGTTCTTTGAGGAGTTCCAGCAGCGCCTCGTTGCTGTCCCGATCGAGGCTCGAGTAGCCTTCATCGAACAACAGCAAGCGAACATCCTCGGCCAAGGTCAAAGCACGGACCAGGGCAATCCGTTGGCGGACACCGCTCGGGATGCGACTGCTCTGGGCGTTGTCGATGCGCGTGTCGTAGCCGTTGGGCATCTGCGCAATCACCGTGTGCAGCCGCAGTCGATCGGCATACTGCATTGCCGTCGGCGCGTAGCGGTCACCACGGAACATCGTCAGATTCTCGAGGATCGACCCCTCGAACAACGCGGCCCGCTGCGGCAGATAGCAGACATGACGTCGCAGCGAAGACGGGTCCAGATCGCCGAGGCGCGCGCCGCCGATCAGCACTTCACCGCTCGTCGGCGCAATGACGCCGCTCAGCAGCCCGAGCAGGGTGGATTTGCCGCAGCCGTTGTTGCCGCTTATGCCGACGGTCTCGCCACTGGCGATCCGCAGCGACAGGTCTTCGAAGATGGGCGGCAGGTCGTCGCGGTAGGTGAACCGGACGCCGACCAGGGCCAGTTCGCCGGAAAGCCGCTCTTCAGCGTTCATCTTGCCGCGCGCTTCCTGAGGCATGGCCCATATGCCCCTGACCTGATCGCGGCCGAACCTGACGTTCTGGAATTGTGTCCAGATCCCGAGTGCGCGCAGCATCGGTTGCGCGGCGCGTCCGGCCAGCAGGGTACAAGCCGCCAGGCCACCGACAGAGAGCGTCCCGTCCATCACCAAAGTGCTGCCGTATGCGGCCACGACGACCGACATGACCTGGGAGAATGTCAGACCGATGTTGCGTGCCGCCGCACCTGCTTCGCCGACAAGATGATTGGCGTCAGCCGATGATGCCTGCAGGCGCTCATAACGGCGGAGAATCAGCGGCTCCATGCCAAGCGCCTTGACCGAATGGATCGCGCTCAGGATCTCGATCATGAAGTTGTAGCGCCGGTCGTCCGCCTCGGCGCGATACTTCAATGCCTCCGACAAACGTCGACCGGAATGAAGCGCAAGGGCCGAGAGCAGGGTGAGAATCACGACCGGCACAACGATGAGCGGGCCGGCGATAAGTCCAATGAGCAGAACGAATATGCAGGCGAACGGCAGATCGACCAGCAGCAATGTGCCCTGGCCGCCGATGAAGCCTCTGATTGCGTCGACCGATCTCAAGCGTTGCAGATGCACGCCCGGTGCCGTGTCTTCGTAGGCTCTGAGGTCGGACCTGATCATCCGTTCGAGCAGCCGGCAAGACAATATGTAGTGCGTGCGAGTCGCGCTCCATCCGCTGACGTAGGCGCGAGCGAGGCTCAACAGGGCATCGACGACCAGAATTGCGCCAAGGACAAACACGAACACGGCGAGCGTGGCTGTCGCATCGTTCGGAATGATCCGGTCATAGACCTGAAGAATCGCGACCGGCAGCGCAAGCGACAGCAGGTTGATCGCCGCTGTCGCCAGCAGCGTCTCGCGTTTATGCCCGTGAAGCATCGGGAGCGACGACTCCGGCGCCACTTGGGTCGATAGGCCAGACGGATGCATGCACGCCTCAGTTGCATTTCTCAAACCAGGCAATGCCGCGCCACTGCCTGCCTGGAGCGACGTGCCGGCACCTCAGAGGCAGTAAACTGCGACAACCCTGGTTAAATAATTGCGTATGCAGGTGCACGACGCTTGCCAGCCAAAGATGCCGCCGCCGTCCGAAAAGCGTTCAGCATTAACGCCGCGGTAACTGTCTGAATAAACCAAATAAATCAATCGATTATCCACCATTCCGGGCCGACAATTCCACACGGAATGGAAATCCCTGGCTGGCTCAGACAGTGCTTGTCATGTCCGGGGGGGGAGGGCTTGCGAGAAGGGGATTACCGTGGCTGAAGAACGTGACGACGCGCCGCGCGGTGCGGATGAATCCAACGCGTTCGATCGCGTGACCGATGGCATGGGCGAGTCAGCCCGGCAGGCCGACCAGGAAGCCCAATCCAGGGACAACACGTTCCTCGGAATGTCGGACGCCGAAGTCTGGGAAGACCTGGACGAGGAAGACCCCGAGGACCTCGCGGCACATAGCGGCAGCGCCCTTCCGGAAGGCGAAGAGACGGAAGAGCAAGCCGATCCAGATGCCGAGCCCGTCGACGCATCGAACCAGCCGATCGACGGGGCTCAGGACAGCGAGGCGATCTCGACCCCAGCCAGTGGCGCGGAGGCGATTGCAGGGCTTGCCGCCACGGCGAACGCAGGCGAGATCGGGGCAGCGCCCGATGAAGGGCAGCAGGAGCGTGCGGCGTCGCGACCGACCCGACAGACGGGAGGCCGCAGCGGCGCTCCCGACGGCGGCAGCGTCGATAGTGCCGTCGACAGTGCAGCAGATTCGCGGCCTGAAGATGCCGAGGCTTCGTTTGCCGATATCGCAAGCGACTCCATTACGGACGACGACGGGCAAGCCCGTCAGGAGGACGAAGAGCCGCCGCACGGGCGTGACTTCGAGACGACCCTCGGTGCAACGACCGATGGCGGCCGCCTGCAAGCATCCGGCGACGATGGCATCGCCGATGCGTTTTCCGCGGCTCCAGAACTGAGCGACCCGTCCATTGCTGCCGGGTTCGATGACAGCCCGGGGCTGACCGGGCGTAGCGACCGCGATGAGTCTGCGGCCAAGCCGCCTGCAGGAGGTGCCGCACCGCAGCCGCAAGGCGACCCGGCACGCGGAAGCGATGCGAGATCCGGCCGGAATGCCGACCGGCGGGCGGAGCGGGCCGAAGAGCGAGCGGAGAGGGCTGCCGAAAGGGCAGCCGACAAGGCCGAAAGACAGGCAGAGAAGGCTGAAGACAAAGCCGAGAAGGCCGAAGACAAGGCCGAAAAGCAGGCGGAAAAGGCCGAAGATAAGGACGAGAAGGCCGAGGACAAGGCAGGAAAGTCCGACGACAACGACGATGACCAGCGCGCGGCGGACCAAGCGGCCGGCGACGATGTTACTGAAACCAGGGATGAAACGACGACCGGGTCCGGCCAGGGCAGCGACGCCTCGGCCCGCGACGATGACGACCGCGACGATGACGACGACGACGATGACAACGACGATGACGATGACGATGATCGCGACGACGACGACCGCGACGAGCGCGACGGCGCCGGCACATCGGCGGCGGACGACGACACCTCGCACGGCGCCGGCAACGGTCAGGGCAATGCCTATGGCCGGGACAAGGACGCAAAGGACGAAGCCAAATCCGAGAAGGCGGCCGACAAGGCCGAAGACAAAGCCGAGAAGGCCGCTGAAAAGGCCGAGGACAAGCCGGCGACATCCGACGACAACGACGATGGCCAGCGCGTAGCTGACCAGGCGGCGGCCGAGGACGCGGTTGCGGCCGTCGACGATGTCACTGACTCCGGGGAAGAGCCGACGGCCGGGTCCGGCCAGGGCAATGTTGCCTCGGCCCGCGACGATGACGACCGCGACGACGACGATGAAGATGAAGACGAAGATCGCGATGATGACGACGATGACGATGACGAGGACGAAGATCGCGACGATGACGATGACGACGACGAAGATCGCGACGATGACGATGACGATGACGATGACGACGACGAAGATGACGATGATCGCGACGACGACGACCGCGACGACCGCGACGGCGCCGGCGCATCGGCGGCGGACGACGACACCTCGCACGGCGCCGGCAACGGTCAGGGCAATGCCTATGGCCGGGACAAGGACGCAAAGGCCGAAGCGAAAGCTGAGAAAGCTGCCGACAAGGCAGAGCAGAAAGCAGGGACATCCGACGACGCAGTTGTTGAGGATGGCGACGACGCGGACGACGGCGACCGAACCGGCGGCGTCACGACCGGCAGCGACCATGTAGGTGGAACCGACGAGCCCGCACAGTCACAGGGCAACGCTCCGGCCGCCGATCAGGAGAACGGCCCATCCGCCACCGGAAGTGCGGACGTTGCCAATGGCCCCGGCGGTGGGCAAGGCAATGGCGGCGTCGGTAATGGCAACGGTCAAGGCGCCGTCAATGGCCAGGGACAAGGCGTGGGCGGCAACGCCGGCTCACAGGGTCCGGAGGACGCGGGCCAGGCCGGGGCGCAGGCTCCCGGCAGCGGCCAGTCGCAAGGTGCCGACCGGACCAGCGGCGAGGCTGCCGCGGCGGACGGCGGCGGCGGTACCGGCTCTTCTTCCGCCAGCACGCCGGACGACGGCACCGCCGGAATGGCCGCTGGCAATGGCGATGGCGGCAACAACGGCGATGATATTGGCATCACGGCGTTCGCCGACGGCAACGATGGCGACAGCCTCAGCGGTGGCCTTGGCAATGACAACTTGCACGGCGGCGGCGGCGACGATGAAGTCGAGGGCGGTGCGGGCAACGACACGATCGACGCCGGCGCCGGCGACGACGAAATCGAAGGCGGTGCGGGCAACGACGTAATTGACGGCGGCGTCGGCGACGACGAAGTCGAGGGCGGTGACGGCGACGACGTCCTGGCCGGCGGCGAGGGCGACGACGATGTCGATGGCGGCGACGGCGACGACACCCTGGCTGGCGGTGAAGGCCGGGACAAGCTGGATGGCGGTAGCGGCGCGGATCGTTTGGACGGCGGTACGGGCGACGACAAAGTCAGCGGCGGCGACGGCGACGAGGTCGTCGCCGGTGGCGAGGGAGACGATCGTCTGGATGGCGGCGATGGCGATGACGTGCTCACAGGTGGTGTGGGCACCGACCGTCTCAAAGGTGGCGATGGCACGGACACGCTCGACGGTGGCGCGGGCGACGATCGCCTGAGCGGCGGCGACGGCGATGACGCCCTCGCGGGCGGTGCGGGCAGCGACGACCTCAAGGGCGGCAAAGGCAATGATATCCTCACCGGTGGGGACGGCGACGACCGGCTCCGCGGTGGCCGTGGCGATGACGTCTTGCACGGCTCCGCCGGTGATGATCGCTTGGACGGTGACCGAGGCGACGACGTCGCCCGTTTCGACGGCAAGTTCTCGGACTATGACGTTCGCGAGATCAAAGACGGCTTCGAAATCACAGACACGTTCAGTTCCGGCGGCACCGACGAAGTCAAGGATGTCGAGGCTTTCGAGTTCGCCGATCGGACATTGACGTCGGACGAGCTGCAAGCCGCCATCGACGGACCGGGCGTGCCGCGGGACGAGATCGTCGAGGTTGAACTCGTCAGCCTGCTGCCTGACCCGCACGCGGATGCGCAAAGCACCATACGCATTTCCGGATTGCCCGAAGGCGCGCGGCTGAACCGAGGCGAGGACAACGGCGACCGCAGTTGGTCGCTCACGGCAGCACAGCTGGTAGGACTGGCAATTGCCGTTCCCACGGCACTCGCCGTAAGCACGCCAGCGTTCGCTTTTGGCGTCGAGGTCCTGACGGATCGCGACGGCGACGTGGATGCGCAATCGGCCGAAGTGACCGTCGAGTTCGCCGAGGGCGGCACGGCAAGCACGACCATTGCCGTTGGTTCGACCGAACCTGCCGGCGACGCAGCCCTGACGCCGGAGCAACTCGCCGCGCTGTCTCCGTCGGCGGACAAAAGTTCGTCGGCTGGAGACGATGGCGCATCTTCCGACAGCGGTCGCGGTGACGACGGCGGAAGGAAGTCGGGGAGCCCCGAAATCGGCGGTGGCGACGTCGCGCTGGGTGCCGATGCCGCCATCGACGAGACGGCGACGGTCGAAGAGGACGCGGACCTGGAAGAGAGCCAGGTCTCCGACAGTTCCGTTGCCGACGGCCGGGGCGCTGCGGCGGAAGCAGGTGCGATCCAGCAGCGGACGGTGAACGCCAACGAGGCGCCGACGGCAATCGAGCTCTCGTCCCAAAGCGTCGCGGAGAACAGCGCCGGCGCCGTGATCGGCACGCTGACAACAGTCGACGACGCCAGTGGCGCCATCGCTTACGCCGTCGACGACGACCGCTTCGAAGTGGTCGACGGGCAGTTGAAGCTGAAGGCGGGACAGAGCCTCGATCACGAAGCGGCCGATAGCGTCAGCGTTGGCGTGACCGCAACCGACAGCGGCGGACTGTCCTTCGAGCAGACGTTCACAATTGCCGTATCCGACAGCAACGACGCGCCGGCATCGATCAGCCTTTCTGCCAGCACGGTAGCCGAGAACAGTGCCGGCGCCGTGATCGGCACGCTGACCACGACCGATGCGGACGATGGCGACAGCGTCAGCTACACGGTCGACGACAACCGCTTTGAGGTCGTCGACGGGCAGCTGAAGCTGAAGGCCGGCCAGAGCCTCGACCACGAGACGGCCGACAGCGTCGACGTCACCGTGACGGCGACCGACAACGGCGGTCTCAGCCGCCAGCAGGTCTTCGCCGTCAGCGTCGGCGACGCCAACGAGGCACCGACGACGATCAGCCTGTCGGCCAGCAGCGTGACGGAAAACAACTCCGGCGCGGTGATCGGCACGTTGACCACGTCCGACACGGACGATGGCGACAGCGTCAGCTACACGGTCGACGACAACCGCTTCGAGGTTGTCGGCGGGCAGCTGAAGCTGAAGGCCGGCCAGAGCCTCGACCACGAGACCGCCGACAGCGTCGACGTCACCGTGACGGCGACCGACAGCGGCGGTCTCGGCGTCCAGCAGGTCTTCGCCGTCAGCGTCGTCGACGCCAACGAGGCACCGACGACGGTCAGCCTGTCGGCCAGCAGCGTAGCGGAAAACAGCTCCGGCGCCGTGATCGGCACGCTGACCACGACCGACACGGACGATGGCGACAGCGTCAGCTACACGGTCGACGACAACCGCTTCGAGGTCGTCGGCGGACAGTTGAAGCTGAAGGCCGGCCAGAGCCTCGACCACGAGAGCGCGGCCAGCGTCACCGTCAATGTCACGGCCACCGACGGTGGCGGCCTGACCCGGACCGAGGCCTTCGCGATCTCCGTGAGCGACGAGGCCGAAGACCCGACCGATCTGACCTCGGGGCCGCTGGACGCGGACGAGACGTGGACCAACGGCCAAGCCGTCGGTACGGTCACCGGCAGCGATCCCGACGACGGCGACACGCTCAGTTACAGCTTGATCGACGACGCCGGCGGCCGCTTTGCCATCGACTCATCGACGGGCGTGGTCAGCATCGCCGATGCCAGCCTGATCGATTTCGAAACAGCCACGGCGCACAACGTTACGGTGAGAGTGACCGACGGCACCGGCCGCACCTACGACGAGACCTTCGAAATCTCGGTCAACGACGAGAACGAGGTCACCGACACCTACCACCAGGCCGTGACCGACCTGAATCCAGTCGGCTACTGGCGTCTGGCGGAAGATGGTCCGACAACGGCCGCCGACGAGACCGGTACGGTCAGCGGCACCTATCACAATACGTCGACCGGCGGTCGGTCGGGCCCGTTCTCCGGCATTACGAATGCTGCGACCCACTTCAGTACCGACGACTACGTCACCATCCCTGACGATCCCGCCTGGCAGCTCACCGACGGGACGATCAGTCTCTGGTTCAACGCCGACACGGTCGTCGGCGTCGATTCCATCATGTCCCGAGACGCGGCGGGCGCTCTCGAAGGCCACTTCTATCTCGACCGGAACGGTGACGATCTTCAGGTGAGATTGCAGGGAGCCGACAGCGGAACGCTGACGGCCGCGAACGTGGTCAGCGCCGATACCTGGCATCATGTCAGCGTTTCGTTTGGCGCCAACGGCCTGGAGATCTGGCTCGACGGCACCATGGTCGCCAACGACCCTGCCATCACCGGCGGCGTCGACGGCAACAACCTGCCGTGGACCATCGGTGCGTGGGCCCAGAACTACTCCGGCGGGCTGCCGACCGATCCGACCGATTTCTTTGCGGGTGAGATAGCCGAAGTCTCGATCTTCGACTCCCAGCTCACCAGCACGGATATCAACACCCTTCGCGATGCCGGCGTCAACGGCACCGAGACCACCATCCTGACCAGCGGTGTCGACAACTGGACCGGCACGGCCGCCCACGACATCATCGAAGGCCGCGACGGGGACGACGTGCTGGACGGCGGCGACGGCGACGATCTCCTCTATGGCGGCAGCGACGACGACACGCTGACCGGCGGTGCCGGCAGCGACGTCCTGGCGGGCGAAGGCGGCGACGACATCATCGACGGCGGCGCCGACGACGACACCATCTCCGGCCATGACGGGGCCGACACCCTGACCGGCGGCGCCGGCGCGGACATCATCGCCGGCGGTTCGGGAAATGACACGGCCTCCTATTCGGGTTCTTCGTCGGGTGTCAGCATCGACCTCAACGCGTCGACGGCCAGCGGCGGCGATGCGGCCGGCGATACCCTGACCGGCATCGAGAACCTCACCGGCTCAGCTTTCGCCGATACGCTGACCGGCGATGGCAACGGCAACATCCTGTTTGGCGGCGCGGGCGACGATGCGCTGCAGGGCCTGGGCGGCGACGATACGCTCAATGGCGGCGACGGCAGCGACGTCTTCACCTTCGGCGAAGGCGACGGCGCGGACACCATCGACGGCGGCGCCGCCGGCGGCTGGACCGATTCGATCACCCTGGAGAACGCCGACAGCAGCGCCGTGGGGGCCGGCTGGACGATCGATCTGACGTCGGGCTCCGTCACCAGCAGCACAAGCAGCAGGCTGGTCCTGAGCGAGGATGCCGCCGGCACCATTACGCTGGAGGACGGCAGCACTCTCAACTTCCAGAATATCGAGCAGGTGGATTTCTGAGCGACGCCGTGACGCTAGTGCCGGCCCCGGCGACGCCCGCCGGCCCCGCGGGACGTCGCAAACGGGGCGGCGGCCGTGCAGGCCGCAACCTCAGTAGTTGGTGAACACCGATGCCTCGGCGCCGCTGTCGACCGCGTCGTCGAGGGTTTCCGGCCACTGCACTCTGGTCGTCGGCAGACGCACCGTAATCGTCGTGCCCTCTCCCAACTGACTCTCCACCGTGAGCGTACCGAAGTGCATCTCGACCATGCGCTTGGTCAAGGGAAGCCCGAGGCCCGTGCCCTCGTGCTTTCTGCCGAACTGCCGGTCGAGCTGATTGAAGGCAGACAACGCCTTGGGAATGTCCTCTGCCGCCATGCCGATCCCGGTGTCCGTAACGATGAACAGGAACTCCCCGGTGTCCGCATCCGTCTTCGCAGCGAGCGTGACGCAACCTTTCTCGGGCGTGAACTTGATCGCGTTCGTCAGCAGGTTCACCAGAATCTGCTTGAGCTTGCGGCTGTCCGCCAGCAGCACGGGCAGCTCGTCGGCCGGCTCAGTCAGCAGCTGAACACCGCTCTCATGGGCCCGGCTCTTCACCAGCGTAATCACACTGCCGAGCAGGTCCGAAACCAGCACGGCTTCCTCGACCAACTCCTCGTTGCCGGCTTCGATCTTCGACAGATCCAGGATGTCGTTAATCAGCGCCAACAGGTGCGTGGCAGAACTGTGAATGTCGCTAGCATACTCGAGATACTTCGGCTGTCCGATCGCGCCAAGCATCTCGCCTCCGATCATCTCCGAGAAGCCGATAATGGCGTTCAACGGCGTGCGCAGTTCGTGGCTCATGTTGGCCAGGAACTCCGATTTGGACCGGTTGGCCAGTGCGGCATTGCTCTCCCGCTCCCGGAGCTCCAGCAATTCTTCGTGATATCCGGTTACATCGACCGCGACGCCACCGAGCATTGCGGCACCATCGCTGTCGGCGACGGGGAAGCAGGTGAGCTCGAGCTGACGCGTGCTGCCGCCTGGTACCGGCAACTGCAGGTCTTCGTGACTCGGCTGTCCGGAACGCCGGGCGCCGGCCTCGGTGGCACTTATCCTTGCCGCCAGGTCCGCTGACACGGCTTCGCTCTCGCCTGAGCCCCGCGGGCCGGCGGGTTCTTTGTCGAACCAGTCCGCATAACGCTCGTTGGCGAACAGGCAATGGCCACCGGCATCCTTGACATAAATGCCGACCGGCGCGGCGACCAGAAGTGGGCGCAAATCCGGACCGCCGGGACCGAGCGGCTCGGTACAGCGGCCGGCTTCGGCCTGCCGGGCCGGGCGACCGGAATCCGCGCCACCGGTCGCACGCGCACCGCCGTCTCCGGGCGCGCCCGGCGGCATGATCGGTGGATGATCCGAGACGCGGCACCGGTCCGGAGCATCAAGGCGCCCGTCGTCCGCCGGCGAGCTGTCGTCACGGTGCGGCGGGCGCTCAATTGGTGGCGGAAACCGACCGATGCCCCAGCTGGAGAGCAGCAGAACGGCAACGAGCACGATGAGATCGGGCGATACCACCCGATCCGCCACACGCGATGCCGCCGCCCCGCCGTCTGCGAAGGGGTCGACACCCGTTGTGCCGATCACGAACGCAGCGAACAGGCCAATGCCCAGGACCACGGCCGCCAGGGGTCGCCGCATCCGCCGGTGTGGCGCACCGCTGGCGCTCAGGTGTTCGTCGAGATTCAGGACAACGCAGATGAGAACAGCGCCGATCAGCCCAGATGATGCGATCGAGAAGGGTGCGGCCGGCAGCCAGTTCATCGTGTTGGCGGCTGTGAGGATCGCCATCTGTGGCGCCACCAGGCCAAGGCCGAACAGACAACCGGCGCCCAACCCGGAAACGAGGCCAGCGGGCGACGCGTGCCACAGCCAGCAGGCCAGAGCGGTCGCGATCGCGGCGGCGGCACCGCCGAGCAGAAGGGCACCGTACGGCGAATTGGCAGCACCTTGCGTGGCGGCGTTGCCCAGCATCAACCAGTAGACCGCACACAGGACAAGGCCGAGGATGCCGCCGCCCATCGCCGCAACGGCCTGGCGCGCTGAAGGTTCGCGGTACAGCCTGGATCTGCCGGCGGTTTGCAGCATCGTCAGGACCGCCGCCGATGACAGGACGAGTGCCACCAGGAGGTCCACAGCGTCCCGATCACGCAATAGCCAGAAGATGTCCGGGAGTTTTCCGTCAGCGCTGCTGTAGAGATCCATGGCGGCCGGCCAATTGCGTTCCCTGGTGATTTTGGCCACCGGCGATCCCGGTTGCAGCGCTATCGTCCCCTCTTGGCACTAGCACATCGTTAACACGCCGGCCGCCCGCTACCTGCGAAGCGAAGCCGGCATGGCCGAAGGCTTGCCGCGACAAGCGGATTGCAGCGCATGGCGGCTTAAGCGGGCATTAACCAATCCTGACAGATGTTAGGGAAAGCCCTATCCGCAACGTCGGGGAGCTTGCGTCTTGCGTGGTGCGCAGATCATTGGGAGCTTGGCAACGGTACTCGTGGCGGCGTGCCTGCTGCTGCTGGGCGCCTGCAGCGTGAAGCCGGAAGAAACGTCGCCCGCCGAGCGCGCCACGCGTGCCGAACAGGACCTCGCCGAAGTTCGCGCCGCCCGCTATGTGCCCACCGGCCCGATCAACCTGTACGAGGCCATGGCCCGGGCCGTGGTCTTGAACATCGAGCATCGGGTGCAGCAGATCGAACAGGACATCGCCGAGGCCGAGCTCGAACAACGCAATTACGAACTTCTGCCGGAACTCGACATCGACGTTGGCGCCACGCGTCAGGACCAGCAGACCAGCGTGATCCAGGACCGCAACGTCAAGACGCTCAACGTAGGCTTTGCCTGGAACGTGCTCGACCTGGGTGTCAGCTACGCCAGAGCGCAGCAGCAGGCCAATCAGGTCCTGATCGCGCGCGAGCGGCGACGCAAGGCCTTCAATGACATCTTGCGCGACGTCCGCCTCGCCTACTGGCGGGCCGCGAGCGCAAGTCGCCTTATCCGCGAGGCCCGGATCATATCCGCCCGGATCCAGGCCGGCATCGTATTCTCCGAAAGAATGCAGGCGTCGCAGGTGCGCGACGCCCGCACCACCGTGATCTACCGGCGCGCCCTGCTCGACAGTGTTCGCCACGTCGTAGCCTTCCGCCGGGAGATCAGTGAAGTGAAGGCGGAGCTGGGCGGACTGTTGCGCATCCCGCCCGGCGTCGAATTCACAGTGCTGGAGCCGCGCGAGATCTATCAACTGCCGTCGGTGCCCTGGAACACGGCAGAGATGGAACGGTTTGCCCTGGAGAACCGGGCCGAGATGCGCAGCGCGGACTACCAAGCCCAGGCCGACGAATGGCGGGCACGCGAAATGGTCTACGATCTGCTGCCAGGGCTGGACCTCAACATCGGCAACAACTATTCGACCGACTCTTACCTGCTGACCAACGGCTGGTCCGCGACAGGCGCGCAGCTCGGCTTCAACCTGTTCAACCTGTTCTCCCTCCCGGGGCGCAGGCAGGCGGTCGAGACCCAGGCCGAGCTGGCCCAAGTCAAACGCACGGCGTTGGCCATGGCGGTGCTGACACAAGTCCACCTCTCGCAGCGCCAGTACAGCGACGCCATCTACCAGTTCGCCCTGACCCAGCGCATCGGCGATGCCGACCGCCGGCTCACCAACCTGGTGCACCGCGAGGCCGCGATCGTTCAGGGCGGCTACCTCGAGGCGATCGAGGCGGCAGCCAGAGCCTTGCGCACCGGGCTGGAGGAGCACCGCGCCTTCACGGAAGTGGTGCGTGCGCACAGCCACCTGATGCATGCAGTCGGAGTCAACGTGGTCCCCGACAGCTTCGAGAGCGCCAGCGTCGAGGAGATCGCGGCCTTGCTGGAGCGGCACTACACGGCCTGGGACGAGCCGACCGACAAGGCCGGGCACCTGACCACGGCGCCCACGGAAGTGCTGATCGAGGCCGCTTTGCCGAGCAGCGAAACCCGCAGCGCCGAAACCTCGCCGCTGCGCCCGGCCGCCGCTGCCCCGGCCGCCACTGCACCGGCCGCCACTGCACCGGCCGCAGGCCGTCCGCAGGTGCAGCAGCAGTCGTCCGGTGCACGAGCCGTTGCCGCGCTCCCCCCGTCGCCGCTCCCGGCAGCGCCGCAGCCGGTCCGCGCGGCCAGCGCCGCGCGGTCGCAGCCGGACGCCGAAGCGGCGCGCGTGCGCATGGGACGGCGGAACCTGGAAATGCGCCACTATGTGGCGCAGGTCGGCGCATACCGCGATCCGGAGGCGGCCGCCGATGTCAATCGCCGGCTCGTCAACGACCCGCGCCTGCGCGCCATCGGTGACCTGGTGCACATCGACACGCTGGTCTCGCCCCGCCACGGGATGCTGCACGCGGTGCGCATCGGCCCGATGTTCACCCGCGCGGAGGCCGTCAACTTGTGCGCGGGAATCGCGCGGCTCGATCTGGATTGCATCCCGCTGCAACGCAGCAGCCTGGACCTGGCTCACGCCCTGGTGCGCTAGCGCCGTAGCTCGCACAAACGCTTGCGGTCGACGGCCTGCACTCCCTTCATGAGAACGCGACGGCGGGTCGATAACTGCCGGACCACATACGCTGGCCGGCGACAGCCGGTTCCGACAGGAGGCGTCGAAGGCTTCCCTTCACGTCGGCGGCTCACGCGTGGCGTTGCTGCGACTCGGCCAATTCGACCACGGCCTTGTTCAGCGCTCTCCGAAACTCGAGCGGCACGTCATAGCCCTCGCTGACCAGCTCGTCGGCGTCGGCGACGACAGCGCCATGGCAACACCGCCGGCGTCCATCAATTCGATGACACTACCCTCATCGGCCGGAGCCGGTGTGGTGAAGACCATGGCGGCGGCGAACATCGCCAGGCCCGCGCTAAAGCCCCTGCGCAATCCAGACAACATCGCGTACTTCCGCAACCGCAACGGGCCGCTCACGGCCGAGCCACTACGCCGGCAAAGCGGATACCGCTCAGATCGGCCATTTCGCGCTTCCATGTGGTGATGTCGCGGCTGGAGAAGCCGGACAGATCGGCGTGCCCGCAGGCCCTGGCGAGCACCTGCATCAACTCGACGGAGGCGGCGAAGAAACGCGCCAGTCGTTCCGCGCCCGCCTGGACGTCCAGCCTGGCGCGGAGCTCCGGCTTCTGGGTGGCGATGCCGACGGGACAGTTGTTCGAGTTGCACATGCGCGCGGCGATGCAGCCGACGGCCTGCATGGCCGCGTTCGAAACCGCCACCGCATCGGCCCCCAGCGCCAGCGCCTTGGCGAAGTCCTCGGCGACACGCAGGCCGCCGGTGATGACCAGGGTCACCTCGCGGCCGGCCTTGGCGTCCAGGTGCCGCCGGGCCCGGGCCAGGGCGGGAATGGTCGGCACCGAGATGTGGTCGCGGAAGATCAGCGGCGCCGCGCCGGTGCCACCGCCGCGCCCGTCGAGGATGATGTAGTCGGCGCTGGCGGCGAGGGCGAAATCGATGTCGTCCTCGATGTGGTTGGCCGAGAGCTTGAAGCCGATCGGAATGCCGCCGCTGCGCTCCCGCACCTCGTCGGCCAGCGCGCGGAAATCCTCCGGGCTCTCGAGATCGTCAAAGGTGCTGGGCGAAATCGCGCTCTGGCCCGGCTCCAGCCCGCGGACCTGCGCGATCTTGCCCTGCACCTTGTCGCCCGGCAGATGCCCGCCGGTGCCCGTCTTGGCCCCCTGGCCACCCTTGAAGTGGAACGCCTGCAACTGCTCGACCAGCGCGGGGTCCCAGCCGAAGCGGGCGGACGCGAGCTCGTAGAAATAGCGGCTGTTTTCGGCCTGCTCCTCGGGCAGCATCCCGCCTTCGCCGGAACAGATCCCGGTGCCGGCCAGCTCGGCGCCGCGCGCGAGCGCGACTTTCGCCTCTTCCGACAGCGCGCCAAAGCTCATGTCGGAAACCAACAGCGGAATGGCCAGGCGCAGCGGCCTGGCCGCGCGCGGCCCGATCACCGCCTCGGTGGCGACCGGATGATCGTCGAGCAGCGGCTTGCGCGCCATCTGGGCGGGCAGGATCTGGATGTCGTCCCAGTGCGGCAGGTCTTTGCGCGGCACGCCCATGGCGCCCATCTCGCCGTGATGCCCGAGCTTGGCGAGGCCGTCGCGCGCCAGCGCGTGAATGCGGGCAACGGTGGGCTCCTCCGGCGTCGGCACCGCTTCCGCCGGACCGGCCCGACCCGCCTGCGGACTCGGATCGCCGATCCCAAGCTCGCCCAGCCGCGTGTGCGAGCCGTCGCAGAACGGCTGGTTGCCCGTCGCCTTGCACTGGCAAAGCGCGGCTTGCCCCGACGCCTCCGCCGTGAAGCTCACGGGTGCCAGGCCCGTGCCGCGGTGCGAACCATCGCAGAACGGCTGGCTTGCCGACTGGCCGCAGCGACACCAGGTGTAGGTCTTGCCTTCCTCGAGCTCGACCGTCACGGGGCTCTTGGCGGCGATAACGGGGACTTCAGTCATCGGTGGTCCTCACATAGCTTCAGGAAGACGCGCCTGCCAATGGCCAATTCGGCGCGCGTACTCGGGTTTGCGGGCTGCAAGCGTGGTCAGATCGCCGCCCCGTCACTTCAGATCGAACAGCATAACGTCGGCCTGACTCCCGGCCACGATCCGGCACTGCGATGTCGCCTCGAACTGCAGCCCGTCCCCGGCCGAAAGCCGGTGACCTTCGATCTCGACCATGCCGTCGACGATGTGCAGAAACCCGGCCCGGCCCGGCGCGAACTCCTTGGCGATCGTCGCGCCATCGTCCAGACGCGCCAGGTAGATCCAGGTATCGGAGCGCAGCGTCGCCCGTCCGTCGTCTTCGCCGGGACCGGCGACCGGCACGAAGCTGTTGCGCCGGGCAGCCAGGTCGACGGCCATCTGGAAATAGCTCGGCGCCCCGCCCGCGCGCTCGGGAACGATCCAGATCTGCAGGAAATGCACCGCCTCCGCCTCCGAGGCGTTCGTCTCTGTATGAACCACGCCGGTTCCGGCATACATGTGCTGGAACTCGCCGGCCCGGATCACCGACGTGTTGCCCAGCGAATCCCCGTGCCTCAGCGCGCCCGACAGGACGTAGGTCACGATGTCCATGTCCTCGTGGCCATGCGCGCCGAAACCGGCCCCGGGCGCGACCACGTCGTCGTTCAGGACACGCAGGGCCCGGTGCCCCATGCGGCCGGGATCCCTGAAGCCGGCGAAGGAAAAGGTGTGGTGGCTGTCCAGCCAGCCTGTCGCCGTCCTGCCACGCAGGGCTTTCTCGTGAATGAGGGCCATCGGTGTTTCCGGGGAGCGGAATGAACAACTCTGTCCAGTGTGGTCTTCGAGTGCGGCGGACAAGACTTGGCGTCCTGGCGATGCCCAAGTTCTGGGCAAATTCCGTCCGAACGCTGTCGAAGTCGAGCATAAGGCAAACGAGCAGCCGGGCGGCTGCGCCGGCGCAGCCGACGTTCATCCCGCCGACCGCCGGACCAGCGTCCCACTGATAGGAAAGCGCACCTGCGTCCTCCATACTTGCGTCGAGTGCCACGAGGTCAGCATTGAACGGGGTCCCGGCCATGGCGACGAACGACAGCCACCCCTACCGCACGGAAACGCTCGTTACCTTGCTCGGCAGGGACCCCTCGGCCCATGCCGGTTCGGTCAGTCCGCCCGTCGAGCGCACCTCGACGCGGGTGTTTCAGACGCTGGATGAACTCGAAGCCGCGCATGCGACCGGGAAGCTGAGCGATTTCCTCGGCTCCGCCACGGTGGAATGGCTGGAGGACGCGGTCGCCGAGCTCGAAGGCGGCGACTGTCAGGTGCTCGCGTCGGGAACCGGGATGGCGTCTCTGGTCACGGTGTTCCTGGCGGTATTGGAGACCCGCGATCATCTGCTGATGCCCGACTCGGTATTCTGGCCCACCCGGAAGGTCGGCGACGAGCTGCTGCGACGGCTTGGGATCGAGGTGTCCTACTACGACCCGATGATCGGCTCCGCCATTGCGGACGTCATGCGCGCCAACACCAGGCTCGTGCTGACCGAGTCGCCCGGCTCCAACACCTTCGAAGTGCAGGACATTCCGGCCATCGCCGCGGCCGCGCATGCCGCCGGCGCCCTGGTCGTCACCGACAACAGCTGGGCAACGCCCGTGTTTTTCCAGCCGCTGGCGCACGGTGCCGACTTCTCCGTCAGCGCCGTCACGAAGTATATCGTCGGCCATTCCGATGTTCTGATGGGGACGATCGCGACCAGCGGCGATCGCATGGCCCGGCTCAGGGATACGGCCAATCTTCTGGGTCACAGCTGCGCGCCGGACGACGTTTTCCTGGCCCTGCGCGGCTTGCGGACCCTGGCGATCAGACTGCGCCATCACGAACAGGCGGGGCTGCGCATTGCCCGGTGGCTGCAGCAACGCCCCGAGGTGCAGGCAGTGCTGCATCCGGCGCTGCCGTCATGTCCGGGCCACGAATTCTGGCAGCGGGACTTCTCCGGCAGCACGGGATTGTTCTCGGTCGTCCTGAAACGCCTGAGCCGCGCTCAGCTCGTTTGTTTTCTCGAAAGCCTGAGCCTGTTCAAGCTCGGCTACAGCTGGGGTGGCTTCGAGAGCCTCATCCTGCCCGTGTATCCGGAAAACGAACGAAGCGTCACGACCTGGAGCCAAGACGGCACGGTCGTCCGGATCAACGTCGGCCTGGAAAACCCGGCAGACCTGGAGGCGGATCTTGCGCACGCCTTCGACCAGATCGCGGCTCTGCGCTAGCGGGACGGCCGCACCACCCTCGCCCAACTCCGAGCCGCCCCAGTGTTCCGCCTTGTGCACGGTGCAGGAACACGACGCACCCCTCGACAGCGCCGAGGAACGTGGGATCGAATGCCGCCGACTGGCTACTTTCTGACGTCAAGTAAGCTGGGCGATAGAGGTAATTCACGGCCCAATTGCCGTTTCGCAGATTTAGGTTCCGAAGTCTGCGTCCGCGGTTAGATGGGTTCGGGAAAGAGCCCGGGGGAAACCTTGCGCCTAAGAGTGATCGCCAATGGATAGCATGCTGAGGACCGAATGGATCCGCCGGCGACGCTACCGAAGAGATGGCGGCATGATCTTGCGAACCCACATCACCGACGAGTTCTCTTTTGCATCCAATGTCCACCTGTGTCCCGCCAGCAGATAACCGCCATCCGGTGTCGCGACCGAATCATAGACTCGATAGACGAATTTTGGTCCCGATAGCTCATGCACCCACAGGGCCCTTCCTTGATCATCGGTTCTGAGTTGATCAATCAGAAAGCCGCCCTCATGCCCGGGTACGATTGTGGACCCGCCCTTCGCTCTGGCCCACAGCGTCTCACCAGCGGCGTTCAACTTAAGCCTTGCACCGACCGTTGGATAACGCCCTCCCACAAGGACATAACCGCCGTCTTTGGTGTTGCCGATGGCTGTGTAATATGTGTCATGAGCCCGTTCCCACTGCTCTTCGCCGTTGCCGTCGATCTTCACGGTCCAGCCTTTGAAATAGGATGCGGATTCGGTCTTCCATGAACCCGTGAACAGATATCCTCCGCCGGGACTGATGGCAGCGCCGTTAGCTTCGTCGTAGAGGGACTTGTGATAGGCACGGGCCCATTGAAGTTCGCCATTCGATCGATACTTCGCCGCCAGGAAATCACGACCTCTTTCCTTGTTCATCATGATGGAGCCCACAACAAGAAAACCGCCGTCGGGTGTTTCTACCGTAGCTGACGCAGTTGCACCCTCCCAATTACCACCAAAAGTGTCTTGCCATTTCCTGTTGCCGTTGCGGTCCAGCTTAACAACCGAGATCACTTTCTTGTCCGCCGCTGTCGGCACGGTCGAGACCAAAAAAAATCCACCATCGGCGGCTGCGGCCATATCCTCGAGACCGTCATCGTGGCTGGCGCCGAAGCCACGGCTCCATTGCTGATTGCCGCGGCTGTCCAGTTTCGTGACCCAGACGTGAGAACGCAGCTTGCGTGGCCCATCGACGGCGTCTTGGTTGCGACCTGCGATCACATATCCGCCATCTGCCGCCAAGGCGACGGCGCGGGCCTCGTCCATTTTGTCGCCGTCGTAAAGGGTCCGCTCCCAAGCCACTTCGTAGGGTAGCCCGGCGATCGCCTCGGCCCTGTACTTTCCATCGGGAAACGCCGTGAGGTATTTCCTGGAGTCCATCTCGGTATTCGACGTGCGCGAACTTTTCCAGGCCAGTCGGTCGAGTTCACCTAGGTATTTCGTAGCCAGCGACCTGCCTCCGTGCGAGCCGGGATAGGCGTTGCGGAAGGCGATATACGCGTCGAGTGTGCCCGTCTTCTTCGCACGCTCGAAAGCCTTCGCCACCACGGAATCGATCTTCCCGGTATGCTTGCCCTTCGGGAAATCCTCCGCATACGCAAGAAGCGCTTGTTCCGTGCCAGCCTTAACGGCCTGTTGCCAAACTTCGTCATCCGTTCGGCGGGCCGCGGGCCCGGCGAAGTCGCCAATCTCGACGTAGTAGCGATTCTCGCCTGGGTTGTAATGGATCCGTCCGCCATCGAGGCCCCTTCCCGCGAGGTAAGCTTCGAGGCCATGGGCGGCAGCCCGCACGGGGACGGCCCGCGCCGCGCGGCTTTTCCGGTATGTCCCCTCGAGGACGCCATATCGGAGCGACGTGAGCACCAGGCGACCAAATTTGCCGATGTATGCGCCGGTAAATGCCGGCAGCGGCGAGCGGATGAAACGCATCGGCTCTTCGCCCTGAAAGGTAACGGTGAAGGCGTCACTGCCTGACATATTCATAGTGAAGAAAAAGAACTGGCCAGCATCTCGAAACACGCCGATCAACGACTGGCCATCAAACTCAGCCCTCAGCCGATGTGTTTGCCCGGACCAGTTGATCTTGCCATCAAGGTGGCCGCCCGCATCCGCGAGATGGAACCGGATCTGGAAGCCTGCGTCGCGCGAGGTGTAAACGCCAGAAAGCAGGTCATCCAAGGTGGCCATCGCCCATGCGGGCGTGAAAAAGAACATCGCAGCAGTGAATACGCAGACGATCTTGGGGTACCTAGTCACCGAGAAGCACGCCTTTCACGCAGTTGCTTTTGAATCTCGGCGAGCTCGCCGGAAGATATCAGATGGTGGGGAAACGAACTCAAACGGTATGTCTTCGAACGTTCGCGATAATCCTCGCTGTAGCTTTGTGCCTCATCGAAACCTGAGAACTCCCTCCACGTCCGACCATTCTTGTACCATGATGGGTCCGTTGGGATATCCTGTGCCTGATACCAATTGTCAATTACTTGCCTCGCATGGGTTCGGGCAGCTTTTTCTTTCGGCAAGTAAACCTCTATCGGACCATCCACTGTTATTGTAAAAAGCGAAGGAAGTACGAGACATTTCTGCACGCCTTTTGGACATCCTTTCCATTTCAATTCTCCAGTAACACTAAATACCAAATAGACCCTTTCCCATCTACTTCTTACTTGCTTCAACTGCCTTTGTAGCTCCTCAACATGATCCGCGTGCAGGGCATGCGCAATGGCTGCGCGCTGCTGCTCCGCTCGCTGGCGCGCAAAGGGCGACGGTCTGGCGTTCAACCGTTTGGCAGCCACGAGAAGACTGACGGGTTTGACCGGTTCGCGGTGGAGATCGACGCGTTGCCTTTCGGGCGTCTTGCCGCCTTTGGAGGCGGTGCGCGCCTCGTCAATCGACGGTGGCTTCCCACCACCCACGGCCGACGACTTGGTGTCCGGTTTAGTCAAGCCGGCCTTCCAGTCCGCTCTGTTATGGGCATCTTCTCGGCGGAGCACGTCTATGGCAGCGTGATACTGGATATCTTCAGCTTCCCGTTTCGCTTTACTCGCTTGCCGCTTCACCTCTTCGGGGAGCTTTGCGAGCTGCGCATAGGTGAACGCCGGCAGTTGTTCACGAAGGGGCTGATTATCCACAACCGCGTCGAGCCGATCGACGGCGTCATAGATTTCGTCGCAAAGGTCTTCGAACTTCTTCCAGTGTTTCGCCTGACCGTTCTCGAGAAGCGACCGGGCATGCGTCAGTCTGGAGCGCAGAGCGACCAGGGCCTCGGCATGGTTGAGGATGCTCAGGCCCTCGAGATCGGCGGTGAAGGGAATTGCCTTCAGCAACCCGATGATGTCGTCCATCGACCGGTCCATGCCCAGCACATAGTCGATCAGGCTGTCCGTGACCTCCAGGCGCAAAGCGTCGTCGAATTCACGACCCAGGCGTGAGTCCTTGGACGCGTAACGGGCGGTGAGGACGGCTCGGGCGCGGTACCGGAAGTACTTGCTCTTGCCTGACTCGTCTATTTCGATGCTGGTGAGCTCCCAGCCGACCAGATCGGCATCAACCTCCAGGCCGTGGGAATCAACGCTCATCTTCTGATAGATGTGGCTTAGTTCGCGGACCTGCTGACGCGCTTCTTCCGCCGTCTTGTAGCGAATGGTCCACATGCCATAGACGGTTTCGGAAAAGCTCTCCGCCGCCCGCGGATCGGACATGGCGGTCTGGGCTGCGGCGCGATCCCCGAGCGGGGCCCAGAGCGCGCCGCACAGAAGCACAAGCGCGCCCACAACCGCCGTCACGGACGGCGCGAACCGGACAAGCGGCCTGCGGCGTGGCCGGCCTTTCAGTCGATCCGGCACAACCGCAATCGTCGCATTGCAACCTCCCCGCCGGGCGGGCCGTTTGCGGCCCTACCGTCTTTCAGTTTTATCGGCACCCAATGATAGCCATGCGCGGCGATCCGCGGAAAGCCGACAGACTCCTGTGCCATGAAATCGCCATATCGGCGGCCCAGTAAGGATGTTGATGACGTTGTTGCGAATGCTCAGATCGGTGCCGTACGCCAGTCGAAACGGGGCGGCGTGCGATCGCGGGTGCCGGGAGATCGGCCCACCACCGGCACTCCATGCGCCGCCTGCGGCTACGGCCTCACCGCCAGCGAGGCAGGCGGCGTGGACGTTTGCGACGCGCGCGTCGACAGCAATCGTTTTCACCGCGCTCGCGTTCGCCGGCCTCACCGCCGATGCGTCCGCGTCAGGCGCGACATACCCTGCCGGGCTCGCGCCCGCCGCGATCGACGCGCGCCTCGCCGGGGCCGGAACCTTGGCGGCGTTCGATGCGGCGCTCGCGGAGATCGTCGTCGCGCTGGGCCGCGCGGCGCGGGATGAAACCGACCCTTCCCGCGAAGAGCGCTTAGACCCGATCGGTCGTTTCACGGCGTTCGAGCGGTTCCAGGAGCTGACGGCGGGCCGGGCCCGGTGCGACGTCATGGTCACCCTGATCGGGTTCGGCTACGCCCCGCGCGAAGAGAACGTGGACCCCCGGACGCTGCCCGACGCCGCGCAGGAGGTGATCGCGCTGGCGCCGCTCTACTGCGCCCTAGTGGACGAGTAGCGGGAGCCCGGCCCTTCGATGCCCGCAGACGTCAGAGGGTCACGGCCCGGCATGGACAAGGGAACGACACCGATCGCCGGATTTCCCCGCCGCACGTGCAGGAGGCTCACCTACCTGGCGATCGCCTTGCTCAGCGTATTGGCCGCCCTCGCGTTGTATGCGCTGATGGTGCTCCAGCATGTGCTCGGCCCTTTTGAACAGGTCGCCTGTTGAGCGTAACCACCCCGGGTGCCAAGCGGCATACGCTGGCCGGCACGACCATCCGGACGCCTGGGCGGCAGCCGGCCTTAGCGGTCAGTTGAACCAGGTCGGACCAACACCGCACGCCTGCCGCGCTACGATCCGCCCAATTCAACCACGACCTTGGTCAGGGTCCCCTGGAACTCGAACGGCACGTCGTAGTCCTCGCTGACCGGCTCGCCGGCATCCGCGCCGACGTCGAAGGTCTCGTCCAGGGAAATGCGGAAGCCCATGGTGCGCTCGATGCGCCCTTCCGCGACCGCCTCGCCGTTCACCGACAGTTTGCCGGTGCCCCCCTTGCCCGGGCCGCCGCCATCGTAGGTGAACTCGTAGGCAATGGTGTGCTTGCCTGGCGCGAGCTTGTCACCCTCGATGCGATAGCGTTCCAGGTTGGCGACGTTGTAGATGTAGACGGGCTTGCCATCGAGGACGAACAACCCCCAGCCACCGAAACGTCCGCCCTGGGTGACGATCATGCCGTCGTTGTCACCCTCGCCCACTTCGATTTCCGCCGTGATCGTATGCGACTTGTTCTTGAAATCGGGTGCGGTGCCTTCCGGGATGCGCATCATCCCGTCGTAGTAGGTAAAGGTGTTTCGGCCCAGGGTCAGGCTGGGGCGCAGGGCCACATCCAGCCGCGGCACCTTGGCCGAGTCGATGGGCAACACGTTGTATTTCCTGGCCTCGCCGTAGAACAACAGCTGCATCTCACGCAGTTTCTCGGGATGACTCGCCGCCAGGTTGTTCGCCTGCGAGAAGTCTTCCCCGATGTTGTAGAGCTCCCACTGCCAGTCGTTGATCACGTCCGACGTCTTGGTGACGCTGATCCAGGGCGCCTCGAGCGGTTTGGTGGCCGCCACCCAGCCGTCGTTGTAGATAGCGCGGTTGCCCATCATCTCGAAATACTGGGTGCGCCGGGCCGAGGGCGCTTCCGGCTTGTCGAACGCATAGACCATGCTCACGCCTTCGATCGGCGATTGCGCGACGCCGTTGATCGACTTCGGCGCCGGCAGGCCGGCCGCCTCCAGAATGGTCGGCATGATGTCGATGACGTGATGGAACTGGGTGCGGACCTCGCGCTTGCCCTCGAACCTCGCAGGCCACGAGACGATCATCGCGTTCCGGGTGCCGCCGAAATGGGAGGCGACCTGCTTGGTCCACTGGAACGGCGTGTTCATAGCATGCGCCCAGGCGGACGGAAAATGACCGAACGTGTTCGGGCCGCCCAGCTCGTCGATGCGCGCATAGGTGTCTTCGAACGGCACCTGGGTGTTGTTGAAGAAGGTCATCTCGTTGAGCAGGCCGTCGGGACTGCCTTCGGCGCTCGCGCCGTTGTCACCCATCAGGTAGATGATCAAGGTGTTGTCCAGCTCGCCGGTTTCCGCGACCGCGTCGAGGATCCGGTTGATCTGATGGTCCATGTGCGCGAGCGCGGCGGCATAGACCTCCATCATCCGGGCATAGAGTTCCTTTTGCTCGGCGTTCAGACTGTCCCAGGCGCGCAGTTGCTCGGGCCGCGGCGTAAGCACAGCGCTGTCCGGAACGATGCCCATCGCTCTTTGCCGCGCGAAGGTCTCCTCACGCACCTTGTCCCAGCCCTGATCGAACTGGCCCTTGAACTTGTCGATCCATGCCTTGGGTGCGTGGTGCGGCGCGTGCGACGTGCCCGGGGCGTAGTAGATGAAGAAAGGCTTCTCCGGCGCCAGGGCGTTCTGCTCGCGGATGTAGCGGATGGCCCGGTCGGCCATGTCCTCGTCGAGATGGTAGTCTTCGGCATCGAACGGCGGTTCGACCGGCTTGGTGCCGTCGAAGATCGCCGGGGTGAACTGGCTGGTATCGCCGCCGATGAAGCCGAAGAACTGCTCGAAGCCCAGACCGGTCGGCCAGAGATCGAACGGCCCCGCCTGGCTCGACTGCCAGTCCGGGACGTTGTGGTTCTTGCCGTACCAGGCCGTGTTGTAGCCGTTCGCCTTCAGGATCTCGGCAATGGTGCCGTTCTCCTTGGGCATGAGGGAGTGATAGCCGGGAAAGCCGGTGGCGATCTCCATGATCACGCCGGTGGCGTTGGAGTGATGGTTGCGCCCCGTGATCAGCGCCGCGCGGGTCGGCGAACACAGCGCGGTCGTGTGCATCTGCGTGAACAGCAGACCGTCCTCGGCCAACCGGTCGAATGCCGCGGTCGGAACCGGCCCGCCGAACGGTGCGGATGCACCGAAGCCGACGTCGTCGGGCATGATGAGGAGAATGTTCGGCGCGCCTTGCGGGGCCGTCACCTGGGCGGGGAAATCAAGTTCGGAATCCGCGGTTCTGAGCGCGGCATGGCCGTTGAAGGGCCGTTGCAGGATCGGCAGGACAGACCTGTCCCACTGGTCTTCGTTTACCGGTTGTGCATCGGCAGGTACGGCCGCCAAGGCCAGCAAGCCTGTCAGTACCAATGTCACCGCGGTTCTCATGGGCAATTCCCCCGTGTCTCTGCCTCTGCACGGTGACGTCGCACCGGATGACCCGACAGGCGGCGCCCGCAACCCGTCATCAGCTTTCTCAGCTCACGACAGCTTGCGGCAGACGACCCCCGCATGCACTGACTGTCGATATCCGAAAAGTGCAAACTGCCGGGCGACTGTCTCCCGGCGGCTGCACGCCGTCGGTTGCCCGCTACCCTCGAAGCCACAGGAGAGGCATGATTACGCTGGCACTCGCGACCCGCGGAGAGGCCCGTAGTTGGCAGGTCAGCTTTGTGCGCATCGCGGCCTGCGCACGGCGCACGTTTGGACGGCTGGAGAAGGTCGATGTCTGAGGCCGGACATGTGCAAACGATGTCTTTGCAGACCGACGACTTCGAAGAGCTCAGGGAGGCGGCGACCGACTGGGATCAGCAGTACTATCAGATGTCGCCCGGGCGGTTCGAAGGCGGCATCGACCTGACGCAGGTCGGCTCCCGGCAGATTTTCCGTGAGCGCTGGGGACGAAAAATCAGGTACCAGGGAACGGCGCCGCATGGCGCGTTCGGATTTGCCCTGCCGTTCGATCAACCCGGCACGGCCAACTGGGTCGGCAAGCCAACCTGCGCCGATACGGTCATTCTGCAAGCGCCCGGTCAGGAAGCCCATTTCGTGTCGTCGGGCTACTGGGACGCGCTGGTGTTCGGCATTTCGGAAGAGGAAGTCCACTCAATCGTCGCGGTGCTGACGGGTGATGATGACGTCAACGATGGTCTTCACGGTACCGTCACCTTGGCGCGACATGCCGCCGACAGGCTGAGACAGCTTGGCCGGGATTTCCTGTACGAGTCGGCATCAGCCTCCCCGGAAGACGAGCGGCAGATTTCGCGGTACTCGGAGCACCTCGTGACACTGTTTCTGTGGGAACTGGTGAATGCTCAAGAGAACCGGGTATCCCTGATCGATCCAACCAAGACCGCAGACACGGTCAGGAAGGCAACGGAACTGGTCCTTTCCGAGCGGACAAGCGTTATGGGGTTGATGGAGATCTGCACCCGTCTCGACGTGAGTCTTCGAGCGCTGCACTACGCCTTTCAGGACGTTACCGAGATGCCGCCGGCGACCTGGCTGCGCAGAATCCGGCTCAATCAGGTCCACAAGGCACTGCTGCGGTCGTCGCCAGATGACATCCTGGTGAAACAGGTGGCGATAGATCATGGGTTCTTCCACCTTGGCCATTTCAGCAGGCAGTACGAACGTCTGTTCGGCTGCCTGCCGTCGCAAACCCTGCAATCAGCCTGACCCTGTCCGCTTCTCAGGCACACGGCCGAAGCCCCGGCCGGTGCCGATGGCCGTGCTCGAACGGGCCTGACGCACCAGCCCCGTTGTTGACACCGACACCGGAGGTCGCTGGAGTCACCGGGCGGTAGGGTTTCCCACGCGCCGGGAGATCGCATGGGCGGGATCAAGCATCTGGTTTTCGCAGTTTGCCTGTGTGCACTGTCGTCGACGTGCCTGGCGCTGGGCAAGAGCGAGTTCGCGCCGTCCGCCATGGCCACGGTCAACGAGGACGGCAGCTTCGCGATCGGGAAGCCGCGAAACACGATCGTCGTTCTCTATACGCCCGGTTCGGACAGAAACGACGTCGCTTCGCCCTGTCGGTGGATGGCCAGCGCGCCCGGCATCATTCTGCAGCTGGCAGGGACCAGAATCGCCGGCAAGGATGTCCTGGTTCACGGCTATTGCTCAAAGGCGACCGGGACGCTTCCGGAACGGTCGATGGCGGAGGCGCGGGCGCCCGAGCTGGAACGCATTGTCAGGGCATACGTCAAGCAGGGCGTGCCGACCAACCAGATCATCGTCGCGGGACATTCGATGGGGGGATGGGCCGCCTTGCTGGTCGGTGCGAGACGGAACGTCGACATCGCCGGCTTCATCGCGTTCGCCCCGGGAAACGGCGTTTGGACCAAAGACAAGCGCGGACCGCGTCACGCCGGCGCGGTTCGCCGACAGAAGACCTCGGTCGAAGGGCTCGAGCGGTTGGATGGCCTGGTCTTCGCCTTCTACGGCGATCCCTTCAATGAACCCGGTGATCTGGAACACCTTGCCGGAATTCCCGGCATCGTCTTTGTCGCAACCGAACCCTGCGCCCTCAATGCGCACATGACTGCGTTGTACGACTGCTTCTGGCATCAATATGAGGACGAGGTCCGGGCCTTCATCGAAGCCCGGGTTCTCGATGCCGCGAAGTAGCGGCGTGGCCAGGCCCATCCCCGGCTAGCCGGAAGCTCTCACCAGTTCGCCAAAGAACCCGATCACGCAGACGACGCGCTGGTTCTCGTCGGTCTCCACCACGTCAAAACCGGGCAACACCAGTTCACCGTCCTTGTTGTGAATGGCCCAATGGTAACGATGAAATCCGTGCTGCGAATCGACGTCGCTCGCTCGCGAGTAGACGTTCCCAGGGTTCTTGGCGTGGACGTCGTGCACATTTGCTTCAAAACCATCGATACCAGTCACGTCTATGGACGGATCGACAAACCGGACGTTCGGCGCAAGCGCTTTCTCAAGGTGCGACCTCACGGCGGAAGGATCCGTTTCATTCCAAGCTGCGAGCATGTGATCGAAAGCCTCGGGATAGTCGGACATGTTTGACTCCTCAGGGATCGGTGGCTCAATATACCGACACAATGTCGGTATCTGTTTGTACCGTAGCAAACCGACAGGAAGTCTGTAAATACATGGCGACCAACAAAGAACGACGAGAGGCAACGCGCGCGAGCATCGTCTCGGCTGCCCGCGAGTGCTTCGCCAGGGATGGCTACGAACAGACCCACACCGACAGCATTCTCGAGCGTGCCGGCGTGTCGCGCGGCGCGATGTACCATCACTTCCCAAGCAAGCGGGATGTATTCGAAGCGGTCTACGTTTCGCTTGTGGAAGAGGCCATCGCCCATGCGCTTCGGGCAGGCGCGGGCAGCGACTCGCCCTTGGAAGAGCTGATCGCGGCGTGCAACGCCTGGCTGCGATTGGTGCGCAAACCCGAGGTCGCAACGATCCTGATCGAACAGGGGCCGAGCGTTTTGGGTTGGAAGAGAGCGCGCGACATCGAGGCGGTATCGAGCATGGCCCCAATGCGAAAAGCCATAGAGAGAGCAGTTTCAGCAGGCGAAATCGCGGTCCCATCGGTCGAGATCGCAGCCATGTTGATCAATGCGCTTGTGGCAGAGGTAGCGCTGATATCTTTGCATCACAAACCCAGAGTTCCTGTTGGCGTGCAGGAAGCTTCGATCCGCCAGTTCATTGAGGGGCTCAGAACCGGGAAGATCCAGTGAGTTTCGCCTTGCCCCGGGGCAACCTTCGCGCCGACACGACAAAGCCCCGCCTGATGGCGGGGCTTTGCTGTGCGCGAAGGTTGGTTGGATGGTGTGGTGCGTGTTGGACCATGGGCCCTCGGGTCAAGCCCGAGGGCAACGCTGCGACATAAAGAAAGCGGCCCGGGGGCCGCTTTCTTAAGTCTCGCGTTGGTTGCGGGGGCAGGATTTGAACCTGC
>Ga0056121_1000064_pt1 | contig 52881 bp, 48 predicted proteins | sample WorMetHEROISLAND_FD_83872 | JGI IMG/M metagenome (GOLD analysis project Ga0056121, IMG submission 83872) | Marine gutless worms symbiont microbial communities from Max Planck institute for Marine Microbiology, Germany - Olavius sp. 1 HERON ISLAND ...
CACTCTTTGGTCTACAATGTAGGTGTTGGAATCTATCGGAGCGGAGCCGCCGACTCCGCCATTTAAGTCGTAGGTGATCGAGTAGGCTCTATCGGCCCACTGAGCATAGAGAGTCAGGCCGCCACTAGCCATGGCTATGGTTTCATCTGGCCGAACTGCGGCGCCGCTTCCATCGGGCTGGGTGTTCCAGCCGGCAAAGCTCTTGCCTCTAGGATGCGTGACACCCGCGGGCAGGGCTGCCGCCGTCACTTCTTGGCCGACGGTGTAAGTGTTGGAGTCCGTTGGCGCAGAACCGCCGACTCCGCCATTTAAGTTATAGGTTACTGAGCCTTGTGATCCTTGTATGTCCGTGCCTGAAGATGGATTTTTGCAGGCCAGGATGATAATCGCTGCCATTAAACCGGATATGCATACCGCGGTAAATCTAATTTTCATTGCTAGTACCTCAACACCTGATAAACGATGCGCCCGCGGAATCCGCAAGCACGTAAATCCAATGTATCAGCATAAAAGTTAGCAAACGATCATTTTTTCTTCATAACCGCTTTTTTTTGTTCTGAGGAGCCATTCCCGCACGATTTCTTAGCATCGGCCCCGCGTTCTCTCTAGCAATGCCGCGTATAGAGCGTATTGAGAATGCAGTTGGGCGGACATAGTCCATTTTTTCAGCTATCGAAGAGAATTTCCGCAAAGACCGATAAGATACCCGATCATTTGGGAATGTCTACTTTCATTAGGTCCAGCCATGATCATGTTATCTATGATCCATAGTGAAATCAAACTCAAATATTGTCGCAGGGCTTCTTGATTCAACTCCTGTAAATGAAGTCACGGTTCCGGCTTCTCTTCACATCAGGATAGAATCGACAAGCGATTCAAAGGCGGCTTCGTTGGTCTGCTTCATGGGGTTTTCTACAACACAAAGAGTGCTTGTTCGCGCCGCAGCATCTCGAACGGCGTCATGTAATTGATATTCAGACCGCCACAGACGTTGGGTATCTTGATTTTCTTAGCCGACGCGGCCGCGATCTCATGTGTGACGGCGGTATGTCCGTGCGCTAGGGCGTGTGCCACCAAGTGGTAATCAGCTGCTTGCAGAAACGTGCTTACCGCGGCCTGCTCGTAGCCCTGCTTTTCTATCCACTCGCTCACGTTTCCGAGAGAAGAAAGCATCTTCTGATCGGGTTTGAGAAAGAAATCAAATGGAGCGCTCAAAATACGCTGAATATGAAATTGTCCTGAGGTAAATTGAGGCATTAGCTGATGAATTAAGATAAGGCTCTGATTTTGAAGTGTACAGTATTTTTGACGCTGCCCATCCATCGCCGAAGCGCTATCGGGAGCGCCGCTTGAACCATGCTTAGAGGCCTATGGATGATGAGACGGCGGAGTGCTATGGCATGTTCAGGCTAACCCTTAACCCCACCTTCCGACAGCCCGCCGGTAAGATTCTTCTGTATGGCCATAAAAAGAATGATTACAGGGGCGGCGGTGAGCATTGATCCAGCCATAATGCGATCCCAGATTGCGTTTTTCGAATAAAAAAGGCTGCGAAGTCCAATAGGAAGCGTATAGAGCTGATCGTAGCCCTTTAGGAACACAGATGCAAAAAGGTATTCATTCCACGCTATCATGAAGGCATAAATAAACACCGTGACAATGGCCGACCAGGAAAGAGGGATGATTATGCGCCAGATTATTCGATATCTGGCCAACCCATCAATGAGAGCCGCCTCCTCAATTGAATATGGAATGGTTCGGAAAAAATTTCCCAACAGGTAGAGAGAAACCGGGAGAGTTTGAACCAGGTAGATTATCAGAAGAGCAGAAAAGGTTCCCACCGGTGTGGCCAGGAAGCCCAGCGCCACCGCGACGCGATACAGAGGAATCAATAGCAGGATCCCTCCAATCATATACACGAAGAGCACGCCTCTCTGAATAACTCCGCGCCCCCGATATCGAAGTCTGCTAAAGGAGTAGGCGCCTATTATGGCCAAAACAACCGACAGCAGGGCTGCTGTTACGGAAAGTGCAAGAGAGTTTCTGAAATACCTTAGGAATGGGAAAACATCGCTTGTATCCCTGTATTGATCTAGAATCTCGTTGCGCTGCGCCCTTGTGAGATCTGATTCATCAACCAGTTTTCTTATGGACTCGGGCACAGTTTTCTCCGCCTGTCCGATGTTGAGCAGCTCCTTGTACGCTTCAAGATTAATCTGAGTTGGTATTATGGAGGGATTTCCCCAATCCCACTGGTGTTTCAAAGAAGTCGACAACATCTGAATAAACGGGAAGACGCTGAAAAGCACAATGAGCACCACGAGAAAGGCAAATCCAATTTTTTGAAAAACTCCGCCGGATCTTACCATTTGAGAACCTTCTTTAGGTAAACCAAGATGAAAACCAACAGCAGAAGGAACTGGAGGATAACGAGCGCCGAACCCTGGCCCAAGTCGATCACTCCCACAAAGGCCTTGAAGTAGGTGTATATCGACAGCACCTTGAGATTGTCGGTTAGCAGGTAAATATCCTCGAATTTGTTGAAATTCCAGATTACCCGGAGCAGCACGATGGATCCGACAATGAAGTATAATTCCGGCAGGGTTATGTATCGAAACTGCTGCCAGCGGCTCGCGCCGTCCACCTCAGCGGCCTCGTATAGATTGTTATCTATCGCCTGAAGTCTGGAGAGTATCATCAAATAGGTGAAGGGGAAATACTTCCAAATACTAAAAACTATGGCCACCCATATTGCAGTGTCCGGATTCCCGATAAGGTTGAATCGTTGGCTGAAAATTCCGAGTTTCTCGACGGTTAAATCCATGAAAATGCCATTCACCGGATCGAAGATGAATTTCCAGGCATAGACCACGGAAAAAACCGGAGCTACATATGGAAGGAGTATCAAACTGCGTATAAGGCCCCGAAGCGGGAATTGCCTGTTCATAACCAAGGCAACCGCCAGCCCAACCAGGGCCGTTCCCAGTGTCGTTGCAACAACATAAACAACCGTGATGAAGGCTGCCTTCCAAAAATCAATATCGCTGACAACATTTCGGTAGTTTGCCAGGCCGATAAAGGTGTCCTTCTCGACGAGCGATACTTCAAATAGGCTGGATATTACATTGGAAACTATCGGGTAGAGTATCAGACTTAGGATTACTACCACGGAGGGAAGAATCAATGCCCATCCTAGAGACGATTCACGCTGTTGAAGGCTTCTTTTCATCACGGTCCTTGACGGGGGGGCGGCGCCCCCCATTTTACTTACATCAGTTTGTTTATTTCGCCTTCCGCCCACTCAATGGCAGAATCAACACTTTCGTCTTCCCAGAGGATCCGGTAAATCATCTGAGGGATTATCTGCTTGGAATAAACCGCGCCCGCTGCTTCGATTCTGTTGCCGTCGACAATGCTAAAGGTTTCAATGCTGTCAAGCCCCTCGATAATTTCTTCCATTTTTTCAGGGCCATAGTGTTCGAAGAGATTGCTTGGATCCTTCTGGAAATCAGGATTCGCTGCAATGTCTCTCAGCACGGGATTCTTGCCCCCGGGCGACATGTGAAGAAAAGATATGTACGCGCTGGGAGTAAACAGATATTCAGCAAAACGCACGGCAGCGATTTTTTTGTCTTGATCCCCAGTATCCGGGAATGCCAAGGAGACAATCGTTCCGTATCCTGCATCCCTCGTGTTGGTGATGGCCGATACCATCTTCGTGTTATCGACAAGGTTTGGATCGAAGCTTGCGCCTACTAGCTCCGGAAAGTTCTCGCCGGTAAGGGATGACGCCGCAGCCTCAGCCATGGCCAAATCATCCATGATATAGGTTGAATAGAAGAACATTGCCAGTCTGCCCTGAATGTAATAATCCCGACCGCGCCAGGTTTGTGGTCCCGGGGGGGTGTACTGCGATAGTTCGGCATAATATTCAAGCGCCTCCCTCATCTCCGGAGTGTCCAGAGTGAGATTTCCATCCGCGTCGAAAAGCCAGGCATCGTTGGATCGGGCAAACTGTGTGAATACTTGCTCAGTGAATGCTTCGAGTTTTGTGCCTAGCAGAATACCATACTGATTTTCATCAGGTTTATGGAAATATTTGGCCGCCTCTAGGATGTCATCCCATGTTTTGGGTGGATTTAAACCCGCCTCCTCAAACCAATCCGCACGGTACCAGATACCCTGAACCCAGCCATGAAAGGGCACAGCGTAGTAGCTGTCACCCGATGCCGTCTTATTCAGGCGAAGGACTCCGCTGTAAAATTCATTCTCGCCAATGTCCTCTATCACCTCGTCAGCCGCCTCGGTATTCAGCAGACCCTGGGAACCGAAGGCCACAGCGTTCTCTGTTGCAACCTGCACCAAGCCGGGAAGAGTGCCGGCTGCCGCGGCGGCATTGATTTGCGTGGCCATGTCATTCTCGTCAACAGCAATTACTTTAACCGTGATATCCGGTTCATTTGCTTCGAAAGTTCTTGCCAGTACATTTATGGTGGCTAAACGATCCGATTGGGTCTCCGTTGTCCAAAATTCCAGCGTAACCGGGCCCGATACATCCGGCTTCCCGCCATTGGCGAAGGCAGTTCCCGCAAGCGCGGCCGCCACAAATGCCAAAGTCAAAAATCGCTTCATAAAAACCTCCCAGTTTTTGATTTAAAGTTCTTGACTTAGCAGACATAGCAGATAAAAACCCTATTAGTCAACCCATGCAAGGAAAAATCTCGAATTAATTTTAGATATTCACAAAACCTCATAAAGAGGGCGATGGATGCAGGTAATAAGGAAGAGAGCTGTTAACTGCAGGCTCAACTGCCAAAGCATGGGGCATAGACCTGACGGAGCAAATTCCGGCATAATGCAAACGGAGGCATTGTATGTCGGTTATCATCATAAAGACGATAAAAACTCCATACGGAGAAATGGCGGCGGGCAGTATCGGCGGAGAAATCTGCCTTTGTGATTGGAAACATCGCAAAATGCGGCAGAGCATCGACAGGAGGATTCAGCGGGAATTTTCAGCCGCCTATGAAGAGGGTGATTCATCCATATTGGACGAACTGGAAAGGCAATTCACCGAGTACTTCAGTGGTCAAAGAAAGATGTTTGAGCTTCCCCTGGCCACCGCCGGAACAGATTTTCAGAAGAGGGTATGGGATGCCTTGATCAAAGTTCCCTACGGTGAGACAGAAACTTACCAGGGACTCGCGGGCAGAATTGGCCGGAAATTCGCCGTTCGCGCTGTCGCCTCGGCAAACGGCGCAAACGCCATTGCCATAATAATTCCCTGCCACCGAATCATCGGAGCCAATAACACCCTTGGGGGGTACGCGGGAGGCTTAAACGTGAAAAAGAGCCTCTTGCAACTGGAATCGGAAAACAGCTGAAGGTGAGGGATTTTCGATGAATCGCTTTCGGTTTTTCGGGCCAATCAGGCGATCTTGAGGCTTCAGGTCTCCAGGCTCTAATCAGCAGCTCTTGAAACGGCCCCGAGTCAACGGCCTTGCTTAAGCCATCATCGCACAGCATTGATGATTCCGTATGCGCAAAAAGACCTATCTCACCGCAAGAGCCCTTGCAAACAGACTTAGGATGGGCGGCTTAAAGACTGCAGCAAGGGAAATCACCATCGTTCGTATCAACCCTTATCGGCCTACCCTAGGGCAACCGCAGGATGGCCTTAAGCATGGTGAAAATCTGGCAAATCAGTTTGAGGGCGAGAGCTTTGCTAGCAGCGCCAGTTTGATTTATTCTGCACCTCTGATGAGAATCTTCATTCTTGCAATCTATCTCGGGTTTTTTCTATTGAGCTTCCTGCTGGATTGGTTTCTGAACATACTGAACATCAATTTCGCTCTCAAGAACCATGAATTGGCGCCTGCCAATCTTAGGGACCATGTGGATAAAACTTCTTACGCGCGCAGTGTGGAGTACACTCTGCGGAAGTCCCGCTTCAATCTTGTGCAGTCCTTTGCGGGAAGGGCCCTCATTCTAATCATCCTTTTTGCGGGGATTGCCGGAGCCCTGGATACTCTGGTGGGCCTCACTGGCCTAAGTCCCTATTGGCAGGGTTTCATATTTCTTACTCTGGCCTCAGCTCTGCTCTGGGCAGCTGCTTTACCGGGCTCGCTGTATTTTCAATTCGTCATAGAGGAGGAATTCGGATTCAATACAACAAGCCTTCGCACTTTTTTCAGCGATACTGCCAAGAAGGCGCCAATCGTCTTGTTGATCCTGGCGGCGTTCCTTGGCGGGCTCTATGCCATCCTGGAATTAGCGGGTGATTGGTGGTGGATATGGGCCTGGGGATTCCAAACGCTCTTTCAACTGCTGGTGATGATTCTGCTTCCACTGCTTATTGCTCCGCTGTTCAATAAGTTCACCGCACTTCCTGAAGGCTCTTTAAGAAAAAGGCTTGAAGCCCTCGCCGATCGCTGCAGCTTCCCGAATCGAGGAATCTTCGTAGTGGACGGGAGTAGGCGGAGCAGGCATTCGAATGCCTATTTTGCCGGAATCGGGAAAGCTCGCCGTATTGTGCTCTTCGACACCCTGATGGATTTGCTGCAGGAGAAGGAAATTGAAGCCGTACTGGCCCACGAGATTGGGCACTGGAAATCCGGCCATATTCTCAGACGCCTTGCTGCTGCCGCGCTTGTCAGCCTCATGGTCTTTTGGTGTATTGGGATCATATTGGGCTCGGATGACTTCTTCTTGGCGTTTGGATTTAGCTCACCGTCCCTCCATGCCCTGCTTTTTTGTCTAACCTTTTATTTAAGGCCATTATCATTGGTTTCCTCCCCGATAGCCAACAGCTGGTCGAGAAAACATGAGTATCAGGCGGATAAATTCGCGGTCAAGCAGATGGGCGATTCAACGCCGCTGAAGGAGGCGCTTCTCAAACTGGGGAAAGACAATCTTAGCAACCTTAGCCCCCACCCCCTCTACAGTTTCTGGCACTACTCGCATCCTGCGCTTTCCGAGAGGCTTAGCGCCCTTGAAGCCAAATCCCAAAAAATGCCTCCTTCAAGCCGCTAACGACTTCCGCGCGCCTCCTATCGCGGGCAAGTCAGCCTATCATCGCTGTTATGAGAACGGCAAAAATTGCTATTGCAGTCGTGCCAAAGAGAAAATCGCGTTTCCGATACCCCATAAATGAAAGGGTGAGCAGGGTTGGCAATGCCGCGCTAACCAGAATTGCAATTGCCGCCACATTCATGAAGTACAAATCCCCGATATGGAATATCCATCCCCTATCAAAATCAAGGCCCATTTTCTCGAGATAGATGGGCGCCTTCTTGTTCCAATTTGCGGCAATTGCCGCTGGTTCCGCCTCTGAGGGGATCAGGCCCGAGCCGTAGAGCAGGAAGACCGCAAGCGAGAGAGATATGCCGAGATTGCCCACCCATCGAAACCAGAACATGGCTAATTTCTCATTGGATTCCATCATCCCTTCCATACCATTTCAAGCAGTAAGAGCAGTGCGGCGAGTATTAGAATGCCAAGGACGAAATATCGAACTATGGTTTTCGATATCCGAGGCAGCAGTCTCGCGCCGATACGTGTTCCCAGCATTATGCCCGCCATTGAGGGCACCACAATGATTGGCACAATTGCGCCCTGGTTTATGAAGACCCAGGAAGCGGCGGAGCTGGTTATAGCAATGATTAAAACACTTGTGGCGACAGCGATTTTTAATGGGGCGCCGAGAAGCAGGTTGAGAGTCGGCACATTGGCCCAGCCGGAGCCAAGTCCAAAAACGCCTCCAATAAGCCCGATAATGAAGAAGGTTATCAACCCCAGAGGTATACGGCGCACTCCCCATTCCGTCGAGTTCCCCGTGATCCCATCGACAAAAATTCCGCCGATTTTCATACGTCCGGCAAGTGGATTTTTTCCGCGAAGCGGTGGGCAATCAATGTTCTTTGTGAAAAGCATCAAGACGACAACAGCAATTATAATCACTCCCAGGACCAATTTCACAGCTTTCGGCGGCAGGGCCAAGCCCGCGTTGGCTCCGATAAGCGAGCCGACGGAGCTGAAAAAAGCCAGAGGAAGCGCAAGGCGCAAGGAGGCCATACCCGTTTTCAGAAGCCTTGGGCTCGCTCCAATCGAGCCTGCCAAAGTCACCACAAGCCCAGCACCCCGCACGAAGTCAAGATGAAAGGGAGATAACACGGATACGATTGGCACATATAGGATGGCGCCGCCCATACCAGCAAGCACTGCAAGAATGCCTAAAAATATGCAGAGAACAAAAAGTGACAAAGACCACAGCCACCAGGGCATGGAGGACAGAGTTTTGGCATCTTCAGAAAATTCTGCGGCATGGGTGCTTGGGTTTAACGCCAGAAGGAGCAGCAATGCCAAAACAGGGACGATCGATGTTTTTTCCCCAGCTCGATAAGGATATCCTGATGTCATTTAGTCTTGCTGAATTGACTGCGTTCTATTCTTCGCATGCGCTTGGATATATCATTCATTCGGTATTCAATTGAATTTAGTATCCAGAACTGAAAGTGGTGCACTTTTTGCTGTGAATGGATCATGAATACTATCTTCACTGAAACAAGCAACACTCCAAGTTGAAGCGATATGAGCCTGGGGAGATACTCGGTTGTCATTTCCAGAAGAAAAAGAACGAGTATGAGGACGAAAAAACCTATATTTATCCAGTTGTCCCTTCTTGAGAAGCTTCGCCCGCCTATTTTCCCCAAAACCTCCTTTAATTGTTCACGCTCGTGCTCGAATTCTCTTATAGCGCTGAGTAACTCTTCCCGCGATTCATCCGTGTGTGTGTTTCCGACTGTGTTCATGGGCGCATTATAGCCGATACTGAGCCCCACTGTCTTCACCATCACCGAGCTTAATCTCCCGCTTCCCCTTGAAGTAAATAAGAAAAAATGATAACAGTTCTCGAAAATAACTGCAGTGACTGCGGAAAAATCAATCGGATAATCCGAATGTTAAGTATGAGGAGGTGTAAGTGAGAGTTAGCACTGTTACAGATGGAATTTATCGTTTATCAGCGAATGTGACAAATCTGCTTTTTGAAGGTCTATGGCGAATGCCCGATGGGATAGCGATGAATTCGTACATCGTGAAGGGGGAGAAAACAGCGATAGTTGATGGTGTATGCGGCTGGGACGGTGTTCCTGAAACACTTTTTGAGCAGCTGGATAAAATTGAAGTGATGCCGGAGTCTATTGACTACGTGATTGTAAACCATATGGAGCCCGACCACTCGGGCTGGATAGAAAACCTCAAGAAGGTTAGACCGAATTTCACGATAGTAACCGGAAAGAAGGCCGTACCGCTGATGGAAGCTTTTTTTGATATCACAGACGATATAATGGTTGTCGGTGATGGTGATTCTCTTGATTTGGGCGACGGAAGGGTTCTTGCGTTTATGGAAATCCCAAATGTTCACTGGCCTGAAACCATAGCAACCTTCGATACGAAATCCGGCACGGTCATGCCATGCGACGCCTTTGGCTCATTCGGGATGATTGACGAGGCAGTGTACGATGATGAGTGCACTGAGGAGCAGTTGGTTTTCTATGAGAAGCAGGCCATCCGGTACTATTCCAACATCGTTGCCGCTTATTCGGCTCCCGTTGTAAGCGCGATAAAGAAGGCATCCGCGTTGCCGATAAAGATAATTGCACCCGGTCATGGGCTTGTTTGGCGCAAAAACCCGATGAAGATTGTAAACGATTTTCTTCGCTATGCATCCTATCAGAGGGGCCCCTGCGAAAACGAGATAACGATTATTTACAGCAGCATGTACGGGATGACAGAAGAGGGCGTGCGGCCAGCAATCGAAACCCTGGAAGCTGAGGGTTTGGTTGTGCACGCGCACAAGGTTCCGGAGGAGAGTTTAGGCGACGTTCTTATGTCGATTTGGAGCTCTACAGGAGTTGTGCTGGCCATGCCGACCTATGAGTACAAGATGTTTCCGCCGATGTTCGCCATAATAGATGAGCTAGGCAAAAAGAAGGTTCATAACCGCAAGGCCTTTCGTTTTGGTTCGTATGGCTGGTCTGGGGGGGCTCAGAAAGAACTAAATGAGCTCATTCAGAAATACAAGATGAATTGGGATTTCGTTGAGCCCCTGGAGTTTAAGGGGAAGCCTACAAAGAGAGATATTGCAATCATAGAGACAAGATGTAAGGAGCTTGCCGCTAAGGTAAAGGAGGCTGTGGCGTCTAAATCAGAGGACGTTCCAGCGGCTCCCAAGAATCGCCACGGTACAACTGCAGAATAACCAGTCTGCTGGGGCTATGCCATACATCGGATTACACAGGGAGAGCTCTGCATGGACGAAATCCTTGCTGCTGCCTTTGCGCATAAGGCATGAGAATACCCGCTTGAAATCAGACGGCTTAAAACTCAAAACCAAGGCAGCGGAAGAATGGCCTTCCCTGGAAATGTCAGCACGGAAGAGGTGATGGGCGTTGACTGCTCTCAAACTTACAGGGAGCGCCGCCAATATTCGATGGTCTCCAGGGATTTTTGAGCATCGTAGAGCAGAGCTCAGCCGCCGTTTATGGTTATTACAGAAACAACCCTTTCAGCACGAGTTCTGTATCGTACTGATTTTGGGCACAACGCCCTTGATTTTTCCGAAAACCATTTGCGGCAGCTTACTGCTCAAAGCCATCAGGGCGGCTTCCTGGTGAAATGCAACCAACCGCGATGCAGACTTTGAGTGGAAACGGATACTAAGCCGATTCCCTAACGGGCCACTTCCGAAGAAGGGCCCAGAAATGGCGGATGCTTAGAATATGTAGCCAACTCCCACACCAATATCCACAACCTGCTTGCTCAAGTTCTTGTATACTCTTCCGTCGGCCTGGAAGTAAATGGGATAAAGGAGGCCTATATCAAGGTTGAAGTTATCGAAAATCTCCCAGCCCATTCCGCCGCCTACGGTGAAACTGGCCAGCTCCGGATCCAGAAACGTGCTATCCAGTTTATCCTTTCGCTTGTCGGCATTTGCGAAAGAAACGCCCAGGCTGATGTCTAGCTCCTCCTTAAGCCAATATCGGAATCCTACGGCCGCGACTAGCTCATTTCTGTTCATGTTCGCGTCAAGCGCCTTCCAAAAAGAGTATTTAAGCGATATGGGAATTTCCAAGTCGAAGGGAAATGTATAGGAGAAACCAGCCCTGATAGCCCACGGCGTATCGGCCTCCTTGGCGGTGTTGTTTTCCAGCAAGGGTGCAGTTCTCACCGCTCCGCTGAGTGACTTTGACTTGAGCTTGACTTTTTGAGCGGATTCAATTGTCAGGCTGGCGTTGATTTCCTCATTCGGGCGAACATGGACGCCCAGCGCCCCCCCGAAGCCCGTGCCGGACTTTTTCAGTTTTGCCGCGCCGCCGCCCTTGGCCACGGGCACGAACAAATTCGCCTCATACTTTGCCCTGGCGATTGAGAAATCAAATCTGGCTCCTACGGCTATATTCGGGGAAAAAGCATAGGAACCGCCTATGCTGAGCATATGGGTGCTGGATTTACCTTCAAAGCCAACATCCCAGGGTTGGCCCTGATAAAAGAATTTAACGGAATCCCATTTGAGTCTTCCCCCACCCTGGGGGATGCTGTGGCCTGCGAAGAGGGCCCAATCACCGCCATTGTAGCCTACATAGGCCGAAGGGACAACAGGCACCCAGTTGGACATAGAGTAGGTTTTTCCCTGCAGCTCGTGCGAGTATTTCAGTATAACCGTTTGGCCGTTTAGCTGAACATGAATGCCCTGCTCCAAAAAGGCCGTTCCCGCCGGATTAAAAAATGCGCTGTCAATCGAGTCTGAGGCAGTGTTGCGGCTCAGCAAGCGAATGTACTTCGCGCTCTGATTGTCCCCGGCATAAGCTGCGCCGGTGATGATTACAAATGAAATGATTAACGCTAATGGCTTTTTCACTCCTTATCTCCTACTTTGATTATTAGATTTCCGATAAGCTAAAAAATTCTCCGATATATGTCAAGTTTATGAGGTGATATTTGTAATCTTCCTCACATGACGATTGTCAGGGGCGCCGCTTACGCCGGGGGAGGATGTGACGCGCGCTGCGACAATTATGCTGCCCTTGGCGCGATGTGCAAAAAACCTTATTATCTCTTTTATAAGCTAAATTCTTACATGAGAATGGATGCCGAATAGCCCGAATAACCTAAACATTGAGGAGGCATAAATGACCAGGATTAAAGTGGCTTTCAACGGGATGGGGCGGATCGGGAAAAATGTGATTCGCGTAATTACCTCCCTCTATAACGATGAGATTGAGATTGTCGCCGGGAACGATTTAGTTCCGGCGGCGGAAATTGCGGCGAGCCTTCCAAAGGACTCCATACATGGGCGCTTCCCAGTGGAAGTGAAACTTATCGGCGATAATGCCATCCGAATTGGGGAGCATGAAGTTGCAATTTATTCCGAAAAGGATGCGGGCAGAATTCCCTGGGCCAAGCATGATGTGGATGTGGTTCTGGAATGCACCGGTTTTTATCTTAGCTCCGAGGCCTCGCGGGCGCATATAAACTCAGGGGGGAAAAAGGTTATCATTTCCGCGCCCTGCAAAGACGATACGAAGACGGTCGTAATCGGCGTAAACCACGATAGCCTAACGGCGGCTGACACAATCATCTCCAACGCCTCCTGCACCACCAACTGCCTAGCTCCCCTTACCAAGGCGGTGGATGACGGTTTTGGGGTGATTAGCGGGCTGATGTGTACAACGCACGCGGCCACCTCCACGCAGAGGGTGCAGGATTTTTTTGGAGGCGGCAAGAATCGCGCCACTTTGAACAATGTCATTCCAGCATCCACCGGAGCCGCGATAGCGGTTGGCAAGGTGCTTCCGCACCTGAACGGCAGGCTCAACGGAACCGCGCTCAGAGTGCCGACAGACACGGGCTCCGTCGTTGAGGCGGTTTACCTTCTTGATGGTAAGTTCACAAAGGATGAGATCAATTCCAGGGTGGCCGAGAACGCCAAAAAAATCAATGCAGGCAGCATAAGTGGGAAGATTCTGGATGTGAGCGATCACTACGAGTGCTCAAGGGACTGCGTGGGAGAGCTATGGAGCTCCATGCTTATTCCGAGCAACACGCAGGTGGTGGAGGCCGGGCCCTACACCCAGGTTAAAATGACCAGCCTTTACGACAACGAAATGGGGTACTCAGGGCGCATGGCGGAGCTGGCTCAAATTTTTGTTTCAATATAGCCCAATGCCCTCGTATTAGGGCAATTTCGCCGCAGGGTGACCTTTCCCGTACCACCCCTAGACTGCCTGATATCGGGGGGGTTATCATTCCCGGGGTGTTTTTCCTACCTGCTGCGCTTATTGCGGCCGTTCTATCCATCTCCCTTGGGCAGTTCTGGAAGTTTTTAAACCCTGTGTTCCGGGGCAGACCTCCCTCATTGCGCGACATGCTTCAGTCTGGGGGCATGCCCAGCTCCCATACCGCCGCTGTGGGATCTATGACGCTGCTTGTGGGCCTAAGAGAGGGTTTCAATTCTTCGTTTTTTGCGCTGTCGGCTGTTTTCACCGTGATTGTTATCCATGATGCAATAAGGGTGAGGGGGTCCATTGCCAAGATCATCAAGCTGCTTGGAAAAACCATTCCGCCGGATATCTTGGAGACGGAAGGCGGCTTGCCATCCACGATTGGCCATACCTTCGCCGAGGTGTTTGCGGGCCTGATTCTGGCAGCGGCAGTTGCTTTTTTACTCAACTGGCTGCTTCCCTGACATTCTCGGAATGGGGATTCGCTAAATTTCCCTGGCTACCAAGTCGCCTACCTCGGAGGTTGAATAGCCCATTTTGCCGGCTGAGAGGCTCTCAATTTTCGTCTCTGTCACCACCATTACCGCCCTTTCAATGGTTTCGGCGGCCCTATGCTCACCTAGGGTGTCAAGCATCATGGCGCCGGCCGCAATTGAGGCTAGGGGGTTGATGATTCCCATTCCCGTGTACTTCGGGACCGATCCCCCAATCGGTTCAAACATGGATACGCCTTCGGGATTGATATTTCCCCCCGCCGCGATTCCCATACCGCCTTGGGTTATGGCTCCAAGATCGGTAATAATGTCCCCAAACATATTGCCAGTCACCAAAACATCGAACCACTCCGGATTCTTTACCATCCACATGCAGGCGGCATCCACATGGTAATAATCACGCGTTATGTCAGGATAATCCGATTTGCCAACCTCTTGAAAAACCCTCTCCCAGAGATCGAAAACATGGGTGAGCACATTGGTTTTCCCCACTAGGCCAAGTGTGTTGGCGGTTCCCTTTCCGCGCATTTTCTTTCCATGGCGCCGTGCGTAGTCGAAGGCATACCGCAGGCAGCGCTCTACCTGGAATCGAGTGTACACCATGCTCTGAACAGCCGTTTCATGTTCGGTTCCCTTCATGGAGATGCCGCCAACTCCCGTGTAAATACCGCCTGTGTTCTCCCTGACGACAACGAAATCCACCTCATCGGGCCCCTTCTCCTTAAGGGGCGTTTTAACGCCCGGGTAGAGTCGGACAGGGCGGAGGTTTATATATTGGTCCAGCTCAAAGCGAAGGCGGAGAAGTATGCCCTTCTCCAGAATCCCCGGCTTGACATCGGGGTGACCGATTGCTCCAAGGTAGATGGCATCGAATTCTCTCAATTCATCCACCGCCGTATCCGGAAGCACCTCGCCCGTCCTTAGATACCTATCTCCTCCAAAATCAAAATCAACCATATCCAGTTTGAATCCGAACCTGGATGCCGCAACATCTAGAACCTTCTTACCCTCGTTTAGCACTTCCGCCCCTGTTCCGTCGCCCGGTATGGCGGCTATCTTGTAATTCTTCGACATACGCTCCCTGCTGTTTTCTGGAAGATACCTCAATATCAGATTTCAGTAAATCACCTCACGCCAGCTTTTCCGGTGTTATTTGAGCGCTAAAAACGCGAACATCACTCAAAAAGCCCCAATTAATCTGCCGATGCGATATTCGGCTCCACCCTAAAATTGCGGCCTAAAAAAACTCCGGTTAGCCTGATCGGCGTCCGCGCCCTGTCTTCATATTCTGCTCATATTCGAGACCATGAATCAAATCCGACCTGCTTCCCTTTGTTTCACATTTCCCATCTGTCTGCATGGGCCCAAAGCCCAAGGGCCGGATTGTCCACATAGTAGATTTCCTCCCCATTTACCCAATTCCATCCGGGATTCATCTTAGAGGGGTTGTATTCTTCCAGCATGGAATCAATTCCGGCGTATCCAAAACCAACCGATTCGCATTCATCGCGGCTGAGGAAACCTGGCGCGTATGTTATCCTGAAACGGCCCTCGGAAGACCCGTGGATGAGATGAGCCGCGGCGCTCAGATTGGCCCTTAAGCCTTCCGCATGCCGAAGCTCTTTAAGAATCCCCTCGGTTCCGGAGTATTTGAATCTTCGTATGAGGGAATCGATTGCCCTGTCCTCGCCAAAGCTCCTTATTCCGGGCGCGAGGATAATTAGTTCTCCACCATCGGCGATGGCCATGCGAGTACGGTAAATCGCCTTGTTGCCCAGCCAGGCGCTTCGGAATTGTTCCGGGTTGAGATATGTCACGCACTTCTTGATTGGCTTCTCCACCACTGTGATATTTACCCTGGCCGACAAGGCCGAGGCCTCTTCAAAGCAGGCGCGGCCATCGCCAACAAAGAATCCCCGTACTGCCGATTGCCCCCTCTCATCGCTCCCTACCACGGTAAGGACGTATAGAACCGGCAGCAGGGCAGCAAACTCTCTCATCGCGTAATCAATAACCGCCCTTACCGGATTGTCTATCCTTCCCATTATGCGCTCCATACCATGCACAGCTCCAAGGAAATGGCTCTTATGTATGCTCTCGCTTCCGCCGGCGCCAATAAGTATGTTCTTAGCGTGGTTGGCCATGCCGGCCACCTCATGGGGCACCACCTGACCAAGCGAAATAATCAAATCATGTCCACCCTCGCATAGCAGCCGATTCACCTGCGCCGGCCAATCATATTCGAAGTCAGTCTCTATCAGCTCCGAAATGAAAGAGCGCGGCACCTTCCCGAGAGTGACTGTATCGCTGCGCCATCTATGCTCGCGAAAAAGCTCCGGAGGCAGATTTGGGAACATGGTTTTAATCTCTGCCTTACTCATCGGTCTGTGAGTTCCCAGAGCCGGCATTATGTCGGCCAGCGCGGCGCCGTAATACTCCCATAGGTATCCGGTAATCTTGCCCGCCCGCGAATGAAATCGGGTGAAGTCCGGGGGAATCACGCAAACCCTCCGCCGGGGGCCAACTTTCCCCAGGGCCTCATTCAGGCCCGCGCGCAGCGCCGCATCGCTCACCACCTCGTCCGCGGCGCCGCGCTGGCAATAAATCATCTTCGCGCTACCATGGAACATCCTCAGGAAGCGCGGCGTCGAAATCCGCCAGGAGACTGCTGCAAAAATCCCTTGAGAATTTCCCGGCGAAAAAGCGCGGCAAGCCCTCATTGCGAAAGAGCTCCCAGCTCTTCTCTTCGGCTCCCGGAATTATTGGATAAAACAAGACATCATTGGCTTGCGCCGCGGCGAGATCGCCGGGGGCATCTCCAATCATCAGGGTTTTACTCTTATCGTACTTCCCCGCGATCGCAAATCTCAACTGCTCCGATTTCGTTCCCCTTTCCTGCCCACCTATCAATCGAACATATTTCGCAATATCATATTCCGTCCAATCATGTTCGAGATCGGCGCCGGGAGTTTGGCTGACCACCATCAAATCAGCCTTGTCGGCGGCCCTGCCAAGAATGTCCGACACTATGGGATAGGGGGGGACATTGCGCACGATTTTTTTTATCGCCATGCTAACCTCCCTCGACCAGCTGAGCGCCTGCTGCAAGTGGGGGTGCGAATTCCGGCGCAGCTCCAAACTCAGCGAAGACTCACTAAGTTTGGGCTCCCTCTCTATCCAATTTCTAAGCCCGCCCGTATCCGGACAAACCACGCGCCTTTCGGCTAGTTCCTTCCTGCCCCTGAGAAGATCTGTTGCCCGCAAGACTGCCTGAAAGCGGTTTATCCCGCGTGATTTGGAATACAGATTCACGAAATTCCAAACTTCGCGCGCTATCTTCGCCACGCCTTGAAGATTGTAGACATTTATAAAGGCAGGGCAGAAGCATTCCTGCTGCTTAATCTCCATGCTGTCAAACACGGATCCATCGGAATCAAAGCCGATGAAAAAATCCTTCTCGGGTTCCAGGCTCCTAAGCCCCTGCAACTGTTGAACCATTTAGTCCCCCCAACAATCTCAGTCTCTGCCAGCTTCTTGCAGGAAATTCCAAAGCCTCAAACCGGCTTTAGTCACTTTCAAGAGCCAGGATTCATCTCATATCCGGTACCGGTACGAGCGCATCAGCACCAGGACTGCTCCCATTTCGGCATGCGGCCCTGGCGGCTATTAACCTTGATATTATGAGCGGCATGCAATTCCTCAATCAATCAGCCCTGCCTATGATATGTAAATCGTCCTGAACCATTTCTTTGATGAGATCAGTAAAACCTGTTTTTGCGCCTCCAGTCTAGGAGCTTATGCGCCTTTTTGAGCTCTCACCCTGCAGCGTTTAATCCCATGTGCTTCATAGCCCTTGGACACCCGACTGCTGGGGAATGGCGGCCATGCTGCCCATTCAGTAGAATGCTCCAAAACGGCGATTGCCGAAGCTCATGCTCCTTAGGAGGAGATGCCGGTTATAGGAGCAGACTGTGTCGATTTCGGATGCATTTCTTAATTAATGCCGGGTGCATCCTATGCCTTGCTTGAGAGCCTGGCGGGTTCTCGATTAGAATCTTATCGAAGATGGAAGTAACTGCAATACGCAAGCGGCCGAGAAAACTTTCGGAGGTGCTTGGCCAGAAATTCGTTGTGGCGACACTCGGGAATGCAATCTCCGGAAACATGGCGGCCCACGCCTACTTGTTTTCCGGCCCTCGGGGCACGGGGAAAACCTCTGCGGCCCGCGTATTTGCAAAGTCGCTTAACTGTCAGAATGGTCCGACACTCAATCCCTGTAACGTTTGCGGGCCCTGCGTGGAAATTGCCAAGAGCTCCTCGCCCGACGTTATTGAAATAGATGGCGCCTCAAATACTAGCGTAAACGATGTGCGGGAGATAAAAGACGAGGTTCTCTACGGGCCGCAGGGCTCACATAAAAAGATATACATCATTGATGAAGTTCATATGCTGTCCAACAGCGCCTTCAATGCGCTGCTGAAGACAATTGAGGAACCGCCGCCATACATCATTTTCATTTTCGCAACCACCGAGTTGCACAAGGTGCCCTCTACAGTTCGATCGCGCTGTCAGCAGTTTCGATTTCGTCCTTTTACGCCGGAGCTAATCAAAAACAAATTGGCTGAAGCGGCCGCCGAGATTAACAGGGAATTCGAAGACAGCGCGCTTTATTGGATTGCCCGCGAATCAGGCGGTTCGCTGAGGGATGCCTATATGCTCTTCGATCAGGTGCTCTCGTTTTCGAGCGAAACAATCACTCTGGCGATCATTTCCGACAAGATGAATCTGGTTGGGGTTGAGCATATGACTGGCTTATTGGAAGCCGCGGTTGCGGGCGATAGGGCTGGAACGATTGAACTGCTTGATGATATTTTGGACTCCGGGACTGCCGTGGAGCAGGTTTTGCTTGAGATGACTAGCTATCTGCGAGATTTAATCCTGCTGGCCTACGGGATAAGAAGGGAATCGTTATTGGGTGTCAGCGCGGAGAGGTTTTCGCCGAAGCTGCGGGAGGGATGGAGCATAAGACGCTTGGAAGAGGCTGTCGAGGAGGCATTCTCACTTTACCGCGACTTGCGGTATTCGCTTAATCCCCGATTTGAGCTTGAGCTCCTTGTGGGACGTCTGTGCAGTCTCTCGAAAAGGTTGGGCGCGGATGAGGTGTTGACCCGCATCGAATCACTGCGGGAGGAATTACGCGGGGAGAGCGCCGTACGCGGAGATGATGAGAGGGTTGCCGGCTCCAAAGTCTTCCATCCTAGGGCAGAGCGGGCCGGGAATGGAGTGGAAAAAAAAACCGCTGCACCCGGCGTCAAGGCCGGATTGAATGAGCAAAACCCCGCGGAAAAGAACGGAAGGCAGGATGATGCGGCTGCTGGAAGCTTGGATAAAAAGAAGGCGATTCTGGACAGAGTGCGGGATGAGAGCCCCCTGTTAGGAACCGCGTTAGACAGGGCGGTAGGCTGGAAATGGGAGGGAAATTCGCTTCATCTGACTGTTAAGACTCACTATGAGGCCCTGCCGCTGAAGAGAGAGGCCGATAAGTTGATGAGGTTGGCTGTTTCGGCGGGTGTGAATGTGTCCGGCATACATATCACCGCTGAGGGAGAAGGAAATGGGATTGAGAATGCCGGTGAAACCTCGCAGCTTGGATTAGTCTGCAGGGTGTTCCAGGGCGCAATCGTAGGCGATAGCGATGCTGGCTCGGCTGTTAACGATGAGTAATCAGAATCGGAGGACATAGTGATGAGGATAGATACGTGAACCCGTTGGAGTTATTAAAGAGTTTAAAAAATTTCCAACTGACAATGGGCGAGGCCCAGGCAAAAATGAAGACATTCCGAGCCAGCGGAGCATCCGGCGGCGACTTGGTGAAGGTTACGGTTGATGGAACCATGGAAGTGGTTTCGGTGCATATTGATCCCATCGCAGTAGATTCCCGCGATATCAAAATGCTCGAGGAGCTGGTCGCTGCAGCGTTTACGGATGCGGCAAGGAAGATGAAAAAAACACTCCAGAGTGAGATGTCTCAATTTGCGGGCGAGCTCGGCATTTCACCGGATATTTTAGGCAGTCTCTAGGTGCGGCGTCTTGAGCAGCTCATAGGACAGCTTTCGCGCCTTCCCGGAATCGGGAAAAAGAGCGCATCCCGAATTGCCTATTGGCTTTTGGAAGCGGATAGAGACTTTGTGAGCAGCCTATCCGCGCGGCTCGGGGAAATTCGCAGATACATTGGGCGCTGCGAAGAATGCAGAAATTATGCCGAGGGCAATCTGTGCTCAATCTGCGGTTCTCCCCGGCGTGAACAGGATTTGATGTGCATAGTCGAGCGTTCCAATGATGTAGCGACAATAGAATCCACCGGTGAGTTCCAGGGAATTTACCATGTGCTTCACGGAGTGCTATCACCCCTTGACGGCGTAGGGCCCGAAGAGCTTGGGCTTGCAAAGATGTACGCCCGCATTGGCAAGCAGGGCGTCAGGGAGGTGATTATAGCAACAAATCCAACATTGGAAGGAGATTCAACAGCCCTATACATTTCGAAGCAGCTTGCTGACAGAGGTATTCGAATAAGCAGAATCGCGACGGGCATTCCGGTAGGGGGAGATATGGAATATGCGGACAGGCTCAGTGTTGCGCGCGCATTGAAGGCGCGTCAGATAATATAGCAAGGGGGCCAGCGCCAAATCCCACATTGACGTATGGCAGGAGCTCACCGGTGGGAGGCTAGAGCTTGTCGATGAGCATTGAGCACTTCCCTGAGGGAATAGGGAGGGTTTTCTTCTTCCCCTCGTCCAGAAGATGAATAGAGAAATAGTAGAGCTTCTCGGATTCGAGACGAATCTCCCAACCCCTGCTGGTTTTGCTGCTGATGATTGTGATAAGGTTTCTTCTAAGAGGCAATTCTTCAATGCCCATCAGCTCCAAAGTCGGTACAAACCAATCCACCGTTTTTCGGGGCAGGCTCACGTAAAGCCCCACAATGTTTTCGATCATTAGGGCAATAGTGGATAGCCCAGTGCATGCGAGGTCTAAGGGGCGATTCCAGCCGCTATTCCCTGCCCACTGAGCGGGGCCTTCCTTAAGCGGCTTATATGCGTACCATAGTGTTCCCTTCCCGGACTCATCTGGGTGGAAGGTATCCAAGATGAAGTACAAATGCCGGATTGAGGTTTCCCGAGCCAATCCATATTTCTGATATCTTTCGAGACCCTTGATTATCATGTAAGTATAAAATGGGATAACCGAGCCCCGGAAACCCCCTCCGTTCTCATCGAAGAGATCTTCGTCAACGGCCAGGGTGGGGAAGGGGTTTTCGGTGCCGAAAGTCCTGGGATTCTGCAGATGATCGAAGAGCCCTTCGGCCCTGTCCTCGTTGGGTATTTCGGCAAGCAGGGGCCAGAAGGCGGCTATTGTTTTGACTTTTACGTGCTCATTGTCGCGGTCCAAGTCGTAATAGAATTTTTCCACGGGATCCCACATATGCGTGTTGATGCGAATCTTTAGGGAAAAATACTGGCGCTTAAATCGAAAACTCAGCTCCTTGTCATTGAGGATATCGGCAAGGGCAGACATATAAAGGGCATTGACGGCCATCTGCGCGTTGAAATCCAGAGGATAACTCACGCCCTCCCGCGGTGAATTCTGCATCAGCGTGGCCGGCGGGGAATAAAGACCATTTTCATCTCTAAATGACCTTTCGAGCCACTCGTAATATGCGATGAGGAAGGGCAACACCTCCCTAACCCGCTTTTTGGCTCCTACTTTCTGATAGAGATTATACTCAATCCATGCAAGCAGGGGCGGTGCGAGGCTCTCAGGGTTTTCCTCGTGAAAGATGGGCTTACCGGACTCCAGACTGTACCGATCCCTTATTGCGCCGGAGTCCTCCTGAAAGGAGTAAAAGTTGTCCAACATGAGATGCACGGGATATTTCTTGTTAAAGTAGACCAGGAAGAAAGACGCCATGCAGCTTTCGAAGAGGCTTAAATAGTTTCCCTTCCTGTAGGCGTAGAAGGGGTTATTGATGCCCACTTCAGGTTTGGCATCATGCCAGAAATCATTCATCCAGGCCCATGAGCGATCGTAGATATCCACGAAGTCTTGATCGTAGTAAAAAACTTGGGGGAATTCTTTTTTATGCACCGCATCTCCCGCATCAATAGCTAGATTTTAATAACCCCATGAAGACACAATAGGGTAGTGAATAAGATAGTGAAAAACAACGCTTAGTCCAAATGTTTCTGTGATTTATTTTTTTGCAGGGTTGGCAGTTTGCTATTGCGTCGGAGTGGAAAAATTTACTTGGTTGGAGGATTCTATGGGCCGCTGTGTCGTTGCTGCCGCGGAGGAAATATTAGACAGGGAAGTTCGGGTTTTGGATAGGGGTTTTGTCAGGCTTGTTGACTATATGGGAAGCGATAAGCGAATTGTTCAGGCGGCTAGGGTTTCCTACGGGAGCGGCACAAAGACCCTGCGTCAAGATGCGGGTTTGATTGATTACCTGCTTAGGAACGAACACAGCTCGCCCTTCGAGCAGGTCGTCTTAACCTTTCATGCGAAGATGCCTATTTTTGTCGCGCGCCAATGGGTGCGGCACCGGACAGCGCGTTTAAACGAGGTTTCAGGCAGATACAGTGCAATGCCCGATGAATTCTATGTTCCGGCGCCTGAGGACATTGCGGAGCAGAGTAAGGAAAACAAACAGGGGCGTTCGCCTGAAGCGGTAGAACCCTCGCGGGCAGAGGCGGTGCGTGAGCTTATTCGCAGGGCGCATGAATACAGCTATAACGGATATGAAGAGCTTCTGAACGCGAAAATAGCTCGCGAGTTGGCTCGAATCGTGCTGCCGCTGAATCTCTACACCGAATGGTACTGGCAAATTGATCTTCATAATCTTTTTCGTTTTCTGAAATTGCGATTGGACGAGCATGCTCAGAGGGAAATTCGAGCATATGCGAAGGTGATTCGAGAGATGGGCGCCAAGGTGTGCCCGCTAGCTTTTGGATCCTTCGATAAGCATATTTTGGGCGGACTTCGATTCTCTGACAGCGAGGTTGAGGGGCTCAGGAGAATCCTAAGGGGCAGTCAACATGGACTTGAGGGGAGGGAGGGTGAGCAGTTTGAAGCGAAAATTGGGGGGATGCAGGTTTAGATTGAATTCCAGGGAGCTTTATGAGGAGGAGGCTCTCGTCTCTCAATAAGCCGTGGATACCCACTTTTCTTAAGTTTTCACGCATTGGTATGGAGTGGATTTCGAGGGGGTCCTAAGCGTACTTAAGACCATTATGAGGGGAGATTGACCTCGTGGATGCCCTGGCTTTGTAAGATGAGCGTTTTGTATCTTCCCGGCTCCACGCGCACTTGAGGAGAGTCGTCATGGTCCCATTCCACCCGAAGACAGGAGCGGTTCATACTCAATTTCCAGCACCGAAAGCACTGGCGAAACATCCGCATTGAGACCTGGCTCCAGTACATAGCCGACTGCGAAGTAACGGCCGGAGATTGTGCGGTCTATCTCCCAGCTGTGCCAGTTCCCCGAGGTAAGAGGGTTATCCCCTTCTCTTTTCAGTCTGATTTCCACCCAGCCGGGATTATCGGAAGTTGGGAATTCGACATACCGAGTTTCATCTCGATTGTCTGAGGCATAGAGGAAAAAGCGAATTTGTGAGTTGGCTGGGGTTTCATAGTGGGCCCGGAGGGCCGTGATTTTCGATTCCGGATATTCGGAATCAATCACATTGGTGTAACCGGTTCCGAAACTTATCGAATTCGTGTTGGAGAAGTTTTTCGGGATTGGATTCATATCGAATAAGGAGGAGAGGCGGACCTCGTCGATGTATCCGTTAAAATCGGGCGCAAGAATCAGAGGTTTCTTGCTAAGAGAACCGATTTTAGGGGTGAATATTTCAGAACTTTCAGCGCCGATTGCCGTGGTGTGCACGGTGTCAGCGGGAACATCGTCAATCAGGTATTCCAAGAGACCGGGAGATGCGCCGGAGCGCCCGGGGCTGCTCTCATCACTTTTATACCGGATGCGGTGATGCCGCCACTCCCTGGGAACAAGGGGAGTGCTCCGGAGTTGTATTGTCAGGGAGCGGTCTGCGCCATGACGGAAGAAGCCTTCGAAATCCCAAATGAGTCTTCGATTTTCCACCCGGGCTCTAAGGCGCTGAGGCTCTCCATGCGCCGTTCGCCCCTTCCACAGGAGCAATACCTCCCCGTCATTCAGATTTGTTGGATTCAGCCGGAAATCGAGGGTGAAATCACCCCACTCCCGGCCAGCGGCCCACATTGCCCCTGAGGCTGGGAATAGCTTGATTCCGCTGGGCTCAAACCTGATAGAGGCCTCGCCGCGGGCTCTAATCTGCCGTGAAATACCGTATTCCCCCTCAACCCTGTAAAGGCCGGAGAGATTTTCGATACCATCGAATCCGCCGAGTAAAAGGATATCAATAGCCTCAAGGCGGCGCTCGTCTGGTGAGGCGGCAGGGATATAGGGATTGCGGTTAAGAGGAGAGAGCGCAAGGGTGTCGCGCTTAGCTGTGATTCTGCGAATTCCCTGATTTTTCACCCTCTCCCACCCCTCTTCGGCGCCGAAGCGGGCGGTTTCGGCCTTGATCAGCCATGGGAGCGCCAGCATGGGAAGCAAAACGGCGATTCTATGTCTATATGCTCGCATGATGTTTGTTTATAGTATCGGAGTAAACCAATGTCTGATGAACTAAGGGGAAAGGCGCAGCAGCTCCCGGACGATCCCGGTGTATATGTGATGCGGGACAAAAGGGGAACAGCAATTTACATTGGCAAGGCCAAGAGCCTAAGGGCCAGGGTCTCCTCCTATTTCTCAGGAGTAAAAGACATAAAGACACGCTTTTTGGTTGAAAAAATTGCCGACTTCGATGTGATCTTCACCACAACCGAGTTCGAGGCTCTGGTTTTGGAAAACAGTCTGATTAAGGAACATTTACCCAAGTACAATATCAGTCTCAAAGACGGAAAGAGTTATCCGGTTATCCGGATCACCCGGGAGCCTTTTCCACGTGTTTTCAGAACCCGGAGGATCGTTCGCGATGGATCAAGCTATTTTGGTCCCTACCCGAATGCCAGGGCTGTAGACGTATATATGGAAATGATCCATAAGCTCTACCAGCTCAGACGCTGCAGTGTTTTCAGGAAGAGGGATAGGCCCTGTCTCTACCATCATATAGGGCGCTGTTCGGCGCCATGCGCGGGCAAGATCAGCGGTGAGGAATACGGAAGAATAATACGCAAAATAAAGGTGATGCTATCGGGTAAGACGCTTGGGATTAAGAAGGAGTTGGAGAGGCAGATGCGGGAGGCGGCCGCGGGGTTGGCCTTTGAGAGGGCCGGTGAGCTCAGGGATGCTCTTAGGTCTCTCGAATTTCTCGGGACGGAGCAAAATGTCGTGGATTTCAAGGATGAGGCGAAGGATTATATCGATTATGCCGCCTCGGACCGATATGCGGTATTTGCGGTGATGAAGATGCGGGGAGGGCAAATCGTCGATCGTGAGCTCTACGTGAACGAATATGGCGGCCTGGCAGCCGAGGCAGTTCCTGAATTCCTTATTCAGTACTATACCCAAACCGGAAAGGAGTTTCCAAGCAGGATTTATTTGCCTGAACATCCGGGCAGGCTTGTTGATAAGTTTTTTGCCGAGAATGGCAATCCAGCCCCGAAGCTGTCGATTCCCACCGAGAAAAAAGACCTTGTTATTCAAAGAATGACCCGACTGAACGCCGGGGCAGAGCTGGATTCGCTGGCGCATAAGGAGGGTAGTCAACCGGCCCTGGAAATGCTGCGTCAGGTTCTTTCCCTCTCACGTATCCCGAGAAGGATCGAGGGCTTTGATATCGCCCAGCTTGGCGGAAGGCATACGGTTGCGTCTATGATTTCATTTGTGGATGGCCAGCCGGAGAGAGCGGCTTATCGGCATTACAGGATACTGAGCACAGACGACGAAGTTGACGATTTCAAGGCAATTGCCGAGGTGATGGCGCGGCGCTATCAGCGTCTTCTCAATGAAGAGAAACTTCTGCCGGATTTGATTCTCGTTGACGGGGGCAGGGGGCAGGTATCGGCCGCATGGGGAGTGCTGGAAGCGCTGAGTCTCAGCGACAGGGTTTCCCTTGTCGGTTTGGCCAAGAAGAATGAAGAGCTCTGGCAGCCTGGCTCTTCGGAAGCGGTGAAGCTGCCGGAGGGCGATCCTGGACTTCGAGTTCTGCAGTATGTTCGGAATGAGGCGCATAGATTTGCGACTTCCCACAACCAGCGGCTGCGCGCAAGGGATATAAAGCTAACGACACTTGAGGGAGTTCCGGGCATTGGCCCTGTAAGGAGCGCAAAGCTGCTTGAGCAGTATAAATCTCTTGAGGGCATATACGATCGAACTCTGAATGAAATCGCAAAGACAGCGGGAGTTGGAATGGAGGTGGCGGAAACGCTGAGAAGCTTTCTCGGCTGTGCGCTGGAGAATAGGAAATTGGGCAAAAACTAACGGTTTCGACGGCGTCTGTTTCTTTCGACCGGATCTGAGTGATGCTTACGGCTGCTCATTTGGACAACTATAAATACCAATAGAAGTATGGCGTAAAGTATCCACGACCAGCTGTCTGAGTTGGAGGGGAAGTAGTGAATGGTCGCCTGGTAGATTAGAAAGGTTCCCACTATTGAGGTAAAGAAGATAATTAAACTCTTATACAGCAGTACCGTGAGCACTCCGCCAAAAAGGGCGGCTGTCAGCATTAGAACAAGCTCCCCGATGGGCCTCAGTTCCAACCCGCCCTGCTCGATGACAAGGAAACCCAATACGAATCCTCCTACCATGCCGAGCACAAAGAAACTGAATTTGATCAGGAAATATGATACAAGACCGGCGATTGATCCGATTACCAGGCCCAGTATCAGATATAGTTGGCTGTTGCCGGTTCTGGAACCAATCCATATGCCAAACATCAATCCCGCGAACACTCCGGTTAGAAAAAGCGAAACACGATAGACTCGATAACCGAGCAGGCCCAAGAACAATCCAATTGGAACAAGTATCCAGCCGTATCCGCCGAAAGTTTGAATCACATCCACCGCAACCTCCAGTCGCCAATCCGCGGCTGCCGGCTCATAGGCGGTTTAATGCCGATCATGAAAGCAATTTTGAGCCAGGCAGAATTTCCTTTGCGGATGAGCATGCACTTAATACACTGGCTATAAGTTCAATGCAAGTCAACTCCTGCTTCAGTGGGTTTTGGAGGCGATTTCTCCTGCAGGCTGAAACCAGGATGAGATTTCCGGCGCTGTATCCGGTCTTTAAGAGAATAGAATTCGCAGATATGCTGAGGCGGGGCAGTCAATGAAAATTTTTGTGGAAAAACTAGACGAAAAAGAGTATTTTTTCGTCTATAGCTACAGGGGTTTATGAGGTGACGGTTCTGGAAAAGGTTTTTAGAGATGAGGGTCCCCGCTTACTCAATTGGATCCGAGTTCATCTGAAGATGAACGAGGATGCTGAGGACATATTGCAGGATATTTTTGCTGGTGCGATAAACGCCCTGTCAACTCTTTATAGTGTCGACTATCTGGTTTCTTGGCTTTATGCGAGTGCAAGGAATGCGGTGATTGACGTTTGGAGAGGCAGGAAAAAAGAGGTGGACGCGGAGAATTTGCCCGAAAATCTTATAAATTTTTTTGATGAATCTCTCATCCCCGGTCCGGAGGAAATATTCCAAAGGGCGCAGACTTATGAGGCATTGGAAGAAGCTATCGAAATGCTGCCTGAGTACCAGAAAGAAGTTTTTATCCTTCAGACGGTGCACGGCTATACTTTTCGTGAGACGGCAGAGCTGCTGAGTATTTCAATCAACACGGCCATGTCGAGAAAGCGCTATGCCCTTATTCGCCTTAGGAAATATCTGGAAGATTACAAGGATGCTGCAATGCAGCGGGAGGTTGGATGATGAACAAAAAATGGATTGGTTGGAAAATTCTAGGAGGCGTGATTTTTATTCCAGGTGCGGTGCTCCTCGTTACTTGGCTTTTCATGCTGCTGTGGAATGCGCTGATGACAAAGGTTTTCGGTTTGCCGGAAATCTCGTTTTGGCAGGGTTTGGGCCTCATTGTTTTGGCCAAATTCCTGTTTGGAAATATTTGCGGAAAGAAGAAGTGCAGATGCAAATGCAAATGCAAAGGGGAGAAGCACTCCCATGAGTGTCATGACGGGGATAAGGAAGATAAGCTCCCTGAGCAGCCTTCTTAATCCTGGTTTTGACTTAGAAAAAAGACTGGCGGAACATCGGCGTTTTCCGCCGGTTTTTGGGGGTTATGCCCCTGCTCTTTGTAGGTAACTTTGCCAATACAGGGATAATCTTCCCAGTGAGCTGAATTTACTTTTCAATAGCCCAAATGGCCGGTTCGAATTCGGCATTGATTTTTTGATTTTCCGTGCGCTATACTTATCCATCATGAGAAGATTGACCCTTCTGCGGCATGCAAAGAGTTCTTGGAAAAACACCGAACTCGCCGACATAGATAGGCCGCTGAATGATCGCGGCCGCAGGGATGCCAAAACCATGGGCGCTGACTGTTTTGGGCGCATGCCTCCACCGGAAATAGCCCTTGTTTCTCCAGCAAAAAGGGTGGATGAAACCATCAAGCTCTTCTTCGCAGCCTGGGAAGAGGCTGCGCCAACGATTATCAGGGTGAACGAGCTCTATCAGGCTGGAATGAATGATTGGGCAGACATTGTCAAAGCCCACAGAGGCGATGCCGAGCACGTATTGGCCTGCGGTCATCAGCCCGGTATCGGTGAATTCGCCGCCTGGCTTTGCAAAGGGGCCATTGGAGAATTGCCAACTGCGGCAGTAGTATCGATCCTCCTTCCCGACGGGCAGCTAGACGAGAACACCGGCAGCCTGAACTTTGTTAGAAGGCCAAGGGAGGTTTCCGAACCGGGACATTCTCCCGCTTCTTGATCACCTTCAAAGCTGTTTTTTTAGTGCCGGATGAGCGATTCGGTCTAGCGTCAAGACTGGAAAGTCCATCAGACGAGCTCTTTAAAGCCGAGGGAATTAGGTCTGCCGGCGCCTCCCTTCCTATTGCGTTTCCCATGCGTTTTCAACCTTGAAAATCCGCCAGGCATCATGGGAAGATGCCTTATAGTGAGAATAGGAATGCTGCTGTCTGGGGGAGTTGACAGCTCGACAGCATTGTTGTCCCTAAGAAAAAGCCATCCCGATGCGGCAATCAGCGCGTATTATCTCAAAATATGGCTTGAAGACGAGCTTGCCTTCCCGGGGCTCTGCCCTTGGGAGGAGGATTTGAGCTATGCGCGCGCGGTTTGCGATATCGCGAAAATACCGCTAAAAATAATAAGCCATCAGAAGGAGTACTGGGAGCGTGTAGTCTCCTACACCTTGGCCGAATTAAAGGCCGGCCGCACGCCAAGTCCGGATGTTCTGTGCAACCGGCTGATCAAGTTTGATGCCTTCCTTCACCGTGTTGGTGAGTCCCTGGATAAGGTTGCCTCCGGTCACTATGCGGTTTGCGCTCAGGGCTCCGACGAAATCTATTATATCCGAAAATCACCCGATCCCGTAAAGGATCAAACCTACTTCCTATCCCAGCTTACGCAGGCGCAGGCATCAATGGCAATGTTCCCCATCGGCGGGATGACCAAATCCGAGGTGCGGCGCCTGGCGGCAGAGTTGGATGCGCCGGCGAAAACAAGGGAAGAGAGTCAGGGTATTTGCTTCCTCGGGGGAATAAGATACCGCGACTTCGTGCGTCGCTATATGGGAGAAAGGAGGGGCAAAATACTGGAGGTTGGAACAGGCCGGGAGCTTGGCGTTCACAGGGGCAGCTGGTTCCACACAATCGGTCAGCGGGCGGGGCTGGGGCTTTCGGGCGGCCCCTGGTATGTGGTGGCCAAGAATCATGAAGAAAACACGGTAACGGCGGCAAGGGGCATGGATGCGGAAGCGAAGGCATGCGCCTCTTTCATCACCGAAAAACCAAACTGGATTTCCGGCCCCCCTCGAAATGTGAGGGTTGGCCTAAAACTGAGACATGGCCCTAGAATAGTGGGCGCCACATTCAGGGAACTTGGTTCCGATCAGGGAGGACGATTGAAAGTGGATATGGACGAGGCGGATCGAGGTGTGGCGCCTGGGCAATTCGCTGTGATGTATAGCGAAGATGTTTGTCTTGGCGGCGCAATGATTTGCGAGCAGGCATCCATGGGGGATAGACAATAACCAGATTTTCATCTTCCTTTCAGGCTCACGATGGCAGCTAGGCGGTTTTCGTGGCGATAGAGGCAGCTAGACAAGCTGGAGGAGGAGATCTCGGCGTTCGGAATCGCTGAAGATAACGGGAGAATTCTTATTGTCTGAGGCGCTCACGATATGGCCTATGTCGGAACGCATAAGCCCATAGTCCGCCAGCCCGCCCATTTCCCCTGTCCAGTTTTCCAGGTGATTCATCAGGCGCTCCACATCGCCGGCTTCTGGGCTGGCATTGGGGCCGCGGTCTATTTGAGCCCCGGCAAATGCGAGTTTAGTCAATACAGCCTGATTGCCATCCTGGGAGAGCCGTTTGGCCAGCAGGCGAAACACAGGGGCGGCCAGCAGCGCACAGGCTGCTCCATGAGGAATCTTCAAATAGGCCCCGAGCGGCCCTGCAAGGCCATGAACGGCTCCAAGGCCTGCATTTGCCAGGCAGAGACCGGAGAGATATGCCGCCAGCGCCAACCCGCCCCTCTGCCTTATCTCCCCGATTCCGGGTTTTTCTGCGGAAAAAAGCTCACAGGCGCTGCCGAATAACTGCAGCCCCTCCTTGGCCAGCATATCCGTAAAGAGGCTGGACTTGGTTGAAACGTAGGATTCGATAAGCTGGCAGAGGGCATCCATACCGCAGGCCAGTGTCACATTCATCGGGCAGCCAAGTGTGAGTTCGGGATCGATAAGAGCAGTGTCGGGCACAAAGGCGTCATGCCGAAGCGACTTCTTGAAAGCGGCTGTGCCGTGTCTGCTGATCACGGCATTTTTTGTTGCCTCACTGCCGGTTCCGGCAGTTGTAGGCACGGCGATCACTGGCAGTGTGCGGCCGCTGGGGCGGCGGGAGCCAACACCCTCCAGATATTCCGTTACGCCCTCCTCGTGGCATAGCATCGCTGCAGCGGCCTTGCCGGCATCGAGAACGCTGCCGCCGCCAATGGCCAGCACCGACACCGCGGCAGCCTCTCTGGCAATTTCCACTAGGCCATCGACAGTGTCAGGCGACGGCTCTCCGCTAATCGTTTTCAGCTTATAAGCGATTCCATTTCTCGCGAGTCCGGCCTCAAGCAGGGGCCATGTCCTGCCTTGCAGGAAATGACCGCCTGTGAGTATGAGCACCGGCCCCTCTTTGGAGACAAGCCCCGGCAAGCCTGCCGCGGAACCGGGGCCAAAAATGAGATTGGGATTTCCCCTGTATTGAAATGCGCCTACCAATTTTCCTCTGCTTCCGGATGGACAACAAGAAATTTCTCTCCCCGCCGGCCGCGCGCCATCCAGGGGGCAACCTTCTCCCGCCAGCTCTTGTAGTGGAGGGTTTTCTTATGAGCCAATACCGCTTCTTCTGAGCGATACACCTCGTAAAGCATGAATTGGTCAGGCTCGTTTTCGCTTTGGAGTATATCGAAGCGCAGGTTGCCCTCCTCTTTCAGGGTTTCATCACAATTAAGTTTGGTGGCTTTTATGAAATCATCCCCGCATCCATGCCTGACTGACACCGACACGCAATAGGCTATCATGGCTACCTCCTGTTAGCGCCGTTAGATCTGCGCTATTTTACCGGAAAATGGATCGGAAGTGAGCTTTTCTCTATGCTCCGTAATGGCCTGGGGAAGAAAGGCGATAATATCACGGGCGCCAAGGCTGGTTTGTCCAAGACTCAGTGATGCCAAGTCACCGGCAAGCCCGTGCAGGTAGACAGCCAAACGCAGGAGGTGGTCCGGATTCGGCTGCGAGGCCGCCAGGGCGCCGAGCAAACCTGCAAGCACATCCCCCGAGCCAGCGGTTCCCATTCCGGAATTTCCCGTGAGATTAATCCAAAGCTTGCCATCGGGATGGGCGATAATGCTATGCGCGCCTTTAAGAACAAGCATGGCCCCATACCGATCAGCAGCTTCCATGGCGATGTCTACCCGGCGTCTTGACAGCTCGCTGAGTGATGAGCCGAGAAGCCGGGCCATCTCTCCCGAGTGTGGGGTTAAGAAGGTAGGATGGCTTCGGCGCCGGCTTAACTCATCACGGCCGGCCAGCGCGGTAAGGCCGTCGCCATCGACAATAAGCGGCGCCTCCACCGCTGTGATAAGATCGCGCGCCAGCCGGATGGACTCGGGCTGAGTTGAGAGACCCGGCCCCAGAACAACCGCATCCGCCCGAGCGCTGGCTTCAAGCAAATCCTGCAAGTGTTCGCCCCCCAGATAGTTCGATCCTCCCTGGGGTAAGAACACCGTCTCCGGCGCCAGCGGGAATACCTGTGAAACCATGGACGACGGCATCGCCAGGTGAACATAGCCCGCCCCGCTCCTCTGCGCCGCTCCCGCCGCAAGCGCCACCGCTCCGCAGTAACCGGGCGAGCCGCCAACAATCAGAACCTTGCCGAAAGTTCCCTTATGCCCCGATGGATCCCGCCTCACCAGAGCTGGCGGCACATTCACGGAAAGAGAAATCGAATCATCGCTGCGCAGCTCCGGCGGAAAGGAAATTGCGGAGTAATATAAATCGCCCCCTAATTCGAATCCGGGATACAGCAAATTCCCCCGCTTCAAAATTCCAAAGGCAACAGTCGCTTCCGCCCGCACCGCTGCCCCGAGAGCCTCGCCGGTATCGGAGTTCACTCCCGAGGGAATATCCAGGGACAGAATCGGGGCGTCAGAGGCATTGATGCCTTCAACCAGAGCCGCTATCGGGCCTTCGAGGGCGCGGGAAAGTCCCGTCCCGAAAAGGGCATCGACAATTATGTCAAAGGCGTCAAAATCCGTTTTTGCAAGAAGGTCGGTTACTGAGTATAACTGCAGGATTTCAAGTGATAGGCGCTGCAGAATCCGCAGGTTTTCCTCTGCGGCTCCTCCCGGGCTCCGAAATCCGCCTGAGGCGTCAAAGCTCCTGCGTCCTAGGGCTTTAGCTGCTGCGCTGTTCCTCCTGTCACCTGTATCCACTCTCCCTGCCACCAGCACAGTAACCATCGCGCCCTGCGCATATAGCAGCCTTGCCAGCGCAAACCCATCTCCGCCGTTGTTTCCCAGGCCGCAAACAACCAAAATCCGCCTTCCAGGCAGCCCCCAGCGTCTGGCAATAACCTCCCTTGCGGCGATAGCCGCATTCTCCATCAGAACAGATTCGCCTATCCCGTAGTCCATAATCGCGGAGCTGTCCAGACGCCGGGCATCCAGCGCCGCTGCAACCTTCACAGCCGCTATTTATTCTCGGGGTTTAAACCGGCAAAACGAAAAATCTCCGATTGCACCCAGATGAAATTCCCACTTTCCGTCGGAACCAAAAACTGTGAGGTTTCCACGTTCTTTTCGTCATCCGCGATCATAGTCATATGTCTAACAGCTAAAACAGGGTAAGTTTTTCCCTTGATGAAGCTTCTGGAAATCGTTGTGTAGGAAGCTGCGATGTGGGGAAAATAATCTTCGCGCGCCCTTTGGTAATCTTCTCTAATCTTTACATAGAAAACAGTGTCCGCCATATCTTCTATCCTTCCATCAAATTTTGCAGGCTCTAAACCCGTTTCATGATCCTCGTGCATTTTAAGGTATCCTATCATGCATTGTCGAAATGGCATAGCGAAGCTGCAAATGACCTAGAGTTTTTGGCCGATATTATTGGGAAACCGGGAAAATGCCGCCCCGCGTTTCCCCTCCATACCCATCATCCAGGCTGCCCCCTCTCCCGTGGCCGAATCTTCAGAAAGTCACACCCCTCCTTGCGGGTGCGTGGATTGAAACTGTTGGAAGGCTGTCCACGGTTCCGCTAATCGCTCGTAGCACTCTGTAGGAGTAAGATGACAATTATTCCGCCTTCCCTTGCTGCATTGACGTAGGACGACAAAATAAAATGGTTGCGTAATTCACCCTGGGAGCCGCGCCGGAGGGGAAATAAAACTCTGCCACAGTGCTGGTGTGGGAAACTCTGTATCTAAAAAATTCACAAGAAATCCGAATCTGCCCTGCTTTCATGAATGAGACTACTTATCTTTCTTCCTTTTTTGAGACAGTATGACTAGGCCAGCGAAGGAGGAACGCGGTTGGATTCCGCGGCTGTCCTCTGCCAACTGTGTACGGTGATGGACTGGTTAGGAGCCACCGAGAGGGAAGGCAGCCAGTTTTGTGCCGCAAGCCAGGATATTCCTTCGCGGTTATTTAATTGCTGTGGAGGCACACCATGTTTCGCCTTTCCTTCCTGGGTTTTTCATCCGCCGGCATATCCACTCGAATGCCCCTTTTTCTGCCCACGGGAGGTTTGATGTGCCTCATCTTGTTCTTGGAAGCTGCAAACATCGCCTTCCCTGAAGATATGGAAATTGTGGTGAGCGCATCTAGGATTGAAGAAGATGCTCGAAGCGTCTCTCCCTATATCCGCATCATTTCACCTGAGGTGATAGCCCGCGCCGACAGTGTTTTGGATGCGCTTAAAACCCTTCCCGACATTGCCGTAAAAACAAACGCACCTGGTAAATCTTTCGTTTCTATGGGTGGCTTTGGAGAAGGTGGTTTTGCCCGCACCCTTATCCTGATCGATGGTCGTCCCATCAATCGCGCGGATATGGCCTCTGTTAACTGGCAGGCGATTCCGTTAGATGAAATCCTGCGCATTGAGGTGCTTAAGGGCCCCCTTTCGAGTCAATATGGCGATCAGGCCATAGCTGGCGCTATCAACATTATTACCAGGGAGCCCGAGGACTTTGAAGCCTGGATCCGCACCAACCTATCCACCAATCTCAGCAGTAAGGAGGCGTTGAGTATTGCCTGGGGCGATGACGTATTCTCCGTGCTGGGAGGTTTTCATTATATCAACTCAAACCCGACTCGGGAAAGGTCTGATGCGGATACTATATCGGCGAGTTTAAACCTTGGCGCACAGCTTCGCCTCCTAAACCTTGGATTGGATGGACTCTTTGCCAAGTCTTTTTATCAGCTTCCAGGCGGACTTTCCGCAAGCGAGTACAGGAGCAATCCGAATAAGGCGAAAAAGAAGGAAGACCAGATATCGGAAACTACTTGGATGATCAAACTTCACTTAGAAACCTTCATTGACCCGCTGACAATTGTGTTCCCGGCATCCTGGCGCCGACTGACTAGCGAAACCGATGTGGTTTCCGATTCCTGGAGTTCCTTTACCAACAGCACTTTGGATGATGTACGCGGAAGCATTCAGGGTGATATCGAGCTCTACCCCAGCGAGCATGTTAGGTTAGTTCCCATAGCGGGATTTGATGTGAATTGGTCTAGAATCACTGTTGCCGCATTCAACGAGAAGGAGAGGCTTAATCTAAGCTCCAAAGAATCGGCTGCACGCCGTGATTTTGCACTTTGGCTGCGGCTCAAAGCGATGTTCGGTGAGCATTGGACGGCCGATGCCGGTATGCGATTTGCGGCATACAAAATCTCCGGAGCGGGAAAGGATGCTCGATACATGCCCTTTGTCTACGATTTCGGCGGCGTCTGGATGCCCGGAGATAATTGGACAACGCGCCTGCGATATGGGAGGGTTTTCCGCTACCCCATGCTGGATGAGCAAGTATCCTACTTCTCTGATCCCTCATTCATCAACACCAATCTGGAGCCGGAATTCGGACATCATATAACTGGTTCCCTGGAGTATCATCAGGGTGTGTACAGGGCCGATATGGCGGCCTACTTCATTGCAATGAACGATGAGATTGCCTTTAATCCGGCTGATTTGAAAAATGCGAATATCAGCGACACTCAGCACATAGGCGCCGTCTTCAGCGTTTCGAGAATCGGCTCTGTTCTAGGTATAAGCGGTTCCTATGCCTTGGATTTTGCGCGATACAGGGACTCCGGCAAGCGAGTTCCTCTGGTGCCCCTGCACAGCGCCCATAGCCGTGTAATTCTCACTCCCATTAAGGCTTTTAAGGCTTTCGAATTTTCCACTGACGCCAGATTTACTTCCAGATACTACAAGGGAGGGGATGTCAACAATGAGAAGGGAACAGTTAGAGGTAGGCTGAGTTGGGATCTGCGGATAGACTGGCGGCCCATAGACAGTTTGAACATTTATGCCAAGGCAGCCAATTTGCTTGACAATCGCACGCCAACCGAAGTTTACTGGCAATCATACTCCGATGAGGAATCCTGGTATCCAATTGAGGGCCGTGAATTCAGTTTTGGGGCTAACTGGCGCCATTGATGCCGATGAGATCAAAAAGGCTGGCAATTGCAGCCGCTCTGTCCCTTGGCCTGCACTCTGCTCTGCTTATCTCCATCTTCTTCTGGCTGGATAAACCCTACTTAAGCGCCGAAACAGCAATTCCATCAGTATTATCAGTCCGTCTAACCAGTTTGGCTCCGGACTTGGATTCAGACGCTAAGCCCAGCAATTCCACCAGCCCGGCTTATCAAAGCCCCCGCCCTCCAAACGCAAAGTCGGCGTCTTCCACTCCTTCCGCATCAATCACGCAAACAGACCTCGCTTCTCCTCCGCCGTCTTCACAAGCCGGCATCGCCCCTCCCGCGCCGGCCGTTCGCGACATCCCCTCCGCATCATCTCCTTCATTTCAACCCTCGACGCCGATTTCCATCCCCAAGCCGACTTACCCCTTGCGTGCCAGACGCCGCGGGCTCGAGGGCATTGTGCTGATCAGGCTGGACATTGACGCCACTGGCGCCTTAAGCTCCTTCGAATTCATCCCGCCTAGAAGCGATCCCTTATTGGAGGAGTCCGTTCTCGCCTCGCTTGAAAATCTCCTCTTCCTTCCGGCCACGAATCAAGGCCAACCCGTGCGGAGTGTTCTTTCGTTAAAATTTCGCTTTGAGCTTGAAGACTAAGACGGAACCCAGCGGCGCGTTTTGCTCCCGTTAGGGGAATTCTTCGGCCCAAGACTGAATCCGTTAGCTTGCGTACAAAAGCATTCCTCATCGAAACCGATGGACCCTCCTTGACCTGCAGGCGTACCTCACATGTAATATGAAAAAATTGAGATGCTTCAGGTGATGCGCGGCTATGCGCGGCTATTTTGATAAAACAGCGCTTTCAGCCGATTTAACCAGGTGGGACCAAACGGGCTTTGCCCACGTAATCCCACATGAAAAGACTGATGATTTGGCGGTGATCTAAGGGCTTGCGGGGGAAGCTCCGGTGAGAAATCGAATCGCCGATCATGCAGCGGGAGGCAGGTTCCAAACGACCATTCCTCAAGGGATGCCAAAGGATGCGCGAAATAGTAATGCCTAAGTTGGGCAACACGGTGGAATCCGTAGTTATAGTGGAGTGGCGCAAAGAAGTGGGTGAGCAGGTGAATATCGGGGAGGTTCTCTGCGAAGTTGAAACCGACAAGTCCACGGCGGAGGTGGAAGCCGAGGAGAAAGGAATACTTCTTGCCAGGCTTTTCGCTGCCGGGGATGAGGTGCCGGTGCTAAGTCGTTTTGCCATTCTTGGTGAGGAGGGCGAAGATGTCTCGACACTGCCTGCCCCTGACAGTCAAGGCGCGGATGTCTCTAAACCGATGGATGCCAAACTGCCAACCGCCAATGAAGAGTCTCTCAGCTCACCCCCCGAGGCAGGCCAGCGAGTAAATAGAGACGGTTATGCAGGCATCTCTCCCCGGGCGCGGAGGCTTGCCCTAAGCGCCGGTTTCAATCCGAGCTCCCTCGCCGCTTCTACCGCCAGCGATGCCTCTCTAGACTCCGCTGCCATCACAGCTCCTATTCCCGGCACCGGTCCCGGGGGGCGCATAATCGAACGCGACGTGAGAGGTTTTCTAACAAAGCTCCCTGACTCCAAGGCCCCCGACATTTCCACCCCAGCGTCCAAAGCTATCCCGACACAGGGCGCCGTTCCTGGCTCGGGCGAAAAACTGACGAGTTGCGAAAGGAGCCATCAGGGTGAATTCCCTGATGCTGTCGAAATAATACCCGTACAGGGTGCTCGTAGAATTATAGCTTCGCGGATGCGCGCCTCGCTGAATGAAACCGCACAGCTTACCCTAAATAGCTCTGCTCCGGCTGGCTCAATTCTGGCCTGGCGCCAGTCCTTCAAAAACACTCCGATGGAGGGGAAGAGTATTTCGATTAACCACCTGCTCATGTTCAGCGTTGCTCGTCTCCTGCCCCATCATTCGGAGTTGAATGCAACCTTTCATGGGAACGAAATACGGCGATATGCCAACGTACATCTTGGCTTCGCAGTGGACACGCCAAGGGGCTTGATGACTCCAGTGATTAGAAACGCCAATAGAAGAGATTTGGTTTCGTTCACGACTGAGGCAAGACGGCTTGCGGACACCTGCAGAGAGGGAAATATATCCCCGGATGAGCTTGAAGGAAGCACTTTCACCACCACAAATCTTGGCGTACTCGGAATTGAGACTTTCACTCCGGTGCTGAACGCCCCCGAGGTGGCAATTCTAGGCATTGGAGCAATTATCAATGCGCCAATCGAAACCAAAAAAGGCATCGGCATTGAGAAGCGAATCGGCCTTTCTCTAACTATCGACCATCAGGCCCTCGACGGTGGAGCGGGTGCGGGTTTCTTGGCGCATTTGGTGCGGGTGCTTACGAAATTGGAGCTGGTGGCAGTGTTATAAAAAACAATGGCATGGCGAGAGCAAATCAGGAGAAGAGCAAATGCCGATAGATCAGCTAATAGACCCAAGAGAAGTTCGCAAAGCCGGATATATCAGGCTCAAGGATATTCCGCTTAATCAGTATAGGAGCGACTTTGGCAGGGAAGAGAGGGAATGGGGGCGGAAAGGGATGCTAGCCGCCTATTATCACATGCTGCTAATCCGGCAATTTGAATTGGTTCTGGATTCGATTAAAAAAACCGGCGCTTATAGGGGCCTGGAATACAGCCATCAGGGCCCTGCACATCTTTCCATCGGCCAGGAGGCCGCGGCCGTGGGGCAGTCCATGGCGCTCAGTCATGAGGACTATATCTTTGGTTCACATCGCTCCCATGGGGAGACTCTGGCGAAATGCCTATGGGCAATAGTTACGATGGAGGAGGAAGCTGTTTATGCGGTGATGCGCGAATACATGGGCGGCGATATACTGAGGATTGTGGAGAAAGGTGTGCAGGGCGATCTACGCGATCTTGCTGTGGATTATGTTCTCTATGGAACTATGGCTGAGATATTTACTCGTAAAACCGGCTTTAATCAAGGGCTCGGAGGTTCGATGCATGCCTTTTTTCCTCCCTTTGGCTCGATGCCTAACAATGCGATAGTTGGAGGCAGCGCTGATATTGCCGTGGGCGCCGCGCTCTATAAGCGAATCAATCGGCGGCCGGGCATCGTGGTTGCCAACATAGGGGATGCGTCCATGGGATGCGGACCAGTTTGGGAAGCGATGATGATGGCGTCAATGGATCAGTATAAGTTACTTTGGAATTTCGACGGCGCGCCGCCGGTGATGTTCAACTTCTTCAATAACTTCTACGGAATGGGAGGACAGCCGGTGGGTGAAACCATGGGATTTGGAGCGCTGGCGCGTGTGGGAGCGGGGGTGAATCCGGATGCCATGCATGCCGAAAGGGTTGATGGCTATAATCCGCTCGCGGTTGCGGAAGCCACGCTGCGCAAGAAAAAAATTCTGCTGGAAGGGAAGGGGCCGGTGCTGCTGGATGTTATCACATACCGAATTTCCGGCCACAGCCCATCGGATTCTTCGAGTTATCGCTCTAAGGAGGAATTGAGACTTTGGCAGGAGCGCGACTGCATCCTTGCTTATGAAAATTATCTGAAAGATAGGGGAATTATAAGCGAAGCCGCGGCAGCCGATATGCGCGCTCAAGTGGAAAGAAAGCTCTCTGTCATCTTGGAGAAATCGGCTTCACCGGAGACTTCGCCCCGGTTGGGTGGCTCTTCCATTGAAAATGTTATGTTTTCGGGACAGAAAATGGAGAGCATGGAAACCGATGAGAGGCGGAGCCCGCAGTTGCTCGCTGCCCCAAAGGACAATCCTCGAACTCTTGCCCTTACCAAAAAAATCCGTTCGGCTGCCGGCGCCGGAAACCTGAGCGCCTCTAGACAGTTTTCATTTCGGGATGCCCTCTTCGAAGCCCTGCTCCACCGATTTTCAATAGACCCCACAATGGCGGCCTGGGGTGAAGACGTTCGGGATTGGGGCGGCGCCTTTGGGGTGTATCGCGGCCTGACGGAATCCCTCCCTTATCATCGACTTTTCAATTCGCCCATCTCCGAAGGGGCCATTGTCGGGAGTGGTGTTGGCTATGCGATATGCGGCGGGAGGGCTGTCATTGAGCTGATGTACTGTGATTTCCTTGGACGGGCGGGCGATGAGGTTTTCAATCAGATGGCCAAGTGGCAGGGTATGAGCGCCGGCATGCTGAAGATGCCCCTTACCCTAAGGGTTTCCATTGGGGCCAGTTATGGGGCACAGCACTCGCAGGATTGGACGGCGCTGCTGGCCCACATTCCGGGTTTGAAGCTGTATTTCCCAGCCACGCCCACCGATGCCAAGGGAATGCTGAATCTCGCCCTGAGCGGAACCGATCCTGTGCTCTTCCTGGAGAGCCAGAAGCTATATGGCGTTGGTGAACAGTTCGAAGAAGGCGGGGTGCCGGAGGGATACTACGAAACACACGAGGGCATTCCGGCAATTCGGCGCCAGGGGGAGGATATTACCATTATCACTCTGGGAGCCACACTCTACACCGCCGTTCAGGCAGCAAGGGAGTTAGAGGAGCGCTTCGGTTTGAGCTCGGAGCTTATTGACCTGAGATTTGTCAATCCTCTAAACTATGATGTGCTTGTCGAATCGGTTCGCAAGACTGGCAGGGTTTTGTTAAGCTCGGATGCGGTTGAGAGAGGCAGCTTTCTCCATAACATAGCCAGCAATCTAAGCTCCCTGTGCTTTGACTATCTTGATGCCCCGCCGGTGGTTTTGGGCGCAAGAAACTGGATTTCGCCATCCGCGGAGATGGAAGGAGAATTCTTCCCGCAGAAGGAGTGGATTATCGACTCAATTCATGAGCGAATTCTGCCGCTTAAGGGCTACACGCCAAGCTCCGCCCAGGGTAACGATGAGCTGCTTCGCAAACTCAGAAATGGTGTGTGAATACCCGCGGTACAGACAATCGGCAATTTCGGATTCGGATGAGCGGCGCCGCCGAAATTGCTGAGCTAAGGCTGGGGGGCAGGGATGCCGCTGCCAGACTGAGTTCGCTGAAAAAGAAGCTGGATACTCAAAGGTCAGCCGGATTCGCGCCTGAGCGTCGAGGGGAGGTAAACAATCATATTCATACCTGCTATTCCTTCAGTCCCTACGCCCCGGCGGAGGCGGCCTATGGGGCTTGGCTTGCAGGTTTGGATGCGGTCGGGATAATTGACCATGAATCGATATCCGGCTGCCAGGAGATGGAGGACGCGGGCCGGCTCATAGGTTTGCCCACCACCTGCGGCTGCGAGCTCCGAGTTTCGGCCAATGGCACGAAGCTTGAGGGCCGAAAAATAAACAATCCGGATTCGCCGAGCCTACTCTACATGGTCTGTCATGGCATTCCAAGCCGGAGCCGATCGAAATTTGATGCCTTTCTCAAACCGATTCGAAGAGCGAGGGCTAAGCGCATGAAGAGGCAGGTTGCCGCCCTGAATGAAATCTTGATGGATGCCGGGTTAATGCTCCTTGACTTCCGCGCCGATGTCGAGTCTATTTCGATGAGTCAAAGGGGCGGGAGCATTACCGAGAGGCATATATTCTATGCACTCGCTCAGAAAATGCTTGCCCGCTTCGGTCGCGGCGCCCCTCTAATCTCGGCACTAAGAAAATCTCTGAGTCTGGAAATTCCAGCCTTGGCGGAGGAGCGTCTTTCGGATAAGGATAATTCGCATTTTCTCTACGATTTGCTGGGGCTGTTTAAGAGCGCCCTTGCACCGAATTTTTATCAGGAGCCGTCGCCCGAGGAATGCCTCCCGGTGATGAGGGTTTGTGAAATGGTTAACGACTGGGGAGCCATTTCCTGCTATCCCTATTTGGGGGATGTTGGCAATTCCCCAACAGGGGACAAAAGGGCGGAGGCCTTTGAGGATTCCTGGCTGAATGAGCTATTCGAGGAACTTCCACGACTGGGCTTCAAGGCTCTCACCTACATGCCGCCCCGCAACAGCTTTGCGCAGCTTGCAAGGGTGAGGAAGCTGTGCCGCAGGAAGGGTCTTATGGAAATCAGCGGGGTGGATATCAATTCTTCCCGCCAAAGTTTTCGGTGCCCGGAGCTGAATCGGCAGGAATTTCACCACTTGACTGATTCCACATGGGCCCTTATCGCACATGAGTATCTTAGCTCTTACGGCGGCTTCGGACTTTTCGATTCAGAATCTCCATTTGGGAATATGCCCCTAGATGAGCGCATCGGAATTTATGCCGGAGTCGGACGCCGCATGGACGCCAGAAAACCTGAGGGAATTGTTGATATTGCCCGTGAGGAGGGTCTGTGGACAGATTAGAGCTGATTCCGATGCTTCGAGGGGCCTATATGGCGGCCCTGGGCTGCCCCGTTATAGTTCATTCGGCAGAGGATGGCAGGCTGAACATCCCAGAGTTGGCCCTCCCTTTGACTGACAAAAGTCTTAGAGCATTGAGCAGGCCGAACCTGCCGACTGCCGTGCGAATAAGAGGACTGGGAAGTTTTTATGTGGGGCGCAATTGGGAGGAAGCCGAGAGCGCGGTTGGAATGTCTTCCGGCGAGCCGCTTCTGTATGCGCCGAGTGAAGGTGCGAACGCTCAGCGCGGCGCGGTTGAGGGCAAGGTGGCTCTGGTTACTGGCGGCGCGCGGGGCCTCGGCGCAGCAATAACACTGGGACTTGTGGAGCAGGGAGCATTTGTAATCGTCGCGGATATCAATTTGGAGGGCGCGCGTAAGCAGGCCAATGCGCTGAATTCCTTTGGGCCACGGCGAGCCGAGGCCATTGAAGTTGACGTCTCAAGTGAGGAGTCTGTTCGGAAGATGGCTGAAAAAACGCTTTTGTGCGTTGGCGGCATAGACATCCTAATCAGTAATGCCGGCATCCTTCGGGCTGGATCCGTACTTGAGCAGCCGGCTGCTGACTTCGATCTCGTAACTAGGGTCAATTATTCGGCCTTCTTCCTGCTCGTTAAGCAAATAGCATCCATTCTGGTGCTCCAGAGATCGACAAATCCGGGTTATACTTCTGATATAATCCAGATTAATTCGAAGAGCGGACTTGTAGGGTCAAACAAGAACGCTGCCTATGCCGGAGGGAAATTCGGCGGTATCGGGCTGGTGCAGAGTTTCGCGTTGGAATTGGTTGAATATGGAATCAAGGTGAACGCCATCTGCCCAGGCAATCTTTTCGATGGCCCGTTGTGGTCAGATCCCGACAATGGCCTCTTTGTTCACTATTTGAGAGCAGGCAAGGTGCCTGGCGCAAAAAGTGTGGCGGAGATTAGAAGGTTCTATGAGGAAAAGACGCCAATGAGACGAGGCTGTGAGAGTCAGGATGTTCTGAGGGCGATTCTCTACTGCGTGGAGCAGCAATACGAGACTGGCCAGGCCCTTCCTGTTACTGGCGGCCAGGTGATGCTGGGCTAGAGCTCTGGCAAAACATGGAACTAGGGGGGGCAAGGAGCGTTTGATACTAATAGCATATAGCATATAGCATAAGGAGTTCTTCTGAAAACAACAGCAGTTAGAATGTACGGAAGGGGAGATCTTAGGCTTGAAAGCTTTGACCTCCCCGAAGTAAGAGAGGATGAAATACTGGCTCATATTGTTTCGGACAGTCTGTGTATGAGTTCTTATAAGGCTGCCATGCAGGGCTCAAAGCACAAGCGGGTTCCGGAGGATATTGCCGATTTCCCAGTGATGATTGGGCATGAGTTCTGCGGTGAAATTGTCTCTGTTGGCTCGAAATGGGCGAGGAAATACAGAGCAGGCGACAGGTTCACTATTCAGCCAGCCCTAAACTACAGGGGGAGCCTGGATGCGCCTGGTTATAGTTATCGTTGGATTGGCGGCTCGGCTACCTACATTGTCATTCCTAATGAGGTGATGGAGATGAACTGCCTGCTGCGATACGATCAGAAGGCATACTACTTCGGCAGTCTTTCTGAGCCTATGAGCTGCATCGTGGGCGCCTTCAGGGCCAGCTATCACGTGCCCCAAGGAACCTACGAGCATAAGATGGGTATCAAGCCCGGAGGCGCCATGGCCATACTGGCGGGAGCCGGACCCATGGGGCTAGGAGTTATTGATTTGGCCATCCATGGGGATATAAGACCCCGTAAACTGGTGGTAACCGATATCGATGATGCCCGTCTTAAGAGGGCGGAGTTTTTGTTTAGCAGAGCGGAAGCGGCAAAAAACGGTGTTGAATTGACTTATTTCAATACCGCCGGGCAGGTGATGGGAGATGGATTGGTCGGGAAATTCGATGATGTTTTCGTTATGGCGCCAGTGGTGGGTCTAATAGAGCAGGCAGACAGAATGCTTGGCAGGGACGGGTGTATGAATTTTTTTGCCGGCCCCACGAATATCGATTTTTTGGCCAGGATAAACTTCTACGAATTGCATTATTCCTCTCACCACATTGTTGGCACCAGCGGTGGAAACACCGAGGACATGATGATTTCACTTGAGCTAATGAGGAAGGTCAGGATAAACCCTTCCGTTATGATCACCCATGTTGGGGGACTCAATGCGGTTCCTGAAACTACACTCAACTTGCCAAAGATTCCCGGCGGCAAGAAGCTGATTTACACGAATGTGAATTTGCCGCTAACCGCTATCGGTGATTTTGAGAAACTTGGCGAAGCAGATGAATTCTGGGCGGATTTGGCGGTTATATGCGCCAGGAACAAGGGCATATGGAATAATGAGGCGGAAGAATACCTTATCGCCAAGGCGCCGGCTATCGGAGGTTATAATGGTTTTCAAGAAAGCTGAAATTGGCAAATGGCGGTATCGCGGGGAGCGCCCCAAAATTGGAATCCGACCCACCATTGATGGGCGTTTGGGAGGGGTTCGTGAGAGTCTCGAAAATCGTACCATGGGAATGGCCAGGGCGGCTGCCAAGCTTATCTCGTCGAATCTGAGGTATGTCGATGGATCCAATCTCGAGTGCGTGATAGCCGACACCTGCATAGGGGGTGTGGCCGAGGCCGCCATGGCACAGGACAAGTTTGAAAGGGCCGGAGTGGGAGTTTCGTTAACGGTTACTCCCTGTTGGTGTTATGGCTCGGAGACGATGGACATGACCCCGAGCACTCCAAAGGCTGTTTGGGGATTTAATGGAACCGAAAGGCCCGGAGCCGTGTATTTGGCAGCCGTGCTTGCTGCCCACGCCCAAAAGGGGATTCCCGCGTTCGGGATTTATGGCAGGGAGGTTCAGGATTCGGATGATGTCAGCATAACAGAGGACGTAAAAGAAAAAATTCTCCGGTTTGTCCGAGCCGGTGTGGCGCTTGCCACGATGCGGGGGAAGAGCTATCTGTCGGTGGGCTCGGTTTCGATGGGAATCGCCGGCTGCATCGTGGAAGAGAGTTTTTTCCAGAACTATCTTGGTATGCGCAATGAATATGTCGATATGAGCGAGCTCGGCAGGCGCATAAAGAGGGGAATTTTCGATCCACTGGAATATGAGATTGCCCGAGCCTGGGTGAGGGAGAACCTGAAAACAGGGGTGGACCCGAACGATGCCGACAGCCGACACAGCGATAAAGAGAAGGAGGCTGAGTGGGATACTTCGGTTAAGATGGCCCTAATCGTTAAGGATTTGATGAGCGGCAATCCCGCGCTCAAAGAGCTTGGCTTTGGCGAGGAGGCCCTTGGTCATAACGCCATCGCTGGTGGATTTCAGGGGCAGCGCCATTGGACGGATTGGATGGCCAATGGCGACTTCATGGAAACCATGGTAAACAGCAGTTTTGACTGGAATGGTTTGCGTCAGCCCTATGTATTTGCCACGGAGAACGATATGCTCAATGGAATCACCATGCTATTCGGGAATTTGCTCACCAATACCGCCCAGATTTTTAGTGACGTCCGCACCTATTGGAGCCCCGATGCCGTTAAGCGGGTTACGGGCCACAGACTTAAAGGAGCAGCCTCGGCCGGTTTGCTTCATCTGATTAATTCGGGTTCAGCCTGTCTGGACGGCACTGGCGAGCAATCGCTCAATGATAAACCGGCTATCAAGCCCTTTTGGGAAATCACCGAGACTGAGGCGGAGGGCTGCATCAAGGCTGCTAATTTCTGCCCAGCCGATCTTGGTTATTTCAAAGGGGGCGGTTATTCGACCGATTTTCTTACTCGCGGCGGCATGCCGGTGACGATGAGCCGTTTGAATTTGGTTAAGGGTTGGGGGCCGGTTCTCCAACTTGCCGAGGGGGAAACGGTGGAGCTTCCAAATGCGGTTCATCGGGAACTGGACGAGCGAACGAGCCCAACCTGGCCTACAACTTGGTTTACTCCCCGTTTAACCGGCAGGGGCAGTTTTAAGGATGTATACGGCATGATGGCGGCATGGGGGGCCAATCATGGAGCCATCAGCTATGGCCACATTGGAGCGGATCTGATTACCCTAGCCTCGATGTTGAGAATTCCTGTTTCCATGCATAATCTCAATGAGGATGAAATTTTTCGGCCGGCCGCGTGGAATCATTTCGGCATGGACAGGGAGGGTGCGGATTTCCGGGCCTGCAGTGTTTTTGGGCCACTCTACCGTTGATGAGCCGTGTATCGTTGCCGCCTTGGTCTTGCAAAGTTTTGGGATTTTTTGACGAGCTTACTTAGTTGATGATGAAATATGCTATCGCTGCCTTGGATATCGGAAAGACCAATAAGAAGGTTGTCATCTACGATGATGAAATGAGACGAGTTGCGCTCAGAATCAGGGAAATCGGAACCATCAGAATTGAAGGTTTCGATGTCGAAGACGTGGATGCGATTTTTAGTTGGTTTTTAAAAGAGATAAAAGAGCTCGGCCGCAGTTTCCCAATACGGGTAATCTCCGTGAGTGCCCACGGAGCCTCTGTTGTATGTGTGGGCGCCGATGGGAGGCCCAGACTTCCGCCAATCGCGTATACCAATAAGGTGGATTCAGGAGTCCATAAGAGATTTTGGGCGGCGATGGGGAATGCTGATGAGGTACAGAGCCTGACGGCGACAGCGGAGATTAAACCTCTTATCAACGTTGGGAAACTTCTCTGGTTTCAGAGAGAGCGCTGGCCAGAGGAATTCGAGCGAACAGCTCATGTGCTGTTCTTCCCCCAGTTTTTTTCCTACCTGTTAAGTGGCGCTGTCTCAGCCGATATCACATATACCGGCTGTCACACTTACCTATGGGACTACAAAAAAAGCGATTGGTCCTTTGTTGTCGATAGGCTCGGCATAAGGGAAAAACTTCCAAAGAGACCGAGACCTCCCTACGATGAGCTTGGCTGCATTAGCAGCAGGGTGGCTGCCGAAACGGGGTTGGCGGCAGATACTCTTGTAACTCTTGGGATACATGATTCCAATTCCTCGCTTATTCCTTATCTGATTAGTCAGAAAGAAGACTTCCTGCTCAATTCCACCGGAACCTGGTGTGTGGCTATGCACCCCTCCAAAGTTGTGGAATTTGCGCCAGAAGAGCTGGGTAAGATGGTTTTTTTCAACCTCTCCTATCAGGGATATCCAATAAAAACCTCGATCTTGCTAGGTGGACTTGAGTACTCCTTCTATAGCAGTATGCTTATGAGGAATCATAATCGCTCGGATTGGCCTGCCTACAATCCCGCCATGTATAGCAGTATTCTGAAAAAAAGACAATCTTTCATCCTTCCCACCCTCATGCCCGGTACAGGTCAGTTCCCGAACTCGGCGGCCAGGGTGATTGATGGAGGTGAAATTTTTACTGCTGATGAATTAGCGAATAACAGGCGGTGGCCCGGAGTTTTTGAGAATTATCTGGAGGGTTTTGCATTGGCCAACCTGTCGCTCGCCATTCAAACTAGGATTGCGCTGCGGAGGGTGGGCCTAAGACCGGGAGTAAGGGTGTTTGTCGAGGGAGGTTTCAGACAGAACAGAAATTATTTGAGCCTTCTTGGAGCCCTGCTCCCTGATAATCCGGTTTACGTTACGGCCCTTGACGAGGCAACCAGCTTCGGGGCTGCCCTCTGCGCGAAATCACTTGCCGATGGGATTGAGCTTCCGAAATTGGGAACCTATGTGAACCTAGATAAGCGTTTTGTGAAGCCGCCCGATTTGCCCAATCTTGACGACTACGCAAAAGAATTTGTAGGATATATCGATGTTTGAATTCAAGAAGCCCAAACAACCGGGGAAGCGGTGTTTAGCCTGCTGGGCCCTCAGTTTAGCTCTTTTGTCCTTCGGAATGGGAGGGGTGCAAGTACTTCCGGCCTCGGGGACGGAGGAAGAGAGCGCTTTGAAACTGGTTGCAAGCACGAGTTTCATTGGCGAATTATGCGAAGCCCTTGTAGGCGATGATGCGCATATAAGAGTACTGATGCCGCGGGGTCTCAATCCCCATTCCTACCAACCAACTCCGGGAGATATTGCAGCTATCGAGGATGCTGAACTGGTATTTATCAATGACCTCGGCCTGGAACATCAATTAGGACTTCCGAACGATGGGAAAGTTATAAGTATTTCGGAAAACATCAATGCACTGGCCGCAGACCACGATGAACACGATGAACACGGCGGATTAAATCCTCATCTGTGGTTTTCACCGAAGAGCATGATGGCTGCGATAGGGGCCATAAGGGCATCTCTTTCCGACGCCAACCCGGAAAAGAGAGAGATATACATAGCGCGTGAAAATGAATATTTGCAGCGATTGAATTTACTCGACGCTCAAGTACGAGAGGCGACTATGAACCTGGACAAAGGAAGCAGACGTTTGGTTACCGATCATTCTTTTCTGGACTATTATGCGCGCGACTACGGTTTTGAGATTGTTGGGCACATTGTCGATTCAGTCAGCGATCAGGCCGAGCCTTCCGCCCGCGAAATCTCGGAGCTGGTGAATCTGCTAAGAGAAGAGAAAGTCAGAGCGATTTTTATCAGTAATTCCTCGGGCAAGGCCATGGAATCACTCGCTGAAACCGTGGTGGCCGAATCTGGCGGAAATATCCGGATTGTCGAATTGCCAGTGGAATCCCTGGCGCCAATCGGCGAGAGAGGCTCGGATTATTTTGACTTCATTATTTACAACACGGAGCTGATAGTAGAGGCTCTCAGCGGAGAATAGCGCGGAAATCTGGCTCTGGTTCACACGCATTCATTATGATGAGGATTAATAGCAGTGTCTGGTTATGGTTATGGGAGGAATTGCGATCCTTCCGTAGAGAACGCTCGAACTGTTCTGAGCTTTGAGGGAGTTAGCCATCGTTACAAACAATCAAGAGAGGAAGTGCTTAGCGATATTTGGCTAACTGTAGATTCCGGGGAGCGAGTGGCGCTTGTTGGCCCTAATGGCGCGGGAAAATCCACCTTACTCAAACTTGTTCTGGGTTTAGAAACACCTAGAAGCGGTAAGATTCGGGTATTTGGCTGTCCGGTGGCGAAATATCCGCATCGCGTTGCCGTGATCCCCCAGAGCAGCACCATGGATTGGCATTTTCCGGTTAGTGTTAGGCAGGTAGTGATGATGGGCAGATACGTACATCTGGGTTGGTTTAAAAGACCCAAAGCCGCGGATAGTGAAGCGGTTGAATCCGCGATGGAATCCATGGGTATTGGTGACCTGGCCAATAGGCGGATGGATGAGCTTTCAGGCGGAGAAAGACAGAGAGTGATGCTGGCCAGAACCCTGGTGCACGATGGTGATTTGATGCTGCTTGATGAGCCATTGAATCATGTCGATCTTAGTACTCAGGAGATGATTTTCCACACATTGGAGACACTCAGTGCAAGGAATAAAACCGTTATTGTGAGCACTCATGATTTGGGGGTGTTGGTGGTGCATTTCACAAGGGCGTTGTTTCTGGATAAGAAGATAATCGCGGATGGATCGCCGAAGGAAGTGCTCACTCCCCAAACAATTGCACGGGCCTATGGTTTTGAATTTCATAAGGACTATCAACCTTGGAACAGATCCTCGAATTCCTAGTTGAACCACTGCGCTACAATTTCATGCTTCGGGGTTTATTGGGAGGGTTACTAACCTCTCTTTCCTGTGCGGTACTGAGCGCGTTTGTAGTTTGGCGGGGAATGTCATTTATAGGAGACGCAATATCTCACTCAATATTACCGGGAATTGTGCTGGCCTATGTTTTGGACATAAACCTTTTCTGGGGGGCCCTGGCCGCTTCGTTTCTGGTTGTTGTAGGAATTGGCCTGATAAGCGGGTATGGCCTGGTGGGAGAACAGACGGCGATAGGAGTTGTGTTTGTTGGATTTTTTGCCCTGGGCATCCTGCTTTTAAGCAGGGTGGCGAGCGCCAGCGATCTTAGCCACATACTGTTCGGCAATATACTGGGCGTTTTCAGGGAGGATTTAATCATTATGGCTGCGGTGGCTGGCGTGGTGATAACGGGGATTTCTCTTTCCTACAAGGAAATTTTGACAGCATCGTTCGACCCGGCGCATTCGGCGGCCATTGGTCTCTCCCCCCATCTAATTAGATACCTCATCCTGATTCTTCTCGCCCTAAGCACGGTGAGCGCAGTTCAAACTGTTGGAGTGGTGCTGGTGCTGGCCCTCCTAGTTACTCCCGGCGCCGCCGCGTCCCAGATTTTCCGAAAACCAGGCGGAATTATCTTCCTCTCGGTGGCAATTTCCTCTTTTGCCGTAGTAGTTGGCTTTTATGTATCCTACTATGCCAATTTGGCTTCGGGGCCATCGATAGTGATAGTGCTAACCCTGTTTTTCGTACTCAGCGCTGCTATTTCGCGTATCAGGAGGGGGGTGAAGAGCCTAGGTTAGCTCTCCAACTGCCCTGGCCAGCGGCACGGATGCCCTGGCGACAGGCACTTAAGTTAAAGACTAGACAGGGTCTAATATCGCGTCCTTCCTTTCTACAAAGATGTTAACCAAGGCCCACATCCAAACACATCATCACCACAAAACCGGCAATCGCTCCCATCGTGGCCAAATCAATATTCTTGTTCTCGTGCGCCTCCGGAATCAGTTCCTCTATCACCACATAGATCATTGCGCCAGCTGCAAAGGCGAGAGCATAGGGCAGAATAGGGCGCATGGTTACCACAAGAAGCGCTCCGAGGATACCAAAAATCGGTTCCACCATCCCGGAAAACTGACCGTAAACAAAACACTTCCAGCGTGATATCTTCTCTCGCCTGAGCGGCACCGCAACCGCCAAACCTTCAGGGAAATTCTGTATGCCTATGCCTATGGTAAGCGCAATAGCAGTCGCTATTGAGGCGCCCGGATAGCCAACCGCGATTGCCCCGAATGCCACGCCTACGGCCAATCCTTCGGGGATGTTATGCAGTGTAATCGCAAGGACAAGCAGTATGCTGCGCTGCCAGCTGGTTTTTGGTCCCTCTGCATCAGATCGAGACAACCCCAGATGTAAGTGCGGAATGAGCCTATCCGAAACACGTAAGAAAATAGCGCCGAGGAGAAATCCAACAGCAGCAGGAAACCAGGCAGGCATCTCTCCAATTTCCTCTGCCAACTCAATAGACGGCGCTAGGAGGGACCAATAACTGGCCGCCACCATCACTCCAGCGGCGAAACCTAGCATCACATCCAAAACCCTACGATTAATTTGCTTAAAAAAGAATACGCCCGCAGCGCCCAAGGCCGTAACACCCCAGGTGAACATCGTGCCCAGCAGCGCCTGCAGCATGGGCGATTGCGCTTTGAACCATTCTACAATCATCAATAACTCCTAACACCACGGAATACTAGTGTTGTGCCGGTAGGTTTGACAACTCCTTATTTTGTTCACAGCAGTTTTTGACGCTTTCCAAGGAGCCATATCTGCTATACAATATGAGAAATCTAAGTTAAGGAATGATGGCCTATGACATTAACCAAGGAACTAGTTGGTGCAATAGAACACTACATAGGAGAGCATCTCCAGGAGTGGATGAATAAGTTTGGCGGTAGGACGTTTGAGCGAGAAATTGAAACCCGTGAGAGAATCGTTCGGGTGGAGGAATCGCTAGAGCGGCAATCCGCATTGATGAGGCAGGGTTTTGAACAGATAGATAAACGTTTTGAACAGGTAGACAAACGTTTTGAACAGGTAGACAAACGTTTTGAACAGGTAGACAAACGTTTTGAACAGATGGACAGGCGCTTCAAGGAACTCCGTGAGGATATGGGGAAACGTTTTGAACAGGTAGACAGACGGTTCAGTCGTATCTATGCATTTCTCACTGGTCTGCTTGTAGTGGCTATTGGCGCCTTAATTACTCCAGTGGTTCAGGCGGTTTTGGGATAGAAAACGGTGAATCATCCAGGGCCTGCCGGAGAGTAAAACTCTTGGAGAGATTAGCCCTCTACGGTCGAATTTCGTTGAGCGCGATCCTCGGCTGCGGAAGAGCGCTCTTGATTGCACAGACGGTAACTCAAGGCGACGATTGCGCCGAATCCTAACTGCCCACCGGGCAGCCTCCCCACCTGATGCCAGCGGGTCGAACGCGATGTAGATTTTGCGGAAGCCGCTAACCTGAGAACTTAGGGCACAAAATTAAGAAGTCGATCGAAGGTGCAGGGGCATCACCTCAAAACGGGAGAGATTTGGAAAACCGCCGGCCAACCAAATGCCCCCGGCGCTTGTAACTTTGCACTCAAAATGAGAAAAATTTGCATTCAAAATGAGAATTTTCGAAATTTCAGTTTCATACTGGCGCTGTTGGCCAAGTGATATTGCTTGGAAATGAGGCCTGCTGCGGCACG
>Ga0056121_1000065_pt1 | contig 52454 bp, 41 predicted proteins | sample WorMetHEROISLAND_FD_83872 | JGI IMG/M metagenome (GOLD analysis project Ga0056121, IMG submission 83872) | Marine gutless worms symbiont microbial communities from Max Planck institute for Marine Microbiology, Germany - Olavius sp. 1 HERON ISLAND ...
ATAGGGCATAGGGCATAGGGCAAAAAACCAGCTTAAGCTTGGAAGTCAATCATAAACTGGTTTTTGCTTTTAGATTTTGATCTTGGTTTTAACGCCATGCCCTCTGCGCTGTGCACAGCGCAGCTACCGTTTTTTGAGTTCCTTCAGCGCCGCTTCGCGGACCCGTGCAATTTCTTCGTCACTCACCACGCCATTGACACCGGTAATCGACGCCAGCTGCATGCCGTGCTTGAGACCCAGCCGGTAGATCTCTTTTACCTTCTCCCACTGGGGTTCGCTGCCCACCGTATAGGTCTCAAAGCGGCCTTCCAGCGCCAGGATGATGGTCTCGGCCAGCCCGGCATAGACAACCTCCGGCGGCAGGCCGATGTCCTTCATTTCGATATTATTGCCCGGCAGGAGGATCTCACCGCTGCGGATCACCAGTACATCGGGCCGCTTGACAATCTGGTCGGCTGCAAATACCGACGGCAGGGTAAGGTCGGTGACCACGCAGCCCGGCTTCAGTCGCATGATGTCCAAAACCTTGGCGGCTCCGCCGCTGGCGGCAATGACCACGTCCATATCACCCAGGTGCGTGTCCGCCCGGGTAGATACAAACAGCTCGACATTCTTGGTTTCGGCCTGCATGGATTCCTGCAGGGCGAGCAACTTGGCCATGTTGCGGCCCACCATATGAACCTCTTCGAAGGCGGTGGCCAGCAGGCGGGCACAGATCGCCCCAATTGCACCGGTAGCCCCGATAACCATGGTCCGGGCCTTCAGGGTTTTGCCGCGTTTCAGTTTGGTCAGGCCCATCCGGCGAACCGCTTCGGCCGCGGCCCAGAGGGTCGCCGAGGCCAGGTAGCTGTTGCCCGTGGTGATCGGCAGGACCGCATGTTTGGAGACTTCGAGGCTGGCGGATCGCATGGATTTTGGAAACAGACCGATGCCCATGATCTGGGCGCCCAGCCGTCGGGCCAGCCGGGCGGCCATCAGCAGCCGCTTGGTGGTAAACTCGGGGCCATGGGCCTGCATCTGCTCCGGCGTTACGCCCAATCCGATGAGCCAGCCTTCGGCTTTTACGCCGGTTGGCGATGTAATACCGGTAACCGGGGAGTAGACCAACGGGGGCGCGTAAGCCATCACCTTTTCAACGGTGTCCATGGCCCCCGGCGCGACTTCGGACACCACCTCGATCGGCTTTAGTTTCTTTAAAAACGCCTGGTTCAAAGGGTAGACAATATAGGCAAAGCGGTTTACCCGGTGTTCAGTGCCGCCTGGGTAGAGAATGCGCGGCTCCATTTCCATCTCACTGATCACTTCCAGAAGATCATCGGAACTCTCTTCTTCGTCGGGCAGTTGCAGAGCGGCCATCAGCAGCGCTTCCAGGACGCTGACCCCGATCACCTTGTCAAACAGTTTGGGGGTTGTGTCAATGATAACCCCCACTTCTTTTTCTTTGAGGTAGGCCACCCGGTCGGCATACGCCGTGGTCGTGATGATGATCTTGCCGCGCAGGTCCGCCGCGCTGAATTGTTCGAGGTAGCGGTAAAAGCCGTAATACGGTACGACCAGAACCTGGGCCTTTTCAACCGCCCGCTGCAGCAACCAGTCACCGGTCTTTTTAACCGGTCCGACCCCGGTGAACAGGTTCCGGCCCGGGAGCCACTTCAGGGTGCCCTTAACCCGGCCGGCGTAGAGTTCGAGTTCGTTGTAAGAGCTCATCAGCCAGGGAATGCCCTCTTCCAGCAAGGGATCGGCAAACTGCAAATTCGGCGTGTATTCCTGTATGACCCGGGCGATCTTGGAGTTGGCCATACCGGAGAAAAAGAGCACCCGGGCATTGGTAAAGTAGTTGCCGCCGAATATAAAATGGGTGTGCCGCAGGGACCACTCGTGGCTGACATCCCGCAGGAGGCTGCCCACGGTGACGGGGGTACTCAGTTGCCGGGCCTCTTTCAGCAAGCGGCCCGTCTTGCGGTCCGGCATCTTGCGCGACCCGATGGTGTAAGGGAATCGAATACCGCTCAGCCCGATGGCATCGGCCTTTTTATTCCAGGTCAGCATAAGCTCCGACGCCCGGTCCAGGTCGCCGTCCACCCCGATGCGCTGGATGGCAAATTGCTGCCCCCGGAATTCCACATCGAGTTCATAATCGTCATTGCCTGGCCCCAGGCTGATATTGATGATCTGTTTCACGAACGCCTCCCGACTCCTTTTGTTTTTCCTTCAGCCTTCAGTCTTCTACCTTCAACCTGCTTTCAGGGGCGTCACCCTCCCCCAACCCCTCCCGTCAAGGGAGGGAAGGTTTATCCGACTCCGGACTCCTGATCCCTGACCCCTTGGTTTTCCGGTTTCTGCCCTTTTGCCGCTCGCGCCTCCAACGCCAGCCTTTTGACCTCGGCGATATCTTCATCCGTAAAAACGCCGTTGACGCCGGAGATGGCCGCCAGCTTCATGCCGTGCTTGAGTCCGAGCTTGTAGATTTCCCTGACCTTTTCCCACTCGATGTCCCGACCGATGGTGAAAATCTCGAAACGGCCCTCCAGAGCAAGGACGATGGTTTCGGCCAGGCAGGCGTATGCCACCTTGTGGGGCAAACCGATGTTTCCCATTTCCGGATTGCCGGGCAGTTCGATCTCGCCCGATTCGATGACCAGGACATCCGGTCGCTTGGCAACATCTTCCGGCGACAGATCCAGGGGCCGGGCCACATCGGTAATGACGCAGCCGGGTTTGACATTGGTAATGTCCAGGACCTTCTTGCCGGCGCCGGAGGTGGCGGTCACGATAACATCCATTTCCGCCACGAACCTGTCCGGCTTGGTGGTCACCTTAATGAAAACCCCCGGTGTCTCTTTCAGGATGGACTCTTTCATGGCCAGAAGTTTGGCCGTATTGCGGCCCACCAGATATACCTCGTCAAACGCTTTGGCCAGTAGACGCGCGCAAACCGATCCAATGGCGCCGGTGGCCCCGAGAACCATGGTTTTACCGGCGATCTTCTTGCCTTTTTCCACCTTGATCAAGCCCATGCGCCGGACGGCGTCGGCCGCGGCCCACAGGGCTCCGGAAGCGGAATAGCTGTTGCCGGTGGTAATGGGCAGGTGGGCCTTTTTGGCCACGGTGACCCCGGCGTCGCCCACCACCTTGGTAAAAGCGCCCAGGCCCATAATCTGGGCTCCCATGCGCTTGGCCATGCGCGCGGCCTGGAGCAGGCGCTTGTAGGTGAATTCAGGTTTGTGCGCCAGCATCTGCTTTGGTGTGCCGCCCACGGTAATCAGCCAGCCCTCGGCTTCCACACCGGTCGGGGATTTGATGCCGGTGACCCTTGAGTAGACCCACGGCGGCGCATAGGCGATCACCTTTTCGACGGCGTCGAGAAAGGCGGGCGGCGTGAAGCTCGCCATGAAATCCACGGCCTTGTCCTTTTTGAGGAACTCCTTGGAGAGCGGATGGATCACGAAGGCAAACCGGTTCACCCGACGGGGGTTGCCGGAAGGGTAGACCACCCTTGGGTCCATCTTCTGGGTGCTGATGATTTCCAGCAGATCATCGGCGCGGATGTTGTCGCGATTTTTGCCCAGGGCGGCGATAATCAGGGCCTCAAGCACATTGGGGGCGACCACCCGTTCCAAAATTTTAGGCGTCGGATCTATGATGACGTCGACACCCCGCTCTTTCAGGAACTCAACCCGGTCGTCATAGGCCGTCGAGGTGATGATGATTTTCCCCCCCAGTTCATCCAGGGAGGTATCCTCCAGGTAATCGTAGAAGTTGTAAGAGGGGACAACAATGATGTTGGCCTTCTGCATGGCCTTCTTGAGTATGTAGCCGTTCCAGGCCTGCAGGGGCACAACCGACGAGGTCAGGCGCTTGCTGGGAACCCACTGCAGCACCTCGTGAGCGCTGTGGGCGTATCTTTTCAAGCCCTCCAGGGAGTTTACAAACTTGGAGATCCCGTTTTCGAGTACCGGGTCGGCAAAGGTCAGGTTGTCGGTGAATTCCGACATGACCCGGGCAATCCGGTAGTTGGACATTCCGGAGAGAAAGAGTACCCGGGCTTCGTCAAAATAGTTGCCGAATTTATACTCGATATACCGCAGGGACCACTCAAAGGAGACATCGCGCAGGGCGCTTCCCAGCGTAAAGGGGGTCTGGATCCGGGAACCCAGCTTGCGGAGTTTGTCCACATGCTTGCGGGTGAGGTACCGGGGGCCGAAGCCATACGGGAACTTAACGTATCCCAGGCCAATGGCATCCGCCTCTTTGTCCCAGCGCAGCAGCATTTCGGCCGCCTTTTCCATGTCGCCGTCGGTACCGAGGCGGATGATATTGAATTCCTGCCCCAGAAACTCGGTCTCAAATTCATAATCATGCTCACTCGATCCCAAACTGATACTGACGATTTGTTTCAAAGTTACCTCCACTCACCAATGAATCCTGACTGTTTCGATATCCTTACCAGAGCCAAGCTTGGGTGTTTAACAATTTGATTAGAAGCCGTTTCAGAATTGGATTTTGGTTCAAGGTCCCGTCTACGCCTTCCAGGCTACGCCGGACAGGCAAGCCGGCCGCGAGATTTTATCCGGAGGAATACTCAAGTATTTCGAGGAATGAAATCTCGCGCTCAACGCAGAGATTGAGCCTAAAGCCACTTTTGAAACGGCCTCTATCCATCATTTTGGATGGCATCCACCGGACAAATCTCCATCGCCTCACGGCATAATGATTCCTCACTACGATCCGCCGGCTGCTTGCAAACATACTCGTATCCCTCTTCCAGATTGGAGGCAAAATTCGCCGGGGCAATTTCCGGGCAGATGGTGCAGCCGATGCAGCGGGTGTTCACATAGAAACTGCCGGGGACATTTTCCACGATCTTGGGCGGCATCATTCCGTCAATTCCTTCATCAGCCGGGCGACATCTCTAAGCCGGTCATCGTCCTCATCCCGGTCCTTGTGAATACCGCAGAAGCGTGAACCAGGCCGCGCTTTTTTACTGCAAGGCGTTCCCTTTTTGGTCAGGGCCCGGCAAGCACCCGGCGTCCGACTCGGCGTCGCCTTCTTTTTTTTCGCTTGGGCCGGATCTTTGTTTTCACGATACCGATCGTGCAGCACCAGGGGATCCTCTTCAATCTTGCCGGATTGGACCAGCTTCAACAGGTAGTCGAGCTCGGCATTGAAATTTTCGAGCAGCACCTGGGGGTCGGGCATCCGGTTTTCATCCGAGGCGATGCCCACGGTTACCTTGCCATCATAGCTGAGGATGCTGATGCCCAGGCCGATGTTGCCGCTGCGGGGGACCCAGAACATAAAGTTGTGAATCCGGCTGCCGGCAAAGTAAAGCGGTTCTCGCGGGCCGGGGACATTGGTCATTACCCCGGACGCTTTATTGCCGAACAGGCGGGCCGTTTTTTTGGCGAAGTCCGGCGGCAGGTAGCCGATGGCGTTGAGCAGGCCGAAATTGATGTACGGTTCCGGTGATGTCTTCAGCCGGTCCATGCGCCGTTTTACCTCTTTCAGCCGCAGGACGGCGTCCTCGAGGTAAACCGGGAGGGATAGAAAGATCAGGCTGAACTTGTTGCCCAGTTCAAACTCGGTCCCCGGTTTGCGGATATTGAAGGGTACCGTCACTCGCAGGTCCAACTCGTTGACCGGGACATTGCGGGTCTTGAGGTAGTTGCGCATGGCGCCGGTCACTGTGGAAATGAGTACGTCGTTTATTGTGGCCGATTTTATGGCCCGCCCGATTTCCTTGATTTTGGCCAGGGAAACCGGCTCGGACCAGGCTACCCTTTTGCGGGTGCCCAAGCGACCTTTAAAGGGCGTGTTGGGATCCGGCTTCATGATGGTCAAGCGCGAGAGAACCGAGGCAAAATCCGTGGGAACCCGGCCGGATGTGCGGGCCAGGTTTTTCAGGTGCTCGGGATCTGTGGCGGCTTTGCTGACCTCTTTGACCAGCGCCGTGCCCACTTTTTTGGTTTTCGATACCGTTTCCCGGGCAGTGTCCATCCAGGACGCCAGGGGCAGGGCCGCGCGCATGGAAAAGGCAGGTTTCTTCTTTTCGGCGGGTCCGGCGGTCGGCCAGGGTGCGTCCGGGTCGGTGTCGGCGGTGGAGAGCAGGACGTATATCAGGCTGATGCCGTCGGCAATGCAGTGATGGATGCGAAAGAACAGCACGCAGCCCTCGCCGTAGTTTTCGATAAGGTGGATTTGCCACAGGGGCCGGTTGGGGTCCAGCGGCGTCACCGTCAGGTTACTGATCATCTCCTGCAGGTCGGCCTTGTCGCCTGGATCCGGCAGAGCCACCCGGTGGATGTGCGAGCGCAGGTCGTAATTGGGGTCGGTTTCCCAGTTGGGCAGGCCGACGCCTGATTTCGGTTTCACGATCCTTTTTTGAAAACGGGGGAACGACGCCAGCCGGCTGTCGATGGTGGCCAGCAGCCGTTTATAATCCAACGGCTCGGTGAACTCCATGAAGGCGGTAATCACCATCAGGTTGGTGGGTTCATCCATGGACAACCAGAAATTATCAGCATTGGTCATCGGTTTCGCCATCTAATGTCTCCTTGGTTCAGCGGTCTTACAGGGTGATTCGTATAAAGCTACAATATTACAGGGGATAGGCCGCCAATTAAAATAGAAAACCAGAATTTATGCAATAGCTAATATTTCACGACCTGCCGGGTTCCAAAGTTGACTATTTTACGGGTTGGGCTTGACAAATATAACGCGCTGCGTCATATTGGGCTCATAACGCAATGCGTCATAATTGGCAAGTAGGTTTTATACTAAATTTTTAAGCATGCCCAAAAAGGGAAAAAAGGAAAATCCAAGGAGAAAAAAGATGACAAAAAAAAGAGCAAACAACCGGAAAACCAACAAAAAAAACACCCAGCCCGAGTCGCGCTACCAGACGATCCAAGCCCTGCGGGAAACAGGTGAGAGCCTTGCAGACCGGATGGTATATTACAAAGCCAGGTACGTCGAAGCACCGGTATATAGCTCACTGGCATTCATGGCTGACATGGGCGTAGAACCCCGCCAGACCATTGACACCCTGGTCGATGACAGCCGGGAGCGGCTTGCGGGTCTGCGCAAGGATGCCCGCCGGAAAGTGGACGAGTACCTGAAAGACGGCCGTAAGTTCTATCGCCGGGCCCGTAAAAATCCCCGCAAGGCCTTTGACAGCGTGGTGGAAGACAGTCGGGTGTTTTTCGACGATCTCGGATCGGAAGCCACTGAACGGATGGACAACCTCGTCCAGAGTGGTCGGGATCTGGTTGAAAACCTTGAAAAGGATGGACGCCTGGTTGCCGACCGCCTGCGCGATCGGCGTAAAAAGGCGCTGGCAAGCTTTTCGGGCTAAGTAATCCCTAAAGCGGCCGGTTTCCGTTTATCAACGCAACTTGCGGAAATCAGGTGGACGTGGCATCTTGACGCGATCAGTGTGTCCCCAAATCACATTTTTTGCGACAGGATGCCCCCGCCACCAAGTGGGTTGCCCCTCTTGCGGGTGAAACCCGCAGGGTGCGTTACAAATAAATATGTCACCGGCGGATTCTATGATACGCTGGCCAAAAAATATCATTGGAAGATGACCGCGCACCGCATATTGGGGAGAGCAACATGCACCGTATAAAAAAATACGTCAATCGCAAGATGTACGATACAAAGGACAAAAAGTACGTCTCCCTGGAGCAGGTTGCCCGGCTGATCAAGTCCGGCGAAGAGGTGTCGATCATTGACAACAAAACCGGCGAAGACCTTACCGCGGCGATCGTGTCCCGGCTGATCGGCCAGGACAAAGAGGAAAAGGACCGGGTGGTATCGCCCAGGATCATGATGCAGCTGCTGCGCAAGGGAGGGGACACATTGACGGACTATGCCAAAAAATATACGTCCCTGTGGCAGAATGCCCTGACCATGGCCGAAGACGAAGTGGACAAGGTGGTGGGGGCGCTGGTCAAAGACAAGGAGCTTTCCCGGGCCGAGGGCAGCAGGCTGAAAAAGGAAATCACCGGCTACACGGATTCGCTGAAAAACTGGATCGGTGAACGGGTGGACCGGCGCATGAACGAAGCCCTGGTGGCCATGAATCTCGCCTCGCGGGACCAGGTGGCGGCCCTTACCGCCAAAATCGACAAATTAAGCCGGAAAGTAGCCCGGTTGAAAAAACAGTCGGCCCCCGCAAAAACGGTCCGCAAAAAGCGCGCCGCCAAAAAGAAATCGAAATGACGGATTTAGCTGAAAGAGACAATTTTTTAGATTTGAAACGCGCCTTGCAGGTGTTTCAGTCCGCCCGTCTGAACGCCACCTACAGCGATCTGAAAAATGACCCCCAATACCAAAAGATCGGGGTCTTTTTCTTTGAAAAACTCTACGCCCCGGAAGATTTTTCCTTCCGCGACGCCAGCATCAAAAAGCTGCAGAAAATCCTCAGGGGCAAAGTGTACAAAGGTATGGTATCGGCTGTCAGCCGGGTGATCGAGCTCCACGAACTGTCCGACCGGTTGGACGACCGCATGGTGGACGGCATGCTGGCGGCCGGCGTCGGGGTCGACATGGATATGGCACAGTATCAGGAAATCTACCGCAGTCTGGACAACTACGATGAGCGGATTTACCAGATCAACCTGAGTACCGAAGTGACCCGGGCCTTTCACGCCCTGAGTAAAAAATGGATCGTTGCGCTTTCCCTCAAAACGGTGCGCACCACGGCCCGCATGATCGGCATGGGCAGAATCATCGATTTCATTTATGAGGGCTATGAAGGCTTTCGGGCCATGAACTCCATTGATTTTTTCGTGGACACGGTGAGCGAACGGGAGTTGGCCTGGCACAATGAAATCTGGAATGGTGTTAAGCCATAGACGGCATCTTTCGGCTCAGGGCGGCGTTCTCGCCTCTTTGTATTCCTCAACGTAGGACGGACTACGCCTCGGAATCCAAACAGGGCTGCGGCCTTGCCCTGAACCAAAACCTACCGGCTATGACTTAACACGCTCTGGCTACAGGCCACATTTTTAAATGATAGAACGACTCATTAAAGTTTAGTTTAGAACCTGAACCAATCTGAAAAATTGGATTTTGGTCCAAAATCAAGGCGGGCGTGAAAGCCAAACCAGAGGAATACTGGTAGTATTTCGAGGATTTGGATTTTGCGCCCAACGCCGAGTTTGGGCCAAAAGACATTTTTCAGGTCGGTTCATGAAGGAATTCATGAAGAGAGCATTGATCTTATCAGGCGGCGGTGCCCGGGGGGCCTTCCAGGTGGGGGTCTGGAACTACCTGCAGGAAATCGGCTGGGATCCGGACCTGATCTGCGGCACGTCCGTGGGCGCCCTCAATGCGGTTGCCATCGGTTCGGGCATGCCCCTGGAAAAGCTGATGCATATCTGGAAAACCCTGAACCGGGGGGAGGCCTATCGTTGGCAGCTGCTGCGGTTCTTCTGGTCCGCTCTTTTCGCGCGCACCTATCGGCCGCTCATGGACACCGGGCCCCTGCGCAACACTATCACCAACGCAGTTGACCTGGAAGCCCTGCGCCGGAGCCCCCGGGACATTCTCATTACCACTGTAAATATAAGGACGAACCGGATCAATCTCTACGATCAGAATACCATAGAAGTGGATCATGTGATGGCCTCGAGCGCTCTGCCGGGCTTTTTCCCGTGGCAGACCATCGACGGCCAGCCGCACTGGGACGGCGGCGTGATGGCAAACACACCGCTGTTTCCTGCTTTGGAACAGGGCGCCGCGGAGATCATCGTGGTGCTCCTGTCGCCCGTGGGACAGTTTGATCAGCCCGAGCCCCGCGGGGTGCACGACGTTGCCGAGCTGGCCTTTGAGCAGCTGCTGATCGGTTCCTGTCAGGCCACACTGCACGAATACAACCCGGCCTGGAGCGGCATAGAGAGGCCCCGGATCTCGGTCGTAGCGCCCACCCGGATGCTGGGCTTCCGCTCGCTGCTGAACTTTTCCGTCAAACAAGCGCTCCAGCTGATCGATGAAGGCTATCAGGGCGCCAAAGAACAGTTGGCGGGAGTCGTTTAACAAGTCAAAGTCTTAAAGTTGTTCTGTCTTTCCCCTTTGTGACGCGCCGAGCATCGCAGGAAAGGGCGAGGCAAGCGAAGTGCGTGTTTGAGCGCAGCGAGTTGTGCTGAGCGCGCCCTTTCCGAGAAGCGCAGGGCAGCCCGGAGGGCCGCGTAACACGGGCGTTTTCTTTTGGTTCGTTTTCTTTCACGCGAAAGAAAATGAACGGAAAATTAAGTTTGGAAAGCAAGTGAAATTGGTATAATGAGTTTGATCCACTTTACATCACATCAAACAAGCCCTTTTTCCGGCAACCAATACTTGCTGGAGGGAGGGATATAGAACCCCTAGCATATTAAGGAGCACACCATGCTACCTGAGTACTTCGAATTTTCACTCCCCACCAAGCTGGTCTACGGAATCGGTATCCTCGGCAACCTGGGCGAGGCCCTCAAACCTTTCGGCAAGCGCCGGGCTCTTTTGGTTACGGATGAGATTCTGGTAAAAGCCGGACCCGTCGACAAGGTAAAGGCGGGTTTCAAAGGTACGGATATTGACATTGTCTATACCTTTGACAAGGTACCCCCCAATTCAACCATAAAAACGGTGGAGTCCTGTGCCGGTCTGGCCGTCAAACACAAGTGCGATATGATCATTGCCATCGGCGGGGGCAGCGTGATCGACACGGCCAAGGTTGCCAATATCCTGGTGGTAAAAGGGGGTAAGGTTGCTGACCACATGGGGGCCTACCTGCTCGACAGCAACGAGGCCTTGCTGCCCACGATTTTTATCCCGACCACGGCCGGAACCGGATCCGAGGTCACCAAGGTGGCGGTCATTGCCGATCCGGACGCGGATGTCAAATTGCCGTTTGCCGAGGAGCAGTTTTTGCCGAATATGGCCATTCTGGATCCCGAGGTCACGGTCTCCATGCCTGGTCGGCTCACCGCGGCCACGGGCATGGACGCCCTGACCCATGCCATCGAGGCCTATGTGGACAAGGAGTGGTCCCCGGCCTCGGATGCCCTGGCCCTGCATGCCATTAAACTGGTTGCCAACAATATTCTCCAGGCCTGCGCCCAGCCGGATGACCTCCAGGCCCGCGGGAGCATGCTGGTGGGTAGTTTTCTGGCCGGCGTGGCCTTTTCTCACTCCATGGTTGGGATGGTGCACGGCATCTCCCATGCCCTCGGCGGCGTCTATCACATTCCGCACGGGCTGGCGAATGCCCTCATTCTGCCGGAAGTGATGGAATACAACCTGGAGGCCCAGATGGAACGCTATGCCGAAATAGCAGTTGCCCTGGGCATCTCCTTTCCACAGGTGGTCGACCACGGACGCAGTCTGTTGAAAACCAACCGGCTGGATTTTCTTTCCAAGCTGGTCAACAAATCTGAAAGCGACGCTTTAAGCGAAATGGTCAGCTCGAGTTCTTACAAGGCCCGCGGCATGGCCGCCCGGGCCCTGGGCAGCTTTGGATTTGTCGATGACTGGGTCCGCAAGCAAGCGGCCCTGGCCGCCGTCGAGAAGGTTCGGACCCTCAACCGCCAGCTGGCCCACCTGACCAAGATGCCGCTGAACCTGAAAGAAGCCGGCATTTCCGACAACCTGGAAAAAATCGAGCAGGTGGCCACCACAGCCATGGAAGACGGTTCCATGCTCTACAACCCGGTGGAGCCCGAGCGCGAGGCGGTGATTGCCATCGTGCGCAAAGCGTACCACGCCCGCGTCAAGCCGCTGCCGGTCCTCGCCGAGGATTTGCAGCCGGCCGAAGCCGGCCGCAAACGGGGCGACATGACCAATGTGTTTAAGGATTCCGAGATGTTGTACGATGTGCTGTTCGATTTTTATGAACTGCTTAAAGAAAACCGGGAGATCGGGCCGGCCCTGGCCAAGACCGACCTTTGTGTCCAGTTCCGTTATAAAAATCCGTCGGCGGTGATGACCATCGATGCCAGTGGCGACGAGACCGAAATCATCAAGGGCGATTTCGACGGCGAGCCCGAAGTCACCATGACCATGAATGCCGACTTCGCCCACAAGTTCTGGCACGGCAAAGCCAACCTGGTAACGGCCTTGACCCGTCGCCTGGTGGTGGCCCGGGGCAATGTGCCCAAAACCATCAAACTGCTGCCCATTTTGAAACCGGCCTATGATCTGTATCCGGATTTTCTGGAAAAGAAAGGCCTCGGTGAGTTGGTGATTAAGTAGGTAGACAGGTAAAAGGCTGAAGACTGAAGGCTGAGGGAAAATCTGGAACCAGGTGTCCGGTGTCAGGAGTCTGACAAGCTATAAGGCAGAAGGTATAGGGTAGAAGGAAAACCAGGAGTCCGGCGTCAGGCTTCGCCAAAGGCTACGCCCGGCAGGCAGGCTTCGGGGGTCTGAAAGACTCCCCTCCCTTGACGGCAGTGGCCGGCCCGTCTTCGCCTGAGGCTACGCCGGACAAGGGGAGGGTGAACGGCCAGGAAATGAAGTGGTAGCAACAAATCTGATGTGATTTCGAAAGGTAAGCATATGATAAGTCTGAAAATACGTATCTTCGAAAATGGCGAAGCCGACCCCAAGACCACCATATCCATCCCATTGGGGATGCTGGGCTTTGTTTCCCGACTTGTGCCGGCAACGTTGAAAGAGTCTCTGGCCAAAAAAGGCATCGATGTGGCCGCAATTGGCGATCTGGCTAAAAGTGATGAAATTCGCGGTACCCTGGTGGAAATCGATGAACATAAAAAGCGCGAAAAAACCGTTATTTCTATCGAATAAAAGTAAAGCCCCGGGCTCAAGTCCGCACCTGGAACACTGAACATTTTGAGCCCTTAATAATAGGGTAATCGAAAAAATAAAAATATAAATAACTTGCATTCGCCCAAAAAGGTGTTACTGTTTCTCCAATCAACTCGGCGCCGCTTTCAAATAGCGACGCGGTTTTCTTCTGAAGGACCTTATCATTTCTTGGTGCTGTATCCTCCAGTCTTAAATTTTGATAATTCTATGAAAGGAGGATACGTCTATGTCTAATGGAATAGTTAAATGGTTTAGCGACCAAAAAGGGTTCGGTTTTATCGAACAGGAAGATGGTCCCGATGTCTTTGTGCATCACTCCGCCATCAACGCCACCGGCTTTAAAAGCCTCAACGACGGCGACCGGGTCACATTTGATCTCGAGCAAGGTCCCAAGGGCCCGGCTGCCGGCAACGTCACAGTAGTTTAATACCGCTGTCTTGACTTAAATAGGGGCACGCTTCCATATTAACGGAGCGTGCCCCTTGCCGTTTATGCCGTCCGCTCTAATCGCGGATCAACGATCTGTTTTGAAGCCGCCTGGACGGTGCGAACATGAAATCCATTGCTTTCCTGTCGGAATACCTTTAACCTGTAGGAGCGTCAATCGACACTCATTCCGAATCTTTTTGGCCCTGAGACGATATTGTCTTGTTCCGGGTAACCATCTGAATTCGGCGGCAGACTATACGCCTGCGCCTCACCCCCCTTATTTCAGATGGTGCTCCCAATGTCCCGACACAATCCGTGAACATGTTACGGCGCCTGTTGCGCCGCTTTCTGGATCGCCTTCGATTGCCGCGAAATGACCCATTTTGGAAACGGGATGGTTCCCCTGGAATTTTTTCCCACGGGTTACGAAAACGTCTTTAATCCGGCCTTTGACCAATAACGCGCCCGGTATGGACTTGCCCTCCGGAGGGCTTTTTGAGCACTGGGCTCGCATTCATATATCTTCAAAACAGAAAGGGAGGAACTCTTGGCCCGAACTAATTATTCGTTTCAAAAACGACAGAAAGAACTCAAGCGCAAGAAAAAGAAAGAAGAGAAACGCCAACGCAAGCTCGCTAAAAAGGCACTGGCGCTGGAAGAAAACCCTGAAGAAATCCCGGATGAATCCGATGAGGATGTCGGGGATGATGAAGGCTGAAAAGGAGCAACGCTATGCGTCAGAAATTTAAGATTTCGCGTGATGACGAAACCAACCAGCTCAAAATCAGGGAGTACGCGGTTACTGAAAGAGATCCTAAAAAAGTGCTGGTAACCATGCTGGAAAAGAGTAAGTTTTCCTTCCTTTGCGAAGAAACCTATTCCGGTGAAGCCATTATGAAAGCCATCACCAGCGGGATGCAAACCTTGGTGACCCGTTTGCGGACCCGTAATCTATTTCCCATCGAGCCCTATATCACTCCTATCGCCGAAGCGGTTATCACCCTGTACAAGGCCCCCGAAGAAGGGACGATAGAGCTTCGTTTTGACGATGCGGATCTGGTGGCCCCATTTGATGCGGATGCCCCGGCATAGGGCATAGGGCATAGGGCATAGGGCATAGGGCATAGGGCATAGGGCATAGGGCATAGGGCAAAAAACCAGTTAACCCATGAATGTCAAGGGCTAACTGGTTTTGATTTTAAGTGTTTTTGGTTTTTCCTTCAGCCTTCTACCTTCAACCTAAAACCCTGCCGGGCGTCCCGCCCGGCTACCCATTCATTTTCTGCTCCCACTCCCACTCTCTCCCTGTCACTGTATCTTCCATTCTCTGCAACCGGCGTTCGAGGTTTTTGAAGCGGCGTTTGAGGCGCCGGGCGGCGTTGGGGCGGGAATGTACGTAGCTGTCGTAAAATTCCTGCTCGTCGGCGCTGTTGATGGGGCGCACCGGTTCCGGTTTCATGACCAGTGATGCGACAAAATAAACAAACAGTACCGGCCAGAACCCGCTGAAAAACATCAGTACCACCACGATCATGCGCAGCCAGAAAACACTGAAGTCATAGTATTCGGCCAGTCCCCGACAGACACCGGCAATGGCTCCGTTGCGAGAGCGATAAAGTCCCCGGTCCGATCTGGGTTTGAATCTTTTCATTGCTCTTGTTCCTTTCCCGAGCGATCCATGAGGATGGTCTCCAGGGCGTCGATGCGTTGTTCCATTTTGGAGAGCCCGCTGTAGATTTCCTGGATCATTTCAGCTTCATCGACTTGTTGCTGCCGGTCTTTCTTGGACAACCCCCCGTGACGCAGCCGAATGGACATCAGGATGGTGCCGCCGACAATCGCCAGGGAGAGGACCAGGCCGGCGAAAACAATCAGTACGATCAGAACCGCGCTCATTTCAGTTAGTTTCCATTTCGTGGGTTAAAAATGAGAGGAGAGGGTGGATCTTACTCCTCGCCATGCTTTTCCGGGATCTCCCGGGTAGATTTCATGGCAGCCAGTTCCTTTTCAATATCGTCTTCATCCGCCAATTTGTCAAACGCTTCGTCCAGGGTGGATTTGCGGCCGAAGTTTACCAGGTCGGCCTCGGCCTCCATGCGCTCGATCCGGTTTTCAAACTCATCGAACTTGGCGATCGTGGCGTAGTTGTCGACCCGCCGCATTTCCTCCCGGGCTTCCTTTTTCCGCTTGGCCCGGATATGACGCTGGAGCAGCAGCCGCTGCTTTTCGCGGGCCCCGGCCAGTTTCTCTTCCAGCTGGCGGATATCGTCCTTGTATTGGGCCACCATGGCACCGTGTTCGATGTGCTCTTCTTCCAGGGCGTGGACCATTTCGGTGAAGCGGCGTTTTTCAACCAGCGCTTCCCGGGCGAGATCGTCACGGCCCTTGTCCACTGCCAGATGGGCTCGTTCAGCCCAGTGCTGCTCGCGACTCCGGGCACCTTCCAGTCTGCGCTCAACCTTTTTCTGGCTGGCCATGACCCCGGCACAGGCTGATTTCAGCTCAATGAGGGTGTCCTCGATTTCGCGGATCATGAGTTTGATCAGCTTTTCCGGATCCTCGGCCTTGTCGAGCATTGAGTTGATGTTAGAATTGATGATGTCCCGAAAACGAGTGAAGATACCCATGATTCTCCTCCTTACCCGGTCGCTGCACCGAGTGTTGTTTTTTAGCTTCTATAGAGCAGAATGTGTGCCAAAGCCTTATGTTTCATGCAACCTGCTGATAATTTAATCAATATGCCCTCTTGACATTTTGAGGGTGTGTGGTTAAATTTACCATATATAGGTAATTTAAACCATATTGTGGGGATTTCGTTTATGCGGGTACTATCATCCCTTCCTGCCGACCCGCAGGCCTCGGTCACGGATGTTGCTGTCGAAGCCCTGGGGCAATCCGAAGCCTTTCTGGATTTCCAGGAGCGGCTTTCCCGGATCGCGCCCGTGGAGCGACCGGCCCTGCTGGTGGGGGAACGGGGAACCGGCAAAGAGCTGGCGGCCACACGTCTGCATTACCTCTCCGGCCGATGGCAGGCCCCTTTCATCTCCCTGAACTGTGCGGCCCTGGCCCCCACTCTGATCGAAGCGGAATTATTCGGATATGAGAAAGGGGCCTTCACCGGCGCCCAACAGCGGAAAGCGGGCCGTTTCGAGGCGGCCGACGGCGGCACCCTGCTCTTGGATGAGATCGGCTTGCTGCCCATTGAGGCCCAGGAAAAGGTCCTGCGGGTCGTAGAATATGGCTTTTTCGAACGGGTGGGCGGAGCGACGTCCGTGGAAGTGGATGTGCGCATCATCGGCGCAACCAATGCGGACCTGCCGACCCTGGCGGAGGCAGGCCGCTTCAAAAGAGACCTGCTCGATCGGCTCTCCTTTGAAGTGTTGTTCCTGCCGCCGCTGCGAGAGCGACAGGGAGATACCCTGCTGCTGGCATATCATTTTGCCCAGCGCATGGGCTATGAACTGGGCCGGTCGGAGAGCCCGGAATTCGGCCCTACCGCCCTGCAGCAGTTGGAAGCGCATCCCTGGCCGGGCAACATTCGTGAGCTGAAAAACGCTGTGGAAAGAGCCGTTTATCGGTCAGACACAGCGTTGATCGAGTCCATCGATCTGGATCCCTTCCGGTCACCCTACACTCCGCGAGTGGCTCCGGCCGTGACCCACCCGGCGGAAACGCCCCCGGTCTCTCAACCGGCGGACATGAAACCCCTGGCGCTGAAATCAGCTGTCCGGGATCTCGAACGCGACCTGCTTAAAAGAGCCTTGACCGATGCGAAATACAACCGTAAGAAAGCCGCCCGGTTGCTTGGCCTGACATATGATCAGCTGCGGGGGTTGTTGCGCAAGTACAAAGCAGAACTTGGATGAATCCAAGTTCTGCAGCTGGAAGGTCGAAGGCTGAAGGCTGAAGGAAAACCCGGGTATCAGGTGTCCGGTGTCTGGAGTCCGGGGTCAGGATTCTGGAGTCAGGAATCGGGATTCTGGAGTCAGTAAGATTTTCGGACTCCGGACCCCTGACCCCTGACGCCTGTTGTATCTTCAGCCTTCGACCTTTGGCCTAAAAATCAAAAACCCTTGCACCCCCTGCTTTTCACAGCTATATCATACAGTTCAGATAGCTTTTCCGTTTTAAGAACCATTGCTGGCAGATACCCGCAGACCCGTGCGAGGAAACGGTGCCCGATAAACCCAAGACAGTCTCCTATTATTTCTTTTTCGTCCTCTTCCACCCGGACGCCTATCGAATTCTATTCGGATTTCTCGCTGCAGTTCTGTTGGTTCCGCAGATAGCCCCACCTGACCTGTCAACTGCGGGAAGAGCTATGCTGTACGTCATGCTTGCCTGTATCGGATATGTGATTGCTGCCAAACCGGCGGGTTGGATTACAATGGGCCTGAAGAAGTGGTTGCTAGGCGAAGGACCAAGAAAGTAAACGCTTCGCGTTTTAGGTGTAAGGTAGAAGGAGATCCCAGTGGTCAGGAATCAGGAGTCTGGGGTCAGAAAGACTCCCCTCCCTTGACGGGAGGGAAACGACTTGAAACCCACAAATGGTAACTTAAGTCGGAAGGTAGAAAAGCTGTGTTACCGGCCTAAACTATACTTCAAAAGGAACTTTCGATGAAACATGCATGCGAGTTGAAAGTGGAAGACCTGCGTTTAGCCTGTGATCCCGGCGTGTTCAAGTTTAAAAGCACGGCGGATCTGGATCCCCTGGAAGATGTAATTGGACAGAAACGCGCGGTCCAGGCCATCGATTTCGGGCTGAACATGGAAAGCCCCGGCTACAACATCTTTGTCACCGGGCAGGCCGGTACCGGGAAAACCACCATCGTGAGCGATATCGTGGGCAACTTTGCCCGTGAGCTGCCGATCCCGGACGACTGGTGCATGGTCAACAATTTCCAGGACAAGTACCGGCCGCGGGCCATGCAGGTTCCGCCGGGTAAGGCGGCCCTTTTCAGCAAGCAGATGAGTCGCCTCGTGGATGTCCTCAAGACACGCTTACCGGAAGCCTACGATGACAAGGCCTTCCAGGAACAGCAAGCCGCCGTGCGGGACAAATATCGCGGCATGGAAAAGGAAATTCTGTCCAACGTGGCCAAGACGGCAGGCGACAAGAGCCTGGCCATCAGCCGGACGCCGGAAGGTTACCAGGTGATTCCGCTGGTCGATGGCAAACCTATCACCAACAGCCAGTTCTCCAGCCTGCCCGATGCCGAGCAGAAAAAACTGGAAGCAGAAATGCAGGTGATCCAAGACGGTCTCAAGGCTACCGTGGGCGAGGTCAACGCGGTTCGCCAGGAAATGTCCACCGAACTCGAAGCCCTGGTCGGGCAGGTAGCTCAGCGGGTGGTCAATGATCGCCTGGCCCACCTGGTGGATACCTATAAAGAGTGTGAAACCATTAGGGCCTACCTCGAGGAGGTCAAAGCCGACCTCATTGAAAACGTCAAAGATTTTCTGCCGCAGGAAGAAGCGGAAAACCCGGTCAAAGAAATGTTCTTTCAACAGGAAAAACCATCCTTTCGGCGTTACAGAGTCAATGCGCTGGTTGACCGGACCGGCGCCCGCGGCGCACCGGTGATATTCGAGCCCAACCCCACCTATCCCAATGTCTTCGGCCGCATCGAAAAACGGGCCCACATGGGGGCCTCCACCACCGATTTTACCATGGTGCAGGCCGGTTCCCTGCTCCAGGCCAACGGCGGCTACCTGATTATGGAGATCGAATCGATTGTCATGGATCAGTTTGCCTGGGAAGCCCTCAAACGCGCCCTGCAGAACAAAAAGCTTTATATTGAAGATGTGCCGGCCGGCATGGGCTTTGCCAACGCCTCACTCAAACCGGAGCCCATCCCGCTGGACGTAAAAGTGATTCTCCTGGGCGATTACGAGATCTTCCAGGTGCTGCAAAACTACGATTCCAAGTTCAACAAGATTTTCAAGGTGCGGGCCGATTTCGATCACGAAGTCGAACGAACCGCTGAAACCGTCCAGCAGTACGCCAAGTTCATCGCGCGGGTATGCAAGCAGGAAAACCTGCTGCCCTTTTCGCCGGACGGGGTGGCGGCCATTGTTGAATTCGGGGAAAAGATCATTGCCAACAAAAACAAGCTTTCCCTGCGGTTTGGGCCCATCGTGGGCATTTTAAAAGAGGCCGACTACTGGGCCGGTAAAGAGAAAGCAAAGCTGGTGACGGAAGCGTTTGTCGTGAAGGCCTTCCAGGAATACCGTTTTCGCTACAATCTGTATGAAGAAAAGGTCCATGAATCCTACGTGGATGAAACCATCCTGATTGATGTGGACGGCGCGGTGGTCGGTCAGATAAATGGGCTGGCCGTTTATCAGATCGGCGATCTTTCCTTTGGCCGACCGTCGCGCATTACGGCCGAGACCTTCATGGGACGCAAAGGGGTGGTCAATATCGAAAGGGAAGCCGGCATGAGCGGCAACACCCACGACAAGGGGGTCTTGATCCTCTCCGGCTACCTGGGGCGGACCTTTGCCCAGAACCAGCCTTTGACCCTTTCGGCCAGCATTACTTTTGAGCAGAGTTATTCTGGAGTGGACGGCGACAGTGCTTCTTCCACGGAACTCTACGCGGTGCTTTCCAGCCTGGCCGACATTCCCCTGGACCAGGGTATCGCCGTCACCGGATCGGTGAACCAGAAAGGAAAAGTCCAGGCGATCGGCGGGGTCAACCAGAAAATCGAAGGGTTCTTTGAAGTGTGCGCTGCCAAGGGCCTCACCGGCCACCAGGGGGTTATCATTCCGGAAGCCAACGTTCAGAACCTTATGCTCAACCGCAAGGTTGTGGAGGCGGTCGAAAAAGGGAAGTTCCATATCTACAGGGTTGCCACCATCGAACAGGGCATCGAGATTCTGACCGGCTTGCCGGCCGGCACCCGGGATGTCAACGGCAAGTTCCCCGACGGCACCATCTTTGGCGGCGTGCAGAAAAAACTGGCCAAGTACATGAACCAGGCGTTGAAGTTTAAAAGTACGGAGAAGTTTGGAATTTGATAGGTGGAAGGTAGAAGGTAGAAGGCTGAAGGAAAAACCATGGAGTCGGGAGTCAGGTGTCGGGGGTCAGAAAATGCGCCCCTCCCTTGACGGGAGGGGCTGGGGGAGGGTGAGGCCGCGTTGCTAAGAGGTCATAAGGTATAAGGTGGAAGGCGGAAGGAAAACCAAGGAGTCAGGCGTCCGGAGTCGTGAGTCGGACGACCTTTCTGACCCCGGACTCCAGACTCCAGACCCCTGATCGTTCTGTCCGTGTCCAAATAAGTTTTTAGGATTAAGGTAGAAGACGAATGGAAATACGATACGCAAATTTGGCGGATGCCGATACCATTGCCCGGTTCAACCAGGCCATGGCCATGGAAACCGAGAACAAGGTGCTGGAAGATGAGGTGATCAACACCGGGGTCCGGGCCTTAATGGAGAACCCCCGCAACGGATTTTACGTCGTGGCCGTGGTGGATGGGGTGCCGGCGGCGTCCCTCATGGTCACCAGCGAGTGGAGCGATTGGCGCAACGGATTTTTCTGGTGGATTCAAAGCGTCTACGTCGATATTGATTTTCGGCGCCGGGGGCTTTTTTCCGCCATGTACCGTTTTGTGAAAAACGAAGCCGCCAAACGGGCAGACGTTTGCGGATTCCGCCTCTATGTAGAACAGGAGAATGTCGGCGCCCAGAAGACGTATGAATACCTCGGACTGGAGCGTACCGCATACGTTCTTTATGAAGAAAAAGCTTAGAGACGGTTTCAAAACCTCCCATCGAACTCAATCTTCAGCCTTCGCTGAAGCTATGGCTCATAAACTCTGTTAGGAACTTGCCTGCCTGTCAGGCGAAGCTTACAGCGAAGGCTGATCCGGCGTAGCCTGAAAGACGTAGACGGGACCTTGAGCCCGATTGAAGATTTTGAAACCGCCTCTCCTGTTTGATGACTTCTGTGGTTGGCGCACAACAATCAGAAAGGAAATATTGCCATGTTCAAACACATCCTCTGCCCTATCGACCTGAAAGGAAAAGGCCGGGCCAAACTGGCCTTGAAAAAGGCTGTCCAGATTGCCCATCAGTTCGGCGCGAAAATCACCGTGTTGAACATTCACCCGGAGTTTATGCAGTCCGAAGAGCGTCAAATGCTGCGGGTCAGCGTAGAGAAGATGGAATCTAAATTCCGCAAGATTGCCCTTGAGTCAAAGCAGGAAATGCAGGCGATCATCGCAAAGCTGCTTACTGAGGACATCGAAGTAGATTATCTGCTGCGTCAGGGAAAACCGGAGAAAACCATATCCAACGTAGCCGGTGAACTCGGCGTGGACCTGATCGTTATCTGCACGGATGGGCGTGATAACCTCAAAGATTTTGTTACTGGGACTGTCACCGAAAACGTGATCAACAGCCTGGTGTCTACTGTGCTGGTAATCCCGAGCCCGCAGTAGAATCTGCCTACGGCAGGTCTAAGGTATAAGGTGGAGGGTTTAAGGAAGACCAGTTATAATCGATCAGAAACTGTCATCCCAAAGACTATCGATTCCTAAACTTATACCTTCTACCTAACCTACCTATTCAACTCCGTCTCCAGGGCATCTTCCACCGCCAGGTGGTTTGACTGCCAGACGTTGTTTTCATTAGCATATTCGGCCATGTTTTTGCTGGTAAGGTGCTGGATCATGGCCATATCGTCGGCGGCCTCTTCTTCCCGCCCCATTTTGGTCATGAGCGTGACCCGGCTATGGTAGGCCGCTCCGTATTCGGGGTCGAGTTCGATGGCCCGCGTAAAATCGAGCAACGCCTGTTCTTCGTTGCCGCGTTTTTCTTCTACAAGGCCCCGCAGGTGGAATGCCCGGGCATAGCCCGGATCCAGGTCGATGGCATGGTTGAAGTCTGCCCGGGCCTCGTCCAGTCTGTCCAGCTGCAGGTAGGCAGATCCGCGCCCCACGAACGTCAGTTTGAAGTCTTCATCCACATCGGCTGCTTCCGTTAGTATTGCGATGCTCTCTTCGTAATCGGTATTTGCAAACGCCATCATGCCCTTGTTGAATAGGTGTTTGGCTGAGGTATTATTTTCCATGGTTATGTCCTTTCAAACCGAGAGCATTGAGCCTCTCGGTTGTTATTGTAGTTTTGAGCTCCCAGCCCATAGGTAACGCTAGAAGGTCGGGAGCAATTCGGCTGTACTATCAAATACTAAAACCTGATTTCGTCCCTTCAATGAGGACAGGTTGCGGTCATAGTGGCAGGCCATTCCTATCATTACGATTCGCTTTCCTGAACAGCCTGCGGTCTACTTGCGGGACATCGCCCTGACGGGGATTGCCCGGCAGAGGGTGGACTTGATCTAATTGTCTGTAATTATATAAATTATCAGGATCATACGTTTTGCGCGACGCGCAGCCGTCAAGGCCCCTTATTTATCCGGCACTATTGATAGCTTTTGCCTATGAAAGGGACCTCAGTTCTCTGGGGTTGCAACGCAAATTCAAAGAACAATTTTGTAGGTTAATAACAGGTACTGGCAGGTGGCTTACTAACTTTTGCGAACCTCAGCATTTAACCAGCTAACGAAACCAGGATGTGACGTTATGAGTAAAAGCAATTATTTAATTGTAGGTGGAAGTTCCGGCATCGGCCTGGAAATTGTCAACCAACTCAGTGGCAGGGGAGATCATGTTACCGTGATTTCAAGAAGCCGTGGCCAGTTGGCGCAGACAGAGGGTGTTGAGCACCTCGCTTTAGACGTGACCCGGGACGATCTTGATTCAATCGGCCTGCCGGATGTGCTCGACGGTCTGGCCTACTGTCCGGGAACGATCCGGCTCAAACCTTTCCGCCGCCTCGGCAGCGAAGATCTGCTGGAAGATCTGCGGGTCAACTACCTGGGTGCGGTGCGCATCATTCAGGCGTGTTTGACCCGGCTGCGCAAGGCCTCGGAGGGCGGTGCGGTCGTCCTGTTCAGCACCGTGGCGGTTCAAACCGGGATGCCCTTTCATGCCTCGATAGCCGGAGCCAAGGGTGCCGTGGAAGGTTTGACCCGCTCGCTGGCGGCTGAGTTGGCGCCCCACATCCGGTTCAACGCCATTGCCCCGTCGCTTACCGACACCCCGCTGGCCCAGGACCTGCTGGCCTCTCCGGAAAAACGAAAGGCTGCCGACGATCGACATCCCCTCAAAAGGGTGGGCTCGCCCGCGGAGGTTGCCCGGTTGGCAGTCGGACTCCTGTCGTCCGACTATGGCTGGATGACCGGTCAAGTACTCAAGATTGACGGCGGCATGGGCTCAGTGCGGACGTTCCGTTGAAGCCGGTGGCGCAAAATGCTGACAGGTGACATCCGCAAGGTCCAAAAGCAGCCGGCCCTGGTGATCGATGAAACGTCTACCACTGTCCACCGGAAAAGAGATAAGGTCGACCGGTGCCCGGCGGGAACCGACCGCCGCGGCCTTTTCAATCTGCTTGGCGTAGGGCGTCAGGCGCGCGTTCCACTTGGCAAATACGAAGTGGGTAGAACGGTAGCGGCTGACGAGGGTGTGCATCTTGCGGGCCCCCACGTGTCCGGCTTCACCCCAAAACAGGGGGACACCGCCACTGTCGATGTCCACCAAATCCGGCTTGTAACGGTTTCCAATGTCAACTTCGATGCAAAGGTTAGGGTATTGCGGCAGATACAGGGCCCACAGAAAAGCCTTCATCAGCACATGCTCCGTGCTTTCGACCGGTTTTTTAACGAAGACCGCTTTTTGGCCGTGGGCCAGGAAAGTGAACTTGCGGCGTAGATGAAAGTCGGATTCCACGGCAATCCCATTGGTTCGGTTTTCTTGACCTCTGCGTTGTGAGGTGGCAACCCTTGCAGTCAATGTACTTTTACTGACAAGGTTCACTTTGCGGTAATCAACTTGTTTTGCTATTGATATATACGATAGGGCACGCGGGCTGCGGATGCAAATTTAAAAGCAGCCGGTCCCCGGTAGGTCCGGCAGCCCCCATGAACAATCACCACCGGGACTGAGGCTGGTCCCGGGAAAGGAGTCACCCAAATGAGCACCCCGCTAAACGTTTTTGACATATTCGACCACGATGAACATTTCCAGACCATCATGAAACATCTGCTCGAAGCCTCCATGGATACCTCATTCAATGGAATTATGATTACCGAGGCCGGTCCCGGCTATCCCATCGTCTACGTGAATCCGGCCCTGGTTGATCTGACCGGCTACGGACCCCATGAATTGGTCGGCCAGTCACCGTCTATGCTGCAGGGGCCCAACACCAGCCAGTGGGTGCTGGACCAGCTCAAAGAACAGATAACCGCCGGCGAGATGTTTCACGGTCGCACGTCCAACTACCGCAAGGATGGCTCTGAATTCATCATGGACTGGCGGATTGTTCCGATTCGCAATGCCGCCGGTGATATTACCCACTACATGGCTATCCAGCGGGAAGTAACCACCGATGACGAATGAAACCGATGGTTTCGATTCATGGAAGCACAACGCCCGCAAATGATGGTTGACCTGAAGGGCAGGCATGTATCGGTTTTCGCGCAGGTCGCCGTTGGGGGGTAAACCCTGAGACCACCTTTCAAATTTGCAGTCGTCGGCAGTGGATTGACCGGCACGTCCCTGCTGTGCCAGCTCATCGAATCTATCGTCAAACGGTCTGAAAGCGCACAGCCCGGACTCCCGGCACTGAACCTGGTTATCTTTGAGAAGACCACTGATTTCGGGCCGGGTTTTCCACACAACGAAAAAGACCTGCTGCCTTTCCACATCACCAATATGTGCGCCGGAGATATGGGGGTCTTTGCAGCACGTCCCGGTGATTTCCAAACCTGGATCGACCAGAATCCTGCCTACCTGAAAAAACGTTTTCCGGGCTATCCGCAGCAGGCCTTTGAACCCGAGCGCGGTCCCGATCTTTGTGGGCATTATCCCCGGGCCTTCATGGGAGAATACCTGCGAACCCGATTTCAAGAAGCCATCCAACAGGCCCGGCGTCTGAACCTGCCCGTGACGCTTTACCCGCGACATGAAATCATCAATGTCGAACGAATAGGGCGGCTGGTCCGCCTGCACGCCCGTTGTGATGATGCCAAAAACGGTGGTGTTTATGACACGGATGCCGCCCTGCTGGCCACCGGGCACTGGATTTCCAAGGACAGCCGTGAAAACTATTTCGATTCACCCTGGCCCGCCGACCGGCTGCTCTCCGGAATCCCGGCAGGCGCCTCCGTTGCCGTAATCGGTACGAGTCTCAGCGCCATCGAAACGGCGTTGACCTTGACTGGCGACGGCCGGTTTGTCGAAACCCGCGGCGGGGATCTTCAATACATACCCTCTGAGAACCCGCGACGCGTGCACCTCTATTCCCGCCGGGGCCTGCTGCCTAAAGTTCGCGGCCGAGTGGGTCCCTATGCAAATCAATACCTGACGCCCGCGGCCTTTGAAACCGGCCGGTCGACCGGCATTGCCCGAACGTCCCTGGAGAAGATGTTTGCTTTACTCAACCAGGAACTTGAAGCGGCCTACGGCCGTCAGATAGATTGGGACGCGGTGCTGTCACCCGCTCAGGACCCGCAAACTTTTTTGGCGCAGTCCTTGCGCGATGCCGTGCATGGAGATGAACCTGGGGGAACCGTCATCTGGCAGACTGTCCTGCGGCAGGTTGTTCCCTATATCCGGGACTGGTATGCCCATCTGGCGCCGCCTGACCGCCTGCGTTTCGATCAGGAGTTCACATCGGTTTTCTTCACGCATGCGGCCACCCAGCCCCATATCAATGCGGCCAAGCTGCTGGCCCTGATGAAAGCCGGGCTCGTTAAGGTAATCAGGCTGGGACGATCATATCGGTTTTATCGCGAAGCTGCCTCGGCCGGCTATCGGTTCGATTATGCCGCTGCTTCGGGAAAGCCAATCTCCGATGTGTTCCCTTTTGTGGTAAATGCACGGGGGCAGAGCGTTTCAATTGAAACGGACCGTTCCGAGCTGGCCCAAAATTTGATTCGGGCGGGCTATATGCACCGCATCCCGGCTGAGATCCCCGGAGCTTTGCCACCCAGGTCGGAAGATGCGCGAAAAGGCGAGAAAATGGGCCGGGCGCATCCATCCGGCACCCTGCTCATCGACCCCGAAACCTGCCGAGTGCAATCACTCTCTTCCAAACAGTCTATTTCTGGTGCCGTGTATGCAGTGGGGGCCATGACCCGGGGACAGATTATCGATGCCAGCATGGCCCACGGCTTGTGCCGGTCGACGGCCGCAATCTGCGAAGAGTTGCTCGCGGCCATTTTTCCGGAGCAAGCCGGCCCCGTTCAGTAAGGGCTCGCACGGCCCAATACATGCCCCAAAAATCAATGTGCAGGGTGGCATGTTCGCCAAACTGCTCTTCCAGCCGCACCCATTCTTTCCCATCACAACCTGCGAGTCTGCCGGTTGCCGTACCAGCCTGCGAGAATACGATCGCCAGCAGTCTCCCATATTTTTCAAGGTAGCCTCCCATAGATGCGGAGTGCATTGTCTACAGCATCAAGATTCACCTGGTAAACACAACCATTGTGCCTCCATTACTATCGGCCACAACCCGTTGTGTATTGACTGCCCGCCCAGTTGAATCGACTTTGCGAGCAGTTTTTATCGGCATGATATTTTTCTTGACAATCAAAAAGAGATGGATATTATGGCCAAACTCAGTAAAAGCCTGCCTCAATGGAGAGGCAGGAAAGCTTTTTCCCGCAGGTGTACCATTTGTCAAAGTGGCGACCCGTAGTAGGAAGATGAGAATTTGTGAAAGGAGGACGTCACAATGGCTAATGGAATTGTAAAGTGGTTTAACGATGCAAAAGGCTACGGCTTCATCGAGCAGGAAGATGGTGACGATGTATTCGTTCATCACACCGGCATTAACGCAACCGGTTTCAAGTCTCTGAATGAAGGCGATCGTGTAACTTTCGACATCGAGCAGGGCCAGAAAGGTCTTGCCGCCGTCAACGTTACCGTGCAGTAGTCTGAAATATCAGGTTTATAAAAAGGGCATTCCGGAATTTCCGGGATGCCCTTTTTTGTTGGGCGAAAAGACATTAGTAAGTCCAATTAGCCGCCCGTTCGTGCTGCTCACTCGACCCGGCTTCGCACGAGGCTACGCCCGGCAGGCCCACGCAGACAAGATCGGGTCTAAATTTTGGATTTTGGAATTCGGATTTTAGATCTAAGGTATTGCTGCGCTCAGTCTTTTTATAGACTTGCAGAACACCTCCATTCCAAAATCATCAATCTAAAATCAAAAATGAATTTGATCGCTTCGCGATAAAAAACTTTAAAGGGCTATTTAGACACGGATTACACGGATGGCACGGATGAAAACCTGTGCGTGCGCCCTGGTGGTCGCCCTCACGGAGCCATTGCCTTCGGCAAAGAAGTTCGGCAGCGACAGATAGCAGCACCGAGGAAGAAACTATAAACAGTGGTTAATTTTAAAGCGGTGAAACACCTTCGCGCAGCGGCTGAAACATTTTCAATTTTTCCAGAAATTGGAAATAGGTAGTAGACCCCGTGTAATCTGTGTAATCCGTGTTTAATTTAGCTTTTAGATTTTAGCAGTTAGCTGTTAGGACTTTACCCGCAGAGCGGGAACAAACACTCGTTTTAATCTGTGTCAATCTGTTTAATCTGCGGATAATAAAGGTATATAGATCTTGGTTTTATGCGAAGCATCAAAATATCAAGCAGATCCGGTTAATCCTGTTAGGAATAGGTTTTTAGGCTGTAGACTGAAGGCTGAAATAAAATCTTGAGTCCGGTATCAGGTGTCCAGGCTTCGCTCTGCGAGCTACGCCCGACTAGCAGGAGTCGGCAGAGCTTTCTGACCCCGGACTCCAGACGCCGGACCCCTGACCCCAGACTCCTGATTTTAGGGTTGCATTGTCTTGGAAACGCACTACTTTTAGTGAAGTTCCAACTTAGAATTCCGCTAAATTCCAGGAGGCTCATATGAAGTCGCGTTTATGCTGCCTGCTGATCGTCGTAGCCTTATTTTTAGCCGGTTCAGCCTATGCCCAAAGCCCGCAAAGAGGCCTGGCCGTCACCTTGAGTACGCCAGCCGCCGGTTCCTGGGGCGATTACCACGCCCTGATTATCGGCATCAATCAATATGAAAAGTGGCCCCGACTACAGACTGCGGTCAAAGACGCCACCGTTATCCGGGAAACCCTGGTCACGCGTTACGGCTTTGCCAAAAAGAACGTGATCCTGCGCACTGACAAGGCGGCCAGCCGCCTGCAGATCATCCGCGATCTGCGCTATATGGCCCAGTCCATGCGGCCCGACGACAACCTGCTGATCTATTATGCCGGCCACGGACAGCTAGACGATCTCACCGGCGATGGGTTCTGGGTGCCGGCCGAGGGGGCTATGAAGGACCCCGGGACCTGGGTGGCCAATTCTTATATCAAAGCGATTCTCAGCTCAGAGAAAGTGCAGGCCAAGAATGTGGTGGTCATCGCCGACTCATGCTACAGCGGCTCCATGCTGCGCGGCGGCCCTTCGCTCATGTCCATGGATGACCAGCGCTACCGGGAAAAGTTGTCCGAAAAGGCCGCGCTGCGCTCGCGCCAGGTGATCTCTTCCGGGGGGGTCGAACCGGTCGCTGACGGCGGTGCGGACGGCCACAGCCTGTTCGCCTATTATCTCATCAACGCCCTGCGCAAGAACGACCGGGAGGTGATCGACCTGGAGAACCTGTTTCACACCCAGGTGTGGAAACCGGTCACCGAGATCGGCGATCAGCGCCCCAACGTGGGCCGGCTCAAGACCCCCATGGACCAGGACGGCCAGTTCGTGCTTTACAATGCGACCTGGGCCCGCGAGCAACAGGCCCGCCGGGAGGCTGTGGAAGCGGAAAGACAGAAACAGGCTGAACGAGAGGCTCAGGCTGAACGGGCCCGGCAGAAGGCGGCGGTAGCCTCGGCCGAACTGGAGCTCCAGCGCCAGCGGGTCGAAATGGAAAAACAGCGGTTGGCCCTTGAGAGAGAGCAGCTGGCCCGGGAACGTGCCCTCGAAAAGCAGCAGGCTGAGTTGGAGAAGCAGAAGCAGGAAATCGAATATGCCAAGCTCCAGGCCCGCCTGGAAGCCCTGGAGCAGCAGAAAAAGGCCAATGCTTCGGTAAAGGCCGCCCCGTCCTCTTCACAATCTCCTGCCGGTGGATCCCTTCTAGCTTCGGTCACCCAGGCTCGCAAGCCCGGCTACACTGGCCGCCGGTTGGCGTTGTTTCCAACTAAAGTAATAGTGGAATGGAGTGGGGGGGTGCGCTATGAAGGTGAAGTTATCCAGGCCTTGGAGGATCTGAGTGCGGATAGCCCCCAGTTGGAATTCTCTTCAGTCTATAGGCGGGTTGCGGGCAAACCGGAGAATGTGGCGGTATTTCCGGATAAGGTTGCAATTGAATCCGACCAGGTATGGGTTAAACCATCCTTGTTTTCTCCCTATGAACCGAATTGGGAGAAGTTAAAGACGCTTGGCTCTCAACTTAATGCCGACCTTGCGATATTGGTTTCGCTGAACCTCAAAGAGTATTCGACGGCGGGCATTTTTCTATACGACTTTCGCAGCGGGAAGCAATATTCCCTGCAAAATAAAAGCGTCAGCTACAATTCGATAATTACGGGTATCCGGAGCTATGCCGACAGGCTGCTGAAGGCCTATTTCCGGGATCAATAGGACTGAGCATTTTACGACTTTCCCACACCTGTCTCATTCAGGAGCCAGACATCTGCCGACAGACGTCGGAGGGCTAGCCTCCAGAGGTAAGATATCCGATGTCCAACGTCAGTTCTCCGATTGCATTGCCTTCCCGACTTCTGACCTCAGACCTACGGCCTTTTGATTTCCCTGACCTCTGACATCAGACCTCCGACCTCATGGTCTTCCCGACTTCCAGATGTCCGACTTCGTGCCTACAATTCCGACAACGAAGTAATCTCAGCGCCGGTGACTTTGATGAGTTCATCGGGGGTCAGGCGCATCATGGCATTGATGTCGCCCCCACCGCCAAAGATCACCTCTTGATTGGTGACAGCACTGTCCAGAAGTGTTCGCATACGGGTCAGGTGACCGAACGGCGGCATGCTGCCCACCACAAAACCGGTAATCTCAAGCGCTTGTTCGGGCGTGGCAAAACGGGCCCACTTGCGTCCTACTTCCAGATACTTGGCCAGCTTGCGCCGGTCCACCCGGGCCAGGCCGTTGTTGATGACCAGCATCGGTTCATCGCGGACTTTGAAGACCAGCGATTTGATAATCTGTTCAGGCGCTACGTCAAGTTCACGGGCGGCATCTTCCACCGTGGGCGTGTGGCCGTCCATGGCTAAGATTTCGGCCCTGATACTTTCCTTATCGATGAAATTCTGTAAATCGGTACTATTCATTTTTTCCTTTTAAAACCGCTTTCAATTAGCCGCAGACGAACGCGGACATCATCCGGGCGACCTGCCCGGCTGAATCAGCCATGCCCTTCGGGCAGATAACCTTCAAGCCAAAACCTTTTTCAGACACGGATTACACAGATTACACGGATTTTAGACCTATTTCCAATTTCTGGGGAAATTGAAAATGTTTCAGCCGCTGCGCGGATGTGTTTCCCTGAGTTACAATTTGTCTCTATTAATAGTCTTTTCTGCAATGCTGCTATCTACCTAGTTTGATCATATTGGCGAAAGCCATGGCTCCCGTGAGGGCGACCACCAGGACGCACTCACAGGTTTTCATCCGTGCAATCCGTGTAATCCGTGTAATCCGTGTCAAAAATGCCTTTCAATGGTCTTTTTCGCGAAGCGATGGCTACCCAAGCCCGGCCACGTTCCGTCGTCGCCAGAAGGCTTACGACTTCGCCTTAGGCTTCGCCGCACAGGATGCCGGACAAGCTGCCCGGGCTTAGTCTGCGTGTGCTTGCCGGGTCGTAGCTTTATGCGAAGCCTGGTCGAGTGAGCGACGCGAACGGGCGGCATAATATCCAATAAGTTTTTCAGGCGTCTGGGGTCTGGAATCCGGGGTCAGAAAGGTCGTCCGACACCTGACTCCCGGCCCTGGACTCCTGTTATAAGGTTTTCCTTCAGCCTTAAAACCGCTTGTGCAAGTACACTAATGAACTAATAAGAATGCATACCGATCCATCTGCTGGTCGTAGTCGGTGCGGACATTGATGCCGTAACCGAACTGCCTTACGGTGGAGTAGACATCGACGCACATGGCCTCCGGACTGGGGCGCGCCATCTGGGGCTCCTGGCAGGTTTCCCGGGTTCCGGTGCACTCCTTGCAGAAACAGCAAGAGTCCATGAAAAGCAGAAAGGCCCGCTCATAACCAGCCAGAAACACCTCGCGTTCGAGTTTAACCAACTTGGCATTGATCTTGGCGGACCAGTTGTGACGATCTTCAGGCTGGTCCATGGTCCCGGTGAAGTGCAGCACAAGGGCATCTTCATATTCACCAAAAAGTCTTTCGCACTCATTCAGGGACGGGGTGTTGGGCGGGCAGGCCGCACAACGACCGTAACCGTTACAGCCAAACATGCATTTCATGCGGACCCATTGAGCGGTGATGATCTTGTGGGGGTCGATCCATTTGTAGTCGGTGTACCCTTTTTTCTGGATGACGTCGTCCAGGGCGGCTTTGGCTTCAACTGTCAGGCTCATGGTCTACTCCTTGTTGCAGGGTTCAGGCAATGGCGCTACTTTACTTAAATCCGGATTGAAAAGTCAAAGACATTACCGGAGTCAGGGGTCCGGGATCAGGAGTCAGGCGTTAGGAGTCCGGAGTCAGAGAATCTTTCTGACGCCAGACTCCTGGTTTGTCTTTTCTGACTTCCGACATCAGACTTCCGCCCTCATGGTCTTCCCGACCCCGGACTCCAGACTCCGGACGCCTGCCTACGTGTTTTTTGCCACAATCCCCCTTTCTATGGTAAAGTCTGCATTGTCCCACCGTCCCCACACTCCTGAAGAGAGGGCAACACCATGCGTATTGACACCGATATCAAGCTTTTATTGTACCGCCGGACCAAGATCGTGGCCACCCTGGGGCCCAGTTCCGCTGATTCGGGAACCATAGAGGCACTCATTCGGGCCGGGGCCAATGTGTTCCGACTCAACATGTCGCACGGGACCCATGACGACCACCGCCGGGTTTATGAATACGTGCGGGAGACCGCCGCCCAGCTGGGCAAGCCCATTGCCGTACTGGCCGATCTGTGCGGGCCCAAAATCCGGGTGGGTGCTTTTGAAAACGGACGGATCGACCTGCACCGCGGCGACGTCGTAACAGTAACCACACGCGCGGTAACCGGTCATGCGGATCTGATTCCTTCCCGGTATCGGGCCCTGGCCGGCGATGTGGCTGTAGGCAACCGCATTCTGCTGGACGACGGCAAAATCGAGTTGAAAGTCCTTGCCATCGAAGGCGACGATATCTCCTGCGAAGTGATCGCGGGCGGCGGTCTCAGCGATCACAAGGGGATGAACCTGCCGGGGGCTGATATATCCGCACCGTCGCTTACCGAAGCTGATCGCCAGGATGCAGCCTTTGCCCTGGACCTGGGGGTCGACTTTTTGGCGCTTTCCTTCGTGCGGCGGGCCGCCGATATCCAGGCCCTGCGTGATCTGGTCGCTGATGCCGGCAGCCAGGTTGCGGTCGTGGCCAAGATCGAGAAGCCCGAGGCCCTGGCCAATATCGACGAGATTCTCGACATCACCGATGCCATCATGGTGGCCCGCGGCGACCTGGGGGTAGAGCTGCCGCCCCAATCGGTCCCGGTCGCCCAGGACCAGCTGATCGACGCTGCCCGCCAACACCGCAAACCGGTGATCGTGGCCACCCAGATGCTCGAATCGATGATCACCCACTCGCGCCCCACGCGGGCCGAGGTGTCCGACGTGGCCACTGCAGTGCGCCATGGCGCCGATGCGGTGATGTTGTCGGCGGAGACCGCCGCCGGGCAATACCCGGTGGAAGCGGTCAAAATGATGGACGATATCATCCGGCAAACGGAAGGTTACCTCTGGCGGGACGGTTTTTTCGGCACCCTGCGGCGCCGGACAGGCGGGCAGCGGCCCTATGCCGTCGAGGACGCCCTGTCCGAATCCCTGGCCAAGCTTTCCCGGGACCTGATGGCCCGGGCTATTCTGGTGATCTCCCAGCACGGCCGTTCCCTGGCCGTTATGAGCGCCAGTCGACCGGCGTCTCCTATCCTTGGCGTCTGCCCGGACTATCGCACCGCCTGTATTGCGGCCCTGCTCTGGGGCGTCATCGCCATTACGGTCGACGAAGCAGCCCTGGCGGATGCCAACCGGCTGGCACGCGAAAAGGTTTCAACCTTCGGCTTGGCCAAAGAGGGCCAGACCATTCTGGTAGTCAAAGGGTTCAGTACCGATCCGGCGGAGAATACACCGAGTGTAACTGTTGTCACAGTTTAGGTGGAAGGTTGAAGGTAGAAGGCTGAAGGGAAAACCCAGGTAGTCAGGAATCAGGAGTCAGGAGCCGGGGGGCGCAAATATTAGGCTTAAGGTAGAAGTCTGAAGGAAAAACCTGAAAACCATAAATTAGCCGCAGACGAACGCGGACATCATCCGGCCGACGTGGCCGGATGAAAGTTGCCATACCCTTCGGGTAAAAAACCATCCAGGCCATTTCAGCAGCTACGGTATTGAGACTTAAGTATTTCTCGCGAAGCGATGGCCATCCAAGCCCGGGCAGGTTCCGTCGTCGCCTGAAGGCTATGCCGGACAAGCGGCTTGTAACTATCTGCGTGTGCCTGCCGGGTCGTAGCCTTGGTCGAAGCCTGGTCGAGTGAGCAACGCGAACGGGCGGCTAAAATTATAGAATTTGAGATCCAGGCTTCGCACAATTCTACGGCCAGGCAGGCAGGTATCAGGAGTGGGGTGTCTGGTGTCAGGGGTCAGAGAAATTTTCAGACTCCGGACCCCCGACACCTGACTCCTGTAAAGACTTCAAGCTTATGTGTTGACTTAATGAGCAACATCCTGTTTATTCTGAAACTGTTACACCTCTTATCTCAGTTTCTACAACCACCAGCCCGGGATGACCCATGGACCGTAAAAAGGCACTTGTTGATGCGGCTATCAAACTGTTTGCCGCCAATGGGTTCGATGCCACCAGTACCGCCAGCATCGCGCAATACGCCGGGGTTACGGAACCGCTCATCCACTATCATTTCAAAAGCAAGGACGGCCTTTTCACCCATATCCTGGAAACTATTTTCGCAACCTATTTCGATCGCTTCGACGCTCTGCCGAAGAGGACCGCAACCGAGTTCGACAAACTCGTGAACCTGATCCGGTTTCATTTCCGGTTTGCCGAGGACTATCCGGATGAGACCTATATCGTGATCAGTGCCTGTCCGGCCAAGCTCCAGGATGCCGCCCATGTCTGCGCCCAGTATGTCGCCAGCCAGGGGCAGCACCTGTCCCGGTATATTTCCACATGCCTGGAGCGCGGGATTGCATCCGGTGAGTTCCGACCGGTCCCGGTAGAAGCCACCACCGGTCTGCTCCTGGCCTTGGTCAACGGCCTGATGCGCCGCAAAAGCCTGCGTTTGGACGAAATCGATGGGCTTCTGGGGACGGTGCTGGATTTTTGCCATCAGGCGTTGTGTACGCCTGATTAGGTAGAAGGTTGAAGGGGAACCCTGGGATCAGGGGTCTGGAGTCGGGAGTCAGGAAAACTCCCCTCCCCGACGGGAGGGGTTGGGGGCGGGTGACGCTGCATTGCCAAGAGGGCGGAGGTTATAAGATATAGGGTATATAGTAGAAGAAAAAAACTGGAGTCGAGAGTCGGCTCACATCATATAACTGAGAACAGGGGTATTACCTGTATGATCTATAAAATCATAGCTGGCATTCTAACATTGGCGGGTCTCGTCCTGGTGGCTAAATACTCCCAGCACCTTTTGGGGCTGGTGATGGTGGTTGGCGGCCTTCTATTGGGTTTGGGAAAAGGGCTGCGTCCGGAATAGGCCTGGAGTCGGGAGTCCGGTGTCGGGTGTCAGTGCTAGCGCACCTCCCTTGACGGGAGGGGTTGGGGGAGGGTGAACGTCCGCATTCCCAGGTGGGCGGAAGGAAGATCTCTAAAAAAGAGGTCCAATCTTCGCTCTGAGAGTTACGCCTGGCAGGCGGAAGTCCTGAGTCGGGCACACAAAAAAACCAGTTAGCCCATGGAAATCAGGGACTAACTGGTTTTGCTTTTTTCGGACGCCTGACCTCGGACGCCCGACTCCGGTTCGCTAGGTGGTGGGCGATACTGGGATTGAACCAGTGACTTCTACCGTGTGAATATGTTTAAAACCATATTGAAGAATCACCTACATGAAATACGGACCATAAAAACAAAATAATTTTGGTAGCTTAATTGCGTGTCGGTTTCTCTTTTTCTATGATAGCTATTTATTATGGCAGTAGAATGTAGCAACCGGGGCTCAGGGACCGGAGTCAAGGGGTCTCATATCGGTAAAATCCATATCCATTCGCTAAACACACAAGGGCATTTTTGCCCAACTTGAGATTGTTAGTTTATATCTGTAGGGGTATCGAAAACATGCTTGGTACAGATAATGGCAAGAAAGAACAGGTTTCAAGAAAAATTGACCCGCCACAGCATCTGGTAAAGGCATCCATGCCCTCTATGAGCACCTTCGGCCCCCGGAATTGGTCCTTTAGCTGCCAAAACGTCCCCAGATACTCTTTCAAAGAGGCAATTGCATTTCTTGAACGTGGAGAAATTATCGCAAATAACATCAGGGGTTGAATTGGTATGAACAAACATCGTTGACAGGTTTTTTATGGCAATTACAGACCTAAACTCAACCAAAGAACCGGCAAAATAATCGCGTCCCAAACACTTAAAGCCGACCACAGAAAACACTGTTTATTTCGTTATGAATATCCCACTACATTCGTTCAAGATAACCCTATCATTTTCGTGACGGAGCCTTAGCTTAGTCGTTCCCTATGAAAACGGTATTTAGTTGCACTTGGCTATTACTTGAAATTTTAAGACTATCGGATATATTTTTCAAAATATCATTTGAATCGTATGCTGCGTCATATGGCAAGGCGTGTTTTACTCAGGTAATGCTTTGTCTTTTAGAGCAGAATCAAAAAATTATCCATCTATTGCTTTTCGTGTAAGAGATTGTTCCCGACAATGATAATTTTAAAAACATTATTTGTGCTAAGTGTAATATTATCATTATTAATTAATGTTGTATCTGCTGAAACCTTCTTGCTAAACCCAGGTGATTCTCTCCAGATTGCCATAAATAATGCCGGTCCAGGGGATACTATACTACTGAATGCCGGCACTTACAGCGGCAATGATATAATGGTTACCAAATCATTATTGATAGCAGGTAAGCCTTATTATGATACAGGAGACACATCAAATATTAAAGATGTCGTAATCGTTGCAAACGCCGGTACAGCAGCTAATGCTTTTGCCATACAAGAGTTCTCAGGCAAAGTTAGCATTCTTGGAATGAAGTTCATTGGCGTTCCTGGTAGCGTAGATCTCCTCACTACCCAAGATGAAATTGAAGTGGGCTATTGCATATTTGATGGCGGCCGAGACCTTTTAAGTTATGACAGTAACGGCTACGGAGAAGTTCATAATTGTGAATTTAGAAACGCCAGCGATGATAATATCGACGTGGATAGTGAAGCCACGGTGGGTGGAGCTTACATCCATATCCATAACAATTTAATCGAAGATACAGGAGATGACGGGATTGAAATCCGCTTTTATAGTCGCAGTAATTCACTGCCTGAACTGGTTTACGAAATTCATGATAATATTATTAGGGGGGCGGGTAAAAATCGGGGGGATGGGATTCAATTGATTGATCATGACACATTAGAAAGTAGTCGAATAGTGAATATATTCAGAAATATAATTGACGGGGAGGGCTTGACCGAAGTTGGTATAGGCAGCTTAGATAACCAGCAATCCAACGAAGACTTCGATGGTGCTGACGGGATGAATGAAGCTGTCTATATATATAATAACACAATCCTTGATACTCAAGACTATGGGATCACAGGTGGTGATCACACCTTTGTCATCAACAACATTATTATTGATTGCCCAAGGGGAATTAAGCATGTTTCTAACGAAGGTTTAGTCGATTATACATTAACATATAATACCCCAAATGGCTCAGCTATTGACATTATTGATGCAGGTCATAATTACTTTAACCAAGATCCTGGTTTAATCAAGAACACATATGAACTCAACGCCAAAAGTTTCAGTGTTGGTAAAGGTGTCAGTACCTACACCGACCACAATACAGGGACCACCATTTTCACTATCACCACTCAGGATGGCAGTGCACCCAATTTGGGTGCACCCAGTTTGGGTGCTATTAGAAGGATAGGCCCCGTCGTAAATGTAGGCACAGATGTCAATAATAACAGATGCTTTATTGCAACTGCGGCCCATGGTTCAGCAATTGATTTACGTGTTGAGATACTTCGAGAGTTCCGGGACCGTTTCCTGCTTACTAACAATATAGGCAGTGCCTTCGTTAAGTTCTATTACAGGCATTCACCTGCGTTCGCTGATTTCATAGCAAAGCATTCTAACTTGCGGGCAATAGTTCAAACTGGTTTATTACCCGTTGTGGGCTTGAGTTGGGTTTTTCTTGGACTTGGCCTTATTCCCTCAGTAGTACTAATTTTTCTTTTTTGTTGCTGTCTGGTCTGTATGATTTGGAGAAAAAAATTATAGATGCTAGTCGGTAGCTTTTCAACATGCAACGTAGGGACGGAAACAGCCCTATTTTTATAGACTTCAGCTATCGTGGTTGTCGTGAATCATTATCATGCTGGCTGTTATGACCGGTACGTGCCAGGGGGAGATATTGGGGCTTAAGTGGTCAGATATTGATTGGGTGTAAAACCAGATTCATATTTAGTGCACTTCCAACAGGGGTGCTTGGTTTCATGTAAAGACTGAAGCATCTGACCTCAGGCTTGATATCGGGCCGCAGATGGCAATGGAATTGAAACGCTGACGCTTGGCTTGCCCTACAACCGACCTTGACCTTGTATTTCCTAACAAGGCCGGAAACACCATTAACCACAACAACCTGGTGAGTAGATATTTTCAACCTGCACCTGTGGTGGCAGAGCTTGACCCTATCCGGTGGCATGAAGATCATGAGGACGGACATCGGAAGTCAGAGGTCAGGAAGAACAAGAAATCGGAGAACCGACGTAAGAATTCTGGAATTTACGCCCTTTCGGTCATCCGGTCTCTGATCGCAGATCTCAGGGATTTGGGAGTCGGACACACAAAAAAACCAGTTTGCCCCTTGAGATCAAGGGCTAACTGGTTTTGCTTTTTTCGGACGCCTGACCTCGGACGCCCGACTCCGGTTCGTTAGGTGGTGGGCGATACTGGGATTGAACCAGTGACTTCTACCGTGTGAAGGTAGCACTCTCCCGCTGAGTTAATCGCCCTTATTCCAGTTGACCGATACCCCAGATTTACCGAACCCCTGACGGGTTGTCAATAGCCGAGGGCCGGATGCCTGAGGTCAGTAATCCGAGGCCGGAAAAGCAAAGTCAAGGACATTTTGACACGGATTACACGGATTTCACAGATCAGGCTTCGCCGGACAGGTTAAAAACCTGTGAGTGCGCCCTGGTGGTCGCCCTCACGGGGCCATTGCCTTCGGCAAAAAGGGCAAGATGTCAGAGGTCAGAAATCAGGTGTCAGAAAGCTTAGGAAAAATGAAGCTTAATACAACACCTTCCGCGACTTGTCCGCCGTAGCTTTTAAAGCGAAGGCGGAAGCGGCTGAAACATTTTCAATTTCTCCAGAAATTGGAAATAGGTCCTTAAGAACCGTTCTCAAGCCGTATAGGCGCAATCCGTGTAATCTGTGTAATCCGTGTCTGAAAAAGGTTTTGACTTGAAGGTTATCTGCCCGATGGGCATGACGAGTTCATCAGGCCACGCCCCGACGACGGGATTTACAATCGGCCGGATGATGTCTGCGTAAGTCTGCGGCTAAACAGTTTTTATGGTTTATGACTAAAGGAGAACCTGGTGTCAGGATTCGGGTATCGAATGATCTTTCTGACCCCGGGCTCCATGCCTGCCGGGCGTAGCTCGGAGAGCGAAGACTGGACCCCGGACTCCGATTTTTCACGCTCCCGGCTTGTTACTATCTGTTATTTAAGGCAATTTCATTTCGCTCGCTGAGAAAGATTTGCCCTCCCCATTTTGTTTTGCTAATATTCCGCTAACCTTTTGTCTATACCCTGAATTATTTATGTGAGTGACTGATATGCAGCCGTCCGGAAACAGCGATCCATTATTGTTCGGGGATGAACTGCGGGCGATTCACAGCCTGACGTATGAATTGGCCCTGAGCGATTCTGTGGAAAACCTGGTGACCGTGGTCCACCGTCACATCCTCGATCTGTTGAAACCGGATATGGTGGTGGTCTACGAGCGCGAATGCGAGGTCCTGGTTTCCATCGGCGAAGCTCCCTCCTCCCCCCTTTTCAAACAGGAAGTGCCGGATACCAAGCTCCTCGGACAGTGCCTTTGCGGCCTGGCCGCCCAGGAGAAAGAGAGCATCTTTTCCAAAGACATTCACAAGGATGTGCGCTGTACGCTGAAAGAGTGTAAAAGGGCCGGGTTTCGATCCTTTGCCGCCATCCCCCTGATGGTGGCCGGCACGGTGAACGGGGTGCTGGGACTGGCTTCCGCCGTGGAGCGCGATTTTGCCGAGCAGGCCGGCCTGCTGGAAACCCTGGCCGCCCACATTGCCGTGGCCCTGGCGAACCGGCAGCTGCAGGAGGAACTCCAGGAAAAAGCCCGCGAGCTGACCGAGAAGAATGCGACCGTTCTGGAAGCTCAGGCGGAACTCTCTACCGAGCAGGACCTGCTGCAGAATGTGTTCAACAACGTTCTGCTGGGCATCACGGTCTGGGACAAAGCGGGGAACCTGGTGCGGGCCAACCAGGGTTTTTACGAACTGACCGGTTATGACCCGGATGAAATCCGGAACCTGGACGACTGGTTTTCCCGGGCCTACCCGGACCCGGAATACCGCGGGGCTGTCATGGCCGAGTGGGATGAGGATGTCACGGGCCCGGGCGCCGTCCGGGAGTTCAATGTGACCTGCAAGGACGGCACCGTCAAGGCCATCGAGTTCCGGGCCGCTTTTCTGGCCGACGGAAACGCCCTGGTAACCCTGAGCGACATGACCGAGCGCAATGAGCGTGAGGCCGCGCTGCGCGATAGCGAAGCCCGCTTTCGCGCCAATTTCCACGGTGCGCCCGTGGGCATGGCGGTTATCGATAGCGAACGGCGCTTCGTGGAGGTGAACCAGCAGATTTGCAACACCCTGGGATACACTGCCGAAGAGCTGGTGGGCCAATCGTTTAATGAGTTTACCCACCCGGATGACCACGACGGCGGCCGGGAGCGCTGGTCCCAGCTGCTGGCCGGTGAGGTGGACTACAACCAGGGCGAGAAGCGCTATGTACACAAGAGCGGCCGGACGATCTGGGCGCTGGTTTCCAACACCCTGATCCGGGACAGTCACGGCCGGCCGGACTCCTTCCTCTCCCACCTGATGGACATTAGCGACCGCAAGCATGCCCAGGAAGAAAACCTGCGGTTGGAGCAGCAGCTGCAGCAGGCCCAGAAGATGGAGGCCATCGGTACCCTTGCCGGCGGCATTGCCCACGATTTCAACAATCTCATGATGGGGATCCAGGGGCGGGCCTCACTGATGCGCCTGGATATGGATGACGCCAATCCCCATTTCGAGCACCTGCGGGGCATCGAGGAGCATGTCCAGAGCGCGGCCGACCTGAGCCAGCAGCTGTTGGGTTTTGCCCGCGGCGGAAAGTACGAAGTCAAACCGGTGGACATGAACGAGTTGATGCAGCACAGTGCTAACATGTTCGGCCGGACCCGCAAAGAGATCCGTATTCGAGTGCAGTTCGAACAGCCACCGCCGGTAGCCAGGGTCGATAGCCGGCAAATCGAACAGGTGTTGTTGAATCTCTATGTCAATGCCTGGCAGGCCATGCCCGGCGGGGGTGAACTCTCCCTGGCAACGTCCCGGGTCGATCTAGATGAGGATTATTGTAAACCCCTCCAGGTATCACCCGGCTGCTATGTTCGTTTGTCGGTCACCGATACCGGGCACGGCATGCACGAGTCCGTCCGACAGCAGATTTTCGACCCCTTTTTCACCACCAAGGCCAAGGGGCGGGGCACCGGGCTGGGTCTGGCATCGGCCTACGGCATTGCCCGCAACCATGGCGGCATGATCACCGTCTACAGTGAACCCGGCCACGGCGCCACCTTCAATATTTACCTGCCGGTCACCGAAGAAGATGCCTGCGTCGATGTGCCCGGACCCGAGGATTTGGCCCTCGGATCGGAAACCATCCTCCTGGTGGACGATGAGGAGATCATTGCCGAAGTGGGCCAGGAGATGCTGGCCAAGCTGGGGTATGACGTGCTCATCGCCCGCGGCGGCGAACAAGCGATCGCCATGACCATGGATAAGGATCGTAAAATTGATCTGGTGATCCTCGACATGATCATGCCCGACATGGACGGCGGTCGGACCTTTGATGCCCTCCACGAGCTGTGGCCCGATTTGCCGGTGATCCTCTCCAGCGGCTATGCCATCAATGGCCAGGCCACCGAAATCATGGAACGCGGCTGCAATGGCTTTATCCAGAAACCATTCAATATCTTTGAGTTGTCGCAGAAGATCAGGACCATACTAGATTAGGTAGAAGACTGAAGACTGAAGTCAGGATGGCTTCGGTGTCTGGAGTCGGGCGTCTGGAGTCGGAAAAGCCTCGTGCCAGGAGTCTGGAGTCGGGAGTCAGGTGTCCGACGATCTTTCTGACTCCAGACCCCAGACTCCTGGCCCTTGACCCCAGACCCCAGACTCCTGACCCCTGACCCCAGAATTCAGGCTCCCGATCATCCCCCCGCCTACCATCCCCACCTGATTCCCCCGACACTTCCATAGGTATCGACCCCCATTAAGCTAACCGTCTGAAAACGCGTTTTATACGCATTGCATGGCTTTCCCGGTTTTGTTCTAAAGACTGCCCCACAGTTACCGATATACTCACATAAGGATTAAATATCATTAGCGAACACCTGTTTATTTAAACTGAGGCAGGCCGGATGAGGGATGAATCATGATAATTGGGGAAAGAAACATAAGCGCGGTTAACAGTTTGTACTTATTGATAATAGTGGCTGCCTTCATTGTACTCGGGACGGCGCCGTTTGCGGGCGCCCAGACCGACCCGGAAGCCGAGAAAGACGAGATTCGTTACCTGAAAAGCCTCAGTATCGAAGATCTGGCCTACCTGGAAGTGACCTCGGTATCCAAAAAAACCGAAAAGCTGTCGGATGCGGCCGCGGCCGTTTTCGTCGTCTCCGACGAGGATATTCGCAGATCCGGCGTCACGACCATCGCCGAAGCGCTGCGCATGGTGCCGGGCGTCCAGGTCGCCCAAATCGATGCCAACAAATGGGCCATCACCGCCCGGGGTTTCAGCGGCAGTTTTGCTAACAAACTGCTGGTTATGATCGATGGCCGCACAGTCTATACACCGAGCTGGTCAGGTGTTTTCTGGAACGTGCAGGATACCATGCTCGAAGACATTGCGCGCATCGAGGTCATTCGGGGGCCCGGGGCCTCCCTGTGGGGGGCCAATGCGGTCAACGGGATCATCAACATCATCACCAAAAAAGCCGCAGCCACCCAGGGTGGCCTGCTAAGCGGCGGCGTGGGCACCGAGGAGCGTGGATTTGCCAGTGCGCGTTATGGCTGGCGGACATCGGACACATCGCATTTGCGCCTGTACGCCAAATATTACGACCGGGACAATGGGGTCGAGGCTGACGGGCGGGATGGCCATGACCAGTGGTCGGCGCTTCGCAGTGGTTTTCGTTTCGACTGGGAGAAGGATGAAGACGACGCCGTCACCCTCCAGGGTGACGTCTATTCCCAGAAAGCCGACGCCACCTATGAGTTCACGTCCCTTACCCCGCCAAGCTACCTGGACACAGTCCGCGACGAATCCAAAATGGGCGGCGGCAATATTCTATCACGGTGGGAACATACCCAGGCGAACGACTCCGAATTTGCCCTGCAGGTATACTTTGATCACACCCGGACCGGTGATGAACTTTACGACGAGGTCCGCAATACGTTTGACATCGATTTCCAGCACCGGGGACTGCTGAACGAGGCCAATGAATTAATCTGGGGCCTGGGGTACCGGAACTCGCGGGATGAAACCAAGCCCCTGCGCAACACTGTGTTCGACCCCCTGGAAAAGACGCTGGAGCTCTACAGCCTGTTCATCCAGGACCGAATCACGGTGGTGCCGGATCGGTTCTGGCTGACCATCGGATCGAAATTCGAAAACCATACCTACACCGACTGGGAAGTCCAGCCCACCGGCCGCTTCCTGTGGAAGCCGCGCGAAGACCACTCGGTTTGGGGGGCAGTCTCCCGGGCCGTGCGGACCCCTTCCCGGGCGGAGAGAGAGGTGCAGTTTGAGCTGCAGACCCTGCCCCCGGGTACGCCGCAAAATCCAGGTCCGTTTCCTGTCCGGGTGCGGGTCAACGGCAGTGAACATGTCCGATCCGAAGAAGTCGTGGCCTATGAGCTTGGCTATCGTTTCCCGTTTACCGATCGGATGCTCTGGGATGTGGCCTTATTCTACAACAAATACAAAGACCTGGGTACGTCCGTCACCGAGACTCAATCCTTTGTATTCGGACCGCCGCCCTACGTGGTGTCGCCGGAAACCTTAATCAATGGCGAGTCCGCCGACACGCGGGGTATCGAAATCGCCACCAATTTCATCCCGGTCGAATGGTGGAAGCTGGATCTGGCCTACACCCATTTGAAGATAGACAAAGACCCGCGACTATCACAGATTGCTGGAACCAGCCCCCAGAACCAGTTCAGTGCCCGCTCGGCCATGGACCTGCCCCGCAATGTCGAACTGGACCTCTGGCTGCGCTATGTGGATGACCTGCCGGCGCTGCAGATAGACGATTATCTGACCTTCGATGCCCGCCTGGCCTGGAAGCCAATATCCGACCTCGAGATTGCCCTGATCGGGCGGAACCTGGCCGACGACCAGCATCTCGAATACAAGGATTTGTTTTTTCCGGCGCGCTCCACCGAAGTCGAGCGCAGTGTTTACACCAAAGTGACCTGGAATTTTTAACGAAAAATCCTGACGCCACTCGGTGAATCGCCCTTGTGAGTGCCGGCCGGCGGACCAAAATCGTTAAAGCGAGGCAGATGTTTCTCAATAAAGCCCATAGACCCCATCAATTCATCCGGCGATCCTTTCTGCGCAGGGTTCTGGGCTTGCTGCTGGTGCCGGTTATTATCGCTGCCGCCGTTTTACCCGCCACGGCCCGGGGGTTTTCCGAAGTTCAGATCAGAGCGGTCTATCTGTTCAATCTGACCAGTTTTGTACAGTGGCCGCCCAAAGCGTTTACCGACCCGGCGGCCCCGCTGCGGATTGCCGTCTACGGCGATGACGAGGCGTCCGACTTCATAGAGATATTTCGGAAGGTGATCCGGGGAGAGCGTCACGGCCAACGGCCGATCGTCATCGAACGTTTCTCAGCCACTGCGGACCCGACCGGCTACCACCTCCTTTTCATTGCCTCTGCCGACAGAAAAGAAACGGATAAACTGCTGGCCGCCGTTGCCGGGCAGGCCATCCTCACCGTGGGGGCCAGCCCCGGTTTCTGCCAGCGCGGGGGTGTGATCAATCTGCTGCGCCGGGGCAACCGCATCGGTCTCGAAGCCAACGTCGCGGCCGCCAAAGCGGCCGGGCTCCAGGTCAGCTCCAAGTTGCTGCGCATCGCCACCATCGTCAACGCCTCGGGCGGAAAAGGCGGTGGCTCATGAAACGGTTTCACAACTTTTCCCTGCAGACCAAACTGACCATCGTTTCCATGCTGACCTGCCTGCCGGTGCTGGTCCTTACGGCCATCTTTTTTATCCAGAACGAGCGGACAACCTATCGGGACGAGCTCATCCACAGCGTCTCGATCCTGGCGAAAGTGATCGGCATCAACAGCTCGGCCGCCCTGGTATTCCAGGATCCGAACGCCGCGCGGGAGACGCTGGCAGCCCTCAGCGCGGAACCCTTTGTGGCCGCCGCCGCGATTATCCGACGTGATGAAGGCCTGTTCGCGGCTTATCATAAAGGTCAAAGTGAAAACGAAACCAATGAGCCGCCATCGTCCGGGGCCAAACACCTGGCGGGCCTGCCGCCGGGTTTTATCGATCAGGGCGCACTTTTCGAGAAGCACCACTTTACCGGCAATGCCTTCATGCTGGTGCAACCGATCCTGTTTCGCAGCGAGCCCATCGGCCAGGTGTTTATCCGGGTCAATCTGGAAGAGTTCAATGAAAAACTGACCCTGTATGTGTTGATCGTCCTCGGCGTTATGCTGGCGGCGGTGGTCCTGGCCTTTTTCCTTTCCGCCCGGCTGCAACTGTTGATCTCGCGACCCATTTTAAACCTGGCCGACAAGGTGCGGCTCATCACGCGCGAGGCGAACTACGCGGTCCGGGCTGAGAAGACCACGAACGACGAAATCGGTGAACTCATCGGCGGCTTCAACGAGATGCTCACCCAGATCGAAAAGCGCGACGCCGAACTGGCCAACCACCGGGACAATCTGGAGAGCCAGGTAGCCGACCGCACCGCCGAGCTGGCCAATGCCGTTGCCAGCCTGGAAACGGAGATGACCGAGCGCAAGCGGACCCAGCGCGCCTTGAAGCAAAGCGAGGTCCGCTATCGCGAAATGTTTGCCAACATGAGAAACGGGGTGGCGGTTTTTAGAAGGCATCCGGAGCAAGACGGATTTGTCCTGACCGACATGAACAAGGCCGCCGAAAAAATCATCGCTGTCAAACGCGACAATGTCCTGAGTCTTCCGCTGCAGATGATCGCATCGCCCTACGCCCATTTAGGCCTGGATGAGGTCCTCCAGCGTGTGTGGCAGAAGGGTGGTGCCGAACACGTGCCGGTCAAGCGCTATGACCGAGGCACCAAGGCGTTGTGGCTGGAGTACTTTGCCTACAAGCTGATCACCGACGACATTGTCTTGATTTTTATCGACGAAACCGACAAAAAGCAGGCCGAAGTTGAGAAAACCCGCATGGAGAGCCAGCTTTTGCGCGCCCAGAAAATGGAGGCGATCGGCATGCTGGCCGGCGGGGTTGCCCATGACCTCAACAACATCCTCTCCGGCATCATGAGCTATCCGGAACTGCTTTTACTGGACCTGGAAGACGGCCACCCGATGAAGAGCCCGCTCGAAATGATTCAGAACTCGGGACAGCGCGCCGCGGCCATCGTCCAGGACCTGTTGACGCTGGCACGCCGGGGCGTGGCTGTTACCGAGACGGTCTCCCTGAAAGATATCGTCACCGAATATCTGGAGAGCCCCGAGTTCCGGAAATTGATCTCCTATCATGCCAATATCGAGATCAAGACCGATATGGGCGACGGCAGCTTCAATGTGAAAGGGTCCGCGGTCCATCTGTCCAAAACCGTCATGAACCTCACCTCCAATGCCGTGGAATCCATGCCCGACGGGGGCACCGTGACCATCACGGTCGCACGCGTTTATGTGGACATGCCCGTGCCGGGATACGACTCGATCGAACCCGGCGATTTTATCGCCCTGCAGGTTGCCGATGAAGGGATCGGTATCTCGGGCGAGGATCTGGAACGGATTTTCGAACCGTTCTATACCAAGAAGGTCATGGGGCGCAGCGGCACCGGCCTGGGCATGGCCGTGGTGTGGGGGACCGTCAAAGACCACCAAGGCTACATCGACGTCCAGAGTGCCGTGGGGCGCGGTACCCAGTTTACCTTGTATTTCCCTGAGGTTGAAGAATCCACCCCCGCCAGGCCCGTTGGGCATTCCGCCGCCTTACCTCGGGGAGACGCCGAGACGATCCTGGTTGTCGACGATGTCAAGGAGCAGCGCCAGATTGCGTGCGCCATGCTGCAGCGCCTGGGGTACCGCGCCGAGGCGGTTGCCAGCGGTGAAGAGGCGGTGGCCTATGTGCAGCAGACGCAACCCGACCTGCTGCTGCTGGACATGATCATGGACCCGGGCATCGACGGCTACGAAACCTACCGCCGCATCCTGCAGCATGTCCCCGGCCAAAAGGCCATTATCGCCAGCGGCTTTTCCGAGTCCCGGCGGGCCCGCATGACCCAGGATTTGGGGGCCGGGGCCTACCTGAAAAAACCCTACAACTTCGAGCAAATCGCCCGTGCCGTTCAGACCGAACTCAATCGCGAGAAGAATTGATTACCAAGAGTCTGGAGTCTGGAGTCGGGCGTCCAGGCTTCGCCCAAGGCTACGCCCGGCAAGCTGGAGTCGGAACAACTCCCCTCCCTTGACGGGAGGGGTTGGGGGAGGGTGCTGTAGGAAGGATTCAAGGGGCCATGGGTTCAAGTTAAAAACTAAAAAGCCAAAGCAAATAAATTTTTGACAGGATTTACAGGATCAACCGGATCAGTCTTCGCCAGAGGCTACGCCCGACAGGTCAAAAAACTGTGAGCGCGTCCCGGAAGGTCGCGCCCACGGGTCCATTGCCTCAGTAAATAGGGATTTAGGTAAAAGGTAGAAGGCTGAAGTTTCTCTTTCCGCGACTTGTTCGCCGTAGCTTTTCAGCGAAGGCGGAAGCGGCTGAAACATTTTCAGTTTCTTCCGGAAACTGAAAATAATCTTTAAGAACGGTTCTCAAGCCGTATAGGCACTATCCTGTCAATCCTGTTGATCCTGTCCAAGATAGGTTTTTAGGTTGAAGGCCGAAGGCTGAAGGTTCAAACCCGCGAAGCGGGAAAATACACTCGTTTTAATCTGTGTCAATCTGCGTAATCTGCGGATAATCGAGGGTTTATGATTTTGTCCTTCGCGAAGCGCAAAACATTGTAATCTGTGTAATCCGTGTCTGAAAAAGGTTTTAGCTTGAAGGTTATCTACCCAGAGAAGAACCTGGCGTCGGGAGTCGGATATCCGGCTTCCGGCAGCTGGCCCACCATTTCACGCTCCGCCCTATCAAATTCAATCGTAACATACTCATCATTTCGAAATAATAGGTTGACAACAATACGGTTTTCCTTCAAAGTTTAAAAAATTGAAAAATGAAGGAAAACCCGACAAGGCGCGTTTTCCTTCAAACGAGGGAATTGTTGAAAATGAAGGAAAAACAAGAGCTGCCAATTGAAATGTCTGCCAACCAAAGGCGGATTTTTGTCGATGCAGTGCAGCTTTATGAAGCTTATTTAGACGCTTTTCGAGAGAGTCGGTCGTACCGCGGCGGCATGCACTGGAAAAAGTCCAAGGGGCGGGAGTATCTGTTCCGTACCCGGGATCGCTATGGCTATGGAAAAAGTTTAGGACCACGGTCACCAGAACTGGAAAAGGTGCTGGATGATTTCCGAAAGGGAAAAAAACGGAACAAAGAGCGACTGCAAGCACTCAAAGAGCGCTTAAAGGAACAAGCCCGGTTCTGTAAGGCGGCCTCGATTCAACGTGTACCGAGAGTTGTAACCGGTATTCTGAGAGTGCTCGATCAGCATCGGTTGCTGGGGAATAACGTGATCGCCGTGGGAACGAATGCCATATATGCATATGAGGCGGCTGCCGGTGTTTTCATAGACAGCCCGATTCTCGCCACTCGCGATATGGACATATTGTGGGACATCCGATCCCGACTGAATCTGGCCGCGGAAGATGAGCCACAGGAGAGCGGCTTGCTGGCGATGTTGCGTAAGGCCGATCGTTCATTTGACCTGGTTGAAAAACAGAGGTTTCGGGCAGCCAACAAGGATGGCTATCTGGTCGACCTGATCAAGCCGGAGCCGCGGGACATTCTCTCCATTGAAAAACGGAGAATGGGTGCCAAAGGTGATCTTGAGGCAGCTGAAATTCGTAACCTGCAATGGTTGCTGGCCGCTCCCAAGTTTAACCAGATTGTTATCGGGGATGACGGCTGGCCGGCGGCCATGGTGTGTCCGGATCCCAGGGCTTTTGCCTTACACAAAATATGGTTAAGTGAGCAACCTGATAGAGAGCCGCTAAAGAAGAAGCGGGATCGCCATCAAGCCATGGCGGTGGCTTATATGGTCGATAAGTATCTACCCCAACATAAGTTTAAATCAGATGAATTGAGAATGTTCCCCAAGGAAGTCTTCCTCGCGGCATCACGGGAGATATCCAAGAAAGAAACACCGGTCGGAATTTAGGCGGCTATTGGTAACCCCTATTAATCACAAGCAATATCAACAAAAACATATCCATTGGTTGACAAATATTGCACTTAAGGTTTCTAATGACAGTATCTTGGTGTTCTTCCAAAATACTTGTCGGGCAAATTTCCAGTATAAATGAAGGTTCTACCCCGCCGAACGGGATAATAACTTACCCTGGTCTAAGTTGTCTCGGCGTTTTTGATTAATACAAGATTGAACGTGCCCTGTACCGACGTAGGAGATCAAAATGAATCGGATGATTCCTGAAAAGCTTCTGGCCGACGAACGCATGAAGACGATGGTGGATATCAACATCCTGTATGCTAAATCGCTTTTGGAGATGGGGATTGACACGCAAACTGTCATTGAGGCCAATGCCAAGACCTGGGCGAAGATTGGCCGCCGGACCGGCGAGGCCCTGAAGCCCATGTTCACCGACAAGCCCGGGCTTTTTGCGACCGATCAGCTGGGCGCCATGACCAAGGAGATGTACGGTATGGTCGTACAGGCGGAGAGCGTCCCCCAGGGACGGCGCTTTCGGATCACCCACTGTCCCTGGCGCAAACGCGTCTCGGAGCTGCCCATCGAAAATTATCACCGGTTTTGCCGGGCCGGGCACCGGGCTTTTCTCCAGGCCCTCTCGGAAACCATAGCACCGAATCTGGTGGTGGAAATGGGAGAAAACCCGTCCGGCGAGGTGACGGATTGCTGTGTGACGGTCGAGCTTTTTCCGGAAACGAAAGTTGCAAAAGACTGGAGGTCTGAGGTCTGAAGTCGGAAGACCAACATCAGGATAAACTGGAGTCAGGTGTCCGGAGTCAGGAGTCGGACGATCTTTCTGCCCCCAGATTCCTGACCCCTGACCCCTGATGATTCTGTCTGTGTCATCCGTGTCGAATAATTGTGTTAAGTGTTAGGTTTTAGGTGTTAAGATTTCTCCCGCGCAGCGGGAATAATCAACGTAATCTGCGTTCACCCTGTTAAATAGCTAAAGCTAAGATTTGAGAAGTACCCAAATCTTATTTAACAGGGTAAATCTGTGGATACTTATCGGTTTTGATCTCCGGTGTGGCCTCCTGGAAAAACCCCGCATTTTCGGTTGCTTGGAATCGTCCCCCCCTCTTGACAATTTAGCCGGCATCCGCTATCTGACGCCAGGTTGTTCATCACCGTTTTGCACCGTCACCACCGGGGCACCGGGAAAGGTCACTGCATGAATCGCAAGCGCGTTATCCGGATCGTTCTTGTCATCGTGGGCATTTTTTTTGTAGTGGGGCTGTTTGCCAACACGGCCCTGCGGTGGGCCGCCGCCAAAGCCATCGGGAAGATTCCGCCCATGATGGAGCCCCACGGTGTGAATGTCGAACACGTTTACTTCAACCGGGCCCGCATGGAGGGTCTCTCCCGCTGTGTGCTCACTGATCTGCGCACCCTGGTCAAAATGCGGGATGCCGCCGGCACCCTCAAGGCCACCTTCCAGGCCGGAGTCCTGGAAGTCGACATCCTCAATTTCAAGGAAAAAGAGATCCTTTTTCGGCTTAAAAAATTCAACCTGACCTTCCAGGAGACCAAGGAGGGGCAGCAGTTGCCTTTCACCCAGCTGGAGAACGCCACCTGGGAGCGCAAAATCCCGGTGGCGGTGGGCGATCTGCCGGCCGCCGTGAAGGACATCCTGGCCAACGCCGATATGCTGTTTGAACACAACCGGGTCGGCCGCCCGTTTCATTTCGAAGGGGATGTGGTGATCAAGATCGACGGCAAATCCGCCCGGGCCCGCCTCTATAGCCTCGAAAAAGATGGCTATACCACCCTGCGCTTCGATGCCGCCGATATCCATGCCGCGGCCAAAACCCTGGACGTCCCGCTGGTACCTGCAGAAATACAAATCGTGTCCGACTACCCCTTGCGGGCCCTGGACTTGATGGAGATCACCCACGCGGCCCGCGAAACGGCCCGCGACACCGCCATCACCCGGTCAACCGTGCCCCAGGACGCCTACCGACACGTCCTCTGGAGTTATCTGCTGACCCGCCGGTTCGGACCGGAATTCGCCCAAAAAGTGACCGACGCCCACGAAACCGCCCCGGGCAACACGCCGGAAGAGCGGGAGATGGACTATGTCAACAACGCGGTAGGGCGGCGCTATGCCCAGGAAGGCGTGAACCCGGGGGCACTGTTGGACAAGCTGCTCGCCGACCCGGCGGTGATCAAAAAACCCGGGGACGTGGGGTAGGACCTTGAAGTCGGAAAACAAGGCTGTCAGCGATCAGGGGCCGGTGTGCCGGCTACCGCTTACCTTTGGCGAGAGCCTGGTCTATGAGACGGGGCAGGGCTTCCGTTAGGTACAGCGGGACTGAAAGCAGCCGATAGGCGACCGGTTGGCCCAGGGTTGTTTTCACCTGGATGTTTTCAATGATAGGCAGGTTCAGGTTGCAGCGAACTGCCAGGCGGAGATCTTTTTCGGCCATGAATTGATGCAGGGACTTGAGTTTGCCGGCCGGCCCCGACTTCACTTCCACCGGGACGATGTGATTGCCCTGTTGAATCATGTAGTCAATTTCACCCAACCGGCCACCGGTCCGTTGCCAGTAAAACAACTGCGGGTCCATAGCCGGTGTTTGCAGGCATCTCAGCTGCTGCCCGACGAATTGCTCGGCCAGCCCCCCCTTGTTGGCAAAAACAATTTTGCGTTGATCTTCCCGACCTGTAGCCGCCAGGCCCAGCTGGGCCGCCACCAGGCCGACATCAATCATCAGAGCTTTAAAGAATTTAGAATTGGATTCAGCCCCCAGGGGCAAGCCGTTTCCGGTAGTATGTAAGATTTTGGAACAGACCTTTG
>Ga0056121_1000066_pt1 | contig 52407 bp, 58 predicted proteins | sample WorMetHEROISLAND_FD_83872 | JGI IMG/M metagenome (GOLD analysis project Ga0056121, IMG submission 83872) | Marine gutless worms symbiont microbial communities from Max Planck institute for Marine Microbiology, Germany - Olavius sp. 1 HERON ISLAND ...
GCCGCCGCGGCGGCACACCAGGGACAGCCGGTGGTCGGTGGGTAGCGGATCAATCCGCAGTGCTCGCAGCGCTGCAGGTGGAAGTCGTGCGCGGCGCAATGGCGGAAATAGGTCAGGTTCTCGTGGTCCAGGTCATCGACCTGCAGGGCCATGTCCAGGTAGGTCACGTCGATCGTCATCGCTCAATCCTCCCGCGCCGGCTCAGGCGCCGCGCCGCATGACCAGGGCCGAACCGGTGCCCGGGGTGGCCCAGCCCAGGTTGGCCGTGAGCTCGGCGTCGCGGACCTGCCGGCAGCCGCCTTCGCGGTAGTCGAAACTGTGCTGGCGCCAGCCGTCGGGCCCGAGCGGGCAGCTGTCGTCGGCGTCGTGGCGCAGCTGCCGCACGTTCTCGACCACCATGGCGATGCCGTGGGTGTAGCCTTCGCACAGGTGGCCGCCCGAGGTGTTGTTGGGCCGGCGGCCGCCCAGGAAGATGGTGCCGTCGCTGACGTAGTCGCCGCCCTCGCCCTTCTTGCAGAAGCCGTAGTCCTCGAGCTGCAGCATGGTGGTGAAGGTGAAGGCGTCGTAGGAACCGGTGATGTCGATGTCCTCGGGCCCGCAGGCGGCGTTGCGCCACAACCGGTCGCGGGCCCAGGCGCCGGCGACGGTGGAGATCGGCCCGGCCTGGTAGTGCATGTCGGCGCGGGGCTTGCTGACCCGGCCGACGACGCCGCGGATCAGCGCCGGGGTGTGCCGGCAGTCGCGCGCCCGCTCGGCGCTGGTGACGATGATCGCGGTGGCGTTGTCGGTCTCCACGCAGCAGTCCAGCAGGTGCAGCGGCTTGCAGATCATGCGGCTCGACAGCACGTCGTCGACAGAGACGCGTTGCTTGTACAGCGCCTTGGGGTTGTTGGCGGCATGGTGGCTGTGCGCCACCTTGACGTGGGCGACCTGGGCCGGGGTGGTGCCGTAGTCGTACATGTGGCGCATGAAGGTCGGCGCGAACCACTGCCCGGCGCTCTGCCAGCCGTAGGTGCGCTGGTGCACCTGCTCGGCAACGATGGGGGCGGCGGCGCGGGCGCCGGTGCCGCCGATGCGGACCCGGCTGTAGCCGTTCATGGCGCGGAAGACGACCACGGTCTCGCACATGCCGGCCTCGATCACGCCGATGGCGATGCCGACCAGCGCTTCGGTGCTGGAGCCGCCGCCGAAGCAGTCCATGTAGAAGTTCAGGCGGATGCCGCAGTCGCTGGCGACGAACGGGGCAAAGGTGGAATCGACGCCGGAGTAGGACAGCATGCCGTCAACCTGCGACGGTTCCAGGCCGGCGTCCGCCATCGCGTTGCGCACCGCCCAGGTCGCCAGTGCCCGCGTCGTCATGGGATCGCCGCCGCGGGTGTAGGTGGTCTCGCCGACCCCGACCACGGCGTACTTCTCGCGCAGGTTGCCGCCGGCGTCGGCGTCGAGTTCGGCAGTCGAAGTCATGCGGTCCTCCCCCGGTCTGGCTTTTTGTCGCACCGTGCAGATGGCGCGTGCAGCCTTCATGCAAGCATTGCGGTCGAAGGCGGAGGGGCTGTCAAGAACGCCGCGCGCGGCGTCAGGCCTTCACTTCGTCGAGCAACCAGGCGCGAAACGCCGCGGCGTCGGCGTTGTCCAACGTCGGCGGCGGCATCACCAGGTAGTAGGCGGCCTGCGTCGGCAGGCGGGCGTCGAAAGGTACGACGAGCCGGCCTTCGGCCAGGTCGCGCTCGACCAGGCTGGAGTGGCCGAGGGCGACACCGGCGCCGTCGACCGCCGCTTCGAGCGCGGTGACGGCGAGATCGAAGCGCAGCCCGCGCTCGGCGTCGACGCCCTCGGTGCCGGTGGCGGTAAGCCAGAGCTGCCAGTCGTCACAGTTGCTCTGCACGTGCAGCAGCGTTTGCCGCGCCAGATCGGCCGGCGTCTTCAGGCCGCGCGCGCCGTCAAGCAGTGCCGGACTGCAGACCGGGAACACATCCTCGGTGATGAGCTTGTCGCTGTGGAGGTCCGGCCAGTCGCCCAGGCCATAGCGGATCGCCACGTCGACGTCGTCGCGGGCGAAGTCCACCAGGCTGAGCGAGGTGGTCAGCCGTACATCGATCTCCGGTTCGATCTGCTGAAAGCCGGCAAGACGGGGCACCAGCCACTTCATTGCGAACGAAGTCAGCGTCGACACGATGAGCGGACGCCGCCGCGCCGGCTGGCGCAGCAGCTCGGCACCGGAGCGTAGGGCATCGAAGGCGGCGCGAACGTGGGGCGCCAGGGCTTGTCCCTGGGCGGTGAGGGCGATGCCGCGGCCATGGCGCTGCAACAGGTCAACGCCCAGCTCGGTTTGCAGGCGGGCGAGCTGATGGCTGACGGCGGTCTGCGTGACGTTGAGCTCGCGGGCCGCCGCGCCGACGGACAAGTGCCGGGCGACCGCCTCGAACGCCTTCAAACCGTTGAGGTTCGGGAGGCGTGTCATCGTGTCGCGAAATTATGAAAAATTCTCATGTTCAACATGACAACTTATCGTTTGTCCATCGCCTTCCAGGTCGTGACATTTAAAGGAGCGGGGCGCAGAAGAGGATGTCAACCATGGCCAGTATCAACGACCATTATGTGACAGAAACTTCGCACCTGGCCAGGCAAGGGCGGAGCCTGGCGGCAGACTTGGCCGGGCGTTTTCGGGCCTGGCGTGAGCGTGCCCGCGGCCGACGGCAGCTAGCGCGGATGAGCCGGCGCGAACTGCACGACATCGGCACCAGTACGGCCACGGCCGAATTCGAGGCCAACAAGCCCTTCTGGCGAACCTGAGGGCAGCCGTCGCCGCAGGGCGCGCGCCGGCACTAGACCGCGCTGGCGTGGGCCTGGACGTCGGGACGCAGGTAGCTGTCGAAGCAGGCGGCCACGGCGCGGACGATCGGGCGCCCGGCTTCGGGCACGCGGATCCGCCAACCGTCGCGTTCGACCAGGCCGTCGGCCTGCAGCGGGGCAAGGCGGGTCAACGCCTCGGCGAATGGCGCGACGGCGGCGCCGTGGGCCGCGCAGACGGCGGCGAGATCGACCTGGAAGTCGCACATCAGCCGTTCGATCACTTCGCCCCGCAGACCGTCGTCGGCGCTGCGGGCGACGCCGCGGGCGACCGGCAGCGTGCCCCCGTCAATCGCCTGGCCATAGGCCCGCAGGTCGGCCGCGTTCTGCGTCAGGCCGACGCCGAGATCGCTGATCGCCGAGGCACCGAGGCCGAGCAGGATCTGGCAGTCGTCCTCGGTATAGCCCTGGAAGTTGCGGTGCAGGTGGCCCTGCTCGGCGGTGGCGGCGAACGGGCTGTCGGCGCGGGCGAAATGGTCGAGACCGATCGGCACATAGCCCTGCGCCGTCAGGTAGCCGGCGGCGGCGTCGTACTGCTGCAGCCGCTCGCGCGGGCCGGGCAGGGCGTCGTTGTCGAGCAGGTTCTGATGCCGCTTCATCCAGGGCACGTGGGCGTAGCCGAACAGGGCGATGCGCTCCGGCCGCAGCATCAGGCTGGCGGCGACGGTGGCAACGACCCGGGCAGGTGTCTGATGCGGCAGGCCATAGATCAGGTCGAGATTGAGCCGGTCGATGCCGGCCTCGCGCAGGCGATCGGCGGCCTGCTCGGTCTGCTCCCAGGTCTGGAGCCGGTTGACCGCCTGTTGCACCTGCGGGTTGACGTCCTGAATACCGATGCTGACGCGGTTGAAGCCCTCGCGGCCCAGGGCCTGCGCGGTCGCTGCGTCGAGCACCCGCGGGTCGACCTCGATGGCGACCTCGGCGTTCGCCCGCACGGCGAACGTCTCGCGCACGGCGGCCATGACCCGGGCCAGCCGTTCGGGGCCCAGCACTGTCGGCGTGCCGCCGCCCCAGTGCAGATGGCCGACGTCGAGGCGGCCGGGCAGGTGCCGGGCCAGCAGCGCCAGCTCCTTCAGCAACCTTTCGGTGTAGCGGTCCAGCGGGCCGTCGCGGTTGACCACGCGCATGTTGCAGCCGCAGTACCAGCACAGAGTGCGGCAGAACGGCACGTGCAAGTACAGCGAGACGGGCGTGCGCGCCGGCAGCGCCGACAACCACGCGGCGGCCGTGTCCGGGCCGACGCCGTCGTGGAACTGCGCCGCCGTGGGATAGCTGGTGTAGCGCGGCAGGCGCGCGTTGTACTTGAGGATCTTGTCTGCCTGCATTGTCGGCCCCGCGTTCGCCCGAGGGTATCGATGACGTGCGCCCGGCGGCGTCCCCGTCGGCGCTCATGGTTACCGCCGGAACCGGCGTCTGACATTGACGTGGCTCAAGACCGGCTGGCCGTCGCAATACGCGAATGCGTGCGGTGCAACCGGATTTGGGGCGGGAAGGGGTGCCGCTGCAATCCTAGCATAAATAGAAATTAACTATACTTATGCTGTTCAAGGTGGCCGCCGTGTCACGTTTCATGCTAATCGCTGAACCGTAGGGAGCGAGCGTCGGCGCTGCCAGAACGCCGGATAAACGCACAACAACGATTAGGCGGTTGGTGGCGGCGATGCGATGAGCATTGACCTTGGGATGGCGTCGGAGGGGGAGTTCGGGACCGGCCGCTTGTTGCCCCGGCTGGCGGCATCGTCCGTCAGGGGAAACGTCGTGCGGTTGGGACAGGCGTACTGGGAGGCCAAGTGCCAACCCGGGCGCTTACCGTCGCGCGCCGACATCGATCCTAGCGAAATCCCACAGCTGCTGCCGCACGTGCTGCTGCTGGACGTACAGCGCGAGCCGCTCGACTTCCGGTTCCGTCTGATCGGCGGCGGCGTCGTCGCGCACCTGTCTCGCGACTGGACCGGATCGTGGATGTCGCAGGTCCCGGAGATGCGGCCGCCGAACCGGATCCTCGGCCAGTGCCGCGGCGTGGTGCATACCGGCAGCCCGTCGCGCAGCCGCTCCAACTACCGCGGTCCGCACAGCAACATCGTCGCCGAAGAGGACGTGATCCTGCCGCTGGCCAATGACGGCGAGGCGGTCGACATGCTGCTGGGCTTCGTCGAGTACCTCGGCCGCCGCTGACGCGCCTCAGGCGAACACGCCGGTGACCAGGCGGGCACTGGCGGTGGCGCGGGCCAGCAGGCGGCCGTCGTCGTCGCGCAGTTCGCCCTCCAGGAAGGCGATGCTCTTGCCCATGTGAACGATGCGGCCCTCGCCGATCAGCCGACCCGGCCGTGCCGGGGCGACGAACGACACCGTCATGTCGATCGTCGTGCTGAACAGCTTGCCGCCGGTGCGGGCGGCGACGGTCGAGCTGATGGTGTCGTCGAGCATGGCCGAGAGCATGCCGCCCTGGATGAAGCCGGCCGGGTTAAGGAAGCTGTCGCGCCCCTGGAAGGCGACTTTGACCCGGCCGCTGTCCGGATCCGCCTCGAGCAGCGTCCAGCCGAGCAGTTTGGCCGATGGCGGCGGGTCCAGGTCGTGAAGGAAGCTGTCTGGCATGGTCGTGCCTCTCTGGCGGCCGCGCAGTTGCTTTAGGGCATCGCCGCCCCAGTTCTCTTGCTCAACCCGGCGGCCCTCGGCTGGCGGACAGGAGAGGAGCGTTGGCAATGAAACTCAAACATATTCTCGCCGGCGCCGCGGCGACCATGCTGCTGATGATCGCCGGGGTGGTGCAGGCGACCCAAGTACAATGGTTCGGCCAGGCGGCCTTCAAGATCACCTCCAGCAGCGGCAAGGTGATCGTCATCGATCCGTTCATCACCAGGAACCCGAAGACCCCGGCCGCGCACAAGGATCTGGCCAGCCTCGGCAAGGTCGACCTGATCCTGGTCACCCACGGCCACGGCGACCACGTCGGCGACACCGCCGCTCTGGCGAAGCTGACCGGCGCCAAGGTCGCGCTGAACGCCGACATGGGGCGCAGCTTCGCCCTGATCGGCTGGGTCGGCATGAAGCAGATGATCCGTTTCAACAAGTCCGGTCCGATCAAGCCGCTGGGCGACGGGATCACCATCACCATGGTCCGGGCCGAGCACAGCTCGATGATCAACTTCGCCAATCCCGACACCGGCAAGACGCAGCTCTATCCGGGCGGCGAGCCGGCCGGCTACATCATCGAGCTGGAGGACGGCTACACCGTCTATCACGCAGGCGACACGGGGGTGTTCGCCGATATGGCCTTCATCGGCTCCTATTACGACCCCGACCTGGCGCTGCTGCCGATCGGCGGCCATTTCACCATGGACCCCGTGCATGCGGCCTATGCCGTCAACAACCTGCTGAAGAGCAAGACGGTGGTGCCCATGCACTACGGCACCTTCCCGCCGCTCAAGGGCACGCCGGAGCAGTTCCGCGCCGCGCTGGGCGCGACCAAGGCCAGCATCGTGGTGATGCAGCCGGGCGAGGCCCGCAAGTTCTGAGCCCGGCCCGCAGTCGACCGGCGGGCGTCGCGGTTTCGGCCCTTCTGCCCGCCGCCGGCCTGTGCTAACAGGCGGGCGCCGTGGCCGGCCGTCGCCGGCGGCCGGACGCGGCCGCGAGCAAGGAGTAGCCGATGACGCACACGCCGCATGAACTGGCCGAGGAATTCCCCGAGTTCAAGGAGCGCATCCACGACCTGAAGCTGTCGGATGCCCATTTCGCCAAGCTGGCGGACGAGTACCACCACCTCAACCGCACCATCCACCGCAGCGAGACCGGGGTGGAGCCGGTGGCCGATCACACCGAGACGGACATGCGCAAGCGCCGCATGGTGCTGAAGGACGAGATCGCGGCGATCCTGAGCGCGGCCTGAGTGCGGCCTGAGCGCAGCGCCACGCGGCCGCGTCTGCCGCGATAGTCGCGGGCATCCCCTGGCGAGGTTGTAGGAAACGCGCTAAACAGTCCTTATGGTTGCGACGCCGGCCGACCGGCGGCGCCTATCCCGCCATTGGCCGAGGGGGCCACGGTCATCGCACGAGAATCCGACAGCAGTCAGGCGCTGCTCGAAGCGGCACTGCAGCACCACCAGGCAGGGCGACGCCGGGCGGCGCAACGGATCTATCGGCAGGTGCTCGAGCGCGACCCGGACAACGCCAATGCCCTCAACCTGATGGGGCTGCTGGCGCATCAGGAAGGCCGGCACGAGGAGGCTGCCGCCCTGTTGGCCAGGGCCATTGCCCGCCAGCCCGGCAGCGCCCTGTTCCAGCGCAACTACGCCTCGGTGTTGCAGGCCGCCGGCGATCTCACCGGGGCGGTGGCGGCGTACCGCGCCGCCGAACGCCTGGCGCCCGAGGATGCGGGCATCCTCAGCGACCTCGGCACGGCGCTGAACGGGTTGGGCCAGATCGGCGAGGCCGCCGAGTGTTTTCGCCGCGCCGTGGCGATCGCTCCCGGCGAAGCCCTGCTGCAGTACAACCTGGCCAATGCGTTGCTGAAGCAGGGCGAGAGGGAAAAGGCCGTCGCCGCCCTGCGGCGGGCGCTGACGGCGGATCCGGGGCTGGAACGGGCCCGGCATGTCCTCACGGCGCTGACCGGGGGCGACAGCCGGCGGCCACCGGACGACTACGTGCGGGCGCTGTTCGACGACTACGCCCCGCGGTTCGAGGCCGACCTGGTCGACAATCTCGGCTACCGCGTCCCGGAGGCGCTGCGCGAGGCGGTGCTCGCGAGCACAACGACGGATGCCGGCGCGCCGCCGCGGTTCGCGGAAACCCTGGACCTGGGCTGCGGCACCGGGTTGTCGGGCGCGGCCTTTCGCGACCTGACCGACCGTCTGACCGGGATCGACCTGTCGCCGGGGATGATCGCCGAGGCCGCCCGGCGACGCATCTATGACGACCTGGTGACCTGCTCGATCGCCGAGTACTGGCGCGTGTGCAAGCAGCGCTTCGACTTGTTCCTGGCAACCGACGTGTTCATCTATGTCGGCGACCTCCGGGTCATCTTCGCCGCCGTGCGCAGGCAGTCGGCGCCGGCAGCCGTGTTCGCCTTCTCCACCGAGCTCCTCGATCCGGCCGAGGATGCGGCAGCCGCCGGCGTGGTCCTGCGTCCCAGCGGCCGCTACGCGCATGCGCCGGCCTACATCGCCGACCTGGCCGCGAGCAACGGCTTTGCCGTGTTGCGCCGTGAGTCACAGGACCTGCGGCGGGGCGAGGACGGCCCGGTTGCCGGCGAACTCTACGTCCTGCAGGCCTGACGACCGGCCAGCCGCCCCGCGCTCAGGCCGGCGTGTCGACGGCGTCGGGGCCGGGGTGGCGGTAGATGCAGGCGCGCCCGCCCATCAGGTCGATGATCTTCTCGGACCGCGCGCCGAGGCGCTCGGCGACCCGCTTGGAAGCGAGGTTGTCGGGATCGATGCAGCTGATCAGCGTCGTCGCGCCGAAGTCTTCATAGGCATAGGCGCGGGCCCGCCGGGCCGCTTCCGTGGCGTAGCCATGGCCCTGCGCGCTGCGCACCAGCCACCAGCCGACCTCGAGCTCCGGCCAGCCTTCCGGGTTCCACAGCCCGCAACAGCCGACGAAGGTGCCGCCCGACTTCGTCTCCAGCGCCCACATTCCATAGCCGCGCAAAGTCCAGTGCCCGAGCTCGGTGGCCATGCGCCGCCAGGCCTCGTCGCGGCCGCAGGCGCCGCCGATATAGCAGGCCAGCTCGGCGTCGGCATAGAACGCGGCGAAGGCATCGAAGTCCGCTTGGCCCAGCTGGCGCAGGCGCAGGCGTTCGCTTTCGAGCTCGGGATACATGGGCAGGCTCCGGTCTGCAGGACAGATGGCAGTTTGCGGCCAAGGCCGATACCGGCCCCGGTACGGCGCCATCATTGTAGCCCGGCGCCGCCGGCGGTTCGGCAAGAAACCGAGGTGTCGGCGCGGCCGTCGCTGCCATCGCCGCCCGTGGCTGTCATCAGGCCGGCGCTCCACAGCACGGCGGCCATGAGACCGAGATAGAGCAGCGCGAGCGCCAGCAGGTGCAGCGGCCCGTGGCGGGGCGTTGGCACGGCCGCCGTCATCCGCCAGCGGCCATCGCCGCTGCGTCCGTGGCCGCGGCGGTCGCGTCGTGGCACGGCACGACCACCGCGCGGGCCGGCGCCAGCAGGCGCAGCGGTCCGGTCGACGGCTTGGCGACGACGAAATCCTGAGCGGTGATGCAGCCCTGGTTCTCGCAATTGACGAACAGGCGGTCGCCGCTGCGCAGGAGCCGTGACGCCGGGGCGAAGTAGCCGGGCAGGGCGACCTGCGCCAGGGGCTCGCGGCAGCGGTAGTACCAGACGGTGAAACCGCCGCCATAGGCCATGGTGTAGAGATTGCGCGCGTCGTAGGCCATCGCTGCCTCCCGGTTGTTGCCGGCCAGATATAGGACATATTGTCCATAAATTAAGGGACAAAATGTCCCGTCATGGTACATGGCGATGGCCGATCCAGGATCGGCCAGGGACGTTTCAGGACAAAATGGCGTGTTTCAGCCGGTGGTGGCCGGCGGCTCGTCGCCGGCCAGGGCCGTCATCGCCGCCAGCGGCATCGCCGGCCGCCGGCCGGTGATCAGCCAGGCGATGTCGGCGCGCGTGATGAGCGAGAAGCGCTCCAGCAGATAGGCGGGCATGGGCGAGCGGTTTTCGTACTTGGCGTAGCGTTCCTTAGGAATTCCCAGGACTTTCGCCATGGTCTCCTGGGTGAACCCGCCCTCGCCGCGGGCCTGCTTGATGCGCAGGCAGTACTGGCGGTTGAACTCCCGCTCGCTTTCGCTGGCCATGACACTGCTCCTGGACGAATCGGCCTGACAACATCAAGCCCTAGGTGCCCTTCGTTGTCACGTCCCACGTTGGCCCCTTGAAACAGCCCAATATGTCCAGTACATATTGTCCATGCCTGAACCAGACAGCCATACGGCCATGGCGCCTGTCGACGCCGACGCCATCGCGGCCAGACGCTCAGAGGTAGCGGCGGGTGACGCTGTGCAACTGGTCGGCGGCGGTGATGGCGTCCTGGCAGCTCCGCTCGACGGTGTCGTGGTCGGCCCAGCGCCATTGCAGCTGCAGGGCATCGAACGCGGCGGCAAGGGTACCGACCGGGGCGCCGGCACCCGGCACCATCGGACAGAACACCTGGATGTTGCGGTCGGCGGTCTTGGCCAGCTTTTCGCAGCGCCGGTGCATGTACTGGCGGACCTGGGCGTCGGTCTCGCCGGTCAGCAGGGCCGGCTGGTCGCGCATCAGGGTCAGCATCACGTCGAGCGCGGCGCGGGCGTCGACGCCGAAGCGATGCAGCGCCAGGGCCGGGCCCTCGGCGTTGCGCCGGCGGTGCATGGCTTCCAGGCCGTAGATGCCCAAGACGGTGAGGGCGGCGCCGACGGCGGCGCCGAGGCCGATCGCGGCGCCGTTCAGACCCGCAGGAACCACCTCGCCAGCCACGCCCAGGGCGATGCCGGCGGCAATCACGCCGGCCACGGCGCCACCGGCCAGCAGACCCATGATGAACACGTGCATGGTGGGTTCTCCCCAGCAACCCCCTGCCCAGGCCTTAGCACGCCGGTGTTGAACCGCGCGTTAACGACACCGCCAACAGAGATGAGGAGCTTGCGATGTCGACACCGAGTTATCTCGGCCGCCGGATCGGCCCGTCGGCCTGGAACGACAGGGAAATCCGCGCCCATGCCCGCCGGCTGTGGCAGGCCAAGCGGATCGCCATGATCGCCGTCGACGACATCGCCAATGCCTTCGAGCGGCAATGCGTGATCAATGTGGCCGAGGCGCAACTGGGCGAGGGGAGTGACGCCGGCGATGGCGAATAGCGACCTGGACGCGCGCATCGACGCCTATGTCGCCCGCTTCAACGCGGAGGAGGTCGCCGCCGGCTATCTGCCGTCGCCGACGCTGGGCAAGCTGTTTGCCGTGCTCGACATGCGCGCGGTGCTGAACGCCCGGGCCCGGGTCCGGCGGGCGCGCCGCGGCAACCCGTTCGCCTTCGAGAAGCGCCGGGAAGGGCAGGCGGCAAGCGGCGGTGCCGGGCCGGTCGCGCCGCGCCGCCGCAAACGGGCCGACCAGGTCGCCGCGTTGTTGCGCAGGGGCCACCTCGGCCGTCGTCAGCACGATGCGGCGCGCGAAGTCCGCGAGGCCTACGCCGCCATCGTCCGTACCCTGTTCCGCCGGCAGACGGTCGACGTCAAGGTCGACGTCTCCCGCCGCGAGCGGTTGCCGATCGAGTTGTGGAGCACGCGCGAGCAACGGCTCATCCGCGGGCGCTACGGGCCGTGGAAGCAGGCCATGCGGGCGCCGCTCGAGGTGCGGCTGGGCGACGGCCGGCGGCTCGTGGTGACGAACGCACTGGAGATCGTCATGGACCTGGTGTGGGACAACCTGGGGCCGCGGCAGGTGGACGACCGGCACGGCCTGCGCCGCGGCAGCGCGGTGCGCATCGTCGCCGCCGGTCTGCAGCGCTACGTGCGGCTGGCAGGCTGGGAGGGCAACGGCTAGCGCGCGCCGGCCCGGTCAGACGTCGATCACCTCGGCCAGGAGGTCGCCCTCGGTGTTCCTGCGCGTGGGATAGTTGTCGCCGAAGCGCCGCAGGTTGGCGAGCGCGGCGCGCCAGTCGCCCGTCGTCACCTGGCGCCAGAAGTTCGGCGTCGCCACGTGCAGGCCGGTGCCGTACTGGAAGGCAACGCTGGCGACGATGGTCTGCTGCTGCGGCTCGAGCTCCTCGAAGGGGACGGCGCTCGCGGCATCGAACCTGGAAATCAGCGACCCCAGCATCTCCCGCTTGACCGCCTCGTCGAGCGCGCGGGCCTCGTCCTCGGTGATTGTCAACGGATTGTCGCGCAGGAAGGCCACGGCCGCCTGCTTCTTCAAGCCCAGATATGGGCGCAGCTTGCCGCGCAGCGCCTCCGCGATCGCCAGGCGTTGCAGCGAGCGTTCGTCGCGCTGGCCCAGGTCGACGCCCGAAGCGATCGTAACGCCGCTCTCGCTTGCGTCGGCGTCGGGCACGTAGCCGTTCAGGACCCGGCGTCCCTCGAGCCGGTGAATGAAGTCGAAGTCGACCGCCAAGACCATCGCGTCGCTCCTCCGCTAGCCAATAGGTCAGGTTGTCGAAGCGTGCCCCGCCGAGTGTACACCGGCCGGCCATTCCCGGGCCGACGATTTGCGCCGCTCGGCGAGCGCGCATCGTCTTGTAGAGCCGTTGCAAGGCAGGGCAGACTGTGATGGCCGAACGAAGGGGAGGGGAGCATGGACGTACGCGCCGCGGTGGCCTTCGAGGCCGGCAAGCCGCTGAGCATCGAGACGGTGCAGTTGCAGGGCCCGCGCGCGGGCGAGGTGCTGGTCGAGGTCAAGGCGACCGGGATCTGCCACACCGACGAGTTCACCCTGTCGGGCGCGGATCCCGAAGGCCTGTTCCCGGCGATCCTGGGCCACGAGGGCGCCGGGGTGGTGGTCGAGGTCGGGCCTGGGGTGGCCAGCGTGCGGCCGGGCGATCATGTCATTCCGCTCTACACGCCGGAGTGCCGGCAGTGCGAATACTGCACCTCGGGCAAGACCAACCTGTGCCAGGCGATCCGCGAGACCCAGGGCCGCGGGGTGATGCCCGACGGCTCGAGCCGGTTCTCGCTCGGCGGCGAGATGGTGCACCACTACATGGGCACCTCGACCTTCGCCAACTACACCGTGCTGCCGGAGATCGCCGTCGCCAAGATCCGTCAGGACGCGCCGTTCGACAAGGTCTGCTACATCGGCTGCGGCGTGACCACCGGGATCGGCGCGGTGATCAACACCGCCAAGGTCGAGGCCGGCGCCAATGTCGTCGTGTTCGGGCTCGGCGGCATCGGCCTCAACGTGCTGCAGGGCTGCCGCATGGTCGGCGCCGACATCATCGTCGGCGTCGATACCAATCCGGCCAAGGCGGCGCTGGCGGAAAAGTTCGGCATGACCCACTTCGTCAACCCGGACGAGGTCGAGGGCGACCTGGTCGCGCACCTGGTGGACGTGACCGGCGGCGGCGCCGACTACAGCTTCGAGTGCATCGGTAACGTCGACGTCATGCGCGCGGCGCTGGAGTGCGCCCACAAGGGCTGGGGCGAAAGCGTCATCATCGGCGTCGCCGGCGCCGGCCAGGAGATCCGCACCCGGCCGTTTCAGCTGGTGACCGGCCGGGTCTGGCGCGGCACCGCCTTCGGCGGCGCCAGGGGCCGCACCGACGTGCCGAAGATCGTCGACTGGTACATGGAGGGGAAGATCAACATCGACGACCTGATCACCCACACCATGCCGCTCGAGCAGATCAACGACGCCTTCGACCTGATGCACGCCGGCGAGAGCATCCGCAGCGTGGTGGTCTACTAGAGCATCATCGGCTCGCTTGGAATCGCCGAAGCGATCCAAGCGAGCCGATAAAGATGCTCTATCTCATTGAAGAATAGAGCGATTTTTCCTGTTTAGATTGAACCGAATTGGTTCAATCTAAACAGGAATTGCTCTGGCGCCGCGGCGCCGGCAGATGCGTCAGACGTCGGTGTTCCAGTAGTAGAAGAGGCCGTGGTCCTGATAGGCGCTTGGCCCGGGGTCGTTGGCACAGGCCGACAGCCCGGCGGCCAGGCCGAAGCCCAGGGCGGCGGCGATCAGCAGACGGATGACGAGACGTTGCATGGCATGGTCCTCCTGGCGGCTGGCGGCTGGCGGCTCCCCGGCAGGCAGGGTCCGGCCGGGCGGCGGCGCTGACAAATCAACACCCGTTCAAGATCGCTTGAAGGCGCCGGCCGGCAGCAGGGGCGGGGCGGGCGCGGTTTTGGCTGACAAAGCAGGCAGGATAGGGCAAAACAGCCCCCAAACCTGACCGCGATTCGGGTGCCCCACCAGGCCGCCGCCGCGCGCAGGCTGCGGGGAACACGCCCAATGAAACGTCATAACCTGGTGATGTACCTGGTGCTGGGTATCGGCATCGCCATTTTCGTCGCCATTTTCTGGATGGCCATCGTCGCCACCTCGCACTACAGCGAACAGGTGATGAAGCAGAGCGCCATCGACCCGGCGACCTTGCCGCCGGCGATCGTCGCCCAGACCTGACGCGCTGCCGCCGGCGGCGGCCCTTGATGGACAGTGCACACCGGCGCGGTTACCGTCGATGCGCACGATGGTGAAGCATTCGACCCCGACAGTCGGCAGGCGGGCACGAGGGGGGCGCCGGTGGCTCGCCGCGGCGGCGCTGCCGCTGGCCCTGCTGGCTCAGGCCGCAAACGCCGACGACGGCACAGCGGCGCTGCCATGGAAGCGCGCCGCGCTGCAGCTCGGCGTGCAGGCGCTTACCTTCGACAGCGAAATGGCGCTGAACACGAGCTCCGGCAACCTCGGCACCTCCATCAATCTGGAAGAGGTCCTCGGCCTCGACGAAGACATCTCCGCCTACCGCGTCGGCGGCTACTGGCGCGTCTGGCCGCGCCACCGCCTGGACCTGGAGTACTACGAGATCAACCGCGCCGGGAGTCAGGCAGCGACGATCGACTTCGATTTCGGCGATATCGCCATCGGCGCCGGCGCCCAGTTGGATACGGAGCTCAATATCAACACCCTGAAGGCGAGCTACAGCTATTCCTTCATCCAGAACCGGCGCTGGGACGTGACCGGCGGACTGGGCCTGCATGCCATGGACATCGGCTTGCGCCTGACCGCGTCCGGCGCCGTCGTCATCAAGGACCCCGACGGTGTCGCCCTGGAAACCGACGGCGCCGTCACCGATAGCGTCGACGCGCTGGCACCGCTGCCGGTGCTGAGTGCGGGTGTCGCCTATGCCTTCACCGACCGGCTGTTCTTGCGCACCAGGGCGGACGTGTTCGCCATCGAGATCGGCAACTACGGCGGCCACATGTTCGATGGCATCCTCGGCCTCGACTACGACGTCAGCAAGCACTTCGGCATCGGCGCCGCCCTGAACGTGGTGCGGATGGGCGTCGAGGCCAAGGACGACGATTTCCGCGGCTCGCTGGACTACAACTACGAAGCGGCGATGATCTACGCCCGGCTGTTCATGTAGCCGCGCCGCAGAGGCGCCGGTCCTAGACGCGTTCGAGGAAGACCGGCAGACCGTTCGCCGGCTTGGGGATGGGGATCGCCCGCCAGCGGATCTCCTGGCCATCCGCCAGTCGCACCCGGTAACGCCGCACGAACTGGAAGGTGAAGGCCTTCACCTGCATCATCGCGAAGTGCAGGCCGATGCACTTGTGGGCGCCGCCGCCGAACGGCGACCAGGCGAAGCGGTGGCGCTGGTCCTCGGCCCGGTTGGGCGAGAAGCGGTCGGGGTCGAAGCTCGCCGGTTCGCTCCACAGGCCCGGGTCGCGCATGACCAGGCCGGGGCCGACCGAGACCGGCGTATCTCCCGGCACGTCGTAGCCGCCGAACGAGAAAGGCCTGACCGCATAGCGCGGAATGAACGGCACCGGCGGACGCAGCCGCAGGGCCTCCTTGAACACGCGCTCGGTCATCGGCATCCGGTCGAGCATGTCGTAGCCCAGGGCGTTGGCGTCGATCGCCTCGGCCTCGGCCCGGAGCGCATCCTGCCAGTCGGGGTTTTCCGCCAGGGCCCAGATCATCGTCGTCAGGCCGCTGGTGGTGGTGTCGTGCGCTGCCATCAGCAGGAAGTTCAGGTGGTCGATGATCTCCTGATCGGTGAAGTCCTCGCCATCCTCCGACTTGGCCCGACAGAGCTGCGAGAACATGTCGTTGCCGTCGCCGGCGCGCCGCTCGGGGATCAGCGAACGGAACAGGTCGAGCAGGAAGGCGCGGGCGCGGATGCCGCGCCAGGTTCGGTTGCCCGGCCAGGGGGTGCGGACGATGGCGATCGACGCGGCGACCTCGTCGATGAACGCCTGGTTCACGCGCTTGGCCTGCTCGCCTATCTCCAGGCCCAGGAACACGGCGGCGCCGAGCTCCAGGGTCAGGTCCTTGATGGCGTCGTAGAAGCGCATCTGCCGGTCCACCGGCCAGCCGTCCAGGGTACGGTCGATGCCGCCGTTCATGCGGTCGACGTAGTCGACCATCGCCGCCGGCTTGAACGCGGCCTGCATGATGCGGCGGTGCAGGCGGTGGTCGTCGAAGTCGCGCAGCATCAGGCCGCCGGGAAACAGCTGGTGCAGCACGCGCCAGCCCTGGTACGAGGAGAAATTGCGCTCGCGGTCCATCAGGACCATCTCCAGCGCGTCCGGGCCGTTCATCACCACGGTCCAGCCGCCGAAGACGTTGATCTTGTAGACCGGCCCGTGCCGGGCGATGCGCCGTTCGTGGAAGCCGAAGGGGTCGCGCACGAACTCGATGGTCTCGCCGAAGAACGGCACACCGCTGCCGCCGGGGATATGATCCAGCGCGCCGGGCGAGGCGCCCGTTTCGATACTCTCGTTTACTGCCATTGCAAGCCCTCGCTCATACCCGTTATCGGCCATACCCTCTATCGGTGCCCGACGCGGCGGGACCGACAGCCGCTGGTAGCTGGTCGCCGACAACATAACCGCTCTAGACTGTTCAGGCACTATCCGAGGGGGCGGGATTGAGCAACAAGCCAATGTCGGCCATCTGGCCGTTGCTGCTGGCTGTGGCGCTGCTGGCGGCCGGTTGTGCCACCTTCACACCGCCACCGCCGCCCGACGAACTGACCTTCGTCGAACGGACGGAACGGCAATCGCGCAACGGCGTCACGGTATCGACGGTGGTGCCGGATGCGGCGGAGAACCTGCAGGTGTTCGGCCATGGTCTGATCGACAAGGGGGTGCAGCCGGTCTGGCTGGAGATCGACAACCAGAGTGAGGACCGCTTCACCCTGCTGCTGCTCAGCATCGATCCGGACTATTTCTCGCCGGCCGAGGCGGCCTGGAAGGCCCGCGAGCTGGGTGAACGCGGTTTCGACGACCGGGTCCTGTTCATGCTGAGCAAGCACGTCCCGGTGGTCATCCAGCCCGGCGAGACGGTCAGCGGCTTCGTCTTCACCAATGCCGACCCGGCAGCCAAGGTGATGGCCGTCGACCTCGTCGGCAACGAGAGCAGCGAGCGCTTCGAGTTCCTGCTGCCGGTGCCGGGTTTCGAAGCCGACTTCGAACGACAGAAGCCGAGCGCGAGATATCGGCCGGACGAGATCGAGGATCTCGACCTGGACGGCCTGCGGGCCTACCTGGAGCAGTTGCCGTGCTGTGCCCTCGGCGGCGACCGCGAGACCCCGGGCGATCCGCTCAACCTGGTGATCGTCGGCGACGGCCTGCACCTGCTGACGACGATGATCCGCCGCGGCTGGGACCTGACCGAGACGCTGAGCGGCGGCACGGCCTGGCGGACGACCACATCGTCGCTGTTCGGCTCGCGTTATCGCACCTCGCCGGTCTCGCCGCTCTACCTGTTCGACCGGCCGCAGGACGTGGCCTTGCAGAAGGCGCGCGGTACGGTCGACGAGCGCAACCATTTGCGCCTGTGGCGGGCGCCGGTGACCCTCGACGGCACCCCGGTCTGGGTCGGGCAGATCAGCCGCGACATCGGCGTGAAGTTCTCTTCCAAGACCTTCGTCACCCACAAGATCGATCCGGTGGTCGACGAGGCCCGGTTCTACGTCATGCTCGACGTGGCGGCCTCGCAGTTCCTGGACAAGACCGGCTATGTGAAGGGGGTTGGCTACGCGCCGTCGGGCGCGCCACGATACAACTACACCGCGGACGCCTATTTCACCGACGGGCTGCGCGCCATCCTGATCCTGGGCGACAAGCGCCGCAACATCGACGAGATCGAATGGCTGCCCTGGGAGGAGCGCCGCTCGCCGGTCGAGCGGAAATGATGCGGTCTAGGCGCTCTCGCCCGGCGGCCGCAGCAGGACGCAGCCGGCGATCCGCCAGCTGCCGTCGTCGAGCCGGGTCATGGTGTAGAGCGCCAGCACCCGCTCGCCGTTGTCGCCGGTGATCCAGACCTTCTGCAGGCGCCCGCTGCCGTCGGCCTCCAGCGGCTCGAAGCTGTAGGACTGCGCCCGGTAGACTTCCGGGTAGCCGGTGCGGACCATCGTCATGAAGATGTCGGGCGAGGGGAACATGCGCCGGATCATCGGCGCCGCGAAGCCATAGGCGGCACCCGCGTCGTCGGCGCGGAAGGCGGCGAGCTGGCGTTCGATGACGTCGCGGATTACCGTGGCCTCGTCGCCGGCGACGGCGGTCCCGCCCGGCATCGCCAAGGCGATGACCAGGCCGACGATCAGGGTGCGGCGGGTCAGGTTCGGCATGATCGGGCTCCTGGGCTTTGATTGTCTTACGCCGGCGACGGGAGTGTGGATCAGGGCCGGCCCGGACCCGCCGGAATGTCCCGAATCTGACGGCAAACCCGCAAAAGGCACTGGCGCCGCGGGCGCCGCGGCTCTAGGCTAGGGGTGGCGCGGCGCCTGCGTAGCAGCCGGACCAGTCGGTCATGCGCGCCATCACAATGTCATTCCTGGAGCGGCATCATAACGTGATGCCGACATACCCGGGTGGAAGGGAAAGCAGGGGGAAGCGAGGACGTCATGCGGTACGAAGCCCCGGACTCAATCGATCAGGCGGTGGCCTTGCTCGCCGGCGCCAGCGGCACGGCCAAGGTATTGGCCGGCGGGACGGACCTGTTGGTGCAGTTGCGCGCCGATATGATCGAACCCGACCTGGTGGTCGACATCAAGAAGCTGTCGGAAATGCGCGCGATCGCCGCCGAGGACGGCGGCTTTCGGGTCGGCGCGGCGGTGACCGGCGCGGAAATGGGCGAGCACGACGCGCTCGGCCAGGCCTGGCCCGGCGTGGTCGAGGCGGTGGAGCTGATCGGCTCGACCCAGATCCAGGGTCGCGCCACCATGGGTGGCAACCTGTGCAACGGCTCGCCGGCGGCAGACAGCGTGCCGGCCCTGATCGCCGCCGGCGCGGTGGTCTCCATCGCCGGACCCGACGGCCGGCGCGAGCTGCCGGTGGAGCAGGTGGTGACCGGGCCGGGACAGACCGCCCTGGCCAAGGGCGAGATCGCGGTCTCGTTCAAGCTGCCGGCAAAGCCGGCGCACTCGGGCGACGCCTACCTGCGCTTCATTCCGCGCACCGAGATGGACATCGCCGTGGTCGGCGCCGGCGTCAGCCTGACGCTGGACGACGGCGGCACCTGCACCGCCGCCCGGCTGGCCCTGGGCGCGGTGGCGGCAACGCCGCTGCTGGTCGCCGAGGGCGCCGAAGCGCTGATCGGCAGCAAGGTGGACGATGCCGCATTGGCCAAGCTGGCCGAGGCGGCGAGCGCCGCCTGCCGGCCGATCGACGACAAGCGCGGCACCAAGGAATATCGCATCAAGGTAGCGGGCGTGCTGGCGCGCCGTGCGGCCGAGATCGCACTCGAGCGCGCGAGGGGGAACTGATGAGCAAGATCCACGTCACCACCACCATCAACGGGGACGAAGTCGAGTTCCTGTGCGAGCCGGAGCAGACCCTGCTCGACGTGCTGCGCGACGACCTGCAGCTGACCGGCAGCAAGGAAGGCTGCGCCTCGGGCGACTGCGGTGCCTGCAGCGTGCTGGTCGACGACCGGCTGGTGTGCGCCTGCCTGGTGCTGGCCGCCGAGGCCAGCGGCCACGAGGTCGAGACCATCGAGGGCATGGCCGAGGGCGATGAGCTGCATCCGCTGCAGCGCAAGTTCCTGGAGCATGCGGCGCTGCAGTGCGGGATCTGCACCCCGGGCGTGCTGATCGCCGCCAAGGCCCTGCTGGAGAAGAACCCGGATCCGACCGAGGAGGAAACCCGCTACTGGCTCGCGGGCAACCTGTGCCGGTGCACCGGCTACGACAAGATCATCCGCGCGGTGCTCGACACCGCCGCTGAAATGAGGGGAGCGTGACCATGGCAGTCGCTGAAAAGCCCGGTGGCAACGGCCAAGACCTGAAGTACGTCGGCACCCGCCCGATCCGCCCCGACGGCGTGGACAAGGTCACCGGACGGGCCATGTTCGGCGCCGACTTCTCGCTGCCCGGCATGCTGGTCGGCAAGATGCTGCGCAGCCCGCACGCCCACGCCATCATCAAGTCGATCGATGTCTCGAAGGCGGAAGCGCTGCCCGGCGTGAAGGCGGTGATCACCCGCGACGACATTGCCGACATGGACTCCGAGCTCGTGCCGGCCGGCGAGATGATGGTCAACTACCGTGACCAGGTCCGCAACGTCATGGCCCGCGAGAAGGCCCTCTACGAAGGCCATGCGGTGGCGGCGGTGGCCGCGACCAGCGCCTCCGTGGCCAAGAAGGCGCTGAAGCTGATCGAGGTCGACTACGAGGTCCTGCCGCACGTCATCGACGAGGTCGAGGCGATGGCCGACGACGCGCCGGTGCTGCACGACGATCTGTTCACCGGCGGCGTCGACCCCAAGCCGAGCAAGCCGTCGAACGTCGCCAACCGGATCGAAATCAACACCGGCGACGTGGAGGCCGGCTTCGCCGAGGCCGACGTGGTGATCGAGCGCGAGTTCAAGACCGCGGCCGTGCACCAGGGCTATATCGAGCCGCACGCCGCCGTCGCCAGCGTGTCGGAGGACGGCAACGCGGAGCTGTGGTGCACCACCCAGGGCCACTTCATGGTCCGCGCCCACTGCGCGCGCATGCTGGGCATGGACATCTCGCAGCTGCGGGTCACCGCCTCGGAGATCGGCGGCGGCTTCGGCGGCAAGACCGTGGTCTATCTCGAGCCGATCGCCCTGGCGCTTTCGCGCAAGGCGCGGCGGCCGGTGAAGATGGTGATGGGCCGCGACGAGATCCTGCGCGCGTCCGGACCGACCTCGGGCGCGACCGTCTGGGTCAAGATGGGGGCGACCAAGGACGGCCGCATCACCGCCGGCGAGGCCGTGCTGAAGTACCAGGCCGGCGCCTTTCCCGGCTCGCCGGTGCAGCCCGGCTGCATGTGCGCCTATGCGCCCTATGACCTGAAGAACGTGAAGGTGGTGGGCTACGACGTGGTGTCCAACCGGCCGAAGGTCGCCGCCTACCGGGCGCCGGGGGCGCCGATCTCGGAGTATGCGGTGGAGTCGGTGGTCGACGAAATCGCCCGCAAGCTGGAGATCGACCCGGTCGAGTTCCGTCTGAAGAACGCCGCCCGCGAGGGCACCCGCGCCGCCTACGGCCCGCAGTTCGGCCCGGTCGGCCTGGTCGACACCCTGGAGGCGGTGAAGGCGCACGACCACTACAACACGCCACTGAAGGAGAACCAGGGCCGCGGCGTCGCCTCCGGCTTCTGGTTCAACATCGGCGGCGAGACCAGCGTCACCCTCAACATCACCGAGGACGGCACCGTCACCCTGATGTCCGGAACGCCCGACATCGGCGGCTCGCGGGCGTCGCTGGCGATGATGGCGGCGGAGGAGCTGGGGATCGAGTACGAGAAAATCCGGCCGATCATCGCCGACACCGGCAGCCTGGGCTTCAACTTCCTGACCGGCGGCAGCCGGGTGACCTTCTCCGCCGGCATGGCCACGGTCGAAGCCGCCCGCGACGCCATCAAGATCCTGTGCGAGCGTGCGGCCCAGATCTGGGAGATCCCGTCGGAAGCGGTGGTCTGGGAAGACGGCTGCGCCAAGCCGGCCGGCGAGAACGCCGGCAAGTTCGACCCGATGCCGCTGGCCGAGCTGGCCAAGGTCGCCGGCAAGACCGGCGGGCCGATCTCCGGCAACGCGCGGATCAACGCCCAGGGCGCGGCGCCCAGCTTCGGCACCCACCTGGTCGACGTCGAGGTCGACAAGGAGACGGGCCGGGTGACGGTGTTGCGCTACACCGTGGCCCAGGACGCCGGCAAGGCGGTGCATCCGGCCTACGTCGAAGGCCAGTTCCAGGGCGGCGCGGTGCAGGGCATCGGCTGGGCCCTGAACGAGGAGTACATCTACGACGACGACGGTCACCTGGAGAACCCGGGCTTCCTGGACTACCGCATCCCGGTTGCCTCCGACGTGCCGATGATCGACACCGTCATCGTCGAGGTGCCCAATCCGCGTCATCCCTACGGCGTGCGCGGGATCGGCGAGACGCCGATCGTGCCGCCGATGGGGGCGATCGCCAATGCCGTCGCCGATGCCACCGGCGTCCGCTTCACCGAGCTGCCGATGTCGCCGCCCAAGGTGCTGAAGGCGGTCGCTGGCGGCATGGACAGCGGGGGCGACGACTAGGCTGCACCGGGCCGCACGGGACGCGGCGGCGATGGCGCGGGTGGTGCTGCCCAGCACGCTGGGACGGTTTACCGGCGGCGAGATCGAATTCGAGATCGACGCCGGTAACATCCGTCAGCTGCTGGCGGCGCTGGGCGAGCGCTATCCGGCGCTGAAGCCGCACCTGGACGAAGGCTTCGCCGTGGCGATCGACGGGCAGATCTACCAGGACACCTGGGTGCAGCCGATCCCACCCGACGCCGAAGTGCATCTGCTGCCGCAGATTGGCGGGGGCTGACGCGCCAGTCCGGCGGCCAATGGAGCTCAGGGCGGATAGCCGTCGTCACCGGCCGGCACGGCGGGCCGTAGTTCGGCGCCGCGGCGGCCGCAGGCGTGGCAGCGCGCGCGGCGTTCGAGTTCGCTCAGCGAGCGGTCGCCCGCCGGCCCCAGCAAGCGGTCGACCGGCCATACCACCCGGTGACGGCAGCGCGGATTCAGGCACTCGATCTGCACCTGTCGCGAATGTACCTGGCTCAGCCGTATCTTCATCGCGCATGGTCGTGGCCTCGCCGCAGCCGTCCGGGAATTGCGAATCCGGACAAGTGTACCCCGTTTGTTCCGGCGGGCGCGGCATGTGTCGGCGATGACCGGGGCAGGGCGGGGACCGCGGCCGCAGGCCGTCCTGTTCTGGAGTAGCGGCAAGGACGCCGCCTATGCCCTGCACGAGGTGCGCCGGCAGGGCGCGCTCGAGATCACGGCGCTGCTGACCACGGTGTCCGAAGATCACGGCCGGATCGCCGTGCACGACCTCGCGCCGGCGTTGCTGGAACACCAGGTGGCGCTGACCGGCCTGCCGCTGGTCCGGGTGCTGCTGCCGCAGCCCTGTCCGAATGCCGAATACGAAGCACGGCTGGCCGCGGCACTGCGGCCGTTGCAGGACGCGGGCGTCGGCCACGCGGTGTTCGGCGATCTGCACCTGGCCGACATTCGCGCCTACCGCGAACGCCAATGCGCCGCGCTCGGGCTGTCGGCGGCGTTTCCCTTATGGGGGCGTGACAGCGCGCGGCTGGCCGAAGCCATGCTGGACGACGGTGTCGAGGCGGTCCTCACCTGCATCGATCCGGCAAAACTGAGTAGCGACTTCGCCGGCCGCCGTTTCGACCGCGCCTTGCTCGAGGCGCTGCCGGCGGGCGTCGATGCCTGCGGCGAGAACGGCGAGTTCCATACCTTCTGCACCGCCGGGCCCATGCTGGCCGGCACCGTTGCTGTCGACGCCGGGTCGCCGCGGCCGGGCGCACACTACGTCCACGCCGAGCTGCGGGCGCGTCCCGGCGACGCCGCCGGCTAGCCCAGCGGCGAAAACGGGGCCGGGATCAGCAGCAGCGAGTGCATCTCCTCGAGCAAGGTGCCGGCCTTGGCCAGGAAAGCCCGCCACTCGTCGTCCTTGACGGACTCGCCGCGCGCGGCCATGCGTGCCTCGAAGCTTTCGTAGGCCCAAAGGTGCGAGACCTCGTTCGGCTGGGCCGCTTCGCTCTGCCACAGGCAGACGTTCTGCGAGTAGCGCTCGCGCGCCGGCATCGCTTCGACCATGCCGGCGATGAACTCGCCGGCCTTGCCGGTGGCGGTGCGGTAGTAGCGATACTCGTAGATGTTGCCCTGGTTGGCGGGCGGCTTCAGCGGCATGCGCGGATGCAGCAGGCGGATCTCCTGCTTCTGGATCAGCGGGAACACCTGGGAGGTGTATTCCTCGCGCCAGGCCTTGTTCTGGGCCAGCCGGTCGCGCGCGTCCTGGCGGGCATTGAGATCGTCATACGACCACAGGTGCACGACCTGATTGAGCGCGCCGATCTCGGTGAACCAGTAGCCTTCCATGGTGCCGTAGTCGTTGCCGCGGATCGGCCGGGCTTTCTCCTCCGCCAGCTTCAGGAACGCCGGCACCTTGCCCGGCCACAGCGTGTAGGTCCGCAGTTCGTGGATCATCTGCCGCAATCCTCCAGAAGGCGCCTCAGGCCGACGCTGCCTGGCCGGCCTTGCGTGCGGCGAAGGCGACGGCGATGGTCGACCAGCCGGCGACGATCAGCTCGATAGCGACGAACAGACCGATCGCGAACAGGCCCGTGTAGGGCCAGCCGGAGAAGATCATCACGCAGAGGACGATCGAGGCGACCCCACCGAGGCCAAGCCACAGCGACGATCCGGTGCCGCGAAGCTGGAACGCCATGATGATCCGCATGATCCCGCTGGCGAGCAGCATGGCGGCAACGACGAAGGTCAACGCGAGCGCCCCGCCGACGGGGTCGTAGATCAGGATGGCGCCCGCGACCAGGTAGGCCAGGGCGATCAGGATATGCCAGACCACGCTCTTCCAGCCCTTGCAGGAGAAGGTGTCGATGATCTGCCCGATGCCACCGATCAGCAGCATGATGCCGAAGAACAGCACGCTGGCGAGAGTCAGTGCGCCGGTCATGTAGAGACCGATCACGCCCATCACCAGGTAAAGAATGCCGAGCGCGAGCATCCAGCCCCAGCTCCTGGCGACCTGCCCGAACTCTTCCGAAGCCGGCCCGTTCGTCACATCGCTGTCGGTCGTCATCGTCGCTGCCTCCTGTCTCCGGTTCTGCCGCCGACCGCGGCCTGCGCGCCGGTCGCGGTGCGATCTTGCACGGCGCGCTGGCGCTTTGCGGTCTTTGGCAGTGAATAGTAGATAGAGCGCGGACGAAGTTCGCAAGCGATGGTGGCGCCGGGATGACGGCACGCAGGAAAGCCAAAGCACCGCGGATCGGCGTCGCTCTTGGCGGCGGCGGCGCAAAAGGCGTCAGCCATCTCGCCTTCCTGCAGACGCTCGAGGACATGGGCCTGCGGCCATCGGTGATGTCGGGGACCAGCATCGGCGCCGTCGTCGCCGGCCACTATGCCGCTGGCATGAGTGCCGCGGAGATCGCCGACCTGCTGCCGCAGGCGAGCTTCGCCAAGCTCATCAAGGCCATCGAGTGGTACCGGCAAAGCCGTGCCGCAGCGCCTAAAATCAAGGGCATACGCAAGCTGCTGGCGGGCAGCCTGCCGGTGAAGACGTTCGAGGAACTGGAAATTCCCCTGAAGATCGTGGCGACGGATTTCTGGGCCCGCACGCCGGTGGTGTTCGAGCGCGGCGACCTGGTGACGGCGATCCGCGCCAGCATGGCGCTGCCGGGGCTGTACGATCCGGTCAACCTGGACAACCGCGTGCTGATCGACGGCGGCTCGGTCGATCCGCTGCCGTTCGAGCTGATCCGCAAGGACTGCGACGTGCTGATCGCCATCGACGTGTCCGGCGAGAAGCAGCCCAAGCGGCACAAGAAGATGCCGGGGCGATTCGAGGCAATCTTCTCGACCTTTCAGATCATGCAGGCGTCGATCGTGCAGGCCAAACTGCGGACGGCCGACGTCGATATCTACGTGAAGCCGAAGCTGGAGAACATCCGCGTGCTGGACTTCCACCGCCACCGCAAGATCCTGGATTCGGTGCGCGACGACGTCGACGCCTTCCGCGACGAGCTGTCGGCCCGGCTGCAGGCGCAATGATCAGGTTCACCTATGCCGTGGCGAAGCACCTCGTCGTTGCGCTGCTCTACGGCGTGGCCGGCGGCGGCGTGCTCGCCGTCGCCTTGTTCGTCTGGTACCTGAACAGCCGGCCCGACCTCGAGGTCTGGCATCTTGCGACCCTGCCGGCCGAGTTCGAGGCGGACGACGGCACGGATGACTTCGCCGCCTACCTGGCTTTGGAAGAACGCCTGTTCGCGCAAGTCGGCGAACGGGTGCGCGCACGGCTCGATGCCGAGGACCGGCAACTTCTCAACCGCTTCCACGATGGCAGCCTGGCCGATCCTGGGCTGTGGCCGACGGACTGGAACCGCAGCTTCACCTTGGCCGTGCCGGCGCCGCGCGCCGGCGTGCTGTTGCTGCACGGCATGTCGGATTCGCCCTACAGCCTGCGCGCGCTGGGTCAGCGACTGCACGGCGAAGGCGCGACCGTGCTCGGCCTGCGCCTGCCGGGTCATGGGACCGCCCCGGCCGGCCTGGTCGATCTGCGCTGGCAGGACATGGCCGCCGCCGTGCGCCTGGCGATGCGGCATCTCGACGGCCTGGTCGACGGCGCGCCGTTGTTCATCGTCGGTTATTCCAACGGCGCCGCGCTGGCCATCCACTACGCCGTGACGACGCTCGAAGAGCCGGCGCTGCCGGCGCCAGCGGGCTTGGTGCTGGTGTCGCCGGCGATCGGCGTGGCCCCGGTCGCCGCCCTGGCCGTGTGGCAGGCCCGGCTCGGCCGTCTGCTGGGCCTGGACAAGCTGGCCTGGGCGTCGATCGAGCCGGAGTACGATCCGTTCAAATACAACTCCTTCGCCGTCAACGCCGGCGACCAGGTGTTCCGGCTGACCCGCGAGATCGGTCGCCAGCTCGCCGCGCACACTGGCAACGGCGGCCTGCAGCGGTTGCCGCCGATCCTGGCGTTCCAGTCGGCGGTCGACTCCACCGTGTCGGTGCCGGCGGTGATCGACAACCTGTTCCTGCGCCTGCCGCCCGGCGGGCACGAGCTGGTGCTGTTCGACGTCAACCGGCTGAGCCTGATCGACGAGGTCCTGCTGAACGACCCGAAACCCTACCTGTCCCACCGCCTCGACGGGCCGCCGCTGCCATTCGCGCTCAGGGTGCTGGGCAATGCCAGCGATACCAGCGCGACGGTCATCGAGGTCCACCGCGCAGCCGGGGCAAAGGCGGCGATCCCCCGCGCCACCGGTCTGGCCTGGCCGAGACAGGTGTTCTCGCTGTCGCATGTCGCCCTGCCGTTTGCCGTCGACGATCCGCTCTATGGCCGCGATGCCGATCCGCGGCTGCCGGGGATACATCTCGGCCGGATGGAACTGCGCGGCGAACGCGGGATCCTGCAGGTCAGCCCCAGCGAGATGCTGCGGCAGCGCTGGAACCCGTTCCACGACTATCTCGAAGCGCGGCTGCTGAGCTTTTTCGACAGCGTGGTGTCAGGCCGTCGCGGAGCCGCTCACTCCGGCCAGGCATCGCGGCAGTAGCGCACCGACCGGTCGAGCCAAAGGCACTCCTTGCGCGGCCACGATCCGGTATCGCCGGTTGCGGCGGTCAGCCACCGCTGCCGCTCTGCGGCTCCGAACCGCACGCCGTCGGCGACGGCATCGCCGGCAAACGCCGCAACCCCGGCGGGTCCGCCGATCACCACACGGTAGCCGCTGTCCCAGCCGTCGCCGCCGTTGGCGCCGCGTGGCAGCAGTTCCAGGAAGTCGCCGTCGCGCGCGACCCAGCGGCCGATCCAGGCGTCGGCCGGCAACCGTTGCGGCGGACGACGGTAGCGTTGGATGCGGCCATCGTCGTCGCCGGTGCGGGCCAGCCGGAGCACGTCGCGCGAGATCTCGACAATGCGGAAGCGGGCGCTGCCGCGTGCGAACGACAGGTCCAGCGTGGTGCGGTCGGCCAGTTGCCAGGTCCGGCCGGTGGCGGGGAACAGGTTGACGAGGTCCAGGCGCCGGGCCGGCCCGAACCGGTAGCCGGCAAAGACGCGGCCGTCGCCCAGGGCCCGCAGCCACACGCCCTTGAGCAGTTGGAAGTGGCAGGCGGTCCACCATTCCTCGCTGCCGGGGTCGGGTCCGTGGCCATGGGCGTCGACGACCCCGGGACAGTCCGGCGCGACGGTGGCGCGCTCGGCGGGGCTGGTCCCAGCGGACGCAAAGGCGGCGAGGCAGAGAACGACCAGAAGCGCGAAACGGACCGACGCGCAGGCCAGCGTCATTCGCCGAACCGCATGAATTCGACCAGCCCGCCGGTGCGGCGATCGCCGGTGCAGCGGCCGGCCGCCTGGGTCTGCTCCCAGTCGACGATCCAATAGGCGATGACGGTGTCATCGGAGACCATGTTGCGGTAGACCGATACGCCGGCGTTGGGCACGTGACGAAAAGCCGGTTGATGCCAGGCGCGGTCATGGCAGGCCTGCAGCAACGTCAGCACGTCGGCTGCCGGCTGCCGCGCGCCGGCCTCGGCCGCGGTCGTCACCTGTGGCCAAAGCGTCAGCAGGCCGAGGGCGATTGCCGGTCGCAACCGCAGGCGCCGCGTCAGCACCAGCTTGCCTCGCCGGTCTGCGGATCGCGCAAGAGTTCCTGGATGTTCGCCTCGATGACACGGTAACCAACGTTGCCGTAGAGTTTCTGCCGTCCGCCGTCGAGCAGAAACGTCGGGCTGCCCTGGATCAGCAACCGCTGCTTGTCCTGGTCGTCGTTGGCGAGCGCAGCGAAGGCGCTGCCGTCGCGGATCTTCCCCTCGATGGCAGCGACCGGCAGCGCCATCTCTTCGGCCAGCTGGCACTGAATACGCCACTGAGCGATGTCCAGGCATTCGGCGAAGAACGCCCGCCGCAGCCGGCGCAGCAACAGCGTGGCCGATTCGGGTGGCACCTTGCCTTCGGCCTCCAGCAGCCGCACTGCCTTGGCGAACAGATGCGCACCGGCGGAACTCGCGGGCCGGGTTGTCAGCCAGACGTCATCGTGCAGGGCGATGTGCGGGAACCGGGCGGCGACCTCCTTAAGGTGGCGATTGAAGCCGTCGTAGCCGTCTCGATCTGCCCAGCCCCGTTCAATCTTCGCTTGAGTGTCACCGAACACCGAGCAGAAGCGGTGCTCGAGCACCATTTGGTCGCCGAACCTGCGCTGCGCTTCTTCGATGCGTGCCCCGGCGATGTAGGCCCAGATGCACAACACGTCGCTGAAACAGCTCACCTTGACTACGCGTTCGGTTGGCATTTGCTTACTCACGTTTGGTTGCGCAGATCGTCGCCAGGTTCCCCGATCAGCCGAGGCCATCCGGCCACAGACCGTCAACCATGACACAGTGCCTTTGCCCGGTCGCCGTGTCGCGCCGCCGCAGCGTGCACGCCCGACGTTGGCTTGCCCCCGAGCCGTTGCGTATAGTCGCCGACGATATCGCAACCGTCGCGACGCACGGCGCGGGGCGCGGGGCGAAGGAGCCGAGAATCCATGTTCCAGCGCATGACCGGCGCCTTTTTTGCACTGGTTATGATCACCGCATGTGCCGGGCAGGACGGTGGCCTGCGCGGAACCCAGCTACAGCGGGCGCAGGGCACGCCGATGCCCGACGATCCCTATGCCAGTGCGCTCTACCAGGGCTACCTGCGGCTGTCCGCCAGCGAGTATGCCGAGGGCGACTACCGCGATTCCGATTTCTTTGCCGACCGTGCTGCCGCCGTCGCCGCGCAGGAGACCATCGAGCCGCAGCTGATCGATGCCCGCGACCTGCCGATCGACCGGCTCGAGGCGATGGCGACGGCGCGCCGGCGGATCATCGCCGCGCTCTATTTCGGCGCCGCCGCCATCGCGCCCGAGGACGCGGCCGAGGCGCAACTGGGCTTCGACTGCTGGATGCAGGAGCAGGAGGAGAACCGCCAGCCGCGCGATATCGAGAGCTGCCGGGCCCGCTTCGACCGGGCCATGGCCCGGGTCGAAGCCGCGCTCGGGCCGACGCCGCGGGCCGCGCGGCCGGCGTCGACCCTGCCCGACCGCCTGGTGTTCGAGCTGTTCTTCGCCTTCGACGATGACCGCCTGAGCCCGGCGGCGGCGGAGATCGTCGACACCGTCGCCGAGATCGCGGAGACCCTGGTCGATCCGCTGATCGCCGTGATCGGCTATGCCGACCAGGCCGGGCCGGCGAGCTACAACCTGGATCTCTCCATGCGCCGGGCGGAAGCGGTCGCGGCGGCGCTGGCGGCGCGCGGGATCGAGGCGGAAGCCGTGTTCGCCGGCGGCGAGGCGGGGCCAAGCATCGGCGGCGAGGCGGTCAGCGGCGAACTGCAGCGCCGCGTCGTCGTCATCCTGCGCTAGAGCAAAATCTCATGAGATGGAACCACTCTGGTTCCATCTCATGAGATAAATTTTCTCTATTCTTCAATAAGATAGAGCATCTTTGTCGGTGCAAATGGATCGCTTTGCGATTCCATTTGAACCGATGATGCTCTAGCGGGCAGCGCCGCTCAGTTCGAGCCGCCGGGCAGGGTGCTCTGCGACGGCCGCCGCAAGCCGCTGTCAGCGTCGCCGGGCTTGACGACATTCGCCGCGCCGGCACTGACCAGGACGAAGTCGGTGCCGGCGGCGACAGTGCCTTCGCCGGTGATCTCGACCTGCTGTGGCGCGGTGCGCAGTTCCAGGCGCTCCTGCTGTTCCGGCGCGATACGGACCTCGTATTTCCCGGGTGGCACGAAGTCGAGCAGATAGAAACCGTCGAAGGCGGAGCGGACCTCGCGGACGATGTTACCGCGCTCGTCGACCAGCTGAACGATCGCGCCGGACACCGGCGAGGCACTGTCGCCGAAGACCCGGAATACGGTGCCGTCGACCTCGCCTGTGGTAACGATCGCAAACTCGTGCTCGGCAAAGCTGCCCGGACGGGCAACCAGGGCGACGCCCGGCTTCAGCGGGGTGAGGAACGGATCGTCCAGGCTCTGGGTATCCACGGTGACATTGGTCAGGCGGTAGACTGGCAGGCCCTTGAGGAAGGCGTCGCCGGCGGCGTCTGTGGCGGCCCGCGAAGGGATGCTGTTGATGCGGAAGCGTACCCCCTCCATCGGCGAGTCGCCTTCGTCGAACACGCCGTTCGCGTTCTGGTCCAGATAGGCGCGGCCGCGGAAGCTGCCTGAGCCGGCCCGTTGGACGCTGTCGATCCAGGGCCGGCGCTTGCGCGGTTCGGGACCGATGGACGCGGAATAGGTCAGCAGGCCGTTCAGCGTGCCGGAGTCGACATACTGCAGGTTCAGGCCAATGAAGCCGATGCCGAGACGAACGTTGTAGCCGGCAGTGTAGGAGGTCGTGGGTTCGGGGATCAGCCGATGCTGGACACTGCCGCGCCCGGTGATCTGTTGCGATACGGGCCATTCCACCGTCACCTGGCCCGAGGAGAGCTCGCCTTCGGGCAAGGCGAGATAATTGATCTCGCCGCGAAGCTGCAGTGGCCGTATCCGGCCGCCGATCAGCAGTTGGCCGTTCAGTATCTCGTCGGTCTCTTCATTGGCCTCGTTCAATGTCCAGCCAATGTTGTTGGACACCGTCGCCCGGAACAATCCGCCGGAGATGCGGTTGGTGACGTTTGTAATCTTGGCGCCCGACTCGCGCTCCTCGCGGTTGCCCTCCAGGCTGACCACGATCTGGTGTCTGATCCAGGGCAGCAGTACGCCGCCCTCTGCCCGGAGTTTGGACTTCGATGTGAAAAAGTTGCCTTCGGCACCCTTCGCTCGTTCACTGAAGTAGTCGTTGAAGACGTTGTGCTCGCCGAACAGGCTGAATCCGGCATAGGTCCCCTGCGCCGAAAGGCGCGTCGCCCAGCCCCGCTCGAGCTGATTGACGGCGTCGATCCGCCACAAAGCACCGCCGTAAGACCAGAGGGCGTTTGCGCCGAAATAGTGCGTGCGGTCGTCCTCGACGGGCAGGCTGGCGACGTTGGCGCCGATTGTAAGGTTGCGATTGACGCCCATGGTGCCGCTGAACAGCCGCCGGGCTCGCCCCCGCAGCGCGGGGTCGGCAGATGAGTTGCCAACACCTGAGAACACGCGCTCATTGTGCTCGTTCAGCGAAACCTTGTAGGTCCACTCCCCCGGACGGAGCTGATCGGTGCCGACATGGATCTGCCGCACGTCTTCGCGCCGTTGGCCCTGTGGCCCGAAAAAGTTCAGCCGGAGGACGTTGATGCCGAACACCAGCTGGACATCTGCGAACTCGTAACGCCCGTCCGCACGCGATTGCCGGAAGTCGATAAGGATACCGTTGCGCAGCAGCTCCACTTCCCAGCCCAGCGGCAGCTCGCCGACCAGGGTGATGCGGTCGAACTCGTCCGGCTGGTCGACGCGCTGGTTCGAGAGCAGGCCGCCACGGCCCAGGGACGGCGAGGCGATCAGCGGCACCGACGGTGAGCTGATATCGCCGAGCGATGCCGACCTGACCGGCACCCGCCAGAGGTCGTAGCCTTCGGGTTCGATCCGATCGAGACGAATTCGGGCATCCGTGAGGTAGTCGGCGGCGAAGCCGCCGAGGAATACTTCACTGTTCATGTAGAGCAGGTCGTTCGTCGCCAGCAGGTTGTACTGCAGCTGTCGGTCGCTGCTTTCTCCCGGCGTCCAATCGGTCGAATACTCGCTCGAGAGATCGACGGTGGGGATGCTGACGATCCGGCGAGGGACAGGGATACGGTCGTAGCTCGGCGGCACGAAGCGACTTGACTGAAGCGCGGAGCGCCGGACTTCGCGCTCCAGGCGTTCTTTCATGGGCAACGGTTCGCGCGAGCTGACTCGCAGGCGCAGGTTCGGCATATCGACCCTGAGATCGATCGGGAACCATCGCGTCAGCAGCCGGGTGTCGACATAGATGTCGTCGGGCTCGCGCAACAGCAGGCCGGGGTCGAAAGAACGCCGCTTGCCGTCGATGACCACCTCGCCCCGGCTGGCATTGAGCGAGAACAGGCGATTGTCCCGGATGAACCAGCCGTCGGCGCGGCCGGCCTGAGCGTCGACGGTGATCGCGAACTCCAGGAGTTCCGACAGCAGGCCCAGCGGCAGGACGATGGCGCCGCCGTCGAGGAAGCCGGGGAAGGCCTCGTCGAGGGTGACGTCGCCCAGACTTAGCGAGAACAGCAGAAACTCGGGATCGGACGAGAGGCTTTCGAACCGGCTGCCGCCGCCCTGGCCCTGAACGCGCTGCTGCGCCGCGCAATCGGGGCCCACGGCGACCAGGAACGCAAAGAGCGCGGCGACGAACCAGGCGACGATGGCGCATGCGTTGCGGTCCCGCGAGCGATACGGCATGGCACTGCCGCGATCGTCAGCGAGTTGTCGTAAGTTCGCAGATCCTCATGGTGAGACAAATTCTCGGGTCGAGCTCAGCCCGCCTATTGGACGGGCAAACTCGCCGTTGCCACCGGATTCTGCTCGCCCTCGAGTACGCTGAATGAGACTTTCAAGGTGCCGCCCTGCAGGCGCACGCCGTCCGGCAGGCGCAGCGGGATGTTGAACTGACGCTACGCCAGCGGCGGATACACCGCAAGCCGCCGTAGTTGCCCGATCACCAGGCTGTCACCGTCATTGCGTTGGTAATCGACGGTGATGTCACCGAACACCGAACGGTTGCCGGCACGCGTGACGAAGCCGCTCAGCACGACCGCTTCCTCCTCGCGCTTGAGCTCCAGGTTCGCGATGCCTGCGCTGGCGTCCAGGTCGCCATGCCGCACGATGATCGGGATGCTGATGCCGTAGACCGGGATCAGCTGAATGGCAATGCCTTCCTCGTCCGGGGTGGCGGCGACACTCACGCCGGCGTCCTCGGGCGGTACGGCTCGGAACAGCATGTGCGAGCGGTATTCCCCCGCCGCCAGGTTTGAAGGCTTGCGCACGGCCAGTCGCACGACCTGCGAGCCACCGGGCGGTATGGTGACCGCCCGCGGTGCGTAGCGGATCAGCTTGGCGGCGTTCTCGGTCCCCTGCGGCGGCTGCTCGACGGAGCGCAGGTTGCCCGTCTCGTCCATCGCCATATTGATGAGCGTGATCCGATATGTCGCCGTTTCCGTGCCCTGGTTCGACAGCACCACCTGTTCACTGCGCGCCCGGCCTTCGAACACGACCCGGGTCGGCGAGACGACCAGATCGCCCAGTCCTTGCGCCGCCACCGGCCGCAAGTCCATGAGCACAAAGCCAACCGCGATCAGCGTCAGAACAGGCAACGCCCGTAGCAGATCGGCGTCAAACGCCTTGCAGAAGCTTCCGGTGCGATGTGCTGTCATGATCATCCTCCCTGCCGCAGGCCTGACCTACGATGTCAGCCAAGGCCCATAACTAATTGAAAGAGATGATAATGACAACTTGCTGGTTGTCGTTTTTCGGCAAGTTGAAGGGATCGGCGACGCGAACTGCGATGCGTGTAGTTCCCGCCGCGGGTCCGCCTTGTGCGCCTTCGGCGCCGTCGGCATTCGGCGATGTGACGGTCGCCTGGTTGCCGTCGGCCGGGCCGTCGCCCTCCTGGGGCGGCGAGACCTGAAGGATGACGATCTCGCGGTCGTCGATCACGGTGCCCGATGCCGGGACCAGGTTCTGCAGGGCCGAAGCCTGATCGCGATCGATATCGGCACTGAATCGGACCTCCAGGATGCCATCGTCGCGGGCGCTGGGCGTGATCCCGCCGTCGTGCTGAAAGCCGCTCAACTGAACCAGCTCGCCGTCCAGGTCGAGCACGACCTGATCGGGAAGCTGGACCGAGAAGACCTGACCGGCTTCGCCAACCACGGCAAAGCTGCCAGGCAGGCTGCTTTCGCTGCCGAGGTCGAACGTGGCTGTCGGCAGTCCCGCGCCGCCGACCGCTGGGGGCGGCGCCCCGGCACCGGCGGCGTCACCCGTGATGTCCGTGCCCGAGGTCCCGGTGGTCGCTTCCGGGGCCGCGTCGGAAAGACCGACCTGCAAATTGGTGACCGCGGTCACGGCGCTGGCGTTGCCGACGATGGAGACCAGCACCCGGCCGGTTGCGTTTTCCGCCTGAGCGGCCGCGGTGACGGCAAGCGTTGCCGGCAGCAGGCAGACCGCGGCAAACAGCGCCGCAAGGCGATGCCGCGCCGCCGCGCCGTGCCTGTGCCCACCGTCCGCCTGTCGGTTCATATCCCTGGCTACCTGCTAGTCGTCGTCATCATCGTCGTCATCGTCGTCGTCATCGTCGTCGTCATCGTCGTCGTCATCATCGTCGTCATCGTCATCGTCGTCATCATCGTCGTCGCTGCCGCCCCCATCGTCGAAGCGCAGCAGCCGCACCGTGTAGTCTCCGGTATAGGTGCCCGAACTGGCACTGCCCGGCAGTCCGACATCGGCGCCAAGCTGGAACTGGCCGCGGCCGCGGTGGTCGAGCTGCAGCGTGTCCTCCCCGATGCCATTCTTCGGGAAATATATGGAGAAATTGCTGAGGCTCGCCTGACCCCCGTTTTCGCCGGACAGGTTGCCTGCGGGCGGCGGGACGACCTGGATAATGGCAAAGGACTTGCCTTGCACCAGGAACTTCGCCGCGCGCCCGTCCTCCAGCACGCTGGCGCCGCCAGAGACCACATCGATATCGCCCGTGCGCGGCGATACGCGCAGCTGGCTTGGCCCGTCGGGTGAGCCGGCGACGGTGCCGATCGACAACTCGACGACCTGACGCCCGCAGATCCGACCCTTGCCGCTGCCTTCGCAAGTCCAATGCGCCTGCACGGCCCCCGGAAGGCCAATGGCGCAAAGAAGCATCCCCAGCAGAAACGCTCTGCTCCGCACCGGCTCAGCTCCGGTTCAATGCCCAAGATCGGGCTCATCTCTGAGGCTCGGCATCGCACGGGCACATCAACGCTGCCACCACGGCTGCGTCCGTACGGCCACAAGGTGCCGGTCACGCGACCGCCGCCCACATCCTTCTCCGATGCGGACGGCGGCAATCGCGCTAGCCATTTCGCTTTCCTACCCTTCCGGGCCGGCCGCATCGCGCGACCGGCGGCCGGCGGGGCCGCCGACGCGTAGCGGTCAGTTGTAGTCGATCGTGACCGTGTAGGTCCCGGCGTAGGCGCCCGGAGGCGAACCGGCGGGAACCTGCAGCGTGGCACCAATGTTGATGTTGGTGCTGCCACCCGGAATCGAGCCCGTGCCGCCGCCGGCGCCACCGGGATCACTCGTGAAGCCGTTCACGATCAACGTGTCGCCGGCAGCCGAAGTCAAAGTGACGTTGCCGGTCGGGATCTGGATCGAGATGCTCGCATCCGCTTCGCCGGTCACGGCGAAGATGCCCTGCGTGCAGCCGCCGACCTGCGTCACGTTGGACGAGGAAACGGCGCCGGCGGTTGAGCAGCCGACGCTGCCATCGGCCGCGCCCGCAGCCACCTGGCCGAAGCCCAGCGCCTGCGTCTGGCCGATGGTCAGCGGCTCGAGAATCTCGACGCCAACGTCACCGGTCGCATTCTGGCTCGCCGTCTGTGCCGCCACGTGCGGCATGAACCCGATGATGAGAGCCGCTGCGGCGGCCGAACCTAGGATTTTCTTCATAGCGCGGAACCCTCCTGTGCGCTGCATGCTGACTGGCGCGAGGGCCCCGTCCCCAGGGCACCTCGAGTCAAACCAATGACGATATCAGCGTGTATTCCCCTGCCTATTCGCCAACTTTGTGGCCAAGCTCACAGTCGGGTGCCCGAACTTGCTTCAGGGTACACCGACGCTACGCGTGAACGGCCTGCACTTGCGTGGTGCGAACTGCACCCGCCCCCAATTACGTGACCTTAAGGCCCCAGCCATCCAGTCACTTTCCCCTAGCATCCACTCTGCGGTGGATATGCCGGACCCTAACCGAATGCGTCCTTACTATCAAGGTGGTTTCTCGCGGATTAACTACAATGTGAGCGGACAACATGTCGCAGTTTGCCGCCGGTTGCGGCGACTTTGTTCAGTTGTAGTCGACGGTGACGGTGTAGGTGCCGACGTAGCGGCCGTGCGGCGCATCGCCCTTGACGTTGAGCGTCGCGCCGACCCGCAAGAGGGTGCTGCCGCTGGTGCCGATATGGCCGGTGCGCCGGGGTATGCTCTTGAACCGCTTCACCGTCACGAAACCGCCGCTAGGCACGCCGGGCGCCGTGAGCTCGATCGGCCGCCTGGGCAGCGAAATGCTGAACGCAAAGTGACTCTCGCCGGTAATGCGGAAAGTACCGGCCTGGCAGCCGCCGACCTGGGTCAGCCCGGAGACCCTGACCACGACGCTCTTGGGCGTGCAGGTTGCCCGGCCATTGCGCCGCTGCGGGAGCACCAGGCCGAAGTCGAGCGGTGCCAGGGCCGTGATGGACAGCGGCTGCACCACCTCCATCCGGGCCGTGCCGGTCAGGTTCACAGCCAGGGCGATGCCGGGCGCCGCGACCACGAGCGCGACCAGCGGCCACCACCTGAATGGCTTTGAGCTCTTCGCCATGACGCTGTCCCCCGGCCAAGGATGCCCGCCTGACGGGGCCGGCGAAGCCGGCCCGCACGGCGGCCGCTGGCGACCCCCATCGCCGCGACGTGGCACCCCCTTGTGGCGCCCCCGGTATGCTTGTACGGCGATGGGCGGATTATCGCAAGCCGGCACCGCCACTCCCGGTCCGGGCCGCGCCTATGGCGCGAAGAAATATGTCGAAGCACAACCATGCTTCATTAGTATTCCGGAAAACCTCTCGTATAGGCTTTGGCGGTGCGATAGGTTAGTCCCCGCCGCCCGTTGATTAGGAAGCCAGGCATGAAGTTGAAGCTTCGATACCTGCTGGCAACGGCGTTTGTCATCGTCGCCATCGTCCCGGTGATTTTCTTGGGCGCATGGGTCGAACGCACAGCGTTCGAGAAGGAAGTCGGCGCGGTGCGCGAGAAGCACTTGCTGCTGGCGACCAACATCACCGCCGCGCTCGAACGCTATGTGCACGATTCCAAGGCGACCTTCGAGCACCTGATCATGGTGTCCGAGAAGGGCGAACCGTTGGAGGCGCTGCCGATGCTGGCGAGCCAGCTCGGCTTTAACCATTTCTGCTATGTCGACAACGACGGCAATATCGTCCGGCAGCTGAGCGCCGGCGAGCCCGGCCCCGCCCAGATGCCGGCAGCGGCGTTCGCCCGCATCATCCCATACGTCGGCGAGCAGACCGCCTTCACCGAGGTGATGAAGGACTACAAGGGGCGGCCGACGATCTACCTGGTCCGCCGCGTGGCGCCCGACCGATTCGCCCTGGGCGGGCTCGGTACCGACTACATCGTCGGCCTGCAGCGGGTGATCAACTTCGGGCGCAAAGGACACGCAGCGATCGTCGACCACGCCGGCAACCTGATCGCCCATCCCAACGCACAGTGGGAAGCCGAGCAGAGGAACATCGCCAAGGTTTCGCCGGTGGCCAGCATGATCGACGGCCAGACCGGCGTGACCACCTTTTTCTCGCCGGCCATTGACCACCTTTTTCTCGCCGGCCATGAAGCAGGACATGATCACCGGTTTCACCACCGTGCCGGGGGCGGGCTGGGGGGTGATGGTGCCGCAGCCGCTGATGGAACTGCGCGAACGGGCCCGCGCCTTCCAGCTGTTCGCCCTGCTGGTCGCCGGCGCCGGGCTGGCCACGGCGGCGGTGATCGGCTGGCTGCTGGCCGGCTACCTGGTGCGGCCGGTGCAGGCGGTGCTGGACGCGGCCCGGGAGATCGGCGCCGGCCGGCTCGACCGCCGCGTCAAGCTGCACGACAAGGCCGTGCCGGAGGAGTTCCGCGAGCTGGCGCACGGCTTCAACGCCATGGCCGGGACCATCCAGAGCGACCAGGAGGTGATGGCCCAGGCACTGGAGAACGCCCAGCTGGCCGACCGCTCCAAGTCGGAGTTCCTGGCCAACATGAGCCACGAGCTGCGTACGCCACTGAACGCCATCATCGGCTTCTCCGAAGCGATCGAGCTGGAGATGGTCGGGCCGGCCAACCCGCAGCGCTACAAGCAGTACGCCGGCAACATCAAGGATGCCGGCAACCACCTGCTGGCGATCATCAACGACATCCTAGATCTGTCGAAGATCGAGGCCGGCAAGCTGGAGATCGAGAACGGCGTGGTCGATCTCTCGCGCATGAGCCGCAGCGCCCTGGTCATCCTGGATGAGCGGGCACGCGAGGCCGGCGTGCGGGTACAGCTGTCGCGGGCCGATGGTCTGCCGCACGTGGTCGGCAGCGAGGCCAAGCTGAAGCAGATCCTGGTCAACCTGCTGTCCAATGCCATCAAGTTCACCCCCGAAGGCGGCGAGGTCAGCGTGTCGTTGAGCAATGAAGCGGACGGCGGGGTGGCGATGCAGGTGGCCGACACCGGTGTCGGCATGTCGAAGGACGAGATCGTCGTCGCCCTCGAGCCGTTCCGCCAGATCGACGGCAAGCTGAACCGCAAGTACCAGGGCACCGGGCTAGGCCTGCCGTTGACCAAGCGGCTGGCCGAACTGCATGACGCCGCCTTCGAGATCGACAGCCGGCCCGGCGAAGGCACGGTGGTCACCGTGCGGCTGCCGGCGACGCGGGTCCTGCACAGCGCCAACGACGGCGCCGAGCTGGGCGAGGCGGCGGCCACCGCCGGCAGCGACTAATACCCACCAACGACCCGGGGGCCTGTGCCGGCGTCGCGCGCGGCAGCGGCCATCGTCGCGCCAAGCCGACCTGGCGATTGACCGCCGGTGCCATCGGCGGCATCTAGGTGCGCATGTGCGGACGCTATTCGATGACCGAGCCGATCGACGCCGTGCGTCGGCTGTTCCAGGTGGACACGGGGGCCAACCTGGCGCCGCGCTACAACATCGCCCCGAGCCAGGAGGTGCCGGTGGTCCGCCGCCGCGCCGGCGGCGACGGCGCGGCGCGCGAGCTGGCGATGCTGCGCTGGGGGCTGATCCCCTTCTGGGCCAGGGATGAGCGCATCGGCTACAAGCTGATCAACGCCCGCGCGGAGACCGTCGCCGAGAAGCCGTCCTTCCGCGCCGCCTTTCGGGCGCGGCGCTGCCTGGTGGTGGCCGACGGCTTCTACGAATGGCGCAAGCTGCCCGAGGGCGGCAAGCAGCCTTACCGGATCACCCCGTCCGGTGGCGGGCTGATGGCCTTTGCCGGCCTCTGGGAACGCTGGGACAAGGGCGACGCGCCGGTCGAGAGCTGCACCATCGTCACCACGACGGCGGCACCCGGCATCGCCCACATTCACGGTCGCATGCCGGTGATCCTGCCCGTCGAGGCGCACCAGTCCTGGCTCGTCGAAGGCGGCACCGATCTGCTGCTGCCCTATGCCGGACCGCTGCAGGCCGATGCCGTGTCGACCCACGTCAACCGGCCGGCGAACGACGATCCGGCCTGCATCGCCCCGCTGTCGGGCCAGAGCACCGGTCCGTAGACCGGCATCGCCGGGCTCAGCAGGGCGGCAGGGCCTCGGGGTGGACGTTGGCCTTGGGCACGTACTCGGCGAACAGCAGCAGCATGTCCGGCGTCTCGCCGTCGGCGGCGAGCGGCAGGACCATGTCCTCGGCATCGAAGTACTGCTGCAGCGGTCCGTCCGACGGCCGGCGATTGCGGCGCGGGGCGGCCAGGCTGGCGACCTGCCGGCAGGTCTCGAACAGGCCGCTCGGCTCGCACAGGTAGCCCACGCCCGACATCCATTGGCCGGTCAGGTCGCCGCCGAGATGGGCGACGACACCGGTCCCGACAAGGCGGAAGCGGAAGTCCCATGGGACGCGCTGCACGTCGAGCAGGGCGACCTGAGGCAAAAGGTCGGGGATGTCCAGCGGATCGAGGTCGCGTCGGCCAGGCAATCGGCCAGCTTGCAGTTTGGATGCCCAGTAGCGGTAACCTTCGGCGACGACGTAGCCGCGTAGTGACGGGGGGACTTGAGTGGGGGTGTTACGCGACATGACCTGAAGTTGCAAACGCATGAGCGAACAAACTCGAAAGCAAAAAATTGTTGGCAAAATGCCAATCCACGCACTACCTAGGGTGATATTAGGAACGCTGGATGAATGTGACCGCGGTCACATTCAAAGCGTTTTGCGTGTCGTTACATTGACGGCTCGTTTGCTTCCAGCCACCATCGATAAGAGTCCGACCGGCGCCGCGGCAGCCACTTCACCGCGGCGTCCGTTGCATGAACACGTGGACCAAACGGGGCGAGGGCGAACGGGCGTGGCGGCAATCGACAGCAGCGCGAACTCTTCACCGCAGGCAACATTCAGGCTCCATCGCCAGGGCCGGCTCCGGGCTGGCGCGCTGATGGGGCTGTTCATCGCCGGCCTGGCCGCCGCGGGGTGCACCGTGCGCACCGCCGACGTCGATCGGCCCGACGTGCTGCCGCGTGGCGAGTACGAGCAGGTCTATCCGTATTTCGCGTCGATCTGCGCCGTCAGCCGCATTCGCGCCAACTTCGCGGCCGCCGGCGGCGTACCGGGGCATGCGGTGATGTATTTGCAGGGCGTGTGCAAGGACGAGAGCGCATCGTATCCGCGCCTGAAGCTGTGCCCGCCGGAGGTTGCCGCTGCGGGCGGGCCGGAGGCCGGACTCGGCATCAGCGTCAACAAGACCTTCAAGAACGTCAACTGGATGGCCGTGCCCGACGCCCGCCTGTTCTTCAGTGGCAACCTCAAACCCGGTGAGCGGCTGGACGAGGCGCGGGGGCTGCGAACGCTCGAGGAAGCCTACCAGGCCGGTATCTGGGGCGGCATCAAGGTCCACGATGAGTACAAGCCGGCCGAGGGTGACCGGGACGCGGCCGTCTATCTCCTGGCCTCGGAATCCCTCGGGACCGACGTCGCCCTGCTGTTCGGCCGGCATGTCTTTTGCGCCACCCTGCCGATGGAGCGCGAGCGCCTGGACCGGGTGGTCGGCTTCCTCAACGACCTCAACGACGAGTACGCCAGCGGCGAGGCCGACTACAACTGGAGCGGCTATGCCGACAACTGCAGCCACACCCTGCACAACGCGCTGGCGGCGGCGGGGGTGTGGGGGGAGACGCCGGTCCAGATCAACAAGTTCCGGCAGTTCTTCAACCTGTCGATCCCGGCCAACGAGATGATCAACCTGGCCAGGCGCGCCAACACCTATCCGCTCGAGGACTTCGAGGCGATCTACGCCGATGCCCAGTTGCGCGAGGCCCTGCTGGAGAACGGCTGGCTGCCGACCCGCCACGGTGCCCTGGTGCTGTACAAGTCGATCCACAAGCCCAACGACCTCTACAACACCGAAGCCGAGATCCTGATCCACGAGGTCCCGCTGCTGCGGCCGCTGAGCCGCAACATCCAGGTCATGTATGCGGACAGCACCTTCACCGAAATCGACGACAATCTGCGCTTCTACAAACAGCGCTACGAGGCGATCCTGGCCAAGCGTCCGGACGACTGGGAGAGTGCCGCCGAGTCTGGCGCCAAGTACGCCGTGGCGCGCAAGCGCTACTACGAGGCCATCGCCGAGCAGCTCGAAGACGTGAACGCCAAGCTCGCCGAGCTGGCGACGTCTTCATGACCGCTCCACCCGCGGGGCGGCAGCGCTCATGTTGATCGGCGCTTGACGCCGGAGCGCGCGACGAAGCGGGCGCGACAGGGCGCGGACGGGGGCAGGCCAGGGTGACGGGAACCGGGATCAAGACCAGCCGCCTGTGCCGAGCAGTGCGCTGGCGGGTCCGGTTCGGTGCGGTGCTGGCCCTGTTTCTGGCCGGTCTGGCCAGCACGGCATGCACGGTGCGCACGGCTGACGTCGATCGCCCTGACGTGCTGCCGCGCGGCGCCTACGAAAAGGTCTACCCCTATCACGCCGCGATCTGCGCCGTTAGCCGCATCCGCGCCAACTTCGCGGCCGCCGGCGGCGTTCCGGGCCATGCGGTGATGTATCTGCAGGGCGTGTGCAAGGACGAGAGCGCGCCCTATCCGCGGCTGAAGCTGTGCCCGCCTGAAGTTGCCGCAGCCGGGGGGCCGCAAGCCGGCCTCGGCGTCAGCGTCAACAAGACCTTCAAGAACGTCAACTGGATGGCGGTGCCCGACCGGCGCCTGTTCTTCAATGGCAACCTCGCGCCCGGCGAACGGCTGGACAAGGCGCGGGTACTGCAGACCCTCGAAGAGGCCTACGAAGCCGGAATCTGGGACGGCATCGAGGTGCACGACACCTACAGGCCGGCCGAAGGTGATCGGGATGCTGCCGTCTATCTCCTGGCATCGGAATCCATAGGCACCGACGTCGCCTTGCTGTTCGGTCGCCACGTGTTTTGCGCCACCCTGCCCATGCCGCGCGAGCGCCTGGCCCGGGTCGTCGATTTTCTCAACGATCTCAACGACGAGTACGCCACCGGCGAGGCCGAGTACAACTGGAGCGGCTATGCCGACAACTGCAGCCATACCCTGCGCAACGCCCTCGCGGCGGCGGAGGTATGGCGGGAGACGCCGGTGCGGATCAACAAGCTGCGGCAGTTCTTCAACCTGTCGATCCCGTCCAACGAGATGATCAACCTGGCCAAGCGTGCCAACGGCTACAAGCTGGAGGATTTCGACGCCCTGTTCGCCGATGCCCAACTGCGCAATGCGCTGCTGGAGCATGGCTGGCTGCCGACGCGGCATGGCGCGCTGGTGCTGTACAAGGCCATCCATCGGCCCAACGAGATCTACAACACGCAGGCCCAGATCCTGATCCACGAAGTCCCGTTGCTGCGGCCGCTGAGCCGCAACATCGATGCCATGTACCGCGACATCAACTTCACCGAGATCGAGGAAAACCTGCGTTTCTACAAGCGGCGTTACGAGGCGATCCTGGGCCAGCGGCCGGACGACTGGGAGAGCGCCGCCGAGTCTGGCGCCAAGTACGCCGTGGCGCGCAAGCGCTACTACGAGGCGATCGCCGAGCAGCTGGAAGACGTCGAAGCCAAGCTGGCGCAACTGGAAGAATCTTCCTGACCCCCTCGACCTGCCGGGCGGTAGCGCACATATTGCCCGGGTGTTGACGTCGGGGCGGGCCGATCGCGCGACCCGACGCTTTTTTTGCGCCAGGGGGACAAACATGCGCGCCATCACCGTCATCTCGTTTCTGCTGCTCGTCATCACCGCCGGCAGCGCCGCGGCGCAGACCCTGGACAGGGTCCGCGACAGCGGCGTGTTCAAGATCGGCTACCGCACGGATGCGATGCCGTTCTCGTTCCGCGATGCCGACGGAATGCCGGCCGGCTACAGCGTCGAGCTGTGCCGGATCCTGGCCGAAAAGATGCGGACCATCCCGCAGCTGGCGAACACCCGGGTGGAGTACGTGCCGATCGCGACCGAGGACCGCTTCAAGGCGATCCAGGAGGCGCGGATCGACATCCTGCGCGGGGCGACCACGGCGACGTTGTCGCGGCGCCAGTTCGTCGACTTCTCGATCCCGATCTTCGTCACCGGCGCCAGCGTGCTGATGCGGGTCGACGGGCCGAACAGTTTCGCCGGGCTCGAGGGCCGCAAGATCGGCGTCCGCAAGGCGACAACGACCGAACAGGCGCTGCGCAATACCCTGGCGGACATGGCGATGCCGGCAGAAGTGGTGACGGTCGACAGTCACGACGACGCCCTGCGCCAGGTGGAAAACGGTGAACTGGCCGCTTACTTCGGCGACCGGGCGATCCTGGCGTTCATGATGGCGCGCAGCCCGCGGGCGGCGGAGCTGCGGCTGGCCAACGAGTGGTTCACCTACGAACCCTATGCCCTGGTGCTGCAGCGCGGCGACAGCGACTTCCGCCTGATCGTCGACATGCTGCTGAGCCGGATCTACCGCGATCAGGCGATGGGCGCGCTGCTCAGGGCCTCGTTCGGCAAGGCCCAGCTGGGCGACCTGATCAAGGCGATGTTCCTGATCGTCACGCTGCCGGAGTAGCGTCCGCGCAGTTAACGGCGACCGGTCAGTCGAGGCGCTCGATCGCCGGCGGTTGCCAGCGGCCTTCCAGCACGGCCTGCTCCGGCCAGTAGAGGCGCAGGGTCAGGTTGAATGAGCCCGGCGGCGCCGGCAGCCAGTTTCGGTCGGCCGACGCTGGCGGCGGTCTGTGTTGGATGACGATCTCGACGCTGTCGTCGGCGGCGACGTCTAGACCTTCGTCACTGCTGACCGCGTAGCGGCGTATCGGATTGTCGATCAGCCAACCATCCTGGTCGTAGACCGTGAGTGACCAATAGCCCCTTACCGGCGGCACGGCGTCGGCGGCAAAGCGCAGTCGGTAGCGATGGCTGCCGTCCAGGGCGCGACCGTCGCTATCTTCGGCGACGCCGGCGTAGACCGCGTCTTCCGGCAGATTGGCGCCGTGGCCGACATGGGCGACGGCGGCACGCTGCAGGTAGCGGGTACCATAGCGGCCAAGCGGCATGTCCGCCGGCGGCATGCCCCAGCCATTGACGCGCTCGTGTGCCGTGCCGGCGAGCTGGTGCAGTCGGGCGTGGCCTGCCGCCGCGCCGTCGTTCAACGCGACACGCTGCCCGGCCGGTAGATCGTTCGGCGGGAAGGGGCGGCCAGGCTGCAAGCCCAGCTCGGCCAGGGTCGCGCGCATGGGGCCGTCGGCCGGCGCCGGCGGATTCCAGGCGAGAAGCTGCGCCAGACGGGAGAAGAAGGCGGTGCCGTCCATCGCCGCAACCTGCTCTTTCGGCGGTGCTTGCGGTGGCGCGCCGGCCAAGCTCATCAGGTCGATCGGCGGGCTCGGCTGGCCGCGCCGCGACAGCGGCGCCAGGGTGTAGCCGGCCTGCTGGCTGCGGGCCGCGGGCAAGTCGTCAGTGCCGCGCGGGCGGGTGCGGCCGATGATCCACACCAGGTTGGTCGGGGCATCGAGGCGAACGAGGCCGGTTGGTAGGTCCCCCTGCCAATCGGGGCCGACGATTGCCACCTCGTGCGCGCGCCCGGTCAAGGTGCGGGTGCCCGGCGCCGCGAACACGTTGGTCCAGGCATCGAGAAGCTGCATCACGTAGTAGCGGTCGGCTGCGGGCAAGCTGAGCACCAGAGGTTCGGGCCGCAGGTCGAGCCAGGCGATCGAGTAGAGCGTGTCCGCGTTGGGCCGGACAACCCGGCGCCGGCTGTGGTCGAGCAGCACCGGAACGTGCAGGAAGCGGTTGGCACGGTCGGGCCCCAGCTGCGCCGTCGCCCCCATGAGCACCAGGGGATAGCCGTAGACGTAGGCGGCTTGCGTTGCCTGCCGCAGGCGATCGCTGTTGTCGCCATGTCCCGTCTGGGCGTGCATGCCTGCCAGCAATAGGGCAAGAGCAATGGCGCGCCAAGTGCGAACGCGCCTGTCGCTGGCAGGTCGGTGCCAGCTGAGAAGGCGGCGGGGTAGACCGCGGGGCGGCGGGCGAGACACGGGTACGCTCCGACGGGCAGTGGTGAAGCGACAGGACACGGCAAGCTTAGTCGGTCGAGCTGCCTGGCGAAAAGCGGCTGTGTGCTGATACGTGCGCGCGCATCCGCGAGCGCCGGCAGTCAGCGGTCGGGTGGCCGGCGCACGGCGATCCGCTGGGCAAGCAGGCAGAGCAGGCCGCAGGCGGCGATCACCGCGGCCATGGGTACCGGGGTGCCGTCGTGCAGCTGCCCCACGGCCAGGCCGGCTACGGCACCGAGCGCGAACTGCGTGGCGCCGAACAGCGCAGCGACGCTGCCGGCCCGCGCCGCATGCGCCTCTGCCGCCAGAGAAAGGGCATTGGCGGATATCACGTTCAGGGTGCTCATGTAGACGAACAGGGGCACGACGATGCCCGCCAGGCCGCCCGCGCCGGTGATCGCCGCGAGCAGCAGCGCCAACGCCGCCAACGCCGCGGTCGTCGCGGCGATGGCAATCATCCGCCTGGCGCCGTGGTGCAGCACCAGGCGGACGTTCACGACGGCACCGGCCATGATGCCGATGACGTTGATCGCGAACAGGACGCCGTAGGCCTGGGGCGATACCGCGAACAGCTCGATGTAGACGAAAGGCGTGCCCGAGATGTAGGCGAACATGCCGGCGAAGGCGGCGCCGCCGGCCATGATGCCGGCCAGCGCGCGTGGATCGGCAGCGATGCGGGCCACGTCGGCGGCAAGGGGCGCTGCCGTCGTTGGCCGCTTCGGCCGGCTTTCCGGGAGCCAGGTGAGAACCGCCAGCAGGGCCACCGCGCCGAACCCGGCCAGCAGCCAGAAGATCGCCCGCCAGCCGAGCCAGAGCAGCACCTGGCCGCCAATCAGCGGGGCCAGCAGCGGCGCCAGTCCGGTGACCAGCATGACGAAGGAGAGCACCCTGGCGGCATGGTCGGTGGAGAAGCGGTCGCGCACGACGGCGCGGGCGACGACCACGCCGGCGCCGCCGCCAAGCGCGTTGAGCAGGCGGAAGGCGGTCAGCCACTCGATGCTCGGACTGATCGCGCACAAGGCGCTGGTGGCGACGAAGAGGACGATGCCGCCGACCAGCGCCGGCCGGCGCCCCCAACGATCCGACACCGGGCCATAGACAAGCTGCCCGCCGGCGAAACCTATGAAGAAGGCGCTGAGCGTGAGCTGAACCTGGCCGGGACCGACGCCGAGATCGTGGCCAATGGCCGGCAGCGCCGGCAGGTACATGTCGATCGCCAGCGGGCCGAACGACGCCAACAACCCGAGGATCAGCACCGTCGGCAGGAGCGCCACAGGCGCAACGGTGTCGGGGCGGGCGTGCATGGGCAGGTGATTTGCGCGCGACGCGCGCAAATGGTCAAGTATCAAGTCTTAACGATGGGCGGGTTTGCGGCGATCGGTTTGGCGGGCAACGCGTTCGTCACGGGTCGCGTTCGATGCAATCGAAGATCCACATGCTGGTCAGGTTGGCGGCATCGAGCGTGCTGCGGCCACGGCGCACGGCGTCGCGGTTGAACTGGGCGCAATAGCGGTTCGCTGCGTTCTGCGCATCGACCCACTGACCGGACGTCAGGGTCACGGTGGTCTCGCCGCCGGCGATCAGCTTCGGTTGCGCCAACGGCATTGGCGTGCAGTGCGCGCTCAGCGATGCCAGCAGCAGCATGAGCAGAGGAAGATGGCGAGGCAGCATGGCTGGATCGACACCGCACGATGGGACATGACGGCACCACGGCGGGCGCGGCGTCGGCAGAATACGGCCGCTGCGCCAGGGCGGCAACGGAACCGGTCAATTCTCGTGTCCGCCGCGCCCGACGCCAGGTATCGAGGTGGCATTTGGTCGCAAGCGCGCTGTCTGGCGCAAGCTCGCCATTGTGCCGACCGCACCGTGTCGTGTAGTGGAAATCCGTAGGTATCAAACAACTTGCAAGGAGACGGCAATGTCAGCAAACCCGCGTCTATCAACACGCCACAGCATGCGCAGCCTCGGTGCGCCGGCGCTGGCGGCCTGCGCCGTCGCAGCGGTCATGACGGTGGCCGTACCCGCCCAGGCGCAGTTCGAGAAGGCGGTGCGGGCTCATTTCACCTTGACCATCACCGATACGGCGAGCGGGACGACGCTCTACACCCAGCGCACCAGCTCGCGCTTCTGGCCGACCATGCGGCAATGCGAAGTGGAGCACGGTGCCCGCGGCGAAGCGGCGCGCCGCGCCATCGAGGGCTATGGCCTGGTCAATGCCGACGGCCAGCCAGTGCAGGTCAAGGTGATCGAGAGCAAGTGCGTGAAATAGCGCCCCGGTGCTGACGGCCGCCTGTCGGCGGTCGTCAGAGCTGGCTCGTCAGAGTTGGCTCTCGATCGGCAGGATCGACAGCAGCCAAAGCTGGAACTGGCGCCAGAAGCCCGCTTCGGGCTCGCTGTCGTAGCGGACAGGTGTGTCATCGTCGGCGGTCACCCAGGCCACGGGCGAGCCGCTGGCAGTATCGGCAAGCTCGAGCCGGTAGCTTTGCTTCGGCTGGACGCCGGTATCCATGAAGGCGGCGACCTGCTCGGCCAGTTCGGGACTGTGCACCAGCAGGCCGATCTCGGTGTTCAGCGCCCGTGACCGCGGGTCGAAGTTGTAGGAGCCGATGAACACCTTCTCCCGGTCGATCACGGCGGCCTTGGTGTGCAGGGCGGCGCCGGCCGAGCCGGTGAGGCCGTAGGTACCGGCCTTGTCGCGCTTGAGCGCGGCGTCGGCGCGCATCTCGTAAAGCTCGATACCCTGCTCCAGCAGCGGCACCCGATAGCGCGCATAGCCGGCATGAGCGGCAATGACGTCGTTGCTGGCGAGCGAGTTCGTCAGCACCCGCACGCGGAGGTCCTCGTCGGCACGGGCCTCCAGGTCGGCGATGCCGCCGGTGCCGGGGATGAAGTAGGCCATCTCGATGAGGATCTCGCGCTCGATGCCGTCGCCGACCTCGCGCAGCCGCGTGGTGATGGCGCCGTCGCCGGTGCTGGCGACCTTCTCCGGGGTGTCGTAGAGCGCTTCGGCCCGGCCCCAGACGAAACCGTCACGGCGTTGCTCGAGGCTGGCCAGGACATCGTCCGCGGTGGCATCGAGAGGATAGGGGAAATCGGCCAGTTCCTCGCGCCAGTCCCGGGCCTCGGCCGTCGCCGCTTCGATCTCCGCCGCCGACGGCTGCTTGACGATCAGGCTGCCGATCGGCACCGCCCAGATGCTGTTCCAGTAGGTATCGAAGCTGGCCGAGACGTCCTGGACCACGGGGCCGACCGTGAGCAGGTCGAGGTCGCGGAAGTTGGCATGGGTATTCACGCCAAAATAGTCGTCGCCGATGTTGCGGCCACCGACCACCGCCATGGCGTTGTCGGCGATGAAAGTCTTGTTGTGCATGCGCCGGTTGAGGCGGGTCGCATCGGTCAGCAGCTCCGAGGCGGCGTTCTGACGCAAGGTCACGGGATTGAACAGGCGTACCTCGATGTTGGGGTGGGCATCGACCATAGCGATGGTGTGGTCGCGACCGCTGGCCTGCAGATCGTCGATCAAAGCCCGCACGCGCACGCCACGGTCGGCCGCCGCGAGGAGCTGATGGGTGAGCAGGCGTCCGGTCGTGTCGGGGTGCCAGATATAGTACTGCACGTCGAGCGAATGCTCGGCCGCCACGGCCAGGCCGAACCTGGCCTGAAAGCCCCAGTCGCCGCGCGGCAGCAGGACGAAGCCCGACTCGCCGGGCCGGCCCGCCAGTTCGTCCGCGAACAGCCGGTGCAACGTGCTGTCCTGGTATCCGGCGAATGCCGTCGACGGCGTCTTCTCGATCTCCGCCAGGTTCTTCGGCGTCGCGCAGGCAGCCAGCAGGACGAGCAGCAGCGCCAGTGGTACCAAACCGAAGAGCTGCCGGTGTCCAGGCAACGACATTGCCGGCATCACTGCCCCCCTCAAACCTTCACGCATGCCGGCGATGATTGCCGGTGCGCCGATCCTGCCCGTTGCGCCGACGTGGCGGCAAGGGTAATCGCGCGCCCGGCTGCGCAGGTGCTGTCGTCGCTGCTAGACTGCGGCGCGCAGGGAGCGGAAGGAGGGCCCGAAATGAGCAGCCAGCAGGGCGCGCGCCACGTGCGCTGGGACGACATCCCGCTCGAGGACCTCGGCGGCGGTACCGTCCGGCGTTTCATCCACGGCGACAAGCTGATGATGGCGCAGATCGACATGCCGGCCGGCGTGGTCGTACCCAAGCACAGCCATGCGCACGAGCAACTCACCAACCTGGTCAGCGGCAAGGTCGAGTTCCGCTTCGGCGACGACCTGGCGGACGTGCGGGTGGTCTCGGCCGGCGAGGCGGTGGTGATCCCCTCCCACGTGCCGCACCAGGTCACCGGCCTGGAGGATGCGCGGATCATCGAGCTGTTCGCGCCGCCGCGCGAGGACTGGATTGCCGGTACGGACCGCTACCTGCGCGGTGACGACGAATGACCGTGTCCGCAGACGCGGCGACAGCGCGGTCGATGCTGCCGTGAGCCTGGGCGGTCGCTGGTCGCTGCGGCTGACGCTGTCGACCTGCATGGTGCTGCTGGTGGTGCTGGCGGTGGCAGCGGTGTTCTTCGTGCAGTGGCGGGCCGCCAACGAAGCGACGCTCGACCTGCTGACCGACAATGCGTCGCTGGTGCTCGACCAGATCGAGACGCAGACCCGGGACATCACCAACTACGCCGTCCGGCACGTCGGTTTCGTGGCGGAGAACATTGCCAGCGGCCGCTTTCCGACCGACGACCGGGCCCGCCTGGCGGAATACATCGAAGCCTCGCTGGCGGGCGAGCCGCAGGTCATGGTCGCCTTGTTCTTCGATCTCGATCTGCGCGTGCTGGGCGTGTACCAGCGCCCCGACGGCAGCTTCGAGGTGCAGGACCGGTCGATGCACGATCCGCTGGTCGGCGTTCGCCTGCTGGACCGCGGTGAGGCGACCGAAACCGCGTTCTGGGGCGAGCTGATCTACAGTCCCGCCGAAGGCGAGACCTTCGTCAACGTCTGGCATCCGGTGCGCCGGGGCGGCGCGCTGATCGGGATGTTCGGCCTGGCGATCTCGTTGGCGGAGATCTCGGACATCGTCTCGCATGCCGCCGACAACTACGGCGGCACCGGCTTCGTGCTGTACGGCGATCGCCAGCTGCTGGCGCACCCGATCCTGGTGTCCGGTCACCCCGAGCTGTCGCCGGAGACGCCGACCGTGCCGATCGACCGGATCGGCGACCTGGTGCTGGAGGATCTGCTGGACCGGGGCTTCGTGCACCTGCAGCGGAAACACAAGGTCGGTCCGCTGGTGGTGGTGCCGACCGAGGTGCATGGCCGCGAGTACCTGGCCTTCCTGCGCTGGCTCGACGACCTGGGCGAGGAGCGATGGGGCATCGGCGTCTGGTTCGATGCCGAGGAGTTCATCTCGGCCTGGCAGCACATGCGCGATGCCGCCTGGGTCGCCGGCGCGGCCGTGCTGGTCGCCGTGCTGTTGGCGATGTACCTGGGCCACCTGGTGGCCCGGCCGGTGCGGCGGATGGCCGGCGCCGCGAACCGGATCGGCGCGTTCGAGCTGTCCGACGTCGCGGAGCTGCCGCACAGCCGCATCGCCGAGCTGGACGAGCAGGCGACGGCGTTCAATCGCATGCTGACGGGCCTGCGGTCGTTCGAGACCTACGTGCCCAAGACGCTGGTGCGGCAACTGATCCACAGCGGCGACGACGGCGCGGCGGAGACGCGCACGCAGGAACTGACCATCATGTTCACCGATATCGCCGGCTTCACCTCGATGTCCGAGGGCCGGTCGGCGGACGAGGTCGCAGCCTTCCTCAACGAGCACTTCGAGATCGTCGGCGGCTGCATCGAGGCCGAGCAGGGCACCATCGACAAGTTCATCGGCGATGCGGTGATGGCCTTCTGGGGGGCGCCGGAACAGGTTTCCGAACCGGCCGTGCATGCCTGCACGGCCGCCCTCGCGATCCGTACGCGGTTGGCCCGCGACAACGCAGACCGTGAGGCCCGAGGTGAACCGGCGGTTCGCATGCGCATCGGTATCCACTGCGGCCCGGTGGTGGTCGGCAACATCGGCATGGCGGGCCGCATCAACTACACCGTGGTCGGCGATGCGGTGAACACCTGCCAGCGCATCGAGGCGATGGGCAAGGAACTGGCGGCCGACGACGACGCGGCCATTCTCATCAGCGACCGGGTGCAACGGCAGCTGCCGGCACGCTTTCGCTGCGAGCAGGTCGGCAGCTTCACATCGCTGCGGGGACGCCGGCAGGAGGTGGTGCTGTTCCGTCTGCTTGGGGCGGACGGCGCGGCCGGCTAGCGGGCAAGCGTTGCAGTTGGAATTGCAGGCAGTGGACCCCGGCTTTCGTGTGTGGTCACGCGGGATTGTTTCGACGGCGCAGGCGTACTCAGAGGTATCTCCTTCATCAGGGAGCACCTCGCATCATGCAAGTGAAACTGCACGCCAAC